>Ga0123355_10009300_pt1 | contig 14926 bp, 12 predicted proteins | sample TergutEmb28metaG_3_FD_89872 | JGI IMG/M metagenome (GOLD analysis project Ga0123355, IMG submission 89872) | Embiratermes neotenicus P1 segment gut microbial communities from Petit-Saut dam, French Guiana - Emb289 P1 | ecosystem: Host-associated > Arthropoda: Insects > Digestive system > Gut ...
CAGATAATGTCAAGCACAAAATCCAACAATATTACATATTGTATGACTACAAAATGAACATCAAAAAAGCCCAAAACCCCTGGTCTTATCGGGCTGAGAGCTGTTTTAAGAAAAGAATGTCCGATTAATGAAAATAGAATGTTGTAATGGTACGTTGTGCAATTAGAGCATTCTTTTTTTTTGATTATTTTCGGTTGAGTTGTGAAGATATTTTGAAATTTTTAAGCAGGAATCAGCCGAGTCGTTCGCAGGCATATCACATCTTAGTTTAATGGTTTGCGAAAAATGCCGAATATTGACTTTATTTGTTGTTTGTGGTATAATTATATAATAAAAATTTATGGGGAGATGTTTAAGATGTTAAAAAAACTAGCAGTATTATTCCTTGTATTGGTATTTGTGTTGCAAACTATGGCACCAGCTGCTGTAGTTGCAAATGAGTATGAGGTGGAAGATGCAGCAATGACTGAGTACGAAGAAGAAGTTTCTGTAGATGAAGAAATTGCTAATGAAGAAGTTTCTGTAGATGAGGAAATCACTGATGAAGAAGTTTCTGTAGATGAGGAAACCACTGATGAAGAAGTTTCTGTAGATGAAGAAATTGAGCTGGACACAATGGATGAGGTAGAGGTTGATGCTGAAGTTTTTGCAACTCCAGCAGCTCTAGTCGCAGGATGGACGCCAGAGCAAGTGGCAGATTTTGATGCACTTGTTGCTGAAAACAATGCGCTATGGGATAGTATAATTTTACTTGTAGATGCGGCTGTGGCTATTATCGAAGATGTCAATACACCTGTGGATTTAAGAGATAGTTTAGATGCTTTAGTTGTTGTTTATGTTGAGTTAGAACTAGAGTTTTGGGCAATTATGGATGCAGTTGATGAAGATAGCATCACGTTTGAGGATGCAATGGCGCGTTTAGTTGCAAATACAAATAGTTTTACAGCCCTCAGTGCAGATCTTGAGAGTGCGCTATCAGAGCAGCCAGGTGATGATAACGGAGCGGAAACAATTGACTGGGCTCAACGGTTCTTTGATCTTCAACTAGAGAGTATTGAAACTGTGACATATGTAGGCGATTATTTCTTAGAACTTTGGAATTATCTTTTAGAAAGTCATCTTTTCAATACAGCTGCATTTGATGCATACTGGGATTTATGGTACGAGTTTGTAGCTTTAAATGATGCTGCTGTTCAAATTGGACTTGATGTTGCTGCTGGCATTTTAACTCCTGAAGAGGGATATAGGTTGCTAAGAGCGAATATTGATGCAAGGTTAGCATTTATTTCACTTATTCAAGCATTCGATCCTAACAATCTTGATGGTGGGAATAACGCTGGTAGTGGCAACAATGCTGGTGGTGGAAATGATATTGTTGTTGAAAACAATGTAGTTGCTGAAAACAATGCTGATGTTGAAAATCAAATATTACCACAAACAGGTGTTGCTACTACGACAGCTTTAGCTGGTGTTGCTGTTATTGGTATTGGCGCAATCGCAGCTATTGCTAAAAATAAGAGAAAGTAATTTTCTTGCTAATTTAAAACAGATGATACGAAAATAGAGTGTTGTAATTACAGGTTGTGTAATTAGGGCACTCTTTTTCTTTGAATTATCTTTGGCCAAATATTTATGGATTTTTTGAAGAGCTTCAGCAGAATTTTGTCGAGTTGCTTTTTTGCTTTTTACTTTCAGAATAGGGCTGAGTATGCTATAATTATATGTAGGTTTTAATGAGATGAGATTTTACAAATAAGGTGGTTTGAATGTTTATAACATTAGAGGGCGTAGAAGGCTCAGGAAAAACAACAGTGGCTAAAGGGTTAATTAAAATCTTAGAAGAGAATGGTTATGGCGTTATCTACACGCGTGAACCAGGTGGAAATAAGATTGCTGAACAGGTTCGAGATGTGATTTTAGATAGAAGCAATATCGATATGGATGTTCGCACTGAAGCTTTGCTTTATGCTGCGGCAAGAAGGCAGCATTTAGTGGATGTTATTGAGCCTGCGCTTAAAGGAAATAAAATCGTTATTTGTGATCGATTTGTCGATAGTAGTATTGCCTATCAAGGATATGCTAGAAAGATTGGTCCTGAGCTTGTTGAATATATTAATGATTTTGCGATTGCCGGGAAAAGACCTGATTTAACTTTTTTAATTGATGTTAGACCTGAGGTTGGCTTAGAGCGAATCAATAAAGATAAAAATAGAGAAATCAATCGATTAGATTTAGAGGAATTTGAGTTTCATCAATCAGTTTATAATGGTTATCAAGAACTTGCAGAAAAACACTCTGATAGAATTAAAGTCATTGACGGTGAACGTGTAGTAGCAGAAATTGTTGCAGATATTTATCAAATGATTAAGTCGAGGATATCATATGAATGAACCCTATAACACTCCATCGCATGTCATCAATTTTTTGAGAAAAAGTTATTCTGAAGGTAGGCTTGTTCATGCTTACCTGTTTTTCGGTGGGGATAAAGATGAAAAAATAAATATTGCGAAAAAATTTGCAAAATTAGTATTGGGCGATGATGAAGTTACTAGTCGTTTGATCGATTCAGACGAGCATGCAAATGTGATTACAATTAGACCGGATGGGAAGCGTATTAAGAAAGAGCAGATTATCTTTTTAAAAACAGAGATTGCGAAAAAATCAGTTGAAAATCGAGCGAAAATTTATATTATTGAAGCTGCCGATAAAATGTCAATCTCAGCGGCGAATAGTTTGTTGAAATTTCTGGAAGAACCTGCCCCGGATGTGTATATTATCTTGATCTCACCATCAAAAGAAGGATTATTGTCGACCATCGTCTCAAGAACTGTTAATCTAGGGTTTAGGGGGTTGTCTCAAAGTAAAACCGAGATTAGTGAGGAAATTTTTGAGGTGATTAAACAACTTGAGCAAAAGGGGGCGAGTCTGCAGGTGATTGTTGCTAAGAATGCTGATTTGTTTAAGGAGCGGCTGCTGGAATTTTTGGATGGATATCAGGCGTATTATCGGGATGTGATGAATGAGAGGCTTGGGTGTGGGGTTGATGTAAAGAATGAAGTTAGGGATTGTGTGAGAAAGCTGCGGGCGATTGAGGAAGCGAAGCGTAGTTTGCAGTATCATATGAATGTGCAGTTATGTTTGGATAAGTTGTGGATCGATTTTGGTTGAGCTGGTAAGGTTTTAGTTTTTTGATGAAGAATATTCAAAGTTAAGTCTAATTCTTTGCCAAATCTTTACTGTGATAAGTTAAGATAGTAAAGCAAGGTGTTAATGGGTGTATCCTGAAAGGTGTAATTATGAAGAAGATTGTATTATTGGTATCACTTCTGATGCTTATACTGGTGGCATGTCGTGGTGAAGAAATTGAGGAGTCAGTTGTTGCAAGTGATGTTTTTCCGCCTGAAATAACGGATCCTATCATTTATCTATATAACGCTCATCCGAGGGAGATGATTGGTTCGTCATTTGCTGACTTGTCCATAGGTGAGATGAGCGTTGTTGAATTATCTCATTTATTGGCTGATCATCTTGAGTCTTATGGTGTTTCATCGCTTGTTGAATTACGTTGTGTCACTGAACGACTACGTGCAAATGATTGGGGATTTAATCGGTCATATTCTGCTGCTAGGCATTTTCTTTCTGATGTGATAGAATGGTATCCTAGTTTACGTTTATTTATTGATCTTCACCGCGATGGTATTGCTCATTATCTTGCGAGTGTTGATATTGATAACCGCTCCTATGCACAAGTTTTATTTGTAATTGGAACAGATAATCCTGATGGTTATCGTGCTAACTATGAAGTGGCAAGAACCCTTCATTATATGATGGAAGAACGACGACCTGGTATTTCACGTGGCATTTTTCTTAGTGGGGGTGCAGGAAGAAACGGTATTTATAATCAAGATTTAGCTTCAACTGTACAACTCATTGAAGTTGGGACGGTTGAAACAACAGTTGAAGAAGCGATGAATACGATCGAAATTTTGGCTGAGGTGATAGCTGAATTCATTCACAATGAATTCGTTCAGCAGCTAGATAATTGAGGGAACGCATAGAAATGCTCATTTTATATGTCGTTTTTTTATTTTGGCTTTTTTTTCCTTCCAAGATCGATTGAATCAAGGCATTTCAAATATGCATGATTGTGTTGTGCAACCTTTCTCGCGTTCGGGTCAGCGGATAAACGAGCGAGTAGAAGTGATGTTTTTAAAGTTTTGACAAAATGTGTCACCGGTTACAGATGAAAGTGAAACGGGTTACGTAAATAATGCATTTGCTTTCAAATAGATGTTGTTGTACAATCGAATTTGTGAAGTGTTTTCAAAATTGAATAAACTTATTCTAAATAGGAATTTCAAACTTGAAGACACTTAATTGACTAGACAAAGGGCGGAGGAGATATCATGCAAAGCAAGAGCAAAATAAGGTCGATGATAGCAGGATTGTTGTTGATTTCTATCATCTTAATCAGTGGAACATTTGCGTTTCAACAATTTAACCAAGGTGCCTTCAATCCAGCATGGGCAGATGAGGTGTATTTAGTGGGCGGACGAGTTCACGATGATTTTGAAGATCGTGAAGGACCAGGTGAGTATAATAAGGATATTTTTGCAGAGAACTTTGGCGAGAGAGACTTGTTTGTGAGAATTCAATTACGAGAATTCTTATCAATTGATGATGATGCTATCGGTCAAACGGATATAGGTTTAGCTGTTATCAATAACCCACAAACATGGCCACTATATCAGGCAGACGAGTACGATGCGACACTACGTCGTGCAGGTACATATACGTTTGACATTGGAGATGAGGGAATCGTGTGGACGTTAGGGCATCCAGATGATGATGTACCAAAAATCTTTATGCCGACGCATAACCATGCGACGCTTCCTGTATTAGTAAGTGATATTCTTCCAACGGTACCTCCACCATTTAACAGCCCAAACGCCTATCGTTTCTCAAACACGACAGGACGTGGAATTGAAGCACTTGCAGCACTTGTAGGAGAATTCGACATTAATGCACAACTGAGTGCAGAAGATATTCATTCAGCTGGTCTTCAAACAGGTGCTACGATATCAGATGGAACTCATAATTTTTGGGCATTGAATCAACCATATACAAGTAATCTTATCTACATCAATGATGATGGAGAGCTGACGATAGAAGCAGGGGTTACTCATTTTGCTCGTGAAACACTCGTTCCTGATGAGGGTGGAGTTATGACGTTGGCTGAGTGGAATGCCTTGGGGCAGCCAGAAGGAAATTTCTGGATTATGGATACTGAGAATCCAGGTAGTTGGTTTTATTGGAATGGTTATTTAGCCGCAGGTGAAGCGACCTCATTATTATTAAATGACATCTTTATACCAGATCGTCAAGAAGCATGGCAATATGTTATTCATATGAATGCAGATTTCTTTACAGCAGAATCAATTGATGACCTACCAGGTGGTATTTCAGAAGGTGCACGAGAGATCTTTGAAAGACCGAGTATAGATACAGCTTGGTTAAGTAATCCTGATTATCTGTGTAGTGCGCTAGACAGAAACTGGGTTGATTCGAGAAATATTGCATGGTGTATTTTAGAGCTTGCTGATATTGAAGGAAATGGTGGATATGGAAATGCATTGATTATTACTGTTGATGCTTTTGGTGGGTCAAACCATAATTCTATAGTTCCTAATATTGATGCGTGGTTTGCAGCCAATGGTGCCCCTGAGCTTAACCAAATCGGGATGAACACAATGATACCTCCTGAAAGAGGAATAAGCACAGATCCAGCAACAGGTGAAAATACGTTTATGATACCAGATCCAGCAACAGTAGGCAGTGCAAGAGCATTCCCATTAAGCAGAGTTGAATCAGACCACTACTTTCCAAGTAATGCGGCTAGATCAGCAACGGATTCTGTTACTGGTAATGCCAGAGGTTGGTGGTTGCGTTCGGGAGCTTCGCTTTCTGGAGCTAATTTGCATCAGGTGACAGGAACAGGCGCTCATACCTTTAATAATGCTGGTTCTCAAGTTGGAATGCGTCCTGCATTATGGGTTCAGCAATAATATAAAAGGGATACTTTGGTAAAGAGGTGACCTTACAGGATAAATTTGACTCGAATCATGTAAAGAAAGGAGAGCATGGTTGTGGCGAGATTAATCAAGAAAAATGAAGGCAAGATAACTCATCATAAGTTCATAACTCTTTTTCTAGGCTTATTGATAGTGTTAGCCATTGGCGCATCAAGTACATTTGCATGGCAAAGCATGAATCAAGGTGCTTTTAATGTAGCGCATGATTCTGCTGATGCCGAAGAAGATTTTGACGTGATCTTGTTGAAGCGAGAGATTGATTTAGAAGGGAATCGTACAGAAATCCCTGTTTCTGATGCCGGCTTCTCGCTCTATGTCTTTGATGAAGATAGTGATGAGTGGAAGCAAATCTTGTTTAATGATGATGAGCCGTTGTTTTTCACAGATGAAGATGGTCTTATTGTTTTCAGTTTGCCAGCTAGTAGCTATGTGATTAGAGAACATAGTCTCCCCGATGGATTTGGTCCAGAAATAATTGATGATGAACCGATTACAAGCTGGTATTTTATCATACGTGAAAATGAAGAAACGGGATATCTTGAACTTGTTATTGATGGAGAAGTAGTTGAAGATGGGAGAATTATTGTTTTTAATCGGAGGTTAAGTGGTGATTTAGAAGTTGAGAAAGAAGTTGATAATGCCGATGGTAGCCAGCTAACAGAAGAGCAGTTGGAACAAATGTTTGAATTTATTGTTACATTTAGTGATGATGAAGAACGCACGTTTGTCATTTATGATGGCGAGATGCCCTATAGCGAGACGTTATACACACTTGCAAGTGGTGAGTCAATCTTTTTAAGACATGGCTGGCGTGCGGTATTTAGAGGAATTCCTGTCGGTGTAGAATATCGTGTTACTGAAGTTGTACCAGCGGATTTTTCTGCGATTGGAACAAATGCTCAAGGTGAGATTGCAAGTGATGAGACAAGCTATGTTAACTTTAAAAATACCTATGAAGGCGACGATGAACCAGATCCGCAATATGGAAACTTGTTAGTTAGAAAAGAAGTTCGAGGTGAAGGTGCAGACCTTGATCGTGAATTTAGATTTGTTGTTATTATCGGAGAGGAACGTCATGAGTTTACACTGCGTCATGAAATGTATCGCTTATTTGAAAACATTCCAATTGGGACGCCTTATACTGTTTATGAGTATGATTATAGTGAAGAAGGCTACTTGGTCGACATCATTTCCCGTGAAGGTTATATTACTAGCCGCACTATTGAGATTTTATTTATTAACAGATTTATCGATCCATATTATCCAGTTGAAGGTAATTTAGAAATTAGTAAGACAGTCATCGGTGAAATAGTTGATGATATCGAAGAGGAACAATTATTTTATTTCACATTAGTGCTGACCCATTTACCGGAGGAAGAAATAGAAATTCTTGTAAATGGTGATGGATATGTGATTGATGATGGCAGTACAGTTTATACCTTCCAATTCCAGTTGCGCCATGGTGAAGTATTCCGTATTGATGGATTGCCACATGAAACAAGATATGATGTTATTGAACATGAAGTACCTGGGTTTATCCAGGAGATAACACAGGAACATGGCATGATTTTTGAAGACGCAACAACATATATTGCGTTTTATAATGAAATGATTCCAGAAGAGGATCCAGATGACCCAGTTTACACTTCAATTCGTATCTGCAAGGAACTCGAAAATGATGATATAAACTTCCCAAGTACAACATTTTTTAACTTTGTGTTAAATGTTGATGGCGAAGAATATGCACGCTTTGAACTTGCTGTAGGTGCTTGTCGCGTATTTGAAGATCTTGAAGTGGATGCTGAGTTCGAAGTTTTAGAAGTTGAAATTCCAGAAAGATATATACTTGTTTCATCGGGGATATCAGCGGGAACATTAACAGAAGAAGAAGCTGTTGTGACATTTGTCAACCGTGACACATTACGAGATATTCCTGTTGAAAAGCACTGGGATCTAGGAGGATTTAGCGTTGATGTTCCAGATTACATTATCATTCATTTAATGGAGGGTGAAACAATTGTAGAGATTGTTAGACTTACGCCTGATGAAGATGGCAGGTGGGAACATATATTTACAGTACCACGGTATCGAGATGGTGAGAAGATAGAATATAGCGTTATTGAAGTTCCAGTTCCAGGATGGCGTGAAGCGGTAAGTGTCTTAGATGGTAGCGTGATAATTACGAATTCTGCCATTGGTTCAGTATATGTTGAGTTAGAAGTCGAGAAACAAATTGAAGGAACGCCAACGATTGATAAGACATTTGAATTTATCTTAAGCGCTGTCGGAGATGCACCAATGCCTGAAAACGGCTTAACTGTTATTACTGGCGCTGGTGTTGCGTCTTTCGATGCAATCAGATTTACTGTACCAGGAACGTTTGAATACACGATCCATGAAACGATTCCAGCAGAGACAGGTAATTTTACTTTTGACACGACAGTTTATTATATTACCATTGTGGTTGAAGAAATTGATGGTACACTTGTATTAAATAAAATAATTCAAAGTGCAGACATGGAAGTGAGTGATATTGTATTTGTTAATCGTTATAACGACAGAGATGATCCATCTCCTCAACCACCGCAACCTCCTCAACCAACACAACCTCCTCAACCACCGCAATCCTCTCACCCGGCGCAACCCCCTCATTCAGCGCAACCGCAACCTTTTCAACCAACACAAAGTAGACCACCACAAACAGGAGATACAACACAACTTGCGCCATGGGTTTTCTTAAGCGCTTCAAGTGGGATATTATTGGTGTTATGCACATTGAAATATATAAAGTATAAAAAACAATATAAGGCATAAAAACTTGGAACTACGATGTAGTACTCGTTACAAGAGAGTTGATAAGATGGAATTGGAAAAATTAGTTATGGCTGAGCTCGAAAGCATGGATTTGAATGGGATAAAAGTCATCGACCTTTCATGTGATGTAGAAGTGACAACTATTAGCTTTGAAAGCGACGATCAGAAAATAGATTTCATCGTCCAAAGCGAGGATACTCTTCAGGTAACTAAATTAACACAAGATGGTCAAATATATACTGATGAAGAATCTTTAAATCAGAGTAATGAGTGGTTCAAAGATGTGGAATATGTATGGGATGTTGTTCATCCAATCATTGAAAAGTATCAATCTGAACGATCGGAACCAGCTGAAATTATTTCGACTGAGGGTAGCGAAGGGTGTACGTGCAAAGCGTGTTCTCAAAATCAATATGAAGAATTGTTTAAGATGATTGACCAAATGAAACAAGAAATTGAGGAACTTAAGCGTTTAGAACAGGCACGTAGTGAATTGGGATACCCCCGCTCAGTGTCACAGCCAGCTGCAGCTACTAGGAAGGAAAAGATATTTTCTATTGTTGGGAATGTTACATTTTATTTTATTCTCGTCACCATTGTTTTAGGGGTTGCTCTCTTCGGTTTGCAAGAGCCAGGAGCTGCCCCTAGAAGGTTGTTTGGTCATTCAGTGATGATTGTACTCAGTGGGAGTATGGAGCCAACTATTCCTCAACGTTCCCTCGTAGTTTTGCGTGAGGTAGATGCCAACATCCTTGAAGTGGATGATATCGTTACTTATTTAAATCCTAACAACACAACGATTACTCACCGTATTACTGAAATCATTGAAAACTATCAAGGAAGAGGTATGCGGGGATTTAGGTTGCAAGGTGATAATAATTTGCAGGAAGATATTGAAATAATTTGGGCAGAAAATGTGATTGGTGAAATTATCTACATCAATCTATTCCTCGGTCAGGTTGTTTTGTTCATTCAAGAATATATTGTACTCATTATCATCTTCATTGTTTTATTTGTCGCGCTGATTTTTGTAATAAAAAAATTTTTTTTAAACCAAGAAAATCCACCTCCTATATTAGCAGCTGGTGATTCTGGTCTTGGAGATGAAATGGTTCAGAAAGAAGTTGAGGATGGTAAAAAAAAATGCAGAATTGCTAAAGGTCACTTAATGTTAGTGACAATAGTTGTTATCGCTGGTGTATTTTTTTATTCTATCTACAGGGTCGTGATGATTGGGAGAACTTACCATGCTACTGTCACAATGAGCACTAATTTACGAGAAAACTATACGCTGATATTACCAACCTTAGAGGAGGAAGGTGATGGCAGAGAATTTTTAAGCATTGATTGGGGGCGATTGCATGAAAGAAACGAAGATATTGTAGCATGGGTGCATGCCCCAGGAACGAATATTAATTATCCGATATTAGCAGGAGAGACAAATGAGGAATATTTGTCACTTGATATTGATCGTCAGCATTCCATTGCAGGAAGTATTTTTTTGGAGGAAAATAATGAGTCAACATTCCGAGATTTAAATACAATTATATATGGGCATAACATGGCGAATGGTAGTAAATTTTCGGATATTGATGCGTTTGTAATTGGAGAACTTACTGTAGAATATGCGCCTTATATTTATTTGTATTTACCAGATGGTACAGTAAATATTTACAAAATAGTTGGTGCAAAGTTAACAGATATCTATAGTGAAATCTACCATTTGCCTGTAACAGACCTTGAGGCTTTTTATGAGTTAATATTAGAGGGAAATGTACTGAATGTTTCATTTGATAAAGAGGAGCAGCTACGTGTGTTGACATTATCGACGTGTGCTGAATTAGGAGTTAATAGCCCAATGAGGTCAGTTGTTTTTGCGCTTTTAATTGAAGAGGTAAGTAGGAGCGAGTGATATAGAAATGAATGATGGGTAAAATCTTAATTTACAGTTATGTTTAGAAAAGTTATGGATCAATTTTAGCTAATTGATTCATAACTTTTATGATAATCGTTCAAACTAATATTTTGGAGGTTATCATATGAAACAAATGCTTAAAAATCGTTTAAATGTTATGCTTATGATTGGAATTATCATTCTATATGCTGCCTTTCTTAGCTTGGATATTTTTTCGCTCCCAAGGTCGATCGAATCGAGACACTTCAAATATGCAAGTATTGTGCTGTGCTTTATACTAGCAGCTTTACTGTATCAACAATCAGCGGATAAGCGAGATAGTAGATATGTCGTTTTAGCTTTAACATTTACGATGCTAGCTGATATTTTTTTACTTTTTACCAACTATAAAATAATCGGAATCTTCTTTTTTTGCCTGATGCAATTAACATATTTGAAAAGATACAATATACGATTTTTTTACGCAGGTATTTGCTTTGCAGGCATTGCAATACTTGTTCATTTATTCTTACCCATTGGACCACTTTATGTGATTGCAGGGTTATACGCCATTTTAATCGTATCTTGTTTTTTGGCAACCTTCCGTACCAAGTTGCCAAAATTTAATTTGTATTGTGTGAGAATGGGAATGCTTTTATTCATTTTGTGTGATATCAATGTTGCATTATATAATCAGGCATCGGCTAGTTCTAATTATTATCGGTTTGTAACAGTGGCAATGTGGTTGTTTTATTTGCCAGCTCAATTTTTATTAGCAATGAGTGCAGCTTATCCTAGGGTCGACAATCAGAAATTATTTTGGTAAAATGGTAAGTAATGATTATTTTTGGAGTTGATGATTGTGAGGATAATGGAGAAGGATTTTAATGAGGTGAGTTTATTTATTAATCAGATGCTTGATGCGCATACAGCGGAGGTAATTGATGTGCCTATGCGGTTGCAGAAGAAATTTGCTTTGGAACTTACCATAAATAATGAGGTTTGTGGTGCTGTGAGTGGAACGTTAACGATGCAGAATTTTCATGTTAATGGGTTAGTGGTAATGCCGAAGTATCGTGGTCAAGATTTTGGATCGCAGTTGTTAATTGCAATAGAAAAGCAGGGAATAGAAGCGGGTGCTAAGGTTTTGACGGTTAGTACACAATGTTTTCAAGCCCTTGATTTTTATAAGAAGCATGGATATAAGGTTTTTGGTGCGTTAAAGGATGTGCCGTTTCAAGGGACAACGAAGTATTATTTGAGTAAACGGGTGGTTACTAACAGCTAGTTCACCCTTTTTGATGCTCATTTTGAGATCTTGCCTAAAAAGAATATTTCTGACGAAGTGCAGGAATGTGTACAAAGCAGATTAAATGAATACCTTTAAAAGTGAGTGTGATTGAAATGAAAAAATTTGGTCTTATAGGCGGTGTTGGCTACCTTGCGACATTGGATTATTATAAAAATATTAATGAAGGTTTTAAGAAGCGATTGGCAAACCCACTTAAAAGTGGATCAAATCCACCAATGGTGATTGAAAGCATAAATATAGCTGAGGCTTATAACCTTGTTCAGCAAAAAAACTGGAAAGATTTTACGAAATTATTTAGTAATGCTATCCATAGATTGTGTGGAGCAGGTGCTGAATTTGCTGCGATAGCCGCTAATACCGCACATATTGTGTTTGATGATATTCAGGCTGATTCGCCTATACCACTTATCGGGATTGTTGATGAAACTTGTAAACGGGCAAGGAAACAGGCCGTAAAGAAGATGATTATCTTCGGGACAGATTTTACGATGGGCAGTGGTATGTATGAAGCAAAATGTGCGCAATTCGATATTGAAGCTATTTCACCAAATGAGGCTGATCGTAAGATTATACACGATATCATTTTTCCCAACTTAGAGTCGGGGATTGTGCTTGAACATGAGAAGGAAATGCTTTTATCAATTGCAAGGAAGATGCAAAAAGAGCATCATGCAGATGCTTTGGTTTTAGGCTGCACCGAACTGCCTTTTGCAATTAAAGATGGAGATTTAGAAATCATGTTACTCGATACAGGCGCTATACATATTGATGCGATACTGGATAATATAATGATGCCATAAAGAATATTTATTTTGAACATTTTACTCTGTACAAAACGCATAACATCAACGATGCAACCTCAGGTTGACAAAAAGAAATCACAAAGTGCTAGTGTGTTTTTGCCATCATCGTTATACTTTTAAGCAAGAACAAAATACGAATGAGGTGTCGTTATGAAATTCAATGAAAAGTTGCAAGTATTACGTAGAAATAAAGGGATGTCGCAGGAGGCGCTAGCTGAGGAATTTGGTGTGACCCGTCAGGCAGTATCTAGATGGGAGAATGGGCAAGTTTATCCTGAGACAGAAAAAATCGTCGCGATGAGTGACTTCTTTGGTATCAGCTTGGATGATTTGGTTAAGGATGGTCGTTGGGAACCGGAGCAGGAAATCAATGTTGATCGGGTTGAGGCAAGAAATGATTTTAATCGATGGCATCGAAGGGGTTATGAGTATAAAAGTGAGAAAGTGTTATGGGGGATGCCGTTGTTGCATGTTAGTGTAGGATTTGGTGCGAAAAGAGCGAGTGGTGTGATTGCGATTGGGAATGTAGCGAACGGGATTATATCGCTTGGGTTAGTATCAGCTGGGGTTATATCGCTTGGCTTTTTAAGTTTAGGTGTGTTTGGTTTTGGGACATTGGCATTTGGGTTACTGCTTGCCTTTGGTGCGATTTCAATTGGTGCGGTAGCATTTGGAGCGATTGCGTTGGGACTGGTGTCGTTTGGTGCAGTAGCGATCGGCATGTATGCACAGGGAGCACTTGCTGTTGCAAGTCGTGTTGCAATCGGTGATCATGCATACGGCTATATTGCGGTAGGGCAAACTGTTGCAAATGGAACAAGAGAGTTTCTTTCATCGACTGGCTCATTCTCAGATATTTCGCGGGATGAAGTAAGATTAGCTATTAATGACGCATTTCCAAATACTTGGAGTTGGATTGTTAATTTCATAACGATGTTTTTAGGCGGGTAAGGTGATATGCACATGAAATAGGTAGCTGACTAGATGGCGAGTGTTGTCGAGTTTTTTGATTTTTTGCATCATATAGTTGACAAATGAAAAATTTTCATTATAATTGTATTTGATAATGATGTTTTTAGGAGGATAAAATGATGGATATAAGTAAAGATGTTGAAAGAAAAGCAGTGAAATTTGCAGCGGTATTGGTTGTTGCTGTAGCAATATTCTGTGTGTGGTTGGCTGGTGCAGTCACGAAAGAAGATGAATAATAGGTAGCTGACTAGATGGCGAATGTTGTCTAGTTTTTTATATTTTTTGCATCATATAGTTGACAAATGAAAAATTTTCATTATAATATATACATGTGTCTTGACATGTGTTGAAAGAATGCAAATTAAAGGAAGTGCGATTGTATGAGTAAGGACAGTAATATTTGCCGGGAAAATAGGATTTTATCAGGAGCTACGTTAATTGAAGCTTTAGATAGCATGGGGATGGGGGTATTAGCAACGTTGATTGTTGGAACAATTTTGCGTCAGCTTGCAACGTTGCTTGGGGATAATTTTTCAATTTTATTTACGATCGGAACTTATGCACAAGTCTTTATGGCCGTTGGTGTAGCAATAGGCGTTTCTAGTGCGCTTAAGGTTAAACCAGTTGTTATATATGCAACAGTCGTAACATCGATGATGGGCGCAGGTGCTTTTAGTATGATAGATGGTATTGTATCGCTTCGTGTTGGTGATCCAGCTGCTGCGTTTGTTACAGCTCTTGTAACTGCTATTGTGGGAAGCTTGGTAGCTGGGAAGACGAAACTTGATATTATGTTGACGCCAATTATTTCTTTGATAGCTGGTGGTTTAGTGGCATTTTATATTGCGCCATGGGTGACAGAGTTAACAAGTTGGATTGGCATTGCTGTGACAACAGCTACAGAGATGCACCCGATTTGGATGGGAATTATTGTGTCGGTTATTTTCTGTTTTATTATTTTATCTCCACTTTCTTCGTCAGCACTTGCGATTGGTTTAGGATTAACTGGCATTGCAGCTGGCGCGGCTTTAGCTGGTGC
>Ga0123355_10009301_pt1 | contig 14926 bp, 10 predicted proteins | sample TergutEmb28metaG_3_FD_89872 | JGI IMG/M metagenome (GOLD analysis project Ga0123355, IMG submission 89872) | Embiratermes neotenicus P1 segment gut microbial communities from Petit-Saut dam, French Guiana - Emb289 P1 | ecosystem: Host-associated > Arthropoda: Insects > Digestive system > Gut ...
CTGGATAGACCGTGTTCCGATACAGTGCATGAGTGCTGGCTACCCACTCCATTCGCCTCTTTCCCCTTCACTTCTCCTCCCGTGCTTCGCCGTGTGCCATCAGATTCCGTTTCCACTCTACCAAAGAAGTTTTATATTTTTCGGAGTTCTTTCCACGCAGAAACTTGTGAGAGCCCTACATTAAGTGGCGTTGTTACCGTTTCCAATTCCGAAACTCTTGTGGCAGATGTGTTGTCTTTTTTAACAATGGGAAAAGGGGTTCTTTGTCATAGTTGGGCCAGTGAATTGAAAGTTTTTAGTTCTAAGCAACGTACGGTAAAACACAGTCAGACGGACGGGTGTGGTACAACCATCTTACTTTTGGAAGAGAAAAGGAATTTAAAAATATTTAGTACCAAGATAAAACAAGACACAGTCAAAGAAGGTGTGGGATTAAAAACCATTCATCCAAATATTTCTTAAAATTTTCAGAGGCTGTCCGTCCCTTTCCATAATTGCAAGATGTCCAAGTAGCTGAGATTACGTCCAATTTTCACCGAAAACAATGTGGTGTAGTGCATTTAGGTCTAGGTTAATGATGAGGTAAATTCAGTCAAAAACACAACTATAAATATATGGCTAAATTATGGTGTTTATTAGCATTTATGGTTCTGCTAATAAACACCATCATTTAGCCATATATTTATAGTTGTGTTTTTGACTGAATTTACCTCACCATTAGTTTAAACACACAATGGGGATGGCACACCTCAGAATTATGGTATAGATTAATTTACATGTGTTGATGTTACAGATATCTCCTATATAAAGTACCACAACACACCCAGTCTTTTGAAACCGCGTAACAAGTGTTTTAATACGAAACTACCTATTCCTCATTAATGTACAGTTTTCATTTGAGATAAGAACCAAGTGTGAAGCTCAACACAAGGGAAGTAATTACAAAGAGTAGGGGAGTTAAAAATGTAGGCAAAGGAAGACTACAGGAAATTTATGCTGTAATTTAGCTACACAATTTTGTAAACATATATAAAAAATTCTCGTTAAAACACTGAAAGCTACATACATTCTATAACACAAAATGGACTAATATTTTCCATTATAGTAGAAGGATGGGATGCATGAGGGAGAAGTAGCACAGAAGGATGGGTTTGGTTTGTAACTCTATGGACAACGGAAAGGGACAGAGGCAGGATGTCGCTAGTAAATAGGCCCATCGCTTCCCTCTTGTTCAACGGCTGTGTTGTCTTACCGAAGAACGCATAATTAGTCTACTCGGCTGCACAAAGAGAGGGCCATCCTAGTGGTTAATTGGCAGCATAGATCTTCCCCTCGGGCCCGAGATAAGAGTCAGTTATTACAGTGCGATGCCTGAGCTACAAAAAGTCGTCGTTTCTATGGTAGTATAAAAGATCTTTCCCTAGAGACCGTCGCGTAACTTGCAGGTAAATGTCGAGACAGTGTAATTAACGTGTGAGGCCATGTCCTGCCTGTCAAGAGTCCAGCGCACACGCGATTTCTTGCGCGCATACACTTGCGCAGAAGAACGTACGTACATACATGATGCTGTCCCGAGTCGCAGCGTGTAGCGCGTGTGAGTTTACAATAGATGCTTTGGTAGCAAGCAGTGATCAAGCTTGTTTGTCCACTGCTTCCCTGTCGCTTGAACGGGCGGCAGCGATAGGGAATATCGGACGTGTTGGCGCCAAGTTTGCTAAAAGAGTGACTCTGATTCCTGAAGTTTCATACCATATTTTAACCGTATTATGTTTGCGTCGTCCCTTTACATAACTTAGATTACAATTTAAAACATTATTCTGGAGCAGAAAAGGATTGCGCTTTCTCAATGACCAGGCACGGCCACGCAGAAAGCAACCACTAGAAACACGTGCACACATATGCAAGCGATTCCTCGCCAACACACGCTTGTGTGCACCAACATGTATATAAATGCAATGTCGGCGTTATTATTTGCGAGGTAGGGTGCAAAATGAGGGTCCAGGACGCAAACATAATAACAAAGAAGCAGTAGAATTTTTTTTTTTACATCTGATACAAAGTAACACCGGAGTACATAAAAAATGCAAACATATAAAAACGTTTTGCAGTAGGTTTTTATATACAATTTTGTAGAATTCTTCTAGCTCTCTTGGAAGCAAATTCGATGATTATATCACTATAATTTAAATCTTTCGTTTTCGTTCTCAAGAGATAACAATGATGAAGAAGAAAAACGTTCCTGACTAATCGTTGATCGAAGGTAGTCTTTTATAGTTTCAATTTTGAGAACGATCTCACCCTAAAGAAATTTTAACGGAGGTTGTCAGCGTCAGCACTAAAGCTGGGACAGAATTCGGAGAGGTTATTACTAATGTCACAATTTAGTGGCGTAAGCTTGTGCCTTTCTCTAGTATAATGTTTCTCATCACTTTCAATTTCTCTTAAATCCATTCTGTCTACATCTGTTTCTAATGCTAAATAAAAATGTATACAGCTTTTACTTTACAGTATATATAATATATTATAATAAATATATATTATAGTTGTCTGCTGTTGACGTTTGTGAAACTTCACAATCAGGGACACTTCGTAATCTGGACTTGGGAATACCAACAGAATAGAACTGAAACAAAGTCCAATTCTGGAGATTAAACTAAATATAAGCGATTTTCATATTGTTCATTCCGTGAATTGTTAATGTTTTACAAATCCTTATAGAACAAACAAATGAATTTTTCTGCCATTATGCTTTCAACTCCTAATTAGTTCCTACATGTTTCGGCTTAATTGTCATCATCATCAGGAATACGAATTACTGTAAGTTTTAGTAATATAAGTATCAGCTGCCTGATGATGGCAGTTAAGCCGAAACACATAGGAGCTAATTAGGGATGAAATACATAACCGTGGAACTGTACATTAGTTGTTGCTGTCAAGATTTGTAAGTACAGTGATTTTTCATTTGTTTGTACAGTCAGTTTTTGAAATTAAATCATTTGTTTAGATACTCATTGTCTTAGAGGTTTGGATTAATAAAAGATCTCATTTTTAAAGTGGTTCAAGAACCTGTACGAAGATGCTCAATTGTGTACTGCCGTATATACGTGGTCGGACAATAAATTTCGCGAACTCATTGCTGTAAAAGTGCTACATACCTCATTGCTGAATACCACCGCGCTCGCCTTAAAATATTCCCCTTGGGAAGCTATGCACCGATGCCAGCGCCTAGTCCACCCTTCAAAACAATTTTGGAACTGATTTTGTGGAATGTCATCAAAATGCCTTTCTTACAATATTTCCTTTATCTTCTGGAACAGAAAAAAAGTCATTGAGGTTTAGGTCCGGTGAATAGGCAGGGTGTTCCAACACAGTTATTTGTTTGGTAGCTAAAAACTCCCTCACAGACAGTGCCGTGTTAGCAGATGCATTGTCGTGATGCAAGATCCATGAGTTGTTGGCAAAATTTCGGGTCGGTTCCGTCTAACTTTTTCACGCAGCCTTTCCAATACTTCCAAATATTAAACTTGGTTGACTGTTTGTCCATTTGGTACAAATTCATAATGTACAATCCGTCTAATATAAAAAAGCTAGCAACATTGTTTTGACTCTTGATGTGGACCGACGGAGTTTTTTTGGTCATGGGGTATTGACAGTCTTCCATTGTGCACTTTGCCGCTTCGTTTCAGTGTCGTATTGGTAAACCCATGTTTCATCACCTGTGATGACACAGCCCAAAATGTCATCTTGCCTCTCCAAAAGGTCTTGGCAAATTGTGAACCTTCTTTGCCTTTGTTCTTCTGTGAGCTCCTTTGGGACCATTTCTGCACACATCTTCCTCTTGTCAAGATCTTCAGTTAAGATTTTCCTAACTGTTTCTCTGTCGATGTTCACTTGTTCTACTATGGTCTTGACAGTCAGCCGACGATTTTCACGCACAATTTGACGAGTTTTTGCAACGTTTTCTTCAGTTCTGCTTGTTGCTGGCCGTCCTGATCTCTCTTCGTCAGTAACACTTTCTATTCCCTCATAAAAACTTTTCACCCACTTGTAAACTGCTGTTTTCTTCATAGTATTATCCCCGTAAACTTGCACTAACATCTCTCTGATTTCGTTTCCACTCCTTCCAAGTTTAACAAGAAATTTAATGTTCGTTCGCTGCTCTAATTCAAGCTCCGACATTCTCGCGGCGGCACAACAAAACACACACAGACAATAATAGATACCACTCAGAAAGAGACTGCCATAGATCAACAACAACACAGCTGTAAAACGCTGATATGTCAACGTCATCAAATCATACTAAGGCTTTTGTCCAATGCTGCCACGGCAAGCACACGGTGACGAACTTAATTGTCCGACCACGAATGTATGGGAAATTGGAAATGGGATAAGTAGCTTCCACATTACACAGTAAAACGAGGCGGAAAAGGGATACATAGTGGCGCAGTTGGTTGAGGCACTGCACTACAAGCCGGAAGGTCGCTAGCTCGATTCCCGTTGGATTAATTGGATTTATCATTGATTTAATCCTTCTGGCCGCACTACGGCTCTGGTGTGCACTCAGCCTCTAACAGAAATGAGTACCAGGGGTATATTCTGGGAGGAGGGGGTAAAGACGGCTGGTGTGTAGGGTTGACATCCTTACCACCTTCATGTGCCTGTTGTCTAGAAATCCTGGGACCTCAGTATCGTTGAGCCGAAAGGGCCTGTCCAGGCAGGTAGTGGGATAATTTTAGTTGTAGAACCAACTGGCCAAATTGTGTACTCCTCCTTGAGAAGCTGATAGTAGCATACTATTTTTTTGTTTTGCTTTTAACGAAATCTGATAATTCATAATCATCTTACCAACCCTCCCCCACCACACTGGACACCACCCAGAGCCAGATAAATCCTTTCAATTCGTTACCCTGCCACCCATATGTGGTTTAAGCTTTATCTTTATTCCCTCGCCGTGGGGTGAAACTGTATATCTTGGAACAGCGGTCATTAATGGACACCCATCGGCTTAACACTGGTACGAAGTTAATTTATAGGAGATAACAAAATTACTGAGAGAAAAGTCTGTATTTTCCAGATCAAACAGTAGTATGCAGACCCAATATCATTAGTTTTACCCCACGGGCTTGTATTGGTACTAAAGTCCTTTGAGGTCCCCTATTGAGCATTTCTTCCTAGCTTGTATCAGTACACGTGTGCGAATGAAAAAGTTGGTGGGGTGGTCATATGATTACGTATTGGCTCATCATTGGTTGTTTCGCTCTGTGACTTCATTTACTTCTGTGCGGGGGTTACAGTGGCGGCTCGTTTATTAGACTGCAGTTAACATGCAGTCCTGACTCGGTCACCTTCAAGTTCAGCCCTTTGGAAAGCGGTATCCGGCTCGAGCCTTGGCCTCGATATGTATCGTAACTTCATTCAGACGGATGGTGGAATATTGCCTAAAATGGGCTAGGGACAGAAACAGGAATATTCACTTAACCACAGTCAGCCCATGCTTATGTTCATACAGCACAGGACGGTGATATCAAGCTTTATTAGCGAGCAGGGTAAACAAATAACTTGGAAATGTAATATGAGCAGCGCCTCATTTTGGGTAGTCTATTAAACGGCCTGCTTTCTTGAAATTAATCACGCCATTACCAATATTTTTTACTGTTAGTAAAAAAAATTAAAATGTGTTATTATTCACGTGAATTATTTTCTATTAGTCAATCCCGGTGGACGCGTCGTCTAAGGCTTGTGTCTGCGGCCGCTTTCTGTTTGGGAATGCTAGTTCGAATCCCTCCTGGAGCAAGGACGTCTGTGTTTTTTTTAATTTTGTACCTTTTCAGGTAGAGATTTCTGCGTTGGGCCAATTCCTTGTCCAGAGGAGTCGTAGTGAGTGTGATGTGTCTGAGTGTGATCGTGAGGCCTCATTAATATTGTGGTCCTGGCCCAGCAGGGTCTGTTGCGTCATGGAAAAATATTTTCTGTTTGATGATGTATGTAGTGATATTTCTATCGAGGCCATAAGCCAAAAGCACTTTAACCCTTATCCTGCTAACGTGGAGAATATGGTGAGCCCCTAACAATGCCAGCAAATGGCAGATGGGATTTAACTCGGCGTTTAAAGGGTTAAATTAGAAAAAGAAGTTTCTTAGGAACCGATCCGGACCACGTTATATAATTGGGATAAAATCCGGAGCAGGGAAGTAGTAAGTGAAATGGCAGGTCGGTGTGGCCCACAGTCACGTGCCTTAGACTGCATAGTGTCCAATTTGAACTGATTGATGAATTATAAATTTGAAAGCATTTGGAAAAATCTTTTTTCTTTTGACTGAGATGTTACAATCGCGGACTTTGTTGGAAGGACGAGGAAAACTACGAAGGATTTCAATCAATACAGGCTGTGATTCGACAAAGGCTCAAAGGAGATAAATTCCAATTACAGGTCTGTATGTATGCCTGTCACGTGTACATTTTTCCACGTTAGAACATAGTATGCAATATATTTCTCACGAGCCGCCACTGTAAACTTAAGGCGCTTCGATAAGAATGACATCTTTCAGAGTGAATTGAAATTAAACTTCTAACGTAGCGTGTTTGCTAATCCAGTGACATCAGAGAGATACTAGAACCAGTTCAGAGTGGACGCTTACCTGCCTGCCCTGCTTATTAAACGACTAGAATTATGTATTTTGCACCTGAACAAATTTAATACAGTAAGTTCTTATTAAACATGTAAATTTCAAGAACGTATTAATTAATGTTAATTCATTTGAATGTCTATTTAAAGTAACCAATAATTACCACGAAGGAGTTGCGAAGTTTTTAGTCATTGTGGCGCTTTTTATAATTAGATAATATATAGGCCTATGTTTATTTGAGGTATTCTAAAATATTCCTATTCAAAAGTCAACAAGTAAGTGTTATGAAATTTGGTAGTCATATCGAGTTTGTTGGAGGCTGGAAAGATACCTAATATATTGAGGAGCTGTGTAAATTAATATGCACAAACGTATAGCCATCTTGTATTTGCAATTAATTGGCGCCCATATAAATATTACGGTAATTTGAATTATAATATTATGCTCTAACATTAAATTTGTTTAATATTCGGAACTTTTCTTTTAATAATGAAAGAGGTAAATTTGTAGGATACCAGAAATACGAATATTGGGTTGCAGATTACAGAACCGTTGTTGGCGCCTCCTGCAAACGCCTGTAGCCATATTGGATTTACAGTTTGTTACAAGGATACAGGCTACGCCTTGGCTTACAAGGTTTTGTTGTTATTGTAACGATTCTCCAAACGTTATAGTCTGAATTCCTAAGTTAAATTTGTTGGTGAAGAAATATAGGAGAGGGAGTGTACAGATCATAGTGAGTGTACAGATCGTAGACATTTGGAGGGTTTGTATTTAGAGAAGGTATTTGTATATTTGTAGTATTATGTGTTGGACAAATTCTACAGAATCCAGTCCAGAAATCGCATTTTTTATTTTTAAACTTAAACTTAAAACATTCATTGCAGATATTTATAGCCCCTGTAATAGGCGGATTAAATATTTCATTAAAGAAAAATAGAATATATTGATGTAGAAAGGGCTTCATGTCTGGGTAACAGGGGGAATAAATAACTTTATGAAGATGATATATTTTAATGTATTAGGGGCTTCACGCCCCTGTAAGAGGGGGATTATGTATTTTATTAAACATATTGTAGAACCTGTTGACGTAGAAGGAGCTTCATACCTGGGTAATAGGGGGATTAATTATCATCATACCAGATGATGTAGTATATATTAATGTAGTAGGGGCTTCACGCCCCTGTAATAGTTGGATTAAGTATTTTGTTAAAGAAAATGTAGAATATATTGATGTAGTAGGGGCTTCATGCCTGGGTAATAGGGGGATTGAATTTCTTTATACCAGATGATGTAAAATATATTAATAATAGGGGCTTCACACCCCTCTAATAGGGGGATTAAATATTTTAATAAAAATATTGTAGAATATATTGACGTGGATTGTTCTTCATGCCTGGGTAATAGGTAACAATTATCAGAATTGAGAATTTGCGAAGCCCAGTAATTTATCAGTTATCAGGAAAATTAACTCTCTGGCTGGCAGGCAAGGCAGGCAAGGCAGGCAAGGCAGGCAGGCTGACGTCAGTGCGTGCTTAAGTGATTTTTAATGTTTTGTGCTTGTTACAATTTTTCCTATGCTTATGACAAACGTGTGACAAAATTATTTTGTGCAGTGCTACCGACCTGTCATTTTGCGGATTTTAACCACCGTTCTGGTCTGTTTCGTTATTTACCGTGGCATTCTTTTTCGTGGATGTGGAATAAAGGCGTTTTGCATGTGTACGTGTGTTTGTGAGTGTGTGTGCGTGTGCGTGCGACAGCAGCGAGTGTCTGAGTGCCTTTGATACAGTGTTGGGCCATTTTCTCAACGACTACAACACGTCGTTGGAACAAGCAGAAGGCTACGAACCCAGGACCAAAAGGAAAGGAGCCACGCGCAAACCGTAATGTTACAGACTCAAACAGTGTCGGCTGAACCTTAGCGGTTAGGACCCATCCGCAGGAGGATGGGCTGGGTACTCGCAGCAAATCAGGTACGCCATAACACCGACACAGTTTATCGTGACGTCAGTCCGGCCCCAGGCTGGTCATGATATCAACCCGCTGTGCCAGGTAACTCTGTATTTGATGCGGTAGCCGCCATGACTCAGGGCATAGGTTAAGGTCGAGTTGACAACCCTGCGAATGTGAATTTTTTTTTCACTTCGTTTGTAAGTTTTGTCCTCCCTGCCCTCCCCGTTAGGTGCCCCAGTTAGGATTTCTAGATAGGACAGGTCGCGTGAATTTGGCTGTCAGACGAAGGGCTTTCGGTCAGGAGGGTTTAGTTGTAAGTATTTATGTGTGTGTGTGTTTTTTTTTTTATACCGCAGGGTGTCAACTTGACAGGGTTCGGTCGGCACAACCAGTGATATCAATGCGAGAGGGGGAGAGATATAAAAAAGATCTTTTAATAGTTTCTCCCTGTCAATAACTCGCATTGGAAGGGTAAAGATTCAGTGAAGCAGAACTTAATTCTGTTTTGATCTGTCTTTCACTTCAGTGCTGAAAGACAAGTATTTGAATCTGTAACAATATACTATAAATACAAAAAGGATAGTGACATTTGTAAAGTTACTGTTATATGTATATCTGTAAAAGAGTTGTGAATTTACTGTATAATATGCGCTAAAGTTGCAACATTAGAGAAGATACTGATTTGGAACAATGAAAGGTAGTTCTTCGACATCGACTGTCAACAATGAAAGCTGTGTCTTCTACATCTACTGGTGACGTCGAAAGGTAGGTCTTCGACATCGACTGTCAACAATGAAAGCTGTGTCTACTACATCTACTGGTGACGTCGAAAGGTAGGTCTTCGATATCGACTGTCAACAATGAAAGCTGTGTCTACTACATCTACTGGTGACGTCGAAAGGTAGGTCTTCGATATCGACTGTCAACAATGAAAGCTACGCATTTGACTTGGTTAGGCATACTAATGGATAAACACGCGCACAAACAACGTTTACATGTGATACGTCGACAAGAGTTGAATTTTCTTCGTTAACTGTGATCTTAAATGAAAGACAATTTAATTGAGCGAGTGATTTGAACGTGTTTAAAAGTGGAAGAGGTGGAACTGAAATGAACTGTTAGTTGCACATTGCTGTCTCTAGCCGCCCGTCTGCATTTTTAAGTTAGACGGGATTTTATTGGACCACAAAAGAAGAACGTTTCCATAAATTTTACCAAGTGAGAGAAGCGTCGTTGACTGAGCCCATTGTACTAACTTTTGATTTCGAAATTGAATGACATTTCTTTTGCGGGCGGTATATTTTTGATTTTCGATTTTAACGAAATGAAGGCTTCGATATTTTATTTCTCCGAAATTTTCTCACTACTACATCGAAAATGGCAATTTTGACATCGTTTCGCCCTTTTTTTAATTCCTTCCGCTAGCCGACTTATACCACAGTATTTACGGTTCCATTCAGTTGTCCATATTAATATGTACAGCTGCACTGAGCAAGATGGACGCAGTTATTTGCTTTCCACGTTAAGGATTATTGAAACTTACACAGCGGCTCGGATCTGGAAATGTACGTTGATTGGACGACGTGTAACAGAAGACAATAGAAGAGTTTCTTTTATATAGGTAAGCTTTGTGCTCATTTTCTTAATTAGGTACTGGCATTTCGTGTTTGTTGCTCTTGTTTAGAGGACATGTTACTAACTACTTTTTCTTTTTCAGGTCCCGCTCATATCCTGTGCCTCACCGTGGCGAGCGGGTGAAACAAAGAACGATGCAAGACCAAAACTAAATTCAGAGTTTCGCTAACCGCAAACTTCTCCATGTTTTTAAAATTTTATTCTATGTTTCATTATGCGGATACGTTATCCATGGCCTCTTTTAGACATTTTAGACCCATTTCGTAACAGTGCTTCAAAATCTACTGTTTTTTGTGCCTGTTTTCGGCCATGTTATCATATAATCGTTTACCTACTGATTTTTTCCATGAATTTCGATATTAAACCCGTTACAAAAATCTCCGTACAGAATTTAATTTTAGGCCACATTCACACACCTGAATTTTTATTCAGTATATAAACTTAATTAGGTATATACTGACGTAATTTTTTGGATTGTATAATTTCCTCTACCCATCTGTTACTTGCGTTGCAATTCGAGAATATATCAGGTTCGGGGCCATTGCGGGAGACCTATTGGTCAGTGGTGTAGAAGCCACCCAAATACTATGTTGTCTAAGGTATATTATTATTATTATTATTATTATGTTAGTGGTTTTCAAAGATCATTACATTTTATGTAAATATGTCGTGAAGTTTAGACCGTGTTTTATTGAACTCTGTAACCTTCATTCCGTCGTCATTCTCACTCACAAAAACCTCGCAAGTTTCAATCAAACTATTCTGTCCGACACGTAAGTGATGTGTCTTAATACGAAATGAAGGCACGAAACTTACAAATTATAGTATAATAAAACGTGGTAAAGTTGCCACTAACACATACACATAATGATCAGCTAGGTTATGTGATTTAGTGACGTTTACCTTGAAATAAGAGAAAATTCACCAACAGGAATTGCACCATACCGAGTTTGAATATAACACTTTAAAGACTAAGTGTACCGTGAAACATGCATAAAGATCCAGTCCGTGCCGCACAGTAAACACACTCCTTCTCGGTTATAAAAACCAGTCAGTTAATACTGTATTAGGAAATAATCGCTGTTTGTTCTCTGATCCACACAAAACACAAATAATGTGTGTGGGCATAACGTAGAATTTGTTTGTGTTAACTTGGTGGTAAATATAAGGTAACTACTGGGCTTTTCGGAGTTAATATCGATTGGGATGGCGGGGAGCTCTTATATGCTGGAGGATGGACGTATCAGTCTACCAGTTGAATTGCGCCAAACTAAAGTTAAAATTCTGATTTGGGGTTCTGAAAACACGCAATGCCCATAAGTCTTATCTACAGATGATCTTGAATTCTACAGAAACAAAATTAAGACCATGAACTTACTGAAAGTGCTGATGTATGGAATTCTGATATCATGTAGGAATACAAGAGTCTTTAAACATTTACTCATGTAATTTTTACCAAAATTTTTTTATCTAATAACTTGAAATATTCATTTATGGGAATGCATCGTTCTTTGGCCAAACAGGATAAACTTAATAAAGTGTTAACTTGAATTTTGTAATTTGTTAGTCACTGAATCGATCCAGAACTTTCCATGGACCCAATGTTCCACTCATCAAGAATCACGCTGCTGCCACTTCCGCCAAACTCGTAAACGACGGACACCTTTATGTGTGGATGTCTTGTACCGGATTTCACGGTGTTCGGACAATGAATGTCCATCGTGCAGGACAACCAATTACACTGGGACAAAATCCAGTAAGTACCGAAACAATTATTCTAAATTATCCTTCATGAAATTCATCACACACATGTGGTTTATAGAGGACATGGAGACAGAACGCCACGCGTTTAGACTTTGGCCTACGTTGTAACGGTCAGCTTCAACCGCCATCTACTTTACTTCCAAGATAAGTTCCATCTGATTCAGTGTTAACTGAGCCCCACAACGTAACTTAAGGGTGCATAAAAATAAAAATCCCCCTTGTGCTAGGACTGTACATGAGATTGAGAATTTGCATTCTCACAGCAGTGAAAGTTACGATTTTCCTATTCTAACAGTGAAGGTAGAAGGTACCTCCGAAACGTCTATAAAGATGTGACAAACTTCACGGCGTCAGTCTTCCACCGCGAGGATGGAGCAAAAGTATGCTGCTAAAGGCTGGTATGTATCTACCAAATTACTTGACGTCGCTTACACCCTGAAGATGGCAGCGGGATTCTAAGGAAGGCCGGCAACTATACCAATCCATATAGTGTAATATCACAGGGCACTTAAGTCTTCAGCACTTCAGTGGGAACCTCGAATATCCAATGCAAAGCTTGTGAATAAATGCCAATTAAATTTGAATGAAACTGATCTTATGTCTTGAACTGTCAGCAGAAATCTTTAGTTGTAAACTGGTATTTGACCTGGAATACTTAGTGCTGTATTTTAAATATCAAATCGCTGTATTTACACGTCATTAGAGTACCAACAAATGCACAGCTCTATTGCTGTGCATCAATTATCATTTTATCATTTTATATTATTTAAAATGTACGGAACGAACAGTGTGAAAGTGGTCCCATACATAGTTTACACTTGGCTTATAGGACTCTAAAATATGTCGAAGTATGTTTTCAATATATTACAAAATACTACATTCATTGTGTTTCTGTTTATTCATTCGGCTCTCTACAAATACACATTGCCTGTTGCCAGTGTATGAATTAAATATTTTTCCGTTATTAGACTCAGTAAAACGTTCACCTGCTATCAACCACGTTACTGTTAGGTCAAAACAAAGAATTATAAGAGCTTTTCTGTCCCTTCTACTAGCGTCCTTTTCAGGTGACATGTTCGTAACAAAACCAACACTGATGATGGGTACAGACCAGTTTCCCGAAACATGGGTTTTTGAACCATTTACAACAATGAAATTTTCTGGGGTATACAGCCGCATCAGGATGTGAAGGTTTTCTGACCTTTCAGGAAATAATTCCGTTCCCATCTTCAGGGTGTGCCGGTGGTTTTGTAACACTAAAACAGATAGTTTTGGTATTACCAAACCAATAGTACACCCTGAAGATGGGGACGGAGTCAATTCCCGAAAGGTCGGAAAAACTTCACATCCTGATGCGGCTGTCTGCCCAGGAAAACTTCATTGAATTCTGTCGCAGCGAAAGCTTCAAGACTTACATTACGACATGGTATGATGAGGGTGGGTGACTGCAAGAACACTGATAGTTGCCATTAGGCTGTAAGGGGGTCAGTCTCAAAATAAATGATTATGAAGTGTCATTTCGTAATTAAAGGCCTTACATTGATTGTGATATCAGCGAAAGTCGTCCCCGAGCCACTGTCTTCTTTTTACACGCAAACTCAGAAGTGTTCAACAGCATTACGTTCAGACATTTTATTCTGAATTTCACCTAAGTTGGACAATAAGCGTGCAAAGTTGCGACAGATAATCAGGTACCCGTTAGATATTCAGGTACCTTCCAAAGTAAAGTATGGCCTTCTCTATTCTAATTTTCAAGAAACTGGTCACTGTTCAGTGGCATTACTTGGAGATCTTCTATATAGAATTTCACCTACATGGGTCAAGAAATAAGGAAAGTACAGATAGGCATATACGTATAGCGTAAAGTACAATATTAAAGTCACTGCCTCATTTTTCACGACAACAAAGCCTGATAGATAATGTTTTGTGTTAAAACTCCAATACAGAGTTTTATGAAAATCCGACAGACGGGTTAGTCGTTGCTCTTGGTTCGCAAAATAATGTGATTTCAACATAAGACTTTCTTCTCCGCACTTCGTAAAGAACGCCTAGTAAGCAGTAAAGTTAGACGGTGTAGTAGCTGTATTCAGGACAGCCAGCACTGGATGAACGTGTAATTGGAGAAGGGAACTTTCAGTGTGATATGCAGGTGTACTGTGACCTTACGTGCCTAGTTCAGTCGGTTGCACTGTAACTATACGCCGGTCAGGTGACTGCCGTCACACGATGCTGCAGCTCACCACGTCCTCTGCTACACGTGGCGTTTCGATGTTCGTCGTTTACGCTCTCACATAAACAAGCGAGATCAGTGCATCGAGCGTCAGTAGGACCGCGGGTATGAGTGACGCCAGTGGCCTTTTCTGTAAGTTTCTGTTTAGTATGAATTGGCTATTTCTCATTTTACAACAACCGTATTGCTTACAGGAGGTGATGCTGAGAGTACAAGATAAATGCACACACAATAAGCACCCTCATATTAAAGTGGGCACTGTAAATCGGCAGTATAATGAGACAGATTTGTTTTTGCTTGAAGATGTGGGCCTTATGAACTTACCTGTAGTGTTTATTGTAGATGAAGGTAAAGCAGCACGTGTATACGCCATGAAGACACATAGGGCATTGGAGGTACGGTCCCATTAAGCCTTAACTTCGGCTCCAGTAGAGGTGAGCGGTTAGCTTCACGCCCAGTCTGGTTTATTCCTAGGAAGTCTGCTGGTACCCATTAAATAGGAGGTGAGCGGTTAGCTTCATGCCCAGTCTGGGTTATTCCTAGGAAGTATGCCGGTACCCATTAAATAGGAGGCTGGCTGGGCTACAATACCATTCTGAGTGTTTTGCAGTAGAGAAGAAAGGATCCCCTTGCCTCCGCCGGGCATCAAAACAGAATACTTTCGATCTTCCATCACCTAGCCTAGTCAATATGCTTGACTGAGCTATCTTTCTTC
>Ga0123355_10009302_pt1 | contig 14925 bp, 9 predicted proteins | sample TergutEmb28metaG_3_FD_89872 | JGI IMG/M metagenome (GOLD analysis project Ga0123355, IMG submission 89872) | Embiratermes neotenicus P1 segment gut microbial communities from Petit-Saut dam, French Guiana - Emb289 P1 | ecosystem: Host-associated > Arthropoda: Insects > Digestive system > Gut ...
ATCGTAATTATAGCTCCTAGTGCCGCCCGTCCCAGAACTCGTGACCAAACGCCCATTGTTAGCATAGATATAATTTCGCTCTAGGTTCATGCGAGTGTTTTTTTCGTAAGTTAGGCGGTTGAGGTTGTCGTACCTATATTCCATTTCACCTGAAAAATTTACGCTGGCATTTGTAGAGTTTGCAGTGTTTGCAAGCCAATATCCATTGTCTGAAATATTTGTAATATTCCCTCTTTGGTCGTATGTGTATCGTCGTGCATAATTAACTCTAACCGGAAGTACTGGCCCTGTGCCTGTATTTCTAGATATATATCCAAGCCTATCAACTAACATAGTGTTTTCTTTATATGTATAATCTACTCTATTATTATCACTATTTGACCGAATATCTGCAGCACATCTCTTGCTGCCTAACCTGCCTAGATGATCATATCTATACTCAAATGCAAAATCAGACTTTTGTCTACTTGACCTAGAATCATCAAAACCACTATCTACATCATGGGTTTTATGAATTTTGGGTTCTATAAAAACTCTATCCGTTTCGTTATCTGCCCCATCATCATTGGTAATAGTCGAAGTTCTATAAGTTCCTCTTGGAAAATTATATCTGGTCTGTCCCGCATCCGTCTGAACAACTTCAAAAGCAATCGCCCCCGTGCTACTGCTACCGGATGTCGAATAGCTGTAAGGTAAATTCTCGTCTTGATAATGATAATTATAAGTTTGGCCATCAAAGCCGTCGTTGATTTGTGTAACTTGCGCAATGGATGGACTCTCTGTATGTGGTTGCCACTCGTCTCGTCTAGGGTCGCCCGTAGCATATGGGTTAGAGCTTTGATTTGCCCCTTGATAACGGTAGTTCACATTGATGCCGCCGTCCGTCAAGCTAACGGGTCTACCATATCTATTAAGAACCGCTTGACGTGTCGCAGTTGAACTGTTATTTGGATAAACTTCAGTTACCCTAGACTCGCCGTTACGCATATTGTAGTCGTAAGTTTTAGTAAGTAAGTCTATCTCTTGCCCGTTTGATGTAATAGATTTATATTTTGTAACATCACCAAAATGGTTATATTCAAAACCAAACTTTCGCCCTGCCCCGTCGGATACTGTTTGCAAGCGGTGTTGACTGTCGTATGTTAGATTATGAAAAGCAGAGATAGTTGTGCCACCGTCACCACTAGACGATATTCTGTCTATTTTTTCGCCAAAACTATCGTAGCTAAATCGTTTGGTATCAAGTGGAACACTGCCACCCCTAACTTCGACAGTGTCAGGCTGCATAAACGGCTGATTAAATGTAACAGCCCTTGTAATGCCGTTTTCTGTTATACTAACTGGCACTTCTCTATCTCTTGCAGGAATGTTACCATAATTGACAACTTTTCGTAATCTTTCGGCATTTTGTTGTCCGTCATTAAAAACTTCTACAGACTCTAAATTACCAAAGCTGTCATAAACATTTTGAGTAACAACATTGTACGCATCCTTTGTGCCTCTCTCTGTTCCGTTATTATTTATCCACATATAACTTGTAGATACTGTATTAGAGTTTTCTTCTAACACTAAGTTGTTCATGTTAGAATTGGCACTTATCATGTCGACAAGCATTTTTTGTTCTGTATATCCGCCGCCCTCTCTAAAAAAACGCGTTCTGCTTTGCGTTAGTGCCCAGTAATGATTGTTTCTTGTATTTTCGTCAGACCTATCATAATTGCCAGCTTGATTTTCGCCCCAACTAAAAAAGTTTGCTATGCCGTTATCTGCTACCCCAAAATCATATCTAGCATTAGCAGCATCAAACCACCAAAGTGCCGTTGTAACTAACCTTTTTGTCCCGCTACAATACACAACTTCAAAACGATTACCCTGAAAAAACATATTTTTGTAGGTAGAATACACATCAGATTCTGTCATAAAAAAATCACTGTTTACAGGCACACCGTTTGGATTTTCCGTAAAACAAATTCTTTTTGCATTACTAAAATTAGCGCTAAATTTATTATTGCCGCCTATACTTAATCTCGAAAAATTACTTATTGCTATTCTTAAGTCTGCTATTTGAATTTGACCTGCAAGATTATTGAAACTCAGCCGAATATTATTTATGCTGGTTTTAGCTGCATTGATTTGGTTATTGAACTCTCTACGACTTAAAGCCGCTGCTCTAAAAACATCAGAAAAGCTTATCGGAATTGTAACATACTGCCACGAATTTGCAGGAGTTTTATCAAGCAAGACGGTATTTGTAAATATGCTCAACGGCCCAATGCTTAAAGTTGCTTCTGGATGAGCCGTATCTAAAACGGCTTGACTTGTTTGCACCCAAAAAGAAACAGCAAAATCATGCGTGTATCTATCTCTTTTAGGCCTGCCATTATGCGCCCAATCGCCAAAAATATTTACAAAGTTAGTCCGCCTAGCTGTCGGCACAGTATATGTACTGCCTTGTAGCGTTACTGCCCGTTTGCCGTTAACGGTAGTTCCATTTCCGCCGTCCATCAACTCCCAACCGTTAGTTTTAGTAAGCGTCATCAAATTACTAGCACTGCCGTTGCGGCGTTCTAGTATTCCCGTCGTAAAACCTTTGTTATTAAAAAAGTAGTCTAACTCTATGCCTTTTTCGTTCCGAACAGTTGTGCGATTACACGCAAAAGAAGTTCTTGTTGAGGTTTGCTCGTCAAGTTTGCCATCGTTATCTAGCGCAAAACCTAAAAACTCTTTATAAGTTTGCCCTGTAAATTTGCCAGTTCCTGCAAAAAGTGAACTTGATGCGTGTAGTGCAAATCTAGTATCAGAGTAATTTAACACAGTTTGTGCTTTACCGTTCACAACATTGTTCACTCTGCCACTTTCGTCATAACCAAACCTTAGCGACAAATTGCTACCTAACCTAACAGCATTCTGTAAAAGGTTATTAGAATAACTATAAAGTGCCGTAAAGCGTTCCTTATGTCCTACCGATTCTCTAACGGTTACAAGATTGCCATTAGCATCGTAAACATAAATTACAGTTAGAGGCAATGGATTATTTGCATCGTCAGGGTTATGACACTGCATTCGACTTAAAAAATATTTATCGCCAAATTTGTTATATTCAAAACTGATTCTTCTAGTATTTTTTCTTGTGTCATAGATAGAACTTAATCTGCCCTCGCCGTCATATTCAATCCTTTTGCAGATACTACTGTTTATTGCAGACCTCGTTTCTGTAAGTCTATTACTACTATCGAACCTTAATTCATCGCCTTGCGTGTTTGTAATTATGCGATTTGTGTTATTTATACTAAGAGTTAATCCTAGGCCAGTTCTATCAAAATACTTAGTAGTGGCATTACTCACATCGTATTGCTCAAACTCGTGTGTATAGCCGTTACTATCAACATACAAAAAAAGATTGCTGTTATTGGTAGGTATTAGATACTGCTGAATATTTAACTTCCAGCCGTTACCCATTAGCGTCCTATTTTCTATGCTAGAATTTTGCTGACTATCATAAACATGGCTAACACCAAAAGCAAAACTGTTTGCCCCCACAGACATATCCGCCCGCTCAAATAGCATTCTACCGGTAGCAACATTAACGCTAGCACTACCAACTTCACACGCAAAATCTAACTTAGATTGATTTGTGTTGTTTTTTCTTTCCATTTATTCAGATTCTCCTATAGCAAGAACTTGCACAGTCCAAAAGGTTCTATCTGTAGCACTTGTTGTGGCTGTCAATCCCTCTCGATTGTCAGTCCAATTAAATCTAACAGTAACACCATTTGACATCTGTACATCATGAACCGATACATGACGCGAAAAACCATGCATTGCGTTACCAATAAATCCACTAGAATCACGATAAATAATCCATGCTAGACGAAAACTTCCTATCATATCTGCTGATATTGGCAGTGCCAAACTGTCATTCCCATCACCCGCAGCACTAGCCAATTTGAAAATCATAGCCTTGACTACATTGTCATCACCCAAAAGAGAAACCAAATCATCAGGCAAATTATCCTTACTAATTTTGCCTCTAATGTTTTCGCCCCTAACCAATATGTTATTTAATTCTTTTGCATTAAGCGGAGTACCTGCATCATAGCTACCTGCTGGCACACCATCTGCCAATTCTAGTCTATAAAATGTCGGATCTGCTTCTATATCTTCATTACTTTGACTATTAAACGGAAACGCTCTATAAACATTTTTTCTTCTTTTATCTGGTCGCCTATCATTAAAACCCTTATGTATTTTTATTCCTGCTGTTGCAAAATCTAAAAATGCCGATTTTCCTCTATGTGTAATCGTTACACCTGTATCATGGCTAGCAAGTGTTGCCGGCGTAAATATAAAATCTGCATTATCGCCTATAGAAGCCATAACAGGTATCCAAGGCGCTCTTTGTCCATTATTATAAGTCGCTCCTATTTGCAATCCTGTAGGATCAAACGAATCACCCGGCCAGTATTCTCTTGTATGAAGATTTAGTGGTTTTATTATTTCTATTTCTCTTATTGAATTCATAAATCTGATTTCTAGTCGAGGGCTATTCAAAACTACATTCACTCTATCCAAATTGCCTACACCATAAAAATGAGGTGTAAATGGTATTATAGCCACATTCGAGTGAGAATGAATCATATTTGTTATATCAACCGAAATGGTGCTTGGCACTGGGTTCGCCCTAAAATCAAAAATGTTTCCGTTAACTGAAAATGAGCCTCGCTCCGGCATAGCACTAACAGTTAACTGCAATTGGGCTGATAGAATATTGTCCACCGCATGGTTCGGCAACATACTTTTGTTAATTGTAAGCGTACCTTCAATTCTATTGTGTCCTGATAAGCCATTCACACCCGATGCCACTTGAATAGCGGTGCTTCCCGTAGGAGAAACAGTTCCATCTGCATATTTTCTAAATGAATTCATGATAAAACCCTGACTTATTGTCGTTTGACCATGAGCCGAAACAGGATTTGTAGGATTTACAGGAGGTACAGGATTCACAGGATCTGCTGGTACACCAGGTTCCACAACAGCTTGGTCATACACACCAGCAATTCCAGTTACCACTACTGCAGGATCAATCGCTACCGGAAATATCCTACTCTCATCATTTATCCATTCTTTATCCGCAACAATTTTTACACTTAACACATCTTGTTTTAACTCCTCAATCTCATAATAAACAGCATCTGACCAATCTCCAATATCGTCTACCATAAAGGGTGAGGGTATAATAAACTCTATCTCGCTGGTTCCTTTATTTCTTAATTCCAACTGCTTACCGTCTTTTGATGCTCTTGCATAAACATTTTCTAAAACCAACTCAAACTGATACTCATAACTATCCGATTTTTGGTTAACTATAATATTTTCTTTCACTCTATTATGCTCAACTATATATTCTAAATCTACACTACCATCTTTTAGCCCCTTAATAATAACCGAATTATTTTCTATGCCGCCAATCTCCACTTTCTCTAATTGACAAAAATTCATTTTCACAACATCATATGAAATAAGTGTTACATTAGAGTATTCTTTTTTTATTGTATATATCTTTCCTTCTTTAGGTTGTCTATTAAATTGAACCTTAAACTTACCGTTATCCGCTACAAATTTATCCCCTACAGTTTTAACAGTATTATCAATATCCAAATAAGAATCCGTTTTATAATCATAATAATGCACATCTTTACCATAAAACTCCGCCACTGTTGTATCACCATCAACAGCAAAAAATTTACAATTTTCTGTACGCATTTCTATAATCTCTTTTTTATCATCTAGACTGCATATTTCGCTTGCCAAGTTTTGAACCTTATCGCAAAACACTGATTGAGTGTCAAGTTCAACATCATTTACTTTTGACTTTTTGTTATTTTTTTTGTTATTGTTTTTCCCTAATGTTATTTTCATTTTTTATTTTTCCTTTAGTTAGGCTTAAATTCTGCCAAAAGACAGTTTGCCTATTTATTCAAGGGTAACATATATGATTTTTCTTGTCTTTGGCATTTTCAGACACAAAACGACATTTTGAGACATTTTGAGACATTCAAAAAATATCATTCTCTTCCAACGAAATGATTTTCTCCAATTCTAATAAACCATTTTCAAGTAATCTATCTATATGTCGACTACAATATCCCATCTCAATCGCAATTTCTTTTGTTTCACAATCATGTAAAAAATATTTTTCCAAAACAAACTTAACATCGGCATCAATGATTTTAGATATAAGAATTTCAGCGTCCCCTCTTTTAATAAAAATATTGTTTATGATATCAGTTGTATTTGTTATACAATAGTCAATGCCACTACAAAAATCTAGCGATACTTCTAGCAAATTTTTATGCTGATTATAATTTTCTATTCTACATTTAAGCGACCTAATTTGCCTTTCAAACATTCGTACTTGATTTAGCTTTTCTTTAATTTTCATTTTTACTTTATCTGCCTTTTAGACTTTTTAATATTAGTATAGTTATTCAATTTTCGTCTTTCAAACAAAATATACAAATTATGTAAAATTATCTGCAAAATGTGTGTTGTGCATTATGATAATATAGACAAGCAAATAAAAGAACAATGCCACCTTTTCGACATCTTTTATTATGAGTACCACAAACCACGAAAGCGAATATGCATTTTATGATAATATTGCACTAAAATTAGTGCAAAAATATTTTTCCTATTTTAATTTGGTAGACTATGAAAAACTTTCATAATGAGTGGCAATAAACAATTTAAATTAAACACAAGAATATTGTTAAAACGGATATTGCTTAAATAGCATTTTTGCACTTAAACCATTTTTGACCTTACACAAAAACCACAAAAGTACAATACACTCCCATAAAATCACGATGTCTCGCGTTTGAACTGTGGATGAATTACCAAACAAATACTGTGCTAGCATAGCACAAAAAAAATACCAACTTTATGAACAGTCGGTACTTTTTTCTGTAAAAGAATTTTTATTAAACAAATTATTTCAATTGCATAACTGAACTTACCCAAGGGCTAACTTCCAGTACAAAATCCAAAAATGCATGGCAATGCAAATGTTAGGCTAACTACTACTACTAAAATTGCTATGGTTGCAAATATTGCTACTAGGCCTATTATCGTTAGTTTTTTAAGTACTCTGCATGTACATTTGTCTAAAAATACTTTTAGAGTTGGCGCTGCTAACAACATACACAAAACATATGTGCTTGCTATATAATAAGCAGGGTAAGCATAATCGTTATTAAACAATGCTATAAAAAATGTTGCCAGTGCAACAATTGTCAAAATTGCAGTAAATATTAAAGTGCAAACATTTAGAATTCTATGCTTTTTAAGATTCTTTTGTTTGTCTACTGTTGTTTCTTTTTCGCAAGCCTGCGCAGAATCGTCAATTGAATTTTTCGCATTTTTGTCCTCATTAGGCTCGGGCGAAATTATTTTTTGAATATCCATTTTGTTCTCCTCCTTGATTGAATTTTAATTGTCTGTGTCTATAATGGTATCATGGTTTGATTATTAGATCAATTGTTTTTAGAGACAGTCGTTAAGTCATTAAGCAAACAATCTTAATTCCCCTGTACTCAGCGGGTCAACAAAACCTACTTTTTCAAATAGTTGTCTTGAGGTGAAGTATACACTACCCGATGTTACAAAAAGAAAAAATCCCGTTTGAATGCAAGTCGTGTATAGCCATAATTCGTCTATCCTGTGTGGAATAAATGAGGCATAAAAATGTGACGGGGCGCCTAAGTTATAAAAGTCCATTCTTGCCGTACGATTTTGTATATCAAATCTAATACTAAATTCTATAAAATCTTGCACTAGCACTAAAGAATAAACAGTGTTATCTAATAAATGTTCGGGCATCGGAACATCTATAACTTCGGGAGTTGGATTTGGATGAGGCGGCACTAATGGTGGCGGCGATTGAATAGGTGGTAAATTTGAATTTGGCGGTCTATTCAAAACGCTATTCACACAAGCTCCGCCTCCCAAATCAACCTCTGGCGAACTGATTGGCCGAATACCATTCCATATTAAAAGTGATATTAGCGTTATGCTTACAACAGCAAAAATAGCTACCGGCAATGCTCTGCCAACAATCCATTTTTTAATTTTTACCCACTTGGGATTGATTTCATTCTTTAGTTTTTTTAGGTCTTTTTTATCCATTTGATTTCATTCATTAATTATTGCAAGTGGTTTTATTAATATTCTAACTTGTTTAACTGATTATTATAGTAGGCTAACACTAAGTCAGTTTAGCTAAAAGGACATCTAATGCCCTTTTTCTGTGGCTTACTGCATTTTTTTCGCTAGCTGTCGCAATAGCAAAACATTTGTTTAGGTCGGTAGAGAAAAATATCGGATCGTAACCAAAACCGTTTTTACCTTCTCTTTTATCAAGCAACTGTCCTAGAGTTTCACCATACCCTACTTGTTTTTTACTGCCGTCATAATAAACCATACAACAAACAAATTTTGCTTTTCGATTTTTTTGCCCTTTCATATTGGCTAACAATAAATCTACATTCGCATCGCTCATGCCATTTGAATAATGATTTAGTTTTTTTATTTTATCTAGCTTTTCCCCGCCTAATCTTTTATAGTGATTGATAGCATACTCGGCAGAATAAACTCCCGGCTCGCCCCCTAGTGCGGCAACACTAATACCACTGTCGTCTGCAATACACGGCAAGCCCACTACATCAAAACAAGCTTTTGCCTTAATAAAAGCGTTTTGCTCAAAAGTATTGCCCGTTTCTTCAATATCCAATTTTACCCCCGCCTCTTTCATTGATACAGCGATAAATTTGTCTTTTAGAATTTCGGTGATCTCTTTTACCTTATCTTTGTTATTGGTAGCTATAATGATTTTTTGCATCTGAATATACAAGTATTTTAACACACAACAAGTTAAAATGTCAACAAATATAGATAGTTATTTTTTCTTGATATTTGTTACCAAATCATAACTCAATTTAATGGATTATTGCACTTCATCAAGTGGCACATCTTTATCCATTATAATTGTATTCCAATGAACCTTATTGCTGTAGTAGCCCGGAATTAGTGCCGAATACTTTTCACTCAACACAACCGCTAATCCTGGTGGACACTTTAGAGTAATGCTTACATCGCCAATCTCCATAGGCACATTAACATCACAATTTTTCCTTATCGACTTTATGTCCGTTTCTGTCAAAATACCAATAAGGGCAAAAGTTTTGCCCTTGTCATTTTTTACAACATCTATCCATTCACCGTATGGATTGCCCACAACACATTCGTTGTCCATATTTAGACAACTTTTGACTAAAATATTTTTTGCTTTATATTGTTCATATTATATTTGATTTTCTATTTAGAATAAATCAGTATCTAAATTTCAATTATAGTAACACCTGTTTCACCTTCACCATAACTGCCGTATCTTACTGATTTAATGTATTTTTGAGATTTAAGATACTTTTGAATCCCTTTGCCTAAGGCGCCAGTCCCCTTACCATGTACAATTTTTAAACGCATTCCACTGTTTACGCCTGACATAATGAGAGGCTCAATAGTCTCTATTGCCTCTAAAACAGTTAAACCCAATATTTTTATTTCTTGGGTTAAAATTTCGACATTGGTGACATTTTGAGCAGAACTCGTGTTTTTCCTCCTATTATGTGTAACATGATTACATTTTGAAGAGGTGTTTTTAACTTCCGACTTATGCAGTAAAGATAAGTTTGAGCAATTAGTTTTAATCTGCATACCATTAGCAGATATCGTTACCTCGCCCCTTTTGTTTGGTAAAGAGGAAATTATAACTATTGTAGATAAATTATTAGAGTATACTTCCTTGCCCACAACACAATCTTTTTCAGTCAACTGCACCCTAAATAAATTAATATCACTTTGAGGCTCTTCATCTGAATATTGCAGATTTTCCAACTTCTTCTTTAGCTGTTTTGCTTTTAGTATTGCTCCTTCTTGTTGCACACTTTGCGATAGTTCAGTTATTTTTTCTACTAGCTCCTCTGCCTCTAAAACCTTATTGCTTATTATTTGTCGCAATTCCACCTTGGCGCCGTCCTTAATTTTTTGAGACCTCTCTTGCAATTTTGCTTTTTCCATCCTTAGCTCTTGCAACTCTTTCTCTAACTCTAATTTTACTTTAGCGGCATCTTGCCTATCAAGCAATGCCTCCGCACCCGCCTTTTCTGCTAATTGTAAAATTTCATCAATAGCAACGCTATCATTTGACATATAAGATTTTGCATTCGCTATTATTTTAGGATTTAGCCCTAATGTTTCCGCTATAGACAACGCATGACTTGCACCTGGCACACCTTTAATTAATTGATAAGTAGGCTTTAGAGTATCCGAATCAAATCGCATACTTGCATTTTGAATATTTTTTGATGTCAATGCATATCGTTTTAACTCATGATAATGCGTAGTAATTATACCAACAGCTTGCAATTTTTCCAAATATTCAATAACACCTAGCGCGAGCGCTGCACCTTCTTCTGGATCGGTACCACTACCAAGCTCATCCAATAAAACAAGTGATTTTTGTGTAGCCTTTTTTGTTATTGCCACAATATTTAATATATGAGATGAGAATGTACTAAGCGAATTAAGTATACTTTGCGAATCTCCAATATCACAGTATACAGCATCAAATATAGATATCTCGCTACCCTCATTACACGGCAAGAAAATTCCCGAACTTGCCAATAACGAAAACAATCCTGCAATTTTAAGACAAACAGTTTTACCACCTGTGTTAGAACCTGTGATAAGCAGCCACTTACAATCTTTACCAAAAGACAAATCAACTGGCACAACCATATTTTTATCTATTAAAGGATGCCTAGCTTTTTTAAGATTAACTATGCCTTTATCGTTTACAAACGGCTTTGTTGCCCTTATTGATTCACCAAAAAGCATTTTTGCACTAATTATGTCTAACATGGTTAATGTTTTTTGACACTTTTCTATATCAACAGCAGCTTTTGCCACCCTAGTTGAGAATATTTTTAAGATTTTTTCAACTTCTTTTTCCTCTTCTAGCTGCAACGATTTTAATTCATTGTTTAATTCTAACACTTCAATTGGCTCAATAAATAGCGTTGAACCACTTGCCGACCTATCATGCACCAATCCTCTAATTTCATTTTTATACTCTAACTTAACAGGTAAAACAAAGCGTCCATTTCTAACGGTAACTATTGCATCTTGCAAACATCTAACATACTGTGTTTTTTTAATATAGCTAGTTAATTTTTCTTTAGCCTTATTATCTGTAGCAACAATTTTTCTTCGAATACTTGCAAGCTCTAAACTTGCACTATCTTTCATTTGTGTATCACTTGCAATTGAGTCATGTATATCTATTTCCAGCCCTGCATTTACAATCAACTTTTCCACTTTCTGTTTTAGAATTTTTACATCCTCACCTGTCGCAGAAATCGCCTTTTTAGATATCCTTACACTCTTTAAAACATTTGCAATTCTCAACAAATCTGACATAAACAGCACAGCACCGGCAGCTGATTTTTTTAAAATTTCAAAAACACATTCATATTGCAAAAAGAGACTCGCATTATATTTATTGCAAACAAGATACATTTCTTGCGTAGCATCCAGCAAATTATTAACCGTAGCAAAATCACTAGTAGGCAAACTCTCAAAAAGCTTACCCCTACTATCGTTTGATGTCAAAAATCCGCTAATCAAGTCAAGGATTTTTTTATATTCTAATTTTGCAAGCGCGCTTTCGTTTGTCATTTTAAAATAATGCAGGTCCCTATTGAACAAATTTTTATCCCTACAATAATTTTCTTTTATAATTACCGTGAGTGTGAGGCTTATCGTTATGCGGAATTGATAAAATTTCAAGCAGTGTTTTAGTCGGGCTATTTTCGCTAGTTAAATCAATCATAACACTACAATCATTATAAGATAAAACTTCCCTATTGTCTAGCGGCAGCGCATTCATAAATTCGTGATAACAATTTTTTATTTTATAGCGACGAATAGCAAACTCCACCCCTTTATCGTCCTTAAATAAAATTTTATTTTTGTCGCAATTGCCGCACGAAAACCCTAGAACTTTTTGCGGACAATGAACAAAATTCATTAACGGCTGCTTGCCATAAATCATGTTTATAACTTTGGAAACAGGCTTGTTTGACTCAATGGACGCAATTATCGGATAATGACCGTTTTTAACATCCAAGCACTCCAGCAGGTTAGAATTAAGTAAATTAAGTCCACGCCCCAATATTATTGGCACATTTTTGCAAATTTCTAGTCCCCATAAATTATTTATAATATATGCAGAAAAAGGATTTTGACAGTTTTTGCCAGAAAAGTGTTCAACTATGTCTGAAATAATATGCAAATCGTCGCCTCTTGCAATAATGGGGAGTTCTAAAATTGCTTTTTCCTTTACCTTAACCACAAAACACTCTATTACCTCAATTGAAAAAATAGGCGGGTTAAGGACAATAAAGTCACAATTATTAAGCAGTTCTTGAGTTACATCGCCCGCACTGGCAACCATACAAAATATTGATTTTTTATCTATCCTAAAATACTGGGCCACCTTAAGCGGCAACAACACAGACAAATTGGCATCAGCACCATATTGTTCACACATCCCCACATCACTCAATACCTGTTTTGAATTTGCAATAACCTTTTTTAGTCTATACAATTCAAAAGCGTTATTGCGCATTGCCTTTAATTCACCTACCGAAACAAACGAATTGTTTGACACTTTGCATACTATGTCTGATATGGTTAGGTTTTCATTTGCAGTTTTTGATAAAAAATCTAATTTTGCTGCAACAAGTCCCATGGTTTTTGCCTCCTGCACGACATTGTCAGTCTCTGCAAAAACTTCCAACTCACCGTCACTAACTAAAAAACTTGCTTTCTTACCTACTTCAATTTTCACATTGGCAGCAAGCTCGACTTCTCGTCTCTTACCTAGCACCAATTGATTTAGGCCCTGACAATTAGTCAATCTAGCCTCATCACCCAATTCTACGCTACCCACAAATGTTATGTTGCACGGGTCAAAAATTAAACTTGAGCCAACCTCTATTCCTTTTCGCATAAATTTAACTCCGTCGCCTTTTAATAACCTAGTTGCACCTTTATTGTATTTTATTGATAGCCTTGGAGGACTCTGCATGTCATTAACCTTTTCCACAACACCTATTTTTAATCCGATGTGCGAGGGGTGATTATTTTCTATTAGATTGCCGCTATCATTCTTTTTCACATATGCGCTACAACCATCCCCCCGATTAAACATAATTTTCAAATTGCTTTTATCCACAGCACTAACTGGCTCGTCGTTGCCAATAATATTATTGAGTGCTTTTTTGTAAACCCTAACGGCTTCACCCACATATTCAGGACGACGCATTCTACCCTCTATCTTAAATGATGTTACACCTACATCTACTAACATTTTTAGATTAGAAGTTAAATCTATATCTTTTGTAGATAGCCAATATTTTTTTTGACCATTCAGCAAATAAGTCTTACGACATAGCTGCATACATCTGCCACGATTACCGCTCCTACCTGCAATTAGACTAGAAAAGTAACAGTTTCCCGAAAATGCCACACATAATGCCCCGTGCACAAAAAATTCTATCTCTAAATGTGTAGCATTTTTGATTTTCACTATGTCCTCTAGCAAGGTTTCACGAGAAAGTATTACTCTTGAGAAACCTAGTTTTTCTGCAACTATTGCCCCTTCTAGATTATGAATGCCCATTTGAGTACTAGCATGAAACTCTGTTTTGACACCAGACTTTTGAAGCGCGCTGAGTAAATTAAGGTCTTGCAATATAACTGCATCAACACCAAGATCAGTTACTTTTTTAATTTGCCTTACAACACTTGCTATCTCAGATTGCTTTAGAATAATATTAAACGCAGCAAAAACTCGCACGCCAAAAAGTCGTGCAAGTTTTATTGTCTCAACCAATTCTTCTATAGAAAAATTTGTTGCCGAAGCTCGTGCATTAAGCTCGCCAATACCTAAATAAATAGCATCTGCCCCATTATTTATTGCCACCTTAGCCGCAAACGGACTACCAGCAGGTGCAAGCATTTCTAACTTATTCAACTTTTGCATATTTGTAGTTGCTCAAACAAGATTTAAGAACGCAACACCGCATCAAATTTTGACTTTAATTCATCTATGATTTTAGACATTATCTCTTGAATTTCAGAATCTTTTAATGTTGCCAATCTTGACTGCAAAATAATTGATAATGCAACACTCTTAAAACCTTTTTCTATTTGCTCCCCCAAGTACACATCAAACAACTCCACCCTATCAATAAGCTCGCCACCTGCTTGCTTTATACAGCTAATGAGCTCGCCAACAAAAATTGAATCTTTCACTACTACCGCTAAATCTCTAGCTACTGATGGAAATTTTGGCAGTGTTTTGTATGTTATCTCTGGCATAGTTCGCTCTATTAGCGACATGATGTTAATTTCTGCCACAAATACACCATCTTGCAGTCCGTAGTTTTTAGCAACCATCGGATGAACCTTTCCCACGCTTCCTATTGTTTTGCCATTATAATTTATATCTACACCTACTCCTGAATGTAACCATGGGCAAGTAGTATAGTTGTAATTAAAACTAACACCAAACAATTTTGCCATATCTTCGACAACATTTTTAAGTGAATAAAAATCTTCATTTTCGCCAACAAAAGCCATACATAAAGTTTCATTTTCAGCTATTCCCTCCATTTTAATATCTTTTTTGCTGTAAGTTCTTGCCACCTCAAACAACCTAAAATTATTGTTTTTGCGAGAAACATTTGTCTTTATCACCTCTAGCATTCCGCTAGCTAGTTGCGTACGCATAACCGCATACTC
>Ga0123355_10009303_pt1 | contig 14924 bp, 8 predicted proteins | sample TergutEmb28metaG_3_FD_89872 | JGI IMG/M metagenome (GOLD analysis project Ga0123355, IMG submission 89872) | Embiratermes neotenicus P1 segment gut microbial communities from Petit-Saut dam, French Guiana - Emb289 P1 | ecosystem: Host-associated > Arthropoda: Insects > Digestive system > Gut ...
GGAAAAACAACATATTTATTTTTTTTTTTTTTTGCGTTGTGGTGGGGGGGGGGGGGAGAGGGGGGGGGGGGGGGGGGGGGGGGGGGGGGGGGGGGGGGGGGGGGGGGGAGAGCGTGTGGCCGCCCCAGGCTAGAAGTTCAAGTCCTTCTAGTGCTTAGCCCTCTAAAACTCAGTGGTATTGCCAGGTAACTTAATAAACTCCACATTGTGCCCACACACACAGTGGACTTGTGTTCTACGTATGATTGTTGGGGGGGGGGGTCAACGTTAAGATGGATATCAGTTGCAGACAGACTTGGTGTTAATGACACTGTAAGACTCTGACGTATACTAGAATCGACTACAGAACTCGTAAGTTAAGTTCTGTCACTTGTTTCAACTGCTGATCATATGCTGCTTGGTTAGTACACCGATGGAAGGAAATGCTGTAATCTCAGCGATAAGTATGCTGTGTATGCTGTGTTGTCCATCGGGCCCGGAAGACACACAACGTGGGACGCATAGATTAGTTAGGAAGACATCAGCATTGTCCTGTAGTTTTCTAAGAATTGTGGTGACCGTTGTACCTAACGTACAAGACTGTCAAATAGGCCCGCAATTAAAAACTTCAGTTGAAATGGTACTTCAAAATTCTGGCAAGGTGCACGCCAAATGAATACACACATTCCAAATGCGATATTTAATGTGTTGCCTTCGTCACCACTTTTCCGCTAAGTTGCACACACACACACACACACACTCAATACATAAACGGTTAAAGGTAAAATTCACCCTATAACCCGCCATGAAAGTCCTGTGAGGGAGTATAGATATATCTCCACTCCTGTAAGTTCTGCACTAGATGTGGGTGGGTGGTCAACGTCAAGCCCCAGCCGCTTTACCGTCGGGAATGACATGGTACCCATTGCAAAGGAAGCTGAGTGGGCCTCAGGGACGGTCTAGACGGGTGCCGTAAACCTCGCCTCCAACAGGGACTGGATTCCCAGATCGTCCAGCTATCCCGGCAGGCACACCGCAGACATAACGTATACCATATATACACTATATATATATATATATATATGAAGCGTAAAAGAATCTTGTTCATATCCGTTTACTGACGTCACTATTTTAAGTAAATATCCGACTAATGCACTACTATATGTTAATATTCTTTCTCCCTGAGGATGGCCCCTTGCGGGCTGAAACTTGTAGCAGTGTAACAGTGTGAATAAAGCGGTGTTAGCATATTAGTGGATAGTCGGATTTTTACGTAACATGTTGTAAGCAATATACATATATTCCTTCATTAAACGTTCAGTGTATAAAAACGTTTCAAAGTCAAAACCCTTGAGGAAGCAGAGTACAGCCTCTTCCAGAAGACGATACATCTTACATGGAAAGGCAGAAAAAGCAGAACACTCGTATTCTGAAGTCACGTCACTACAAACCATTCGTTGAAGGTCCTAGTTAATGGTGGTGCGAAGTTGAACGTAAGAGATGGATTCGAACTGTATGAACCTGGCAGAGTGGCGGCCTGATGTAATCCAAATGGAGGGGTGGGACGGGGATGTAGTGCAATACGCACTCTTTCGTTATAAGGGGGAAAACAAGTGTGTACGATGTCGACAAAAGGCGACACAGGTTACATCACAGCCAGTTTTTAAATTGGAATGTCTAAGGCCCAAAACAGCACAGCGTGGTCACTTGAATTTAGACGTGCAAACTGACACTGGCATCAAAATTCATGGCCGGCCCGAGACATTTGGGCGCCCCGGGCAGCTTAATAATCTGGCACACCTTAAAACCGATATTCTTTAAAGTATCCAGCCTAGGCCACGGCTGGCGCGTTTCCAAATTTCGGATAATTTTTGGAGAAATTCTTACGCGTGTGAAACCCCGAGTTTGCCAGCATTATACTTCTGATTACTCCAGTGATATCTTAGTGGCCCTTACAGACTGGCGACCTGGGCAGCTGCCCGGTTGGACCGCCCCTTAGTACGGTCCTCTCAACATTATGATTTTTGTACGAGGAATTTCAGAGAAGACCTTTTAGGTTTCACTTAAGCTGCAGAATTACATAGAGAAGATAACTTTGACGATCGAAATTCCTTCTTCACTTTCCAGACAAGATACATGCGGGCGGACAGCTTTGCTTGAGTTTATCAAGAGTTCCTGTTAATCACTTACAAGATGGATGAACACCCAGGGACAAAATAATTTCTAACGAAACGGAGAACTTTTCGGCACGGGCAATCCAGATGGTAACTGACAAGTTTATGACGGCAGTGATGACAATGACAGTCTATTCTTCTACAAAGTTAAACATCTATTAATTTATACCCTTCCCTTTTCGTTTTCAGCAAGGTGTGACGTTATGTTTCCTTTCTTATGCCGACATTTTCTTGAAATCGAATTACGATATAAGCAAACGTAGTCATATCTCGCAGAACCCAGCTTCGTACAAGCTCTGAACATTTAATGTACGTTCACAAAATAAACCCAATCTTCGGGAGAGTCACCAACACACAAAATAATTATATTTTTAACGCGCCTTAATCACATACCTCAACTTTCAAGTGTCTGACCAACAATTAAACACAAAACACATCTTATTTCAACTCTGGTGCCAAATTTCGTCGATTGACCACTTTAATATCTTTTATTGTTTCAAGTATAACCATTTTTGTTTTGTTGTTCGTTCCGCGCATTTTTATATCAAAGTACACCGTTTATTACTACAACTAAATGCGTAATCTTAATTAGTTTAATATCAAATTATCACCTCCAACATGTTTCAGTACAAGTTTGCCATATTCATGGAGAACAAAATGCCAGTTTTAAAAACCAGTTGACTCTGAAAAGCTGTTATTTATACGGTTATTACAAATAACAGTTTCCTCATGTGTGTATTTAAAAACAGGGCACCACAATAATCAGCAAAATCAGTACAGTTCCGCGACCACCAGGTATTTTTTCGTGGTACATAAACATGGTCTAAAAATACATATTTGGACGACGACACAAAAATGTGTGTGCGTGTGTGTTCATTCTAGAGCGGTGTCGGTATAGCGACTACAGACTGGAAGGCCGAGGGTACGAATCGCGGCAGTAGCAAAAGACCATCCATACCCGATCTGAGTCCCGCCCAGCCTTGCAATTAATGTGTACCGGAGTTCTTTCTAGGGAGTAAGGCGGCCGGGGCGTGAGGTTGGCCACTCACGTCCACCTAGTGCTGAGATTAACAAAGAGTGGAGCTACGCCTCTACTCCCCTGTATGCCTTCGTGACATGGACAAAGACAGATTCGCAATTGCCTTTACCACATTATTCTTTATATATTGTACAAAACACGCGAAAACTCCAATTCTGCTAGCCAATGCCGAAGACACGCTTAACAACTGAAATTCATACGACGAGATGGCGGGCTTCTGTAATGTGACGCCGTAAAACCCGGTAGAAATGTACTGGAAGCTGGATGGGTCTCTGGCCCGGTCTCGGTGCTCTGGGGAGCAGAAAAAATATCTTGAACGTAACGGGAATCGAAAGATATCTCTATGGTCCGGGCCCTGGTAGCCCCTACAGCGAAAGTGATATCCGGTGCTGCGACCACGCTATTCCAGCTCCTACTACCCCCATCTAGTGTCAAGGTTATAAACTAGGAGATAGCTGTACCCACTCCCCTACATGCCGTGCGGGCGAACAACCTTACCTTTACAGCCCCACACTAATGGCCGCGATGCCCGCTGAGATTGCATGTGAAGAGACTTGACAGGCGACATTACGTGCGAAGGATCCTTCCCTCGAAGGTATGAAAGGTAGTAGCAGAAGAAGAGATTAAGATTGTCCCATGTCAGCTTTGTATCAATCTGAAGACGAAAGGAAGGGATCGGCAACAGTTTATGTACAGTAATGCAGAGACCTGCGGGGCATGTGGCACTTATTCGGAGAGGTGACGTGCATAGGGAGGGACCTGGTAGAAAGAGACCACTTGGAAGACCTAGTTGTAGACAGGAGGACAATATTAAAACGGACCTTCAAGAAACTGGATGGCAGGCGTGCGCTGGATTCATACGGCTCAGTATAAAGACAAAATGGCGAGCTCTTGTGAATAAAGTAATGAACCCTCGGGTTCCACAAAATGCGGGAAATTTCTTGCCTAAGTGAGTAACTGTCCGCTTCTGAAGAAGTAATCTGCTCCTTGGAGTTGCCTAGTTAAGACAAAAAATCTATGAAGGTAGGCGGTAAAGTAATATGACTATAACTCTTTTAAGCAATTTCCTCAGGAAAACCATGTAAATTTCGGTACATATTTCAAAACAATAGCATGCCCTCAGCTTACTTTCAGGCTTATTTTTTTGGAACATATCAGAATTGTTCATCGATAACATATACTTGTCAACATATGACAAAACGTTTTTCGAAATTAAGGATGTGAGGCTGTTGAAGTATTTTCTGTATCGCATAACAATTGAATACTAATTCTAACATTTTTTAATAGCAAGTGGCAACTGATGTTTGGCCTTTACATAAGCACTTTGGAGCTCAATTCACAATAACTGTAAAACATCTACCGTCATTCTTGAGAACAATTTTCCCGCAGCTTTGCATTAAAATAGTTCCATTCTACACCTATTTTCAGGGGCTGAATGTGTCTAAGAAGGATACAAACGTTGCTTGTACCGAATGTGTGCACCAAAATCTGGTAAACAGTCTAAAACAACACATACACACGTGCGCGCACAAAAATGAAAACAAACGTGCCACAAAGTGTTGAGCAATACAAAATAATATATATAGTTCAGTAAAACACAGACAACTGTACGAGAAATGAACCTGAAAATAAATATTACACAGCACAGCAAAGCTACCAAAACAAAACTCAACATGCAAAAAATAAATACACGAAATAAAATGTCACTGAAATGCGACTGAGGAAATGATTCACAACCCGCAACAACAAAGCAGATTTAACAAAAATTACGTCAATACTGCTACTGCAGCATTTACTTCACTGCATCCCTTTATGCAAAGAGAATTACTCCTTCACCCTAATGGATGCATTTGACTGCTGCGAATTTCTGTGTGCGCGTGTGTTTGCGCGCCTGCCCATCTGTATGTTGTACCCTGTACGTCTACTTACAGATAAAATTGCCTTTATGCACCGTTAAAAAGTCCTGTAACATACACCCGCAAAGAAATCGAATGCGGACTAGACTAAACTTACTCTCTTGAAATGAAATGGCAGCGACGAGGTATACTAGTATACCTGCTTCCAGAAAATTCCCGACGCCATATCAACGCAAGTTGATGCAGGAAAATAATTATTCATTATTGCCTATTACGCACTGCTAATAAAGGTAAAGTTATCCCTGTGCTCAAGTAACCACAACGCCATTAAGTGCTCTGGGCGGTCAAGTTTTGCCCTTAGGGAAGAAGCCCTCCGTACCCACTAGGAAGTGGATAAGTCCTAGATCCGGTCCAGACGTTTTGGACAAGAAAACAAATCCTTGCCCCTGCCGGAAATCGAACCAAACCGTAGCCTGGTTGAAAACCCGACTGAGCTATCACGGCTCCTATTACGAGACAATACAATATATATATATATATATATATATATATATATATATATATAATTAAATAGCCATTCGCCACCACTCCAGGGCTCGTGTAACAGACTCCTTTCTTTGTCTTCAAAAAGCTGGCAACTGAGCATATACCCGGTCGCCTACTCTGCTACCTCTACCCTGCTGGCAGGCTATGTTGCCCATTCTCCGCCAAACAGGTGTAGATCATGGTTTGGGTGGCTAGCAGAACAACGGGAAGCTGTCAAATAGTGGCCACAACTTCGCAAAGGTGGACATCACCTACATTGTACAAAGCAAACAACAGTAACCAGTCGTACTGCAAACGTCTACCCTTTGCACCCTCCTTTTTCAACTTGTACTATCATGAACCATGGCCCAAGGACCTCAGTTCAAGTTCAAGAGCAAGTATTTGTAAACCATGTATGATACATCAAAACAATGAAGCCTTCATACATACACTAAATCGAATTACAGGATACCCATTGTAACATTCATACACAACATATCAGTTGTTATCTTTATCAGTGTTCTACTAGTATCTCACCAATACATTCTGTGAAACTGAACAAAGAGGGGCACATTGCCAAATTCGGTTTCGAAATAAGCCATACACAACATGCCTTGTAATAAATAATACTGTAGATAATGTATGAAGCCAATAAATGCAGACACATGTATAAAAGTATCTTGTATCATAAACATGTATAAAAGTATCTTGAATAATAAACATGTAAGTACCTTGTATCATAAACATGCACTATTTTTATGATAACGATACTTTTATACATTTATGTGCATTTGTTGGTTTCGTTACCATATCGAATTAGCTCAATGCACGGTCATGGATTATTTAAAATTAAATAATAAGGTATTTACGTACCTTCCCCAAGAATTTTCCTTTAAGGTAGGTGGTTCTTGTAGAAGGATCTACTATGTATTCTGACGTCTCTGTGTCACTGTTTTTGCCACTGCTAAAATGAGGCTCCCTAAGTCCGGCAACTCCAGAATCCAGAGAATCATTGTTGCAGTATCTTTCTTCCGTATCCCATGTCCTCGGAGGTGCACTATTTACATCCCTACGCACACGTTCCCTTAATTCAGTGTTTTTCAAAGTCAACTGTTCAGTATTCAAACTCATATTCTCCCTACTTTCTGCGATTTCTTGAAAATGACAACACCACTCGTGTACTAAACGCCCAGTCTGCGATGCATGGTCGTACCACACACAACCTCACTCCTTCACCAATCACCACACACAAACCTCTGCCGACTACGACTGCATCGCTCAAGCACGGATCTTTCAGAGCCGGCCGCAAGAGGCGCCCGATATGACGTCATAACAGTGATATCAACCTACGCAGACGAAACGCAGCAAAGGAATTCGCTAATTAATTTTTATGGGCTCTAGGCAGGTATTAACAAAGCATACCTTTCATCGGTAGATCTGAGCAGTTACATGCAAAGTCTATGCATTTTTTTTAGAATATGAGAGAAACATGTAACAGAACAAGGAGGGTAATGTTTTTTTACGTTTAAAGTCGTACAATTTCTGATGAATATTAAATGAAAGAAATGTGTACTAAATAACATATAATCAGCTTGGCAATGTACGTATAACGTAATAATGTGGTGCTTTCGCGTAACTAGTAGAATGCGCATACACGGACGTATGGCCTTCACTGTTTTGACTTCTGCAGCAACAGTTTGTTCGCTTATTATTGTTGTCCTACACATGTCGCTGTCAACAATGAAAAAACGCCAGTGCCTTCCTTTACAATTTTGTGCTACATGTGGGTGTCAACAATACTTTCACGGCGTTTTTATGTCCGCGGCAATAATAAGCCTACTGACATCTTAATGTAGTGTATCCGATATCTTTGTAAGATTTACAAAAATTAGGATTTTCTCGACGGATTTTCGTAGAAGTCTCCAATATTTCTTGAAAATCCGTCCCGTGACAGCCTAGCTGATACATACGTACAGACGATCGGGCAGATATTAGGAAGCTAACAGGCCCTTGTCACGAGTGTGCGAACGTTCTAAAAACTACACGACCAGTAGACAAGTTACAAGGCGCGTTTTTCGTGGTTTTCTTTGGTCCCCCAAGGCAATTGCTTCGGACTAAGTCACGACTACTTCCTTCATATTTCTTCACTTTTCGTTGTTACGTAATAGCTGACACCACGCAACTCTAGTGTAAGCTACCGAAAACGTCGTTCATCAAGCATAAATGAAAGAATTAGTGAATACTTCCTACATACCATAAATGATGGCGTTTCAAATTACAGTAGAAACACATTACTACTACTACTACTACTACTACTACTGCTACTACTACTACTACTACTACTACTATTCCGCTTTTTACGCCCAGGTCAGAGACCCGGTAACTATTGTATAGGACGCTGGCCGGGCCCCAGGGCCGGTCTGGACGGGTGCGGAAAATCTCGCCCCTACCGGGATTCGATCCCGGACCACCCAGCCCGTAGCGACCGCTGCAACGTCTGGGCTATCCCGGCCCGCCTCTGAACTGATAACATGGTGATAACGCCTTAGACTTTTCGTTCTCCGAATGTAGAGCTACAAATACGTATTGAGGATCTCACGTTATCACGTTAAGTGTCGTTCTGTCAGGCCGATCACTATGACATTTTAGACGGTTTCACAGATATATGCATGAACATCTAAAATAAATTTTAATTAAAATAAATTTAACAGTTGTTGAGTTATGAGTTGACAACATAATAACAATTTGTCTGATTATCCTTAAAGCAATTAAACTTACGAAAATTCTGTACTGATAACGTAATTAACTCCACTGCGTAGAGTACTTCTTCAGACAACAATAGACCCTCAGATAGTTAAAAATTTCTCCGCGTATTGTGGAACCTGGGACCAATCCAAACCACGAATTTTCACCTTCTTTCTGTAATATCCATTTTCATATTACCCTGCCATCTGAGTCTAGGTCTTCAAGGTACTTTCTGTCCTTCCGGTCTCCCTCCGACATTCTTTAGGCATTGTCCTTTTTTCTATACACGCCACATGCTTCGCCTGTCTCATCCTCCTTGATTTGATCACCCGCGTAATATTTGGTGAGAAGTACAGAACAGTAAAATTCCTCATTATGCAATTATTTCCAGTCCCCTCTTATCTCCTCCGCCTATCTTTCTCAGCACTGTCTTCTCGAGCACCTTCAACCTAAGCTGTTTCCTCGGCACGACAGTCCAAGTTTCTCATCCATGTAAAACAGAGGTTAAATCATACTTCTTTATTTTTAACTTTAATATTCTTAGAGAGCAAGCGACAAGACAAAAAATTCTAACCTGAATGGCATCAGACATCCCTTAAATTTCAGTCACGCAATTTTGATTTGTTAGTGTCGTTCCAAATATCTGAACTTTGTCTCCCTTTCAACGGATGTATTAGCTGGGTTTATGTTATAATTCTGTGTTGCGTTCTATACACGGGACATAAACATGCAACTAGATTCCTCATTGTTTGCTTCTATATGCACTTCCTTGCTGGTGACTACAGCAGTAACTGTGTTTTTCTTTGTGGTTTTGTGCATTTGCATCCAAGAAAATAGAATTATCAATGTATATCAGACACTTCAGTTCACCGCCCAATTTCATTCACTACTGGTTGTCATGGACTTTCTTAATAAAATATTCTAAAGCGAAGTTGAAAATCAATGGCGATAGAGTCTCTCGTAGCTTCATACCATTCAGAATAGGAAATGTTTCAGACATATCCTGCTGCTTTATAAGTTTTATTTAGACACAATTGTATTAACTTAACTAGTTTCATGGGTATACCAGACTCAATGAGAATATTATATAATACCTCCCTCCTAACTGAATCATACGCTTTCTTGGAAATACATGAATAGCTAATGCACTGCCTTATTTTGTTCCCGTTTTGTCTAAAGTATTTTACGAATGCCAAATATGTTATTATTAGTGATCTGTTACTTCGAAATCAACACTGATGACCCCCAATAATATTGTCTACATATGGAGCTTTACATAATATCTGTGGATATAATCTGTGGTCTCTTGCCTATCCTGTTTGTGAACGCTCTAAAGTTAGACAAATATACGAGGGCTTACTCTCGCAGTGAGCACAAGAACATATATAGCACTTCGTATGAAGGGGCTGTTACTATTGCTAGATTTTAATGAAACATGACACGTGTCGACACATTTTAGAAACTCCAGTTTAATTAAAACGCAGTCAACGGTTCTCGAATTGCTCCGCTGGGATAGACACAATGACGTATGGACAGTCCATCATGACGTAGCTAATAGTTACATTTTTTAAATGCTATTTGCTGATTTGCGCGCGCAATAAAAAAAGGGAGGGGAGGGCATTTCCTATGCTACCCAATGAATGGTTTTCCCCACAGATTTGGTGCCCTTACCATTTCCTTGGCATTGCTTGACAACTCACAGCAAATGGATGAACTGCCTGATACTGTAAGCCGCAGTAACATTCCCCCCTTTCAACGCCGCAACTTATTATATACTTTCGATTTGTAGACGACACGAAAAGTAGAACGAAATAAATCCAAGCTCGTATTCCAGAAATGTGATTCGAAAAATCTTTCAAAGCAGTTGATTACAACACAGTTGACACCACAGCAACGGAACAAATTTTTTTAATATTACTTGCCCACAGATAGTAGGAAAGTGTGGTCGGAATGCTGGCTAGGCTACGGCCTGGACGACAGAGAAATCGGGGTTCGATTACCGGCATGCACAATAAATTTTCCTGTCTTATGTTCTCCAGACCGGCTTAAGGATCCACCCATCATTCTCCTACACGGTTACGGGAGGGGAAGAGCAGCTTTTTCCCCTAAGGTAAAGTCACCAGGGCGTAAAGTTGTCACTGACGTCTTTCTAGTGCCGTTAATAATGTGTGGAGTTATATGTAATAAGGTCAAGTTACTATCGACACCTGAACAAAAATGCCGCTCGTGCTTGCTGCCGCGATTTACTATCTTCATACGTGGGGATGATCTGTGATTCCTGGCGCATACCGGAAACTGGCTTTAGTCTGTGCCAGCAATTAAGCGGGCAGTTGAACATGGTTGTTAGGTTACAAGAGTGATCATGTAAATACAAACAGGCAAGTCAGTTCCTTGTATGATTAAATACGCTCTTCTAAGTTGATTTCAACGAATCGTTGTTTACTGCATGTAGACAGAGTGACAGACATGAGGAAGTGCTTATTCAGATCGATAAGTTAAGAAAATTAACTGTTGTTGGCCATAAATTGTCTAGTAGGGTAACATCATTTAAGCTATTGAAGGAAACAGACCATTTCGACTTCATTCTCAGTCACTTAGCATCAATTTTAATTACCTAACCTAAAAGACACTTGTATCATAACTGGCCAGAGGTGTACTAGAACCTTTTTGGTGGAACCAGTACCTAGAAATTCAAAACAGAGAGAAGTGCCCTTCTTGAGGAGCAAATATTTGCTCAGCTGGTCAAATTCCTCTTATTTAATGGAACAGTAGTCATTTCCATATTCACAGGAGCATGTCACTGATGCTTATTTATAGCCATACTCCCATAATATGCTTTTTAGGTACATTTTAATGTTATCCAATCTAGGTCTAGATCTCCCAAGGGGCCTCTTTCCTTCAAATTTACCGACTACAGCTTTGTAGGCATTCTTTGTAATATTTGTCTTTCATACCATTGCGTTTATTACTGCAGTTTGAGAGATTTATAACTAAAATCAATTACAAAACTATCCATAGATTATGGGCTAACATTTTTGAGAATTCTATCAATGTAACAGTGCTTGTTTCAGATTGTAGGACCATGCCATCATAATATCAAGAACGCTAAAGAATCCTTGAAAACTTGGCGGAATTCAGCTATTGAATACAACAGCAACAAAATTTCATCCATTAATAAATTCGTGAGTTGCTTTTTACCATTTTGCCATGTTGTTATTTATGTAAAACAAGTAGAGGATCATCAATGTGCACAACCATAAATTTTCTATTTATTATGTATGGGTGCTGTCTCACCCAGAAGGAAGAACACTCATTATTTGTTCTCTGCATCCCATATTACTGAATTCATCAAGTCACAGAGGATTAGATGGGTGGAGAATGTGATTCATATGGTAGAGGTGATAACTGCTTAGGTATGTTGGTTGGAGCATTAGCAGGAAAGATGTTGGAGGTAAGAAGGGGGCCAAATTGAAATAGATCTTAAGGAAATACTGATGAAATGAACTCAGTTCATTTGGTTCAAGGGTCCAGTGGTGGAGTATTTAAATTGCTTTATACAAAAGTCGAATTTCATCAAATGTTACAAAAACACCTTACTCCACAAAAAATTAGCATGTTGCATAAAATATAGACATAACTAAGGTGCACAGTTTTGTTTGGATTATTGTTTTTGTGTGGTGAATATTTAAGGAAGTAGAGATAAGGTGCTCTGTGTGATATCTGTAGTGATTGATTGGCTCTTTTTCATTTGGTTTCTATCTTTCAAGGCCAGTGGGTTATATTAAATAGCAAAGAATTAATTATTTTTCAATGTTGTGTGTGCAGTAGTTTCATAGTGTTTGTGGATACAATTATATTAGCTTGACAGACCCCTTGAAGTGAATAAATATGCATGCAAGTCTGATTTGCTCCATAGTGTGTTACACATGTGTTAGGGTCCATTTGGACTTGGCTTCAACTCTGTGATATACATAAATTTTTAAATAATTCTTTAGATTAGGCAATTAAAAGTTAGCTGCAATTTTATCCTTTTTTGTCCTTGTTATTGTCTGTTTGAAGCAGTTGTTTATTTTTGATGACTGGGTAGACTACGCAAATGAAATGGTGATACAAATATTCCTTGTATGAGTAATGCTTCCTAGTGGAAAAACATTTAGTGACAAAGCAGGTAATGCCTTCGTATAACTTTATATATATATTCCTGGCCAACATTCATGTTTCACGTTATGTCTCCCAAATAGCATCATTTTATCTATTGTAATATTTGAAATTTTTGGATTGTGAACACTATCAGAATTATATCTTAGTTTTTTAAAAGCAATTCAGCCACCTTTTAAAACCTTTTTTTGAATTGTGGGCATGATATTTGAATTGAATTAAATGCTGGCAATTCTATTCTTGTGGGCTAAGGTCTGACTGTTTGCCCAAAGATCACCATCTCGTTGATGTTTCCTGTGTTATTTTCTTAGTTCCATGTCAAGACTATAACAGTAAGCAATTCCAATTCATATGTGACTGGAAAGATGCCTTTGTTTTTACCTTCATAATTCATAATGCAGAAACATAATACTGGTTCAATATGGGTAGCATTGCAAACAGGCAAATACTAAACTTCAGTAGGGTACCAAAGATGATATCCGAATTCTTCTTTTCTGTTCCCTGATTTGCAGTTTATCATTGTTTTATTTTATGATACATATTTAAAATCACCCAGATCAATTGTGATCACCATGTGTTGCATTTTTTGTGGAGTAACATAGTTGGAATTTAAACAAATGTGTCTGTAACTTATGTGGTAGCATACCAGAGGGTCATGGATTGAGCAGTTAATACTGCTGTTTGATAATCGAGAGGTCCTGAAAGGTTTAGTTTTTGGCCCAGAGGCCAGCTGCTGTGACAGAGTTATACGCACTCTTAGTAATGCCACACTAATGCTCTGCTGTCATCCATGCCCATCCCATCTTTCACAGTAATCCTCACTGACACTCTATAATGGAAGCAGCTGCAGAAGTGTTGTTACATACACAAGAAACAGTTTGCTCAGAGGAACGTTATGCCTGGGACTCTAGATAATTCAGGGAAAGTTTAGCATGACTGTTATATAATGAAATATCAGCTGTCATGCTAGCCATGAATTCTGTGGAGTTACACAAGTGCCTATGCCATTTTCATAATTCAGGCTTCTTCATAGTGTTTGGATCTTACAGCGGTGTATTTTAAAAGTACAGTTTTAAATTGAATATGTAGGTGCAAACAGATTTTACTTATTTACTGCATGGCACTAAATTGGTGGAAATTCTTCCTTCTCACCTGTCCAAGCAATGGTATATTTATGAATTTGTCTGTTTATTGTTTTTCAATCATAGGGTGAGACATCCTGTTGTGATACATGTAAAAAATGATGATATAAACACAGTCAATTACAATTATCATGAACAATGTTTATTGTCCAGCGTGCAATATGTTTTGGCTTATCTGTAACCCACCATCAGCCACAGGTTAAAAATATGTCAATAACCCTTTCATACAATACATGTATTATTTAAAATGACTGATATCTCAGTTTTACAAATTTAACAGGTTATTGTTGTAGATTTGTAGCCATTTGTTAGTTGGCCACCTACACGACTTTCCTTATAAACCTATGATTCCAGAGCAGTCCACTTGGGATTTGTGGTTGTCAAAGTAGCACTAGGATGGGATTTCCTCTGAGTACCTAAATTTTCCCCTTTTCCTATTATTACACCTATAAAATGCCTAGAAACTGAACCAAATAGCAAAGATTTATGAGTATAGAGTTCTTACACAATTTAATATTTTATCTTGTTACAGCTCTTTCATGTCTGTGTGCATTAGTTCCATTCCACAATGCACTGAAAATCCTTAAACATAAATCCCTTTTTACACATTTGTTTTCCAGGCGCCTGAAAAGTCCTTGAAGTTGCTCAGAATAATTTACATCTGTGCATAAATGGGGGGAATTACAGAGACTACTTTTATGTGTAGAAAAACAATTTCATTACAGAATATTTTGTTCTTTTAATAGGTGCTCACATCTTTGTCATGTCATAAGAAGAGAAGAGGCAGCTGCTCAGTGACAGATAATACTACAATCAATTGTATCATGATATAATACAGTTGTGCCTTAGGCTGGGGAGTTAAAATGTAATGTAATTTAATTTATTTGCATTCTATAAATACAAATTAGGATACAATCCTGTGGATGTAGACATTGTCGCTTACATACTAACATAATATACATAGTGTTGGAAGAATCTTAGCTATAAATAAAGTACAATAATAAAACACCTAAAACCAATTGTCAATTCAATATTCAATGGAATATCTCTGATAATTAAAATATTCTTTACTATTATAAAAGGAATTTATGAGTAAAAACCTCTTTAAAGCATTCTGAAATGGTACTATCTCATTAGCTGTCTCTGATATTGTGAGGAAGGTTGTTACAAATTTTAATTGCTGAGTAGTACACTGCCTTTTGGAACTTTGTTAGATTAGCTGTGGGTGGATGTAAGTTGGTTTTAAATCTTGTGTGAATACTGTGGATCTGATTGTTTGTATAAAATAAATGTTTGTTTTTTATAA
>Ga0123355_10009304_pt1 | contig 14924 bp, 6 predicted proteins | sample TergutEmb28metaG_3_FD_89872 | JGI IMG/M metagenome (GOLD analysis project Ga0123355, IMG submission 89872) | Embiratermes neotenicus P1 segment gut microbial communities from Petit-Saut dam, French Guiana - Emb289 P1 | ecosystem: Host-associated > Arthropoda: Insects > Digestive system > Gut ...
AACTTGGTCGCTGACATTGAGGGAGGAACGTAGGCTGAGGGTGTTTGAGAACAGGGTGTTGAGGACAGTATTTGGGTCTAAGAGGGACGAGGTAACAGGGGAATGGAGAAAATTACATAATGAAGAGCTTAGGAATCTTTACTCCTTACCTAATATTGTGCGGGTGGTAAAATCGAGAAGAATGAGATGGACGGGGCATGTGGCGCGTATGGGGGAGGGGAGAGATGTGCACAGGGTTCTCGTGGGGAAACCTGAGGGAAAGAGACCACTGGGGAGACCTAGACATAGAAGGGAGGATAATATTAAGATGGATCTTCGGGAAGTGGGAGGGTGTGGAGACTGGATGGAGTTGGCTCAGGATAGGGACAGATGGCGGGCACTTGTGAATACGCTGATGAACTTTCTGGTTCCATAAAGTGCGGGGAATTTCTTGACTAGCTGCAGAACCAGTTAGCTTCTCAAGAAGGATGCTGCCCCATGGAGTAAGTAAGTAAGTAAGTAATTTTGTCTGAAATATTTCCCATTCTTAGAAGAATTCAGCGAGATGTTATCATAAAGCTACATAGGTCTTCATGTAAAGTATCAGCTATTCTTGTCAGATTTTAATGAGACTTGAATTTTCTCGACAGTTTTACGAAAAGTATTCAAATACAAAATTTCATGTGAATCCGTCAAGTGGGATCCGATTCATTCCATGCGGACGAGCAGACAGACGAATATTAATCTAATATTTTGACGTGTTGCTGACCGTGCATCTCAGTATATTTATCTCAGTAATTAACCAACTTGATGCACAAAATTTTTGTTTTAAAATAAGTTTATTTCATGCCTCTACATGTTTCGAGCACATGTTTTCATCATCACACCTATAGGTGTGATGATATCAGAGGCTGTGTAATGCAATTTTGACCTCCTGATGATGAAAACATGTGCTCGAAACATGTAGAGGCATGAAATAAACTTATTGTAAAACAAAAATTTTGTGCATCAAGTTGGTTAATTACTGAGATAAATGAATGTAATACTCACTTTTCGCAATTCTGCGAAAGCACCTGAAAACTAATTAAAATAATTTAGGTTCCAGAAGCAAACAGAGCATAAGCGAAAATGCGGCAGCCTTCCGTGTAACTAGGCTTATAAAACATGTAGGCCGAAGTCAAAGTTCGTGTGTCTACAGGTCATAGCGGGTCAGTCACGCAAAGTTAACCTGCCAGGTACATCCTCAGTGGCGTGATCACCACCAACATAAGAACGAAACATTTCCTTTCCCTATTAAACTTAGCATAATACAAGATAAGAAAATGTAGCACATATTCTTCAACTACTTCGAACAATGTAACAAAAATCTTATTTGCTTCACTAGGTTGGACGTAGAACTCTGTCGTTATCGTCCGTAAAATGCTGTCAGTTCTGTTGCCTGACGCATTAACTTTTCTAAATTCTATGCGTGTTCTATATCGTTTCATTAACTTTAGCTTCAAACTAAATCGGTATGCATGTTAAGTCCTGGACTGTTGAAAGAGATTTGGTAAATTGTGGCAAGCAGGTGTATAATTCCGGACTAAACCCTACACAGCGCAATGGTCGCAAATGTATAGACCTTCTTTACTGCGCACTTCAAACCCAGAGTGCTTTTATTAGTTTCTGGTGGCTTTCAGAATAAGCAGCCTTCCTTTATACGAACGCCATTAACAGACTGATCTTCATAACTGATATAGGGTGCGTACAGAAGTAGGAAATGAATGTTAAAATAGTTAAAACGGGAGGGCTCCATAAGCCGATTTCTAGTCTTCTTACTATACTTCAAGTGCCTTATTAATTTCGTCTGTCTTTCTTTGTTGTAACAGGCCACGAAGGCCCAGACGTGGAATAGAGGTATAGCTCTCCTTTTTCTTTAACCTCGGCACTAGATGGGGTGGGTGGTCAACGCTACGCCCCGGCCGCTTTACCCCCGAGAAAGACCCGGTACCCAATGCATAGAAGGATGGGTGGGCCCCAGGGCCGGTTTGATCGGGTGCGGAAAATCTCGCCCACACCGGGATTCGATCCCCGGACCGTTCAGCCCGTAACCAGTCGCCATACCGACTTCGCTATTCCGGACCTCCCTTCTTTGTTGTTTCGTGGCTAATTCTGCACTCGTTTCTAGGTGATGCCAAGTATCGTTCACCTTCCTCTTATTTTAAACTTTCTTCTGCTCGTATTTCCAGTTTTTCGTCTCTTCCATTTTAATAACATACTGATCCTCAATATCTGATCGCATCATCATTTCCTCTAAATTCTGAGAGTGTCGTTGATTTTTCCTTTTTTTCCCTGCTTTTCTGTTTCTTTTTTTATTGTGTATTCTTGATAGGCAATCTCCCCCATTTCATCCTTCTTCCACCAGTTTGATTGCATGATGTTCTGACAAAATTTCTTGCAATTTTTCGTTAACATGATACGATAAATTAATATATTACGTCTCTTTTTGTCTATCCGCACGTTACTCGAGATATCCGATCTTACGTATTTCTCGCCTCTCAACTCCTAAAAGAGATTTTTAAAGTCTGTCGACAGACGGGTTTAGCAGGTGAAACAGGAAGCCTGACTGGAGTCTGTCAGACTACAATTTAATGCAGGCAATATCGTGAAGTACTTTTTGTAACTCCTGACCATTCATTTCAAATGAGTTATAACTAACAAACTAACTACACTCCATCGTGTAGATTTAATTAGAACCTAACAGGTCCTCAGCTAGTCAATAAATTCTCCGCATTTTATGGCAAAGCGCTGACAGCAGCACGCCATCTGTCCCTACCCTGAGCCAGCTCAAACCAGTCGATGCCCCATCCCACCTCTTTAAAATTAATTTTCATATTATTCTCCCATATATGCCTGGGTATTCCAAGTGATCACCTTCCCTCAGATCTCCCCACCATAACCCTGTATACACCTATCCTCTCCCCAATAAGTGCTACATGCCCCTCCCATCTCACTCTTCTGGATTTGATCACCCGAATAATATTTGGTGAGGAATAGAGATCATTAAGCTCCCCCTTATGTAGTCTTCTCCGTCCCCTGTTACGTCTTCCCTCTTAGGCTCACACATCCTCCTCAGCGCCCTATTTTCGAACATCCTCAGCCTACGTTCCTCCCCAGTGTGCGGGACCAAGTTTCACACCCGTACATAACAACAGGCAAAATTATAGCTCTGTATATCTTAATCTTTATATTTGTGGATAGCAAGCTGGAAGTCAAGGGATTCTTCACAGAATAATACAGAACATTCCCTGACTTCAATCTGCTCTTAATTTCTTTATGAATGGAATTTTGTTTCGTTACGGGTTTACCCTAATATCTGAAATGCTCCACCCTTTCACATGACTTACGTCTATTTCAACCTGAATGCCTTGAAATACAAAATACGCTGAGGATTCAAATCTTCTGGGATATCAGCCTGTGTCGTTGGTAGATATTGTCCGGCGTTTCGGAGGATAGCAGTGCCTCGATTAGCGAGAACAAGCAGTCCAAGCAGGGAAGGAGCGCGGAAAGATAGGGCTACATAAAACTAACGATGAAGGCGCTGCGATCCTCGATGCACCAGGAAATATTTACACTAGGACACACCAAAACATCCCACAATACTTGAATGTTCAGGAACACCGCTATCAGAACCTTCAGTTTGGCACAAATTCTGTTTGCCGTGTTGATATGTCCACAAAAGAACATAAACAAAAACCTGCATCGTCCACATTTTACAGCGCAGTAAATAAATATTATGGCTATTGGAGAATTAAAATGAATCAAGAAATAAATGGTATATTAAAAGGACAAAATATAATTGGGTTTATTAAAAAAACAAATATTGAACTGGTTAGGCCATGTTGAACGCATAGCTGAGGATAATATTGTGCAGAAGATTAAGAGATGGAAACCCATGTCTAAAAGACCGATTGGAAGACCTAAAACACTTTGGGAAGATGACGTTTTGGAAGACAACAAGAGCATAACATAAGCAATTGGAAGAAAGTAGCACAGAATAGAGATAGTTGGAAGAAAGTGGTTGAGCAAGCCAGAACTTTATATAGGTTGTAGCGCTTTATAAGAAGAAGAAGAAGAAGAAGAAGAAGAAGAAGAAGAAGAAGAAGACGAAGAAGAAGAAGAAGAAGAAGAAGAAGAAGTACATGAATATTCTCATTTAGGATTGGTCACAATTCTTGTTATTACAACACATGTAAAGATGATCAGATACGACATATTTATCATGCTATACTATATTAAATTTCGGAGGAGAAGAACTCGTGTCTTCTACATATCACATCAAATTACTTCTGGATGCTCGCCAGTCTACTTAAGTCTCAGACAGTCGACAAACAAGGCTTTACTTTGCCTTCGAACAGTTAATGAAAACACTGACACTAACGAACAAATTAACTAACTTGATGAATCACGGTCCTTCTCCAGAAACTAACAGTTCCTCAGCTAACCAAAAACTTCCCCGCATTTTATGGAACCCGAACATTCTTTACGGTGTCCACATTGCCAGCCATGTGACCCTACGTTCAGCCAGATTAATTCAATCCAAGCCCCACCATCCGACTTGTTTAAGATAACATTCTAATATTGTACTCCCATCTATATCTAGTTTTTTAAATTGTTTCTTACCTTCAGGCTTATCCACCAAAACCCTGCACGAATTTCTTCTCTTCCCAAAACATACAACATGCCTAGCCCATCTCTTCCCCGATTTAATAGCTATAATAATATTTGGTTAGGAGCACAGTACGTGGAGTTCCTCGTGATATAATTTCCTTCAGTTTTCTGTCATTTGCTCCGTCTTAGAACTAAATAAATTCCTCAGAAACCCATTCTCTAACACCCTCAGCTTATGCGGTTCTCACAGGCGAAAGATCAAGTTTCTCATCCACATGCCATATCGCAAAATTATAGATTCGTATATTTTAATCCTTGCGTTTTCAGGCAGTAAAGAAGAAACATGAATGATTATGGACCGAATGGTAGCAGGCAGGATCGTAATTTCAATACGCATTCATAATGATAGGTTTACAAATTTGAATTTATTAAACAAACCCAATAGGAACTAATATTAATATTAATCGAAGATCTGTCTAAAGATCAGTAATGATAGTAACGCTTAAACTAACCTTCACGTTTAGCCCAAATATTCCTAAATCTAAAAACAATAGATACTGATATCGAGATAGAAGTTTATCGCGTTTAAACTACACATAATTTGATTCGTCTTTCAGAGAGTTTTTAAATTTTATTTCGCGTCAGAATGTATATTGGTGATTTAATTTTACTTCTCCACTTTTTGTTTCGTTTCTGTTAGGCCTATCTTGCTTCTCCTCTCTCGCCCTCATTGTTAATCTCTTCCATATTCCTGTCACGTAACCCACACTCTCCCTTCAAACACCTATCACCGTCATCCACAATGCTGCAAGTCAGTGAACCACATCCCGCACGGTTGCCCCAGGCGGAGGAAACCATTCTGCGTGGCAGGATGCTCTACTTCATGAAGTTGCCGGGAGTGCAAGACCTGAGAATACTGTCCAAATATAAGGAGAGATATAGGTAAAGAAATCCGGCTAAAACTTTATATAATTAACTGACAGTTATAAATCCGTTCATACACTTCGGTTAACATGCTACATGGGAATAATTAAAAATAGCATATACTGGCCCTCTGGAATCCCTGGTTCAAATTTAGGGTCTTTCGTGGTGACTTCTCACTCTCTCTGGACAGTTGCAAAAATAGAAAATCCTTGAGGCCTTCGTTCTTTAGAGATGATATGTAGCGTATGTAATATGCCTGTGTTCGTGTAAAAGACTACCAACGTACACTGCGTAACATCCCAGAAGACAAAAGGCCTCAACTACAATGCGAAGAAAGCATGATATCCCGCACAGTAATTCCTTGGACAGAACAAAATTTTTACACACATTTACCAATACCTAAGTCAAGGAATTTTCAGTCAAAATCCTACCGCTTTTAAAACATAAATGTTTTGTAATTCAAGAATAAATCGTCACTTTCTTCATGACAAAATTCACCATGACTTTCATCCTTACATAAAGCATCATCTTTGCGACGACGATTTTAATCTTCATGATAATATTCGTCATATAAATTGGTAAAGTTAATAAATGATTCGAACATGTAAAAGGAAGTTAAAATTTGGGAAATGTAGTATAAATACCAAGGAAATGTACGAAATAAAGAGCAGATTAACCTTTGGCATTGTTGGTATTTTTCAGATTGGAATTTTATAATTCAAGTCTCCCGTCTAGAAACCTAAAAATCTGACGTGTAACCAAAGAACAATAATTGCTGTTTTATATTTGTGTAAAGCTTAGTCTCTTGAAGTAGGTAGAGGTCATAGACAGAGGACATCGAAGGTGTTCAATAGCACGGTGCTTAGTGAAATATTCTACCTAAGATCGACAAGGTAACAGGAGGCTGGTCAGAATTAAATGAGTCACAAAATGAAAAGCATGTCAGAATATACGCTTCACCAAATATTGTTAGGGGGACACACGTCAAGGACGACGCAACAGGGGCGAGTTGAAGTACGAATGGCATTGATGTGAAATGTATACAAAAGTTTGGATCAGAAATCATTAGGGAATGAAACCACGTAGGAGACCTAAGGGCAAATTGGAACGCATTATTATAAATTTGTCTCAAACACGGGCATGCGGAGTGGGTCTAACTAGCTCAGAGATGGTGTAAATGTAAATACTTGTGAAAGCGCCGAGGGAAGTCCGACAAATAAAACTGAAGCTTTCACGGGGACTGAATTAAATAAAACTTTTTCGGCCTAGGAGCTGCACGACGTGTTTGAAAGGTGACTAACCAATTTTTCGAGAACCATCTCTTTTCTCGTCACCAGGGATTCAGTTCCCTCTTGATTCCAACAGAAATGGTTCTCGAAACGTCGGTCCACCGTCCATTCAACCACCTGGCGGGGTTCCTAGCCCCTAGAAAGGTTTATTTAATGATAATGTAGTTCCATTAGAGGCGTATAATTTTTTGGCCACTTGGAGGATTATCCACTCTTCAAGAAGGAAATTCACCCATAAACTCAATCACTTAGTCTTTGGAAAAATGACTCAGACAAAGCGTAAAGGCAAACAGAAAACAGTCAAGCAAAGAAAGCTGTTTTGTTGTCGTCGTGTGAACCACTATTTGTTAAGTGCATAAACTGCTTCCAAACATATAATACCCTAGCGCAGAAAAGCAACAGTGCAACTTCTTATTGGGCACCTTATGCCACATTGGTAAGCGCTAGACCCTCTGATAATTCCAACAGCCTACGCACGAAAGCGCACTAGAAAATTGGCCCGTTGCATGATTCATCAGAATTACATCACGAATTTCTCGATCCAAAAGCACGCAGGTAAATACTCACGAGTGACCACAGGGGAATCTTCCCTTTTGCCAGTATCAAGATCACTGACCCACATATTCAATTCCAAACCAGTTACCTGATTTCTCTCTGCCCTCAAACTGTGATGGGTAAGGTTAGTGACACGAGATTCGACTCACACACAGGTTATCATTACAGGATTTTTTATACTAGTACTTCTGTTTCTGCAAATGATATGTCGGTCAACATTTTCAAATACACAACCGGATTTTCACAGCGGTAAGGTATATTACGCAATCACATATTCATTTGGCTTCATTTTGGATTCAATTATGTCGACAATTGTCTAAAAGACTGTAGTTTCTATTGAAACTAAAACAATTAATATTCTCGAGAGTGGAATGTTTTTAGTAAATCGAGCCTTAGGGCGTCATAAAAGGGTACGGTAGGAAAGACAGAATAAATGGGCTGATAGGTTGTTAAGGGAATAGCATGCACTGCATGGATACCAACAGGACTGGCGTAAGAGCAAACTGTAAATCCTGAACAGACGCGTTTCACATAAAAGCTGGTATTCTTATAATTATTATTACCACCATTACAGATATTTCATCGTCATCCCCTCTGCGAAAGACAAAACAATATCTAATATAAACAATTGCTAACAAGGACGAAAAGGATAATAGTACAAATCATCATTGTAGACCTATATCATGACTAGAAAGTTAGTTATTCAAAATTAGAGTTCCTGTTGACGCCGTTTAGTCTCATTATCAGCATAGATGAACTTATGCTGCCTCAGTTATCAAGATATAAGAATCCACACTATTTCCATTATCAGGGTAGGTTTATCTATGTTGTCTCTATTGTCAGGATAAATGAATCCAGGCACTCTCCAGTATCAGTATAGGCGAATCTATGTTGCCTCTATTATCATGTTACGTAAATCTGTGCTGCCTCCACTATAAGGACAGATGTACGTATGTATGCTGTTTCCACTATCAGAACAGAGGAATATACAATGCCTGTATTACACGGGAAGATAAATATATCCTGAAGGCGGAAGCAGAAGTTACCAATGTAGCGTTTGTACGTAACCACGGGGCCAAACGGCTTCATATTCATGAAGATAATTCTATTCAGAGTCAAGCCGCTATAACACTTAAAAAGTCACAAAATTCATGTCAAATGATAACGAATTTTAACAAATAAAATTTAATTCTTTCGACAAGTTTAGTAAGGCCATACAACGCCTGAAATATTGTCACCGTCTGCTGAGCTGTAAGTCTTTAGGATGCATGTAAGTAAGATCTTCGCTCTTCTGAGATGTTCAGCAGCGTATATTGATAGATACCGACGTTTCGGGACCACCTATCTGTCCCATATTCAAGGGCCAAGCTACCAATCTAAGCTGCCTAACATCCCAGAAGAACGAAGACCTAAATTGCTCCGGGGTGGATACCTGAAATTACGCACAGGAAAAATATACTATGGGCTACAGGGAAATACACTGTCTAAAAACGGAAGTGTTTGTGTGTAAGGGGGGGGGGGGCAGGGGCGGCCATAACTCATCAGCTAATGAACAGAGTAGCTTGAAATTTTGATAGCAGTTTTAGGGTGACTGTAGGATAAGCCGTGCCAATCAAAATCAAAATATGTCCATGGGATCCGGGCATATTCTTCTATATTACCCGAGGTGCAACGCATGATAGAAAGCTTTGTATCCAGTACAACGTAGCACAACATGGTAGCATGACGACATATGCGAGTAACGCTTGGTTTGTTCTAAAAATAAAGAAAGGACCGAGCAAAGAGGGCACGGAGTAGCGCGTGACATTGTTAATCGAAAGCAGTTTATTTATTTTACATAGAGTTAATCCTGGCAAGGAAAGGACAAGTGGCTAATATATAACCAAGCCTAACAATAGCATAACAGTTGTACCAGTCAGTGAGACAAGTAGGTACAAGTTATGGCCACCTATAGGTTCCACGAGCAGAACTTCATCCTCTAAAGTATAATAAACTTGTCATACATTACTACAGATCGTTAAGAGCGAAGCCTGGACTTTATTTGAGCCAAATCAATCCAATCCATCAAAACACATTTCTTCAAGACTCACATTTTTATTCTCCAAATCTGCAGCTTAGAAGGAAGTAATCCAATATTCCTGTGAGGGCATATTGCGGACTTCAAAGGCACTACAGTTTGAGTCCTCATGATCGTCTTTCATTTGCCTGTCCTATGAAAGATTTAAGTAGTCCCATTATAGGCCTGGAGTGGCCCAGAGGGTTCCAGGAAGTTAAGGTCCCCAGATTTCATGACAACGGCACAGGATGGTGATAAGGTTGTCAGCCTTACGTGCCGGCCGCCTTTTCTCCCAGGAAATGCTCCCGGTACTCATTTCTGTTAGAGGCTGAGTCGACCCCAGGGCCATAGTGCGATCGGAAGGATTTTTATGTCAATGAAAAATTCCAATGACATCAGCTGGGATCGAACCAGCACCCTTCCGATTTGTAGCACAGCACCTTAACCACTGCCTATGAAAGATTAACCATATAAATTAACAAGTTTATACCCATATAACGTTATCCATTTATCACTCACTTATCTCTCTTAAGTTTTAAGCCGCATCTTTTGTATTCCTAAGAATATTCCAGTGTATATCACCATATATCACCATATATCACCATATATCACCATACGTCAACCTCATTTCAAAGGACAAATAATCTTGCATATCTAACAAAGTCTTTCCTTGAAGATCCACTACAAGACCCCCCACACATTCCGTTGATAATCCATAGTTAAATGCCACTTCAAACATATGAGGAATACAAACAATGAAAACAAATACCAGTCACACGCTGCAACGAAGGAAGGAATTTCCATACACTCAGCAGCACTTTTAATACCTGGCAATTCAAGAAATGGACAACGCTGTTCTACACAAAGGACGGCGACGTCTTTTCTTTCTTTTTACACATCAATCTTCCACAGGCCTTCTATTGTATTTTTAAACGACTTGTTCGTGGCGGACCGTAATTTTGCCGATGTATGCACTCATCTTTCAATGTCTTTCAAGCAGACAGTAACCAGATCCCATCAGATACTTTCCGTTATTATCATGTCGTAACGAATGTGACCTCGTGACCTAGATAATATTTATGCAAACAAATTGATTCATAAACGGACTAGATATGCTTAGGACACTAAGTGTACACGGCATAAAGTCAGTAACTGATAAAGTAAAGGTAAAGGTAAAGCAGTCCCATTACAGGCCAGGAGTAGCCCAGAGGGTTCCAGGAAGTTAAGGTTCCCAGATTTCATGACAACGGCACATGATGGTGGTAAGGTTGTCAGCCTTAGGCACCGGCCGCCATTACCCCCAGGAAATGCTCCTGGTACTCATTTCTGTTAGAGGCTGAGTCGACCCAGGGCCATAGTGCGATCGGAAGGATTTTATGTCAATGAAAAATTCCAATGACAACAGCTGGGATCGAACCAGCGAACTTCCAAATGATAAAGTAGTACACGGAAATCGTATCCCAAATGTTCTGGTAGGAAACTTCATTCCCAAAAGAAAGTCCTTGAAACTACATCGACAGCCAAGTCATAGGATTGTCATTCAAGGTACATAACACGAAATTCTGTACAGAACTGAGAAGATTAAAATCTTACCGGCAATAAAATAAAAATGCAAGGATTTTATTAGTTTCATTGTAATTTTAACACTGGCTGTTATCAGTTAATTAATCTTAGACCGATTTCCGAAAGGCAAAGCAGATTTCAGGAAAAATGTAAATCACGTAAATGTAGGATATGGAATAGTTTTACAAAAAATCAAATAATTTTCGAAAATCTCGTCACAAATCTCGCTCCTCAAGACACTACTTACAGTGTTTCCTGAATTGCGGTCGTGACAAATCTACGGGTGGGCGAAACACTGCAGAAATTCTGTTTACTACATCTGAAGTCTGTATGGGAGTGAAACATGGGCTACGACTGAGATGGATATGAAAAGACTGGGTACAAAGGAGAGGAAAATATTGAGAAGGGTATATGGACCAGTGGTAGAGCAAAGAATATGGAGAATAAGAACTAATCAGGAATTGAGAGAGCTATATAAAGATCTAGACATAGTAGCAGATATTAAAAAGAAGAGACCGGAATGGATTGGACAAGTAGTAAGAATGGATCAGGGAACGGCAGTTAAGAAAATATTTGAGAGTAAACTGGAGGGAAGTTGAAGGGGAAGACCTAGATTGTGATGACTGGACGTTATGGAGAACACTCTACGGCAGATGAAGGTTAAGATATGGCGACAGAAGGCAGTCGATAGAGAAGAATGGGCGTTCGTAATTAAGGAGGCCCAGGCTCACAGAGGGTCATAGTGCCAAGGAGTAAGTAAGAAAGTAATTAAGCAAGTAAGTAAGTAAGCTCTAAAGTCTACAGGGGAAACACTCGTAAACTATACTACGAAAAAACGTCTAGAAATAAAAACTGGATTTATATCAAGATACACGTATTTGCAAATCTATAAAGGTTACTGATCAGATTTTCTATCTAGTCAAGTAAGAAATCTGAAACCATATTCACTCTATGGTAATTACGTAGACAAAAACTGCTAGATCTGATGCAATACAGAATGACACTGTTGTTTTGTGACCCCCACCCCTCCACTGCGCCATTTAATTCCGCGTTCTTCTAAGTTTATTTACATTTATTTGTTTCATCTTATCAGAGAATAAAAAGTGGGGACTACCTTTGCTGAAACCAAACTGTTGGAATCTGAACTCAGTGCATTTATTTACCGAGCAGCTGTATGAAATCGAACATTGAAGCCGTTATTATTGGTTTCGGAAAACAAGTGTCTATCAGAAAACTTTGAAACTATGTAAAACGCTGATAAATACCTGAGATAAATTAACCTTTTAAAGCCTTGCGGTTTCTTTACGTACCACCAGGGTTAAGATTAAAAAATTCTACATGGTACTCGCTTTGCGTTGAGTGTTTTGTACGGATCCCAGAACAGACAGCGACTTTTGCTTTATACATCATTTACTGATTGGTTTTTGTAACCGTGTTGGTAAGTGTTTACATCGCGGTACGGACTAATTCCTTACATAAAGCAGAATACGTTTCGTCTTTAAAAATTTAACATAATTCGAGTAATATTTGCAGCGTCTTGTGAATTTTTAATCCAAGTTTAGTTACGTAACACACGACCCACATCATAGTCAGGCGCATTCTCAACAACGTACTCTTACACAACACGACATGCTGCCACAACACTCTGTTAATATAAAGGAATTATTTTGTGAACGTGTTTAAGATGACTTTAGCAAGGAACAACCTAGCTCCCTGAGGATGATCTTAGGATCGAAATATGTCGGAGCGATTTTGAGTGTTTTAATGTGAAATTTTATGTAAGTGCATTTGTTGGTTGATAATTAAAGTGATTCTACGAAATGCACGGTGCAAGAAACATATACCTATTTTAGATGTTTTAAGATATTAAATTATAACAAACGGAATAAGTGGAGTCACATTTTGAAAACTTTAGAGAATTCAGTGGGAGAGTCAGTATGAAATATCCCAAAATACAGCTTCCTTACTACAACAAAATCGGTACCACAGATTGATATACGAGGCACTTATTTAAAAAGCTCAATAAGAGAGACAATCACGAAAAGTGATGTTATCACTGTCATGTGTTACGTGTTGTAAGATCTTGAGAGTATAAGAAATAGATGCATTTGGTTTCTCTAGAAAAGAGGCGCCCTGATAAAAACTGGTTAAGACTGCAATCTAGCGCCAATAAAAGCAATGCTACATAGTAACTTCTTTATAGGCACATTCCTTGTAGTTCTATGATCGGCCAATTCAACAAAGGACACAAAAACCGTTGTCTCAGAAACATATTAACAGACAATATGCGCGTGTGCATTCATAGAGATACTGTAAGATTTGGGGACCGCGGTAGCACAGTGGTTAAGGTGCTGTGCTACAAATCGGAAGGCCGCTGGTTCGATCGCAGCTGCTGTCATTGGATTTTCATTGACATAAAATCCTTCCGATCGCACTATGGCCCTGGGGTCGACTCAGCCTCTAACAGAAATGAGTACTAGCAGCATTTCCTGGGGGTAAAGGCGGCCGGTGCATAAGGCTGACAACCTACAACCATCCTGTGCCGTTGTCACTAAATCTGGGAACCTTAACTTCCTGGAACCCTCTGGGCCACTCCGAGCCCGTAACGGGACTGCTTTACCTTTACCTTTACTTTAAGATTTAGTTCCTTTTATATTTGTAGTTCCGTGCATCGAAATTCTAAGTTGAAGAAATCCAACAAGGTGCAGCACTATGCAGATATTTATTTACTGCTACATTACTCTACATGTTTCGGAGGGACGCCCGAAACATGTAGAGTAATTTAGCAGTAAATAAATATCTGCATAGTGTTGCATCTTGTTGGATTTCTTCAACCTCTAAGATTTAGGTCTACTTTACACTGGACCATACTAGTTAGAGACATGGGATAAAGTGAAGAGGACGACGGAATTTGGAAGGCTTGCTTCAGTAGAAGAACACAGGCAGGTTTTGTCAAGAATAAACGGTAGGAGAAACACGACTACTCGTTTCAGCCATGCTGACAACAACGACCGTCCACATATTTTTAAGGTAAGCATGCTTATGTATTAGGTTCAAAATTATGTGGCAGTAATCTGCACACCCATCAATGGTATTTGTATAACCATGTTGAAGCACTCACCTGGCGACACGTCTCACGGCGTCCAGCAGAGCTGCCATCTGTAGGGCGAAAAAAAACACATCCACTGTAAGTCAATAATCTGCTCAAATTCAAATGCTTAGAAGAAAAAGTTAAGCTCATTTCAATCATCGCAAGATGTGTGATTATTTAATGTTGAATGAGCTGTGTTGTGTCCATTCTCGTAATAAAAATAAAATATCATACAGTGGTATCGCATCTAACGACAATTTCCTAGGTACCTGGTTAAAATCCAGGTCGAGACAGACTACTTGTCTGAGGTTTAATACATATTCTTTGTAAGAAAGAAAGAAAGAAAAAATGTACAGGATGCATAGTAAAACCGCCATACAAAGTGACAGGATGCATAGTGAAGCCTCGATATACAAGTCCACAATAAGTTGGTGTGATGCATCGATATACGAAATTTCACTCTCACGGAGGTTATGGCTTCTGCTTAAAATATCTCCAATTTGATTAGCATTTCACCACATATATTACTGGACTGCATTTACCTCACGTCTTATCGCTTACCTCTATGGATCAGTAGATTATTTAATGCTTACTTACTTACTCCATGGTGCAGAGTCCTTCTTGAGAAGCTAACTGGTTTGCAGCTAGTCAAGAAATTCCCCGCATTTCACGTAACCCGAAGGTTCATTACCGCACTCACAAGCATCCGCCACCTGTCTCTATCCTGGGCCAGCCCAATCCAGTCCATATACCCACATCCCATCTCCTGGAGATCCGTCCTAATATTATCCACCCACGCCTAGGTCTCCCCAGTGGT
>Ga0123355_10009305_pt1 | contig 14924 bp, 4 predicted proteins | sample TergutEmb28metaG_3_FD_89872 | JGI IMG/M metagenome (GOLD analysis project Ga0123355, IMG submission 89872) | Embiratermes neotenicus P1 segment gut microbial communities from Petit-Saut dam, French Guiana - Emb289 P1 | ecosystem: Host-associated > Arthropoda: Insects > Digestive system > Gut ...
CTGTGGGCCCTACCACATTGCACACGTCATGGATCAGAGTATCCAACCACTGATTAATAACTCTCTCAGGTTGGAAACTCCGTGGAGACGTATATCTGAGCGTAAAATTAAAGCGCCGCAAGTGGCTGCGACATCATGTAGCCCGCGTGGCTCAGTGGCCATTGGTATGCAGCGCGGATCATAGTTGCATGCAGCACATCGGAAAAGCAGCCTCCTGCTGTACCATTGCCACTCTTCCTACAACACTCCTCCCCCTCCTCCAAAACAAAAGGCATTAACAGCAGCAAACTTGAAAAATATTACAACCCAACTAATTACATTTATTAGGCAATATACCTCATTATTTACATTTTCAAGATATATCCCCCCCCCCCCTGATGGTATCCACACCTTGTCGTGGTGGAGTGGCTTGTGACTTCCAGTAACCCTGAGAGCTAAGCCGGCGGTAGCATTGCTACCAGGAGGGTCTCCCAAGCCAGAAGGCTAACTGGATTGGTCACATTTTGCATGAAATTGCCTTTTACAATGGGTTATTGAAGGAAAGATAACAGGGAGGATAGAAGACAGGAAGACGAGGAAGTAAACGTAGGGAGCTACTGGATGACCTTAAGGAAAGGAGAGGATACTCCCATTTGGAGGAGGACACTCTAGATGACGCTACGTGGAGAGCTGGCTTTGGAAGAGGCTTTGGACCTGTCATGAGACAAGACTACTAAGTGAATGATATCCACTCAGTCACGTTCATACAACAGGATCACCTACATCATGTTGTTGTGGTGCATATGCCTACAGCTCGTTTTTTATTGTACCAATTAATGTACAATTATCTCATAAAAGTATATGTCACACCAGTCTTTTTGTGCAATCTATACTCCTGCATGTTGCGACACTTTCGTGTTGTCATCAGGGAGTTACAACCAATGCCTTGCTAAGTTACATATGTTCTTCTAATTGCATCTGTTGATAATACAATTATAAAATGTTTCACCAGAGCTTCTATAAGTTCTCAGATTGTATTAATTGAAATCACAATCTTTTTTTTCAAAGAATACAGTCTGAAAACTTATATAAGCTTGAGGTGAAACATCTTAATTTTATAATTGTATTATAAACAGCTGCAATTAGAAGAACGTATGTAACTTAGCACTGGTTGTAACTACCTGATGACATGAAAGTGTCAAAACACGCAGGAGTATCGATTACACAAAAAGAGTGTCGTGATATATACTTTTATGAGATAATTGTTCATTAGTTGGTTATAATAAAAAATAATAAAAGATGCACAGTACATGTATGAAAATAAAATAATGCCTACAGGTTATCTGTGCTACGTTTCACAGATCTTAAATATAGACCACACGTGGATGCATCAAGGCATAGAGTGTAGTGCTGCTGTACAGCGATAAGTCTGTTGCGGGTGGTGCTACAATTGATGGTATAGCCAAGGCAGCAAGTAATTTTACCCATTTGGTAAAAGTATTAACTAATATTACACTTAACTTCCTGCCTACTTAAACCCAATACTTCATCGTTTGAAAACATGGTGACACAAACTTATTATTCTGGGGAGAAAAATGGTTGTGTGAGCCAGTTTAACCAGTATCACTTCACTCTTATCCTTCGCAAAATGATATTTGATGTTTGGTGGGAGACATCTCAAAGGAAATATTGAGCCCAATTTGCAAAACCAACAGTGTGTGTGCAGTACTGCCACAAAAGGCAACAAAACCACTGCACTTACATCTATAAGATACAACTGTGGTTCACACTCTACAACATAGATCATGGAGTAGAGGAGAATTTTGTGAGCTGGTAACTTCAGGGGTATACGATGGAGCAACTGATCCCATACACTTCTTAATCTCTGCAGTGACAATTAAATACATACTAAAAGGGACAATGTTTCCAAATACCACTGCATACACATTTTGGAAGAAATTTTGAAGTCCACACATAAAGTACATAAGGATATAAACAACTGTCTCTCTGCAGCCATTCTTCTGGGATAGACCAAACTCAGGTTCCAATTTCAGCAAGAGTAGCCATTTCATTTCACATGGACAAGAAACTAGTCCCAAACTAATCACTAGAAAAAACTTGCTGAGATTTAAGCAGCTAATTTAAGCTTGCTGCATATTTTGTCCTGAAAATTCTACAATCACCTACTGTACCTCCAAATTTCAGCAGACTACTCTAAACAACATACAGACTGATTATGAAAGAGGATATGATATCATATCCAAAAATAATATCATAGAATTTCTTATATCACAATTTATTAAAATAAATTTATTATGTATTCAATATCACAATAGGTTAATGGGAACAAAGAAATACTTTTAAAATTTTTGTCAGAAAATATAACAAAAACAGATCACTAATGACACCAAGACATCAATTACAGCATAATAATGAAATGGACTGCAAGTAAAGAGTCTATAAGAATGTGAAATGACTCAAGACAAGGCCCAGTGGAGGAATTTTGTGGTGATAAAGCTTCACATCGCATAACAAGTGGTGATTTCTTAAACAGTATGTATGACCACGCACAGTTCAGCATCACATATTTGTTACTAATACAAGTAGCTGTGAACAGATGGCTTTTTTACATTCTATTATCAATATGTTCATGACTCACTGTGTCTATAACAATTACTGTAAGTTTTAACATTCTGACTAATAATTCACCAAATGTAACAATATTATCACATTGTTTCAACATGTATATATATGTGGTTAACTGTTGTAATGACTACAATAATTAATATGTCCACTAAATAACCATAAACTCTGTACATACACAGAATGTGATGTGTTATAGCCAAAGTTAACCAACATGGTGACATGTTTAATGTGTCTTGAAACAGTAAATAAAGATAACTGAACAATTCTGTTTTATAAGGCAGCATAATTACATACTATGTCACTTGATTTATGTCAAATTCCCACAAGCTGATTACACAACAATCTCCATGCTTCAGTTGTCATTCCTTGGTCATTCAAGTCAAAAACTAAAAGGTTAAGGAAACTTGTTACTTCATCAACACAGTTTTGTAAAACTTGACTAAACCAATTATATAAAAAGTAATACCTAATGCCAGCCTACAGGCAGATAACACAGAATTTTAGTTTTCACGCTTTAGCCACAGAAGTATTTTCTTTTACAAAGGTGTATTATTTTAGTGTACAGAATATATTTATGTGTTATACAAATACTCAGCTGAATAAACAATCATCACAGCTTAATGGCCACAAGCCCATTGGCAAACATGATATCTGAGGTTCTCACAGTGCTGTTTTGTGCATTAATGTGTTCTAGCATGTGATGACATGTAGTCTGGTATAGCTCGTTCGAAACGTGATGGCACACGCGCAGAAACCAGATTTGGTCTTTCAGCGAAACGGACGAGTCCATTTAAATCGGCGGGGGTGTCAGTTCAGTCGGCTGCTGGCAGCTGAGGTATGCGCATCAGCGGTAGTAATGCTGGACAGACCGTGTTCCGATATAGTGCAAGACTGCTGGCTACCCACTCCATTCGCATCTTTCCCCTTCACTTCCCCTCCCGTGCGTCACCATGTGCCATCAGATTCTGAACGTGCTATAAGTGGTTACTGACAGTCAGATGAGCTTACCACCTCTGTCTTCCAGGTAGGATGGTATGCTACGTATTCTTCTACCCTGATGATGGAGGCAGCAGGTTCCTCCAGAATGTCAGTAACCATCTACCATGCTATAAGGCATCACATACAAAAATACAGCAATCTTCACTGATAAAAAGAGTATGCACACTGCAATTAAAATACAGCCATAAGAACATGTTAGTTGCACCCTTTGATGGGATTAGTTCTTTTTTCATCATTACATTATCTCTATGACTAATATATTATCCATTTAATTTCACATATGAAGCAAACACATTCAGCATATGTAAAGATACAAGCTCACTGATTGAAACCCAAAACAACACAACTCTCAGTAATGTGAGGGAGGTAAGAAGATACGTACACGTAACTGTATTTGCACAATCCATCAGTTTTCTGATAGTGCAAAAGTATTTCAGTGGAAAAAGTACTGTCACCATTAACTTTGGTTACACTGTAGCTGATCTGCAACATTTATATTTTTTGGGTTTTTAATGGCTTCTGTGATACTGAAGTCTCTCTTCACAGTTCAGTTGACAGAAATAAATAATAAATTAATGAGGCATGTTTTTTTCAGTAACAATTACAATCAACTTTATTAAGGTCAAACATTCTCTGAAACATCATGCCTGAAAGTATGTGACAATATGTGGTTATTATTTCTCTCTACCCACATTATTTTGACAGTAAAATTACATTTAATATGAGAAGCTGAATATATAAAAAAAAAATACACATGAAATTTAGCACATTTCTTCTAGTATTCTTTACGCAAAATTATGTTACTTACAAGAATAATAATAATGTTCTGATAACTTTAAAAATCTGCATTCACTTTCACTGTTACACGCTGTTTAATTCGTATGAATAATCATACAGTCAACATACCCGACACATACCAAAAATTGTGCTGTAGTTGAAAAGAAATTCCTTGTACTGTACACTTGTAAAGCTGAATAGGAAAATAGCTGAAAGGAATAAAAACCACACAGTAATACTGGGCAGTTTCTGCCTATGGCTTGATTTATAATACTATTGTATCTTACACATCACACGTCACTAACCCTTATCCTGCTAACGTGGAGAATAGGATCCTACGAATTCCAGCAAATGGCAGATGGGATTTAATTCGGCGTTTAAGGGGTTAATTCGGATGCCCTCCATGTATACATTTCAAATGACAATTTAAATGCAAAATTTTTTGATAAATTGGAGAAACTTAAATTGAACAAACAGAAAAAGGAAAGAGAAACTGTAAATGTGGGCGCAAAGCAGCCTCTGACTAGAGATTCAAAGTAAAAAAAAAAAAAATTTCTACAGCCAGCTCAATTTTCATTATGTGCCTGGATAATGGGTGCAAGGAAGAGAAAGGAGCAGGTAGGAAAATCTGAAAATATTGGTGATGTCAGCATCAATACTGCCCTTCAAGCACTCCAGGACAAGCTGGTACAACCAGGACAGTGTCCACACGCCAGTCCCAGGTGCCTCAACTGTAACATACGTTATCACAACAAAAACAGGTGCCACAGTCAGAGATTAAATCAAGTCCATTCACTGTACTAGTCATGTATTAAGATTTAGATACAAGAATGCAGCTTTGCATTGCTGTGTTCAGAAATAAAAGTCTTGTGTTTGCAAAATAAATTTTAACAGGTTGTATTTTAATAAACATAGTGTTTCTGCTACATATGGATTTCTTACAACATGCATTTTCATCTGCTGCTATTAAGTGTCTAAACACCAAGTTCCAGAACTAATGACGCCACCAAAGATGAGAACCACTGAAACACAGATGGCTCAGTCACTGACAAAATTATGGCGAGACAAAGCAAGGCATACATTAGCCACTAAATTTTTCAACCTATAAGATGCTTCAGAGCAGATGACATGTCTGTAATTTATGAGGAAAATTTCAGCAAAAAATGTTACATTATCAGCCTACAAGATATACACAGTTCTACGCTGAAATTTCCAGCAACAAAAGCACGTCTTACTCTTCAGACCTTATAGTACTTGACATTTCATACTAAAGCCAAAGTGTATGTTGCAAGCCTTAACAACTGTCTATAACTGAGGTAATTATAGAAATTAATTTCATATTATGAATGACTGTGATATACATATTAAGAATATAAAAACACCTTCCTCTTATTTCACAAAAGCTGGATAGCAAAAAAATATTTGTGTGTCTTATACCTTTCAGTTATAATGAAACAGAGAATAGTTTCTTCTTATATACAAGTAGTTGAGTGACTCACAATCATACGCCATATTCCATTCTGAAGTCCACTGATCATGGTACAGCGAACAACCTCCTCTGCACAAAATGAAGTTAATTAAACGGTTATTGCTGCACACAGCAATTAATTGCTGGAGAACTATTTTCTGATATCAAATGATTACTCTTAAACTAATAATATTCTAACTGTAATAATGACAGAAAACACTGGCAGCTGTCCAGCACCACCCACCACAGTGCACTGTAATAACCACGATGATGCAACATAAATGTTAAGAACAGACAGCATGAATATGAAAGGCAACAGCATTATTTTGTCTACGCAACAAGTCAGAAGTGCTAGAACTAGTTTAGTTAAATAAGTTTTTTTTTTTTTAAACAATCATGAGTAGTGTACAAAACATAACTCTTGCATGGTAAGTGGTGTGAACAATGTTTTGTAAATTAATGTGCGTAATGGTGAGAGAAGGACATGAAAAAACAAATACAATAAATGGGAACATACTACGGCCAGTCTCAAAATTCAAATGTTTGACACGCAGCGTACCAGTGTTTAAAATAAGGTAAGGTGTACTTAATACATGAAGTTATAACAAATCATATGGGTCCAGTTGGAGAAACTTTGATAAAAATATTAGGAAAGAAGTACAACAGACGTCAAGAGTGCATCTTTGATATTTACCTACTTTCATCTATCACTAACAAAATATTAATATGCATTAAAAAATTCTATAAACATTAAATAACAGCCAGCATTCCTTGGTAGGCAGGAATACAGCCATGGGTATGAGATATGTGGAGTGCAACAGAAATAGCTGCAAATGAGATATGTGATATGGAACAATCATGTTACATTTTCTAGGCACACTAACAGAAAAATAAGCAGATGTCAAATACACACATTTGGATGCAGATGACAGATTTGTCATTGCAAAGGAAAGTTGGAAAGGAAGATAAAGAAATGGTTATAATAAAACAGACGGTAAATAAATGGATACACAGTGCATGGAATTTGGAGGTCATATTCAAACACCAGGAAAGAAATGTCGTACTTACAGATCACAGACCTGATCAGTTCCAGATAACCTGCAGACTTTATACCACGTAATTCTATTTTCAATCTACCTCCTTTTTGCCTGTGTCATTTATTTTTATGAAGAAATGTCCTTATTACTTAATTATGTTTTTATTGTATGCATGATCTCTATTAATAACTCTGAAACTAACTGATAAATTTTAGACACGTTTGTTACCACCACCATCATCATTTTATATTAAATAGAATTAAAATGAACTGAAATAACAGACATAACATATGTTGAACATAAGCACTATTCAGCACAGAGTACTGACAAAATTTATTGAAAAAAAAATAGTAACTACAAATATGTATTCATCAATAACAGAAAACTGATGTTGCAATAACATATATCACATCCAATTTTATTTGGATAATATAGCACTGCATCTACGAATACAAAATGTAGCATGGACAATTTATCTCAGTAATTAACCAACTTGATGCACAAAATTTTTGTTTTACAATAAGTTTATTTCATGCCTCTACATGTATCGAGCACATGTGCTCGATACATGTAGAGGCATGAAATAAACTTATTGTAAAACAAAAATTTTGTGCATCAAGTTGGTTAATTACTGAGATAAATTGTCCATGCTACATTTTGTATTCGTAGATGCAGTGCTATATTATCCAAATAAAATTGGATGTGATATATGTTATTGCAACATCAGTTTTCTGTTATTGATGAATACATATTTGTAGTTACTATTTTTTTTTCAATAAATTTTGTCAGTACTCTGTGCTGAATAGTGCTTATGTTCAACATATGTTATGTCTGTTATTTCAGTTCATTTTAATTCTATTTAATATAAAATGATGATGGTGGTGGTAACAAACGTGTCTAAAATTTATCAGTTAGTTTCAGAGTTATTAATAGAGATCATGCATACAATAAAAACATAATTAAGTAATAAGGACATTTCTTCATAAAAATAAATGACACAGGCAAAAAGGAGGTAGATTGAAAATAGAATTACGTGGTATAAAGTCTGCAGGTTATCTGGAACTGATCAGGTCTGTGATCTGTAAGTACGACATTTCTTTCCTGGTGTTTGAATATGACCTCCAAATTCCATGCACTGTGTATCCATTTATTTACCGTCTGTTTTATTATAACCATTTCTTTATCTTCCTTTCCAACTTTCCTTTGCAATGACAAATCTGTCATCTGCATCCAAATGTGTGTATTTGACATCTGCTTATTTTTCTGTTAGTGTGCCTAGAAAATGTAACATGATTGTTCCATATCACATATCTCATTTGCAGCTATTTCTGTTGCACTCCACATATCTCATACCCATGGCTGTATTCCTGCCTACCAAGGAATGCTGGCTGTTATTTAATGTTTATAGAATTTTTTAATGCATATTAATATTTTGTTAGTGATAGATGAAAGTAGGTAAATATCAAAGATGCACTCTTGACGTCTGTTGTACTTCTTTCCTAATATTTTTATCAAAGTTTCTCCAACTGGACCCATATGATTTGTTATAACTTCATGTATTAAGTACACCTTACCTTATTTTAAACACTGGTACGCTGCGTGTCAAACATTTGAATTTTGAGACTGGCCGTAGTATGTTCCCATTTATTGTATTTGTTTTTTCATGTCCTTCTCTCACCATTACGCACATTAATTTACAAAACATTGTTCACACCACTTACCATGCAAGAGTTATGTTTTGTACACTACTCATGATTGTTTAAAAAAAAAAAAACTTATTTAACTAAACTAGTTCTAGCACTTCTGACTTGTTGCGTAGACAAAATAATGCTGTTGCCTTTCATATTCATGCTGTCTGTTCTTAACATTTATGTTGCATCATCGTGGTTATTACAGTGCACTGTGGTGGGTGGTGCTGGACAGCTGCCAGTGTTTTCTGTCATTATTACAGTTAGAATATTATTAGTTTAAGAGTAATCATTTGATATCAGAAAATAGTTCTCCAGCAATTAATTGCTGTGTGCAGCAATAACCGTTTAATTAACTTCATTTTGTGCAGAGGAGGTTGTTCGCTGTACCATGATCAGTGGACTTCAGAATGGAATATGGCGTATGATTGTGAGTCACTCAACTACTTGTATATAAGAAGAAACTATTCTCTGTTTCATTATAACTGAAAGGTATAAGACACACAAATATTTTTTTGCTATCCAGCTTTTGTGAAATAAGAGGAAGGTGTTTTTATATTCTTAATATGTATATCACAGTCATTCATAATATGAAATTAATTTCTATAATTACCTCAGTTATAGACAGTTGTTAAGGCTTGCAACATACACTTTGGCTTTAGTATGAAATGTCAAGTACTATAAGGTCTGAAGAGTAAGACGTGCTTTTGTTGCTGGAAATTTCAGCGTAGAACTGTGTATATCTTGTAGGCTGATAATGTAACATTTTTTGCTGAAATTTTCCTCATAAATTACAGACATGTCATCTGCTCTGAAGCATCTTATAGGTTGAAAAATTTAGTGGCTAATGTATGCCTTGCTTTGTCTCGCCATAATTTTGTCAGTGACTGAGCCATCTGTGTTTCAGTGGTTCTCATCTTTGGTGGCGTCATTAGTTCTGGAACTTGGTGTTTAGACACTTAATAGCAGCAGATGAAAATGCATGTTGTAAGAAATCCATATGTAGCAGAAACACTATGTTTATTAAAATACAACCTGTTAAAATTTATTTTGCAAACACAAGACTTTTATTTCTGAACACAGCAATGCAAAGCTGCATTCTTGTATCTAAATCTTAATACATGACTAGTACAGTGAATGGACTTGATTTAATCTCTGACTGTGGCACCTGTTTTTGTTGTGATAACGTATGTTACAGTTGAGGCACCTGGGACTGGCGTGTGGACACTGTCCTGGTTGTACCAGCTTGTCCTGGAGTGCTTGAAGGGCAGTATTGATGCTGACATCACCAATATTTTCAGATTTTCCTACCTGCTCCTTTCTCTTCCTTGCACCCATTATCCAGGCACATAATGAAAATTGAGCTGGCTGTAGAAATTTTTTTTTTTTTTACTTTGAATCTCTAGTCAGAGGCTGCTTTGCGCCCACATTTACAGTTTCTCTTTCCTTTTTCTGTTTGTTCAATTTAAGTTTCTCCAATTTATCAAAAAATTTTGCATTTAAATTGTCATTTGAAATGTATACATGGAGGGCATCCGAATTAACCCCTTAAACGCCGAATTAAATCCCATCTGCCATTTGCTGGAATTCGTAGGATCCTATTCTCCACGTTAGCAGGATAAGGGTTAGTGACGTGTGATGTGTAAGATACAATAGTATTATAAATCAAGCCATAGGCAGAAACTGCCCAGTATTACTGTGTGGTTTTTATTCCTTTCAGCTATTTTCCTATTCAGCTTTACAAGTGTACAGTACAAGGAATTTCTTTTCAACTACAGCACAATTTTTGGTATGTGTCGGGTATGTTGACTGTATGATTATTCATACGAATTAAACAGCGTGTAACAGTGAAAGTGAATGCAGATTTTTAAAGTTATCAGAACATTATTATTATTCTTGTAAGTAACATAATTTTGCGTAAAGAATACTAGAAGAAATGTGCTAAATTTCATGTGTATTTTTTTTTTATATATTCAGCTTCTCATATTAAATGTAATTTTACTGTCAAAATAATGTGGGTAGAGAGAAATAATAACCACATATTGTCACATACTTTCAGGCATGATGTTTCAGAGAATGTTTGACCTTAATAAAGTTGATTGTAATTGTTACTGAAAAAAACATGCCTCATTAATTTATTATTTATTTCTGTCAACTGAACTGTGAAGAGAGACTTCAGTATCACAGAAGCCATTAAAAACCCAAAAAATATAAATGTTGCAGATCAGCTACAGTGTAACCAAAGTTAATGGTGACAGTACTTTTTCCACTGAAATACTTTTGCACTATCAGAAAACTGATGGATTGTGCAAATACAGTTACGTGTACGTATCTTCTTACCTCCCTCACATTACTGAGAGTTGTGTTGTTTTGGGTTTCAATCAGTGAGCTTGTATCTTTACATATGCTGAATGTGTTTGCTTCATATGTGAAATTAAATGGATAATATATTAGTCATAGAGATAATGTAATGATGAAAAAAGAACTAATCCCATCAAAGGGTGCAACTAACATGTTCTTATGGCTGTATTTTAATTGCAGTGTGCATACTCTTTTTATCAGTGAAGATTGCTGTATTTTTGTATGTGATGCCTTATAGCATGGTAGATGGTTACTGACATTCTGGAGGAACCTGCTGCCTCCATCATCAGGGTAGAAGAATACGTAGCATACCATCCTACCTGGAAGACAGAGGTGGTAAGCTCATCTGACTGTCAGTAACCACTTATAGCACGTTCAGAATCTGATGGCACATGGTGACGCACGGGAGGGGAAGTGAAGGGGAAAGATGCGAATGGAGTGGGTAGCCAGCAGTCTTGCACTATATCGGAACACGGTCTGTCCAGCATTACTACCGCTGATGCGCATACCTCAGCTGCCAGCAGCCGACTGAACTGACACCCCCGCCGATTTAAATGGACTCGTCCGTTTCGCTGAAAGACCAAATCTGGTTTCTGCGCGTGTGCCATCACGTTTCGAACGAGCTATACCAGACTACATGTCATCACATGCTAGAACACATTAATGCACAAAACAGCACTGTGAGAACCTCAGATATCATGTTTGCCAATGGGCTTGTGGCCATTAAGCTGTGATGATTGTTTATTCAGCTGAGTATTTGTATAACACATAAATATATTCTGTACACTAAAATAATACACCTTTGTAAAAGAAAATACTTCTGTGGCTAAAGCGTGAAAACTAAAATTCTGTGTTATCTGCCTGTAGGCTGGCATTAGGTATTACTTTTTATATAATTGGTTTAGTCAAGTTTTACAAAACTGTGTTGATGAAGTAACAAGTTTCCTTAACCTTTTAGTTTTTGACTTGAATGACCAAGGAATGACAACTGAAGCATGGAGATTGTTGTGTAATCAGCTTGTGGGAATTTGACATAAATCAAGTGACATAGTATGTAATTATGCTGCCTTATAAAACAGAATTGTTCAGTTATCTTTATTTACTGTTTCAAGACACATTAAACATGTCACCATGTTGGTTAACTTTGGCTATAACACATCACATTCTGTGTATGTACAGAGTTTATGGTTATTTAGTGGACATATTAATTATTGTAGTCATTACAACAGTTAACCACATATATATACATGTTGAAACAATGTGATAATATTGTTACATTTGGTGAATTATTAGTCAGAATGTTAAAACTTACAGTAATTGTTATAGACACAGTGAGTCATGAACATATTGATAATAGAATGTAAAAAAGCCATCTGTTCACAGCTACTTGTATTAGTAACAAATATGTGATGCTGAACTGTGCGTGGTCATACATACTGTTTAAGAAATCACCACTTGTTATGCGATGTGAAGCTTTATCACCACAAAATTCCTCCACTGGGCCTTGTCTTGAGTCATTTCACATTCTTATAGACTCTTTACTTGCAGTCCATTTCATTATTATGCTGTAATTGATGTCTTGGTGTCATTAGTGATCTGTTTTTGTTATATTTTCTGACAAAAATTTTAAAAGTATTTCTTTGTTCCCATTAACCTATTGTGATATTGAATACATAATAAATTTATTTTAATAAATTGTGATATAAGAAATTCTATGATATTATTTTTGGATATGATATCATATCCTCTTTCATAATCAGTCTGTATGTTGTTTAGAGTAGTCTGCTGAAATTTGGAGGTACAGTAGGTGATTGTAGAATTTTCAGGACAAAATATGCAGCAAGCTTAAATTAGCTGCTTAAATCTCAGCAAGTTTTTTCTAGTGATTAGTTTGGGACTAGTTTCTTGTCCATGTGAAATGAAATGGCTACTCTTGCTGAAATTGGAACCTGAGTTTGGTCTATCCCAGAAGAATGGCTGCAGAGAGACAGTTGTTTATATCCTTATGTACTTTATGTGTGGACTTCAAAATTTCTTCCAAAATGTGTATGCAGTGGTATTTGGAAACATTGTCCCTTTTAGTATGTATTTAATTGTCACTGCAGAGATTAAGAAGTGTATGGGATCAGTTGCTCCATCGTATACCCCTGAAGTTACCAGCTCACAAAATTCTCCTCTACTCCATGATCTATGTTGTAGAGTGTGAACCACAGTTGTATCTTATAGATGTAAGTGCAGTGGTTTTGTTGCCTTTTGTGGCAGTACTGCACACACACTGTTGGTTTTGCAAATTGGGCTCAATATTTCCTTTGAGATGTCTCCCACCAAACATCAAATATCATTTTGCGAAGGATAAGAGTGAAGTGATACTGGTTAAACTGGCTCACACAACCATTTTTCTCCCCAGAATAATAAGTTTGTGTCACCATGTTTTCAAACGATGAAGTATTGGGTTTAAGTAGGCAGGAAGTTAAGTGTAATATTAGTTAATACTTTTACCAAATGGGTAAAATTACTTGCTGCCTTGGCTATACCATCAATTGTAGCACCACCCGCAACAGACTTATCGCTGTACAGCAGCACTACACTCTATGCCTTGATGCATCCACGTGTGGTCTATATTTAAGATCTGTGAAACGTAGCACAGATAACCTGTAGGCATTATTTTATTTTCATACATGTACTGTGCATCTTTTATTATTTTTTATTATAACCAACTAATGAACAATTATCTCATAAAAGTATATATCACGACACTCTTTTTGTGTAATCGATACTCCTGCGTGTTTTGACACTTTCATGTCATCAGGTAGTTACAACCAGTGCTAAGTTACATACGTTCTTCTAATTGCAGCTGTTTATAATACAATTATAAAATTAAGATGTTTCACCTCAAGCTTATATAAGTTTTCAGACTGTATTCTTTGAAAAAAAAGATTGTGATTTCAATTAATACAATCTGAGAACTTATAGAAGCTCTGGTGAAACATTTTATAATTGTATTATCAACAGATGCAATTAGAAGAACATATGTAACTTAGCAAGGCATTGGTTGTAACTCCCTGATGACAACACGAAAGTGTCGCAACATGCAGGAGTATAGATTGCACAAAAAGACTGGTGTGACATATACTTTTATGAGATAATTGTACATTAATTGGTACAATAAAAAACGAGCTGTAGGCATATGCACCACAACAACATGATGTAGGTGATCCTGTTGTATGAACGTGACTGAGTGGATATCATTCACTTAGTAGTCTTGTCTCATGACAGGTCCAAAGCCTCTTCCAAAGCCAGCTCTCCACGTAGCGTCATCTAGAGTGTCCTCCTCCAAATGGGAGTATCCTCTCCTTTCCTTAAGGTCATCCAGTAGCTCCCTACGTTTACTTCCTCGTCTTCCTGTCTTCTATCCTCCCTGTTATCTTTCCTTCAATAACCCATTGTAAAAGGCAATTTCATGCAAAATGTGACCAATCCAGTTAGCCTTCTGGCTTGGGAGACCCTCCTGGTAGCAATGCTACCGCCGGCTTAGCTCTCAGGGTTACTGGAAGTCACAAGCCACTCCACCACGACAAGGTGTGGATACCATCAGGGGGGGGGGGGATATATCTTGAAAATGTAAATAATGAGGTATATTGCCTAATAAATGTAATTAGTTGGGTTGTAATATTTTTCAAGTTTGCTGCTGTTAATGCCTTTTGTTTTGGAGGAGGGGGAGGAGTGTTGTAGGAAGAGTGGCAATGGTACAGCAGGAGGCTGCTTTTCCGATGTGCTGCATGCAACTATGATCCGCGCTGCATACCAATGGCCACTGAGCCACGCGGGCTACATGATGTCGCAGCCACTTGCGGCGCTTTAATTTTACGCTCAGATATACGTCTCCACGGAGTTTCCAACCTGAGAGAGTTATTAATCAGTGGTTGGATACTCTGATCCATGACGTGTGCAATGTGGTAGGGCCCACAG
>Ga0123355_10009306_pt1 | contig 14923 bp, 8 predicted proteins | sample TergutEmb28metaG_3_FD_89872 | JGI IMG/M metagenome (GOLD analysis project Ga0123355, IMG submission 89872) | Embiratermes neotenicus P1 segment gut microbial communities from Petit-Saut dam, French Guiana - Emb289 P1 | ecosystem: Host-associated > Arthropoda: Insects > Digestive system > Gut ...
AATATACTGTTCTAAGTTAACATAGTTGGATCCATTGCATCGTCTTATGGTAAATGAGGTATAATTTACCTGTACATTTGTCTTATAAACTATTATAATATAATATATATAATGTGCTTTTGTAGTGTGCAAATCTTATATAAATGCAGTATCTATAGTTATTTTGTAACTTTCTTAGTCGTAAGCTGTATCATAAATACAGCTATTTGATGATTGCAATAAGTAGCTGATTCAATTACCCTGTTAACGTATTAATTATATTATATAATATATATATATATTATATTATAATAGTTTATAAGACAAATGTACAGGTAAATTATACCTCATTTACCATAAGACGATGCAATGGATCCAACTATGTTAACTTAGAACAGTGTATTAACAGAGTTAATGCACCCATACCACCCATCCGACACAACATGCGAGATCTCGTTCCTACCCCCCACGCATCATTTCCAAACTGTACAAAAACTCACATAAGCCTAGTATAACTGTTTAATAAGTGTTTTCCAATTTTCAATTATCAACCTGAAGATGGCCAATGAAAAGGGCCGAAACATGTAGTTGATCTTAATATAATAAATCATACATTTACACAATTGTGTCAGACGGTATACACACACTCCAAACTAATTTATTGTTAACACAATGGGGCTGACAAACCTTATGGAAACTGTTTAATGTTTATAGAGTTTTACAGAACGATTAATTTGTGTAATGGTGATTCTTGACAGGAGACGGATTTAGATCAGTTTTCCAATTGAGGAAGGCGCGACTCCATGTTGCGGTTTGCAATATTCTTGGAAAGCCATTATCTAATTTATTTTAAATTTTTTTCTTCCGTAATGATTTCGTGATCGATTTTAGAACTAGTATGATGAAACGCAGTGGTTTTGGGGTCATTGTGACGTCACCTCTCTTCAATGTCAGACAAATTGACTAACGTTCATAAAACTTCATCCATACAATTTATGACAAGGACTGTCATATGAACGAGAATAGACGGCGTTTTGTACGATTTTCAATTAATTATACTTTATCGTTATTTCATTTCAGTAATAAATATTAGAAGGCATGATCGCATTAATAAACTTACCTTTAGCCTCCCAAGGAACTCCTCTCAGCGATGAGTGTAACTTCAACCCCTAACAAAAGTTTTCCGGGCAGTTTTAACACACCGTAACTAACGTAAATATTCTAAGATCTTAAAGTGATGTACGTATGTTGTATTCTTTCCTCAAATCCTTGTCTGTGTTGCAGAATTCACTATTAGGTCCTTCACAATTCACCCACTACCACCAACCTTACAGCAATATGTGATGTATCTCTCCTCCCTTCCAACCCCTCTGTACTCCGGCAGTGCATCTACCCACATCAGTAACGCCAGAGAATCGATCAGCTGTTTGTACGCTCACCGCCATATTGGAACAAGTACCCGTACTGAACCAGTGTCAGCTAGAGGATGTGTGGCGAATAGGTCGTGCGACGTTTCCTTAATGGGAAGAGTAGCTGACGGAGTGAGGTCTATTGTCGAGTCAATCGTAGAGACTGATGAAAGCATAAAGTAATTATACACAAAACACGCAAAATAATGGGACTGGCACAAAGAAATAATTACCAAAAAGTCTTTAATTTTTTTGTTTGTTTACTAGGATCTGATATTTTGAGATCCTGATTTTCGATACCGGAGTTTTAAATCCTTTCAACAAAGAAACACTTTTAATACAGATAAATATTATTGAAGGTTTATTTTAACGTGCTTTTATAGATCAACTCGCACATGTTGGCCCTGTAATGCATATTGGTTACTTTGTGTATCATTAGGTTTAATATACAAAATTCTACTTTATATGGACAGAATGTGTTTTATGTATTTTTTGAATCCGAACTAACGGCGACTTTCTTACTTTACAGCATTAAGTAACACGTTTTAACGACCGATGCGTGATATGTTTACTGCACGGTACGAACAGAATCTGTAAAAATACTTCAGGTAGTTCTTAGTACTTAAAATGTTAGTACATATGGATTATACGTCGTAGCTGATTATGTTAATGAGTTACGATAAGTATTGTCATTTAAAGTGAGGGGGATGCTCCACTAAAATTATTGCGGGACTTTCAGTTATGTTCTACAGACAGCATAAATTTATTAACATGATGCCGATAATTTTAAAAGGCGGTTTAAATATTAACTCTTGTTACATTTTAGTGTATTTTCCTACAGATAAAAATCCAAAGAAATCATTATTCTTATATACCGTGCGTTGAATGTGTAGGACGTCTCTGCATTGTAGATACTTTATATGATTCACAGCAATTGGAGGCTACGTCATTATTTGAGCCTGTCTTGTTATTTGTTTACGGCTACAGCCTATGAATGCTTATAGATATTGTTTCTGTTCGGTTAATGTTACGAGATCAAATATATGAAAATGTACCTGCTGTAGTATTAAAATGTGGGGAATTTCTTGACTAACTGATAATCAGTTAGCTTCTCAAGAAGGACACTGCTCCTTGGAGTAAGTTAGTGAGTAAGTAAGTAAGTAAGTGAGTAAATAACATTAAGAACCTCCGTATTTTGGCTACAGATTATATTTATGGATTTCTCATTATTATAATAACAAACAGCGGAATTTTCTCTTCAGAAACATTAAACTACTGGTCTGTGTTAAGGTGCACAGTTTCTTTCTGCGAGACAGGAACTGGGGTTTAAATATAATTTAGATGAGTTTAATGTTTAAATGCTGTAAACAATATTTTACAAGTTCTTGGCATATTACTATACTTGCAGGTGATGGCTGGTCGTAAAGAGAAATTTTTTTGTGTTTTAATACTTTCAGAATTATCTGAAAACGAAGGAAAGATCTTAGTTTTACTGTATATGGCCGCTATTTTCGCAACTTCACCTGCATAACATAGAATGACAAAATGTTTGTTCTTAGAAGTGGGATTTTAACACGTAAACGTAATTTGTACAGAGATTTTGATTTTTAACAAATGCTGCATTTCAAAATTGTTTCCCTCCTAAAGATAAAAAATATAAAACTGGATTTAAGTGGATTATTTAGACTGTTCAACAACAAATGTTCTTTTCCCTGCTATAGTGGAAGTATATTACTCTCTAAAATGTATTGTCAATATGATCTTGCATTTTATTCGGTATCTGTGTGCAGCTCCACAGTGTTCGATTTTGCATCAGTATTGCTGTCAAAATTTTGTCAAACTTTAAAAATAAAATTCTGATTGGGTCAAATAAGCCTGCGAAATTACGGACATGATTTGCTACATAGGATATAGAGTAAGGTTTGACGCTCTGCCGATAATGCAGGAAAGATTACTGTCTACTGAGATGTAGTTCAATACACATGCTCAACGTTTCTGAGAAACTTGTTGCTTCCATATTTAGAATATAGTAATAGCAACATGTCCTTCGATATTACAGCGCATAAGAAGATGCAGGCGCAGTTTGGAAAATTAGGTCTACAGTAATGTATTCCGATTGTACTAACGACAGTACGCGCGGACTGTATTTTGTCTGCTCGTGCGCAGAAGTGCGTTGACGTCATTGATACAAAATTCAAGATCGACATATATCGACCCCCGAATGTGTAGCGAACCTAGTATTGCCATCTACACACCCAGTATAGCTACTAAGAGCACATTTAAAACAATAACATTAGCCTGTAGATGTGACTTGACTTGCGATCTGGTGAGGGTGCGGCGTATTGCGTTCTGCACTCAGTGTTATTGATTTTGTTACTGCTGTTTGCAATACCATGTTGAGTTATGGACCAGGGGGTGTTGTATTTGGCCATGCGTCACTGTCACTGTTTGTTGTATGTACTGTACGTACTGTTTTCAAATACAAAATAATTTGATTTAGCGTAATACAAGTATGATGTGTCTAAATATCACCTCTTGATGTCCTTCTGTTTGCTAGTGCGTTACAGCCAAGTGCTGGGACATTACTTCAATTTAGAGATACTATTGTTTCCTTCTGCATTCATTCAAATTCATTATTCACTAATTAACCTAATAATTGACAACGCGTAATGTGAAGTATTGACAATCTCAAGAAGTAGGGCAACAACAGACAAGTATGAGGTAAACAGAGTAACATTTCTATGTATGACATGTTTCAGAGTTATATTTGATCGAAGGAGCCATCTGCATTTGTACCCGTTTGGATGTCGTTGACTATTTGTTTCACAGATGACGCCTCAATAGTCCTTTAGTCGCGCTGGTACCATGCTGTATAGTTTGTTTCCAGCGATATGCCAAGACGTGTTGCGTAGAATCGATATATTATGAATGTTTCTATTTAAAACCAGAATTTCGTCCTTCATGTGAACGCAGTTATTTAGAAGTTAGCGTTATCAAAGCTTAGGTTTGATTCACTCATTGGAAACTTTGGCCGATTGTACAAAAAAGTGAGTCTTTAGTCCAATTTTTTTAGTGAATCCACGTGACTGATGACATATAAAATAGGCTATAAGCAGAATTCCCCAAACTGTGTGTGAATTGTGATTGGGTGTTTCGCCAGGAAATTTCGACTCAAGCAATATTTTTCCCCTCGGTTCCAGAAACAATTTAGGCATTTTCTTGGTAGCGGCTTGTTACCTAGCCACCTGTGTGCTGTAACAGCCCGTCAGAGAACTGCAGCTCAGTCGTTTAAAACAGAATGCTGACAGGAAACAAAGGAAGGAGGAATGCTTTTGATCTCTCAGATTAACATCGCACAGGCAGTAAAGAAGTAAATAAATCAGAAAAATCACACACGTGTTTAAGCATTACACGTGGCAGATTTTGTGTCTTAAAAAGCATTTCATTTGATTTATTTTTCTGTGTTATTTTGCAGACCAGCTTTGATTTCGATCTGTTTATTTAAACCCTAAAATGTTTCCATTACCTAATGAACAAAGGCAATGCTGTTAATGGGAAGGCTTCCATTTTGTTATGATCAGGCACACAATTTTCAGTTTGGTGCTAATTTTAACTCGGCGTCCACAATAATTTCCCATTTTGAAGCAATGTATGTATCTTTTAATCGACATGAGCGTTAATAAGAGAAGCACAGTTAACAGTTTTTCTCCCTCGTGGGCACCATAGAATTAGGCACGACATTGTGGGTGTATATTAGTTTGGGGGGAATGAAAGTTGAATATTTGATCAAGACGCACTCCAAGGACAGGGGATGAATATTCACAATACTTTTCTCAGAAAAGCTGAACTCTAAGAGAGTTTTTTTTAGAGACGCAGGCATTGGTAGGGGATTTAACTTGGATATCATGCAAAAAGGTAGCAGAAACCCGAAAGAAAGAGAAAAGGTCAAAGACCAAGACAGAGATAGGAGGATAATATTGAATCACGTTAAGGAATTTGAGGGCAAGGAGTGGCTTGGAGTCGTGTGGCTCAGGATAGAGAGAGGTAAGGAAAGCCCTTAGGAATCTTCGAAATAAAAGGCTTGGATGTATTGAGTAACTATATGACTATCAGCTTTACAAGAAATATTCTTTTCATGCTGTTGATTCTTATTCAGTAGGACAAAGATTGAAATATACAAAAATTTAATTTTACCTTTTGCTTTTGAAAGACTTTTTTATAACTGGCGCCCAGCTAACATTAGGGTGGTGATTAATTGACTTATTTATGGCTTATTTAACGATTCTCTCAGTAACGCAGACTATAAGCCTGTATGGTCGAAAAAAAGGGACGATTTGTGTATAATGAAGTGGAAAAGACTTGGGAGGAACCGTTCATAGCATACTTTGTTCTGCCATCCCCAGGTTTGTTTGGGTGTTTTAGACAGTGAATAACTTTGAGGTGTAGACGGTGTTTGGTCCGAGGATTGAAATCTAGAACTGTCGGATGGGAAGCAGGAGTGCTACTCAACTGCCGCTACTTTCAGTGAGCCGTGCGAACAGGTAAAGATTGTAAAGAAGTGACTGTGGATATTGCAAAGTAATAATCTCATTACCATTGAGAGATTGAAGAAAATGAGCAAAAGGAAAGGACATTGGATCTTTGAAAGTAGAGTGGTAAATTTTACCGCCTGGTGATGCGAAAGAATTGTGACGGAAAACGTCGGATCAAGCGTTTTAGGGAAAGTGATATTCTACGTTCTTATTACCGGGGAGGGTTTTGTAGCGACCAAGCTACAGGCTGTTATTCGAGAGATGCCAGGTTAGAATCTCCGACGGGGTGTTTTTCATGGTTATCCTCGGTTTCTTCGGGCGATTGTGAGAGTGCCTCATTGAAATTACCTGCTGTTCCTTCCAGAAATTTCTAATATATCATTAATTAACCCTCCTGCCGTAGACTCCCGATATTTAGTCTGATACACTGAGTGCTTCAACATTAAACCTCACCCACCCACCCACCCACTCACCGACCGACGGTATCCCCCCCCTCCCCCCGACACACATATACGTGTTTATTTATATCAGTCCTACAAATAATTTTGTGGTTACAATATCAAGAAAAAAGTAAGAAAACCCTGCCATTTTTCAGAGTCTAATTGTGACTGTCCCACACAGGACATGATGGAGCATATAGAGTTTTGTGGTGAAGAAATTTAATATTGATTAAAATATAACACAATATAATTGGCGGTATTTTGTTTAGAATGTGGTCACAGAGTGGACCTCAGTCAACGTGTCTGTGATGATTTTTGTTCCTTAAAATCGAACGATTTTTACCGGATGTGAAAGGTGCTTAAATTTTCCAGAGTAGGTACTCCACCATGGAATTAGGTTAACTATGCCAGCTGTCACCATCTAACACTATATTTCGTTATTCATCTTTATAGTATTTAAGAAGCTTTATTTATTTCGTTAAGAAAGACACGCCGATCCCAGTGGCTGCGCGGTCTAAGGCGTAGGTCTTCGGCCGCGCGCCTGCTGAGAATGTGGGTTCGAGTCCCACCGGGGGCATGGATATCTGTCTGTTGTTTGTGTTTTAAACTGACCCTGAAATTATGTTGATGTGGCAATTTAAATGTAGCTACGGCGAGGAATTTGCGTGCGTCGGGTAGCTCAGTCGGTGACGCGCTACAGGTTGACGGTCCGGTGATCGAATCCCAATGGGGGCGAGATTTTCCGTATCAGTCCAGACCGTCGCAGCCGACCATCCAACCTCCTATATAATGGGCACCGGGTCTCTTTCCTGGGGTAAAGCGTCCGGGGCGTAACGTTAACCACCCATCCCCATCTAGCGCCGAGGTTAAAGTAAAAGTAAAACTATACCTCTATCCCCTATCTGGGCCTTCATGGCCTATTGTAGGATGAATTTTAACTTTATTCTACCTGAGAAACTGGTAGCTAATGTTAGGCAAGTTTAACGCGGCTGAAATGTACCATGTCGAACCACATGGCAAGTGACTTCACTTTATGCATCATTCTCTGCATCGGCAAGACTGCGTTGTTACCCTAGACACGTAGTGCCCTCTTGCCCTGTTCGTCGCGTGGCTGTGATATTTCAGTCAGTAAGGCGAATCGTTTGTTTGTTCACCGGCACGTCCACACCCATGTACGATACACGCTGCCATAAGCAGCTGCTGCCAAAGGATATTTGTGTGGTCAAAAATTGAAAGAAGCGCACGGTTTACCGCAGTGTTTACATCGCCCCTATTTTGTAAAAAAGGAGACAACCCACAAAATATCAATTTTGCAGCAGAAGCAGGAATGTAGCACCGTTTTACATATTACAAATGCTTTGAGAAATAGGATGTTCCCCAATTCGCTTGGTTGTTCTTGAAGATGTAGTTGTCGTCTGTTTACATATCACAAGTGACCATTACTTGAATGATTCGCTGCACACAAGTCAATTTAGCTCCAAGTGGCAGTTAGCCCCCTCCCCCCTTTTTTTTTTAAAGAACACAAGGGCTATATGACATGCTAACTGATTCCGCTGGGTCACAGTCCTTCTTCATAAGCTAACAGTTTCTTTAGCTTGCCAAAGAGTCCCTCACATTTTGTAGAAAAGGCAATTTAATAACCGCCTTTACATCAGTCCACCAGTTTTCCATATCTGGAGCTAAATAATTCAAGTCTACACTCTCCCAGCCTATCCGTTTAAGATCCATTTTAATATTATCCTCCCAACCACACTGATTTTTTTAAAGTGGTATCTTTCCTTTAGGTTTCCGAACCAAATCCCTATATGCATTTCCGTTATCCATCACAAGTTCTATATGCCATTCCCTCTCGTCCTCCTTGATGTAATCATGCAAGTAATATTTGACGAGTAATGCCAAACATGATGTTCCTCATTACGCAGTATCTGTATCCAGCTGTCACTTCTGCTTTCTTGGGCCCAAATAACTTCCTCAACATCATGCTGTCCTATCGTGTTTAGCTTAGAGTGATAAGGAACTTCAAATTCATCTGTTTGTGAACGTCGTTGTCATGTAGTTTATATTCGATGGTTACTGGGTTTGATCGTGGGTTCGAAAGACGGATATCCTGAATTAGGTCTTTCGTAATTTTCCAGAGTTCTTTCAAGCAAATCATATGGTAATAATTTAAAGCAAACTACGATTGTTTTCTACCAGTTTTCCATCCATTCCCTTTTTCATTCGATGCTACGAACTCATGCAGTTGAGAAAGCGTTGTCAAGGGAATCTAGAAACAAACGTAATCATCTTTTTCTACAATACATATGCCTAACGTAAGTAGTTGAGAAATAATTGTTAAATAAACCAAGAAACATGATCAACGCCACCTTCGACACTCTCAATATATAAGTATCTTCAAGGAGAGGATTCCTTCTTGAAAGCAAGTAATGACATTCCAAAGACTAATTAATTACTTCGTTAGCAGAGGCCGCCATTGGAACCTGTCTTGGACCAAATGAGACTAATTAACGTCCACTTTCCCTATTTATTTTTGTTTTATCCGAGTATTATTCTGCTATCAGCGCCTATGTCTTACAATTTACTTCTTTCAGCGAACATTCTGCATGCCTTATTCGGTCCCCCTTGAGTGCTGCACACCTCATTAGATCATCCTTTTTTATTTTTGTCATATAGCGATGAATTATTTTTGGAAGAGTATGAAGTGTGTAGCTTGTAATGTGAAATGGTCTCCCTCACCCTCTGTCTTCTCTCTGTTAAGCCTACACACTCTCTTCTACTCAGTAGCCTGTTCTCTCAGTCTGTGTTTGTTCTCTAGAGCGAAGACATAGAGTCACACAGCACCAAAACAAGATACAATTATATTTTTGTAGACGTTTATTTCTACGGTTCTAAACAATAGGTGGCCAGAACAAAGGTTCTGCGGTGAACGACAGAAAGCATTCCTCAGGTTTAAACTTCAGTTTATTTCTGAAAATAACGCATTTTATTTCTGTCTGCCTCAAGTATTTGAAATTTTAAGTTCAAGTCTTCTGACACTTCTTCCTTTCTCCAACAGTAACAACAATTTGAAGGAAGCTCAATACCACTCTCTACGGAGTTCAAGCCGACAGTAATTTTTCACGTTTTTGAAGGACTTATTAGATTTCTGGTATAAGCCAATGCAGATGAGCAAGTATCATTAAATAAACAAATAAACAGCCGTTTCATCCACACATGTTCATGCAGTGTAAATACTTCGAAGTTACTATTTTGATGTGTGGGTGTGTGTGAGTGTGTTTGTGTGAGGGTGTGTGTGTGTGTGTGTGTGTGTGTGTGTGTGTGTGAGTGAGTGTGTGTATGTATGTGTGTGTCCCATTAAATAAATAATTAAGTTAATGGAGTATTCTGGTTGACTGAAACGTATTTTCTGTTCACGGAATTTTATCTTTGACGAACCTTCTGCGCTCTTGCATATGGCAAGTGGCTGTCCGTTTCAATTATAATTTTAATGCGGATTATAGTTAACATCGTCAATACAGTTCCAGTTATACAATGTTTGCAGGAAGTACCATGAGTTTATCTTGATTCAATTAGATAAATGGGGCAGCATCGCAAGTAAGGAATTTGAAAGGAAAAAGTGGAAATATTTTGAGGTCTCTTATTCAGAACGGGTTTCAGAAACTTTAGAAACACTACGAATTATTAAAATTTGTTACAAAGATAGTGGAAATAATGGTTTGTGTTCATCACCAAATCTTATTATAATGATCAGATCAAAGAGGCACACATGACAGGGAACAGAAGTAACGTACATGCATGTTCCGATGGTAAAATTTGAAAGAGAGATGTAACTTGGAAGAACTTGCCGTAGATGCAAAGTTATTGTTGAAATAACTCTTAAGGGAAGAGGGAGGGGGGGGGGGCGTTGACTGCATTCATCTGGACCAGGAGTGGCATCAGTGTCTCTCCGTTGAGGAAACATTAAAGAATCTTGGGTTGGCTTCAAATGCAAGTAAATTTCTTGCCTGTCCTAGAGGGTGTTTTCATTTATCAGTGGACAGATATGAAACACTCACAGCAAAATCATCGAACTTTGAACCACTATTGGCAAGGGCGCCTCGATGACGCTGGGTCTATTTTAAAGTTAAGTCCTCTTTTCCACCTCAAGCAATATTGTTCGTGTGATCAAATCGAGAAGAATGATACGGGCGGAGCATGTAGCACGTATGGGGAAGAGGAGAGGTGTATGCAGGATTTCGGAGAGGAAACCTGAGGGAAGGAGGCCACTTGGAAGTCCCAGGCGAAGACTGGAGGCTAACATTGGGATTGATCTTCAGGAAGTGGGATTTTGGGGAATGGACTAGATCGATCTGGCTCAGGGTAGGGACAGGTGGCGGGCACTTGTGAATGCGGTAATTAACCTTCGGGTTCCATAAAATGCGGGGAATTTCTTGACTAGGTGAGAACCGGTTAGCTTCTCAAGAAGGACTGTGTTCCGTAGAGTAAGTAAGTAAGTAAGTAAGTAAGTAAGTAAGTCAGTCCTCTCTCCCAAGGAAAAAAATATCGCACTTCATCCACGAAGTTAATATTTCAACGGTTTGTACAGAAAAATTCGCTGTTATATCTGTGAAAGAGACAAGCCTAAAGGAAGAGTTCTGCAGCAGAAATGTCGTGTTATCATACTTAATGTTAATGCATTTAGTATGCATAATTTACAGTGCCATATGAATGGCCGAATCAATTCTATTTTCAACGGTGTTTAAACATTCTTACCCTAGGGCTGGTATTTCTCTCTCTCTCTCTATTTCTCTCTCTCTCTCTCTCTCTCTCACACACACACACACACACACACACACACAGAGCAAAGCACGCACTACCTCGAGGTTTTATACGACCGGCTACCCAACATCCTCGTACTATTTCTTCGTTTTTACTTCAGCCCGATGTTGACCGACGCTCTGTTCGGCTGGCGTCGGATGTCGGAACTACAAATACCTCACCCCTAGCTCATTCGGCTTACGTTTGTCGATACGAACGGACGTGCTGTTGGTTCCTTCGTCGTCTGTTTCTGAGTTCGCGCGGCCGTCTAATTTCGTAAATATTTAGTGATTGTTCTAATTTCGTAATAAAAGACACATGTGTTTTGGTGAAGGCATGCTTTTCTTTTCTTTATTTTGTTTTAAAACTTGTGCGTGGCATGAAATTGTTTTTGGTTCTAGAGCAGAGTCAATGCTGTTAGTGTGTAGGGACGTTTCTTTGACTTACGTTTTTGTTACAGAATGAAAATTGCAGTATCTGCATTTCTTAGTTCAAGTTGTGTTGACGAATAAGGGCAGGATAAAATGATTTAGTAATCAACGTGTGGTACAAGAATAGTCCACTGTAACAATTATATATAACATTCAGTTAAGTTTAATTTGCATGGCACTAACAGTAACAATTTTCTTTTGCACCTTACCGTATGTAATTTATTATGACTTTTAATTTTCTCCTTTAAATGTCTGTTTATATACTTAGCACTCCGGATGTAGGTTCTGATTCCTATGGTTGGACAATGACCAACTGTAAATTTTTCACACTTTTTTTTAAATACAATCTCGCACAGACGCTTATTTGCACAACCTTATTTGTCTACACGTCGTGCTGAAAATTAGATTGGTTTCAACTCTCTTTTGTATGGGGTGAAACCCGGGAAGAATTTCTTCTATAATTCTCCCTATAGCGTAAAAAAGAGCTAAATTTAAAATCGTGACACTGTGATTGAATTTGAATTTTTCAGTGACATTTTGGATTGTAGAGTAGTCAGGGAAATAATGTTTTCAGGGTTATGGTAAAATTATTGAAGAGTTGTAGATTTTAATTCATTAAGTAACACGATATTTTACCTCGTTATGTATCCAGAACTCCCTATGGAATTTTTAAGAGACATTAAGGTAAATGTGTATGCAAGAGATATTAAAAGCTAGATTATCAGCTCTAAAGTGAGTGTTATTGTCCAGGGTGAATGCTCACAGTGATAGGCGACGACGAAGAATGATTGAACTAATGCAGGAAATATGAGATTCCTTGCTCAGAAGACCCTGATGTATGAAACTTGCGCTGAAATTTTCTACCTGATGCCGAGGTATTTATTTGCATGCAGCCCCTTTTCAAATACTGGGCGTATTAATGTTCATGAAGAACTCCTGATTAAGTTACCATTTGTGTCTGTTCCTTTACAGTGAACCCAGTTAATAGGAATGCAAACGGAACGGTTTTAAGCCATTGTACCTTAAAGTAAAACAAATATATTTAAGAGTTACACGTGAAAGTATTAAATTTGAAGAAGCACATTTCAATTTGATTGTGGCTTTTCTTCTTCTACCAGATGTTGACTAATTTGTGCACATATGTGTTACGACTCATTATAAATAGGAAGGGACATTTTTACGAAGTTGTGATATTTGTTTACGCCAACGTGTTTTAATGCCTTGTATATTTGTTAACAAAATGTACTTCCTGTTTATCAGCTCGGAAAAATATACAAACTAGGGAGATAAATTATAATTGTACAGACGGAGATGGCGCATTCACTAGAACATTTTGTCTTCACTTGTGATTGTACAAATGTTACTTAAATATTTAAAATATATGTTGGAAACTAAATCGTATGTTGTCATTTCAAGACAGAAGAAACTGATCAGACGTGTAATCAAAAATAACATATTGAGATAAATGAGTGAAACTCCAGGAAATTTCTGCTCTTAAACCTCCATGAAATTCTCTTGTTTTCACGGACGCGTGTGTTTTGTGCATACTTTGTTAATCGTTCGTTCCTGACCTTGAATCTGTCGCAAGAAACCCTCCCCGATTAAGAAGAGTAAACCCCCCTTTTGGATGAGCACCATGAGGGGGTGTAAGGAGAATGTACGTCATCTTCCCCGCTGAAGAGGTGGTACAATTAACGCTTGGAGGAATAGTTCCTCATCAGCATCTCCAGCACCATCTGTCACATCAGCAGTACGAACAACACCTCCAACAGGAAGGTGCAAACACCTTCACATTACTTCGCCGAGAACTTGCAGAGTCGCAGAACTTGCAACATTCTTATCCGACAAGAAGAGGTGAGGATTTTTGACCGCAGCTCCTGTTGGCTCACAATCATTCACTTTTCCATTAACCATCTTTTCGTCATTCTGTTCTTTAGTACAATATTTCCGCAAACGCAACTCACATGTGCTAATTTTTCATAGAGATATTAGCTTAAGAATTTAAGAAAGTGTAGCACTGAATTGCAACCTTATAATCACGTCCCATCAATTCTACGGTTGGATCGGGTATGATTTTGCCAATTTGTACCTGAATTGCCTTCATCAAATACACGTCTCAGTACCTTGTATGCTCCCTCATGGCCATTCCTTTTCCACTTCCAAACCCTTACGCCACTCCCCAATTAACCAATAGAGTTAAGCCAGCTCGAATACCTTGCGAGCTCGCCTTCAGAACGAGGTCACCCGTATGAAGCCATACACAGACAAAAAAGGAGGGCACTTTACTTGACCGAATTTGACGTGGGGCATCCCGTTGTGTAGCTCTGTAAATCAATACACAGAGTTTGATAACAGTTTAAATACAACAGAACTCCATTTTGTTTAATTGAACAACATGTTTCGGCCTAGGCTAGGCCATCCTCAGGTTAAAATGAATTTTAAAAATATATTGAGTTAAAATTTAAAAATAATTATTTATGTTTAAAATTGGTTAAATTTAAAAATACATCAGAAAATTACATGTCAGTTGGAGGCTTTGCAACCTGAGTATTGCTTAGCCTATGCCGAAACCTTTTGTTCTGTTAAACGGAAGAGAATTTAATTTTGTTCAGACTGTTATCACAGTTTGTGTATTGATGCCCTTGACCGATGTTTGCAATTCATATGGTTGTGTGCAGATATAGGGGCGTTAGACGTTGACTGCTATTATCTCGAACAACTAAACGAATCGATAGCCTTGATAGGCTAACGAATAGGCTATCGATTCGTTCCCCTCAGCGCTCCTGTGGTCTAAACATTGTCATTGTGTAGGACATTCGGATTTAAGACAATACTGTAGAACTGAAGGGGTTTTCCTTTCAGTGTGGTCACACACATAGTGCCAAATTTACGAGTGGGGTAATAAGGAAGGCAAGTGGCCTTCACCTTGTAATACAGGGTGAGCATAAAAATCTTTCCCTGATTACAAACATTTATTACAAGAGTCCTATGTGGAATACAAACATATTTTTTTACCATTACTTAAGTTAGTTTCTAAAATTTTATGTCATATGTTTATTGTAACATTTGGTTTTTGGATGCAATATTTCCAAATAGGTGGATTGGGAGAGATAGTCCGACACCCTGGCCACCACGATCGCCGGATATCACCCCCCTTGACTTTTTTTTATGGGGGTATGTTAAGGACAAAGTGTTTTCGACATCAGTTTCAAATATTACAAATTTGAAGGCAAGAATAACAGACGCTTTTGCTACAATAACTGAAGACATGTTGGAGAACACGTGGAGAGAAATTGATTATCGATTAGACGTTCTCCGTGCAACAAAAGGAGCAC
>Ga0123355_10009307_pt1 | contig 14923 bp, 18 predicted proteins | sample TergutEmb28metaG_3_FD_89872 | JGI IMG/M metagenome (GOLD analysis project Ga0123355, IMG submission 89872) | Embiratermes neotenicus P1 segment gut microbial communities from Petit-Saut dam, French Guiana - Emb289 P1 | ecosystem: Host-associated > Arthropoda: Insects > Digestive system > Gut ...
ATGTAGCATTCTGAAAATGGGCTCATGAGGTCTTCAAGAAGCCTGGTCACTATGTTGTAACTGACAGGTCTTCTAGTTCTGACACATTGAATGTACAGAAGGCTGATTTATTTATTTTTGTCAACCCACAGAAATGCCCACTGAGGCCTTAGCTCCTCTGCAATGTAATTCCCAACTCCAAAGTTCAAGGCTAGTTGAAAGGCTAGGCAGGGCAGGGCAGGGCAGGGCAGGGCAGGGCAGGCGGGCAAGGCAAGGAAGGGCAGGGCAGGGTAAGGCATGGCAGGCAGGCAGTCAAGGCAAGGCAGGGCAGGGCAGGGCAAGGCAAGGCAGGCAGCCAGGGCAAAGCAGGGCAGGTCAGGGCAAAGCAAGGCAGGCAGGCAGGGCAATTCAGGGCAGGGCAGGTATCAACTCTGATTTTCTAAGAAGGCTACGTGAAAATTTGCGGCGCAAGGGGCCACAGAAATTGCAAAACCATAACAGTGCCGTGTCCTGCCATGACCTGCATGCCTGCATTGCGTTGCCCTGCACTGCCCTACCCTGCTCTGCCTTGCTAGCCTGCCTGCCTTGCCTTGCCTGCCTGCCTTGCCTTGCCCTGCCCTGCCCTGCCCTGCCCCGCCTAGACTTGCCTGCCTGCCTTGCCTTACCTTACCCTGCCATACTCCGCCTTGCCATGACTGCCTGCCTGCCTGCCTGCCTTGCCTTGTCCTGCCCTGCCTTGCTTTGTCCTGCCTTGCCTTGCCCTGCCCTGCCTGCCTGCTTTGCCTTGCCCTGCCCTGCAAGGCCTTGCCCTGCCTGCCTGCCTTGCCTTACACTGCCCTGCCTTGTATTGACCTGCCTGCTTGCCTTGCCTTCCTCTGCCCTGCCCTGCCCTACTTTGCCTTGCCCTGACTGCCTGCCTTGCCTTGACCTGCCCTGCCCTGCCCTGCCCTGACTGCCTTGCCTTGCCTTGACCTACATTGCCCTGCCTGCATGCCTTGCCTTGCCCTGCCCTGCCCTAAACTGCCTTGACCTGCGTGCCTGCCTTGGCTTACCCTGCCATGTCATGCCCTGCCTTGCCCTGCCTTGCACTGCCTGCATGCTTTGCCTTGCCGTGCCCTGCCTTGTCCTGCCTGCCTTATATTGCCCTGACCTGCTATGCCCTGACTTGACCTGTCGGCCTGCCTTGCCTTGCCCTGCCCTTCCCTGCCTTGCCTGCCTGTTTGCCCAGCCCTGACCGTCCCTGCCTTGCCCAGCCTGACTGCCTTCCCTTGCCCTGCTTGCCTGCCTTGCACTGCCCAGGCCCGTTCTGCCATGTCTACCTGCCTGCCTTGCCTTGCCCTGCCCTGCAATGCACTACCTTGCCCTGTCCTGCCCTGCCTTGCCCTGCCTGCCTGCCTGCCTTGCCTTGCCCTGCCCTGCCCTGCCCTGCCCTGCCTTGCCCTGCCTGCATGCCTTGCCTTGCCCTGCCATGCCTTACCCTGCCTGCCTTACCTTGCCCTACCCTCTCTTGGACTGCCTGCATGCCTTGCCTTGTCCTGCATGCCTTGCCTTGTCCTGCCCTGCCTTGCCCTGCCTACCTGCCTTGCCCTGCCTTGCCCTGTCTTGCCCTGCCTGCCTTGACGTGCCATGCCCTGCCTTGCCTTGCCTGCCTGCCTTGCCCTGCCCTGCCCTGCCCTGCCTTGCCTTGCCTGCCTGCCTCGCTTTGCCCTGCCCTGCACTGCCCTGCCTAGCTTGCCTTGCCCTGCCCTGCCCTGCCTGCCTGCTTTGCCTTGCCCTGCCCTGCCCTGCCTTGCCCTGCCTGCCTGCCTTGCCTTACCCTGCCCTGCCCTCTATTTACCTGCCAGCTTGCCTTGTATTCCTCTGCCCTGACCTGCCCTAACTTGCCTTGCCTTGCCTGCCTTGCCGTGCCCTGCCATGCTCTGCCCTGCCATGCCCTGCCTGCCTGCGTTGCCCTGCTCTGCCTTGCCCTGCCTGCTTGCCTTGCGTTGACCTGCCCTGCCCTGCTCTGCCTGCCTTGCCTTGCCCTGACATGCATTGCCCTGCCTGCATGCCTTGCCTTGCCCTGCCCTGCCCTGAACTGCCTTGGCGTACACTGCCATGTCATGCCCTGCCTTGCCCTGCCTTGCACTGCCTGCATGCCTTGCCTTGCAGTTCCCTGCCTTGCCCTGCCTGCCTGCCTTATCTTGCCCTGACCTGCCATGCTCTGTCTTGCCTGTATGCCTGCCTTGCGTTGTCATGCACTTCCCTGCCTTGCCTGCCTGCTTTGCCCAGCCCTGCCCTGCCCGGCCCTGCCTTGCCCAGCTTGCCTGCTCTCCCTTGCTTGGCCCTGCCCAGCCTTGCCCTACCCTGCCTTGGCCTGCCTGCCTGCAATGACTTGCTCTGCAATGCGCTACCTTGCCATGAACTGCCTTGCCCTGCCTTCCTGTCTTGCCTTGCCCTGCCCTGCCTTTACCTGCCTGCCTGCCTTGCCTTGCCCTGCCCTACCCTGTCCGGCCCAGCATGCCTTCCTGCCTTGCCTTGCCCTGCCCTGCCCTATACTGCCTGCATGCCATGCATTCCCCTGCCTTGCCCTGCCACCCTGCCTTGCATTGACTTGCCCTGCATTTCCCTGACTTGCCTTGTCCTACCTGCCTGTCTTGCCTTGCTCTGCCCAACTCTGCCCTGCCTTGCCCTGCGTGCCTGCCTTGCCTTGCCATGCCCTGCCTTGCCCAGCCTGCCTGACATGCCCGGCCCTGCCTTGCCCTGCCTTCCAAACTTGCATAGCCCTGCCCTGCTCTGCCCTGCCCTGGCTTGCGCTGCCTCCCTGACTTGCCTTGCCCTGCCCTGCCTTGCCCTGCCTCCCTGCCCTTCCCTGCCTTGCCCTGCCTGCCTGCCTTGCCTTGCCCTGCCCTAACCTGTCCGGCCTTGCATGCCTTCCTGCCTTGCCTTGCCTTGCCCTGCCCAGCCCTGTACTGCCTGCATACCTTGCATTCCCCTGCCTTGCCCTGCCACCCTGCCCTGCATTGACTTGCCCTGCATTTCCCTGACTTGCCTTGTCCTACCTGCCTGTCTTGCCTTGCTCTGCCCAACTCTGCCCTTCCTTGCCCTGCCTGCCTGCCTTGCCTTGCCATGCCCTGCCTTGCCCAGCCTGCCTGACATGCCCGGCCCTGCCTTGCCCTTCCTTCCTGCCTTGCATAGCCCTGCCTGCTCTGCCCTGCCCTGCCTTGCGCTGCCTGCCTGACTTGCCTTGCCCTGCCCTGCCCTGCCTTGCCCTGCCTCCCTGCCCTTCCCTGCCTTGCCCTGCCTGCCTGACTGCCTTGCCTTGCCTACTTGCCTGCCTTGCTTTGCCCTGCCCTGCCCTGTACTACTTTGCCCCGTCCTGTCCTGGCTTGCCCTGCCTGCCTGCCTAGCTTTGCCCTGCCCTGCCCTGGGGTGCTTTGCCCTGCCTGCCTGCTTTGCGTTGCACTGCTCTGCCCTGCCCTGCCTAGACTTGCATTGCCATGACCTAACCTTCCATGCCCTGCTTTGCCCTGCCTGCCTGCCTTGCCTTGCCCTGCCTTCCTGCCTTGCCCTGCCCTGCCCTGTCTTGCCCTGCCTGCCTTGCCGTGCCCTTCCTTGCCTTACCTGCCTTCCTTGCACTGCCCTGCCTTGCTTCGCCCTGCCTGCCTGCCTGCCTGCCTGCCTTGCCTTCCTCTGCCCTGCCCTGCCTGCCTGCCTTGCCTTGACCTGCCTTCCTTCCTTGCCTTGCCCTGAATTGCCCTGCCTGCATGCCTTGCCTTTCCCTGCCCTGCCGAGAACTGCCTTGCCCTGCGTGCCTGCCTTGCTTACCCTGCCATGTCATGCCCTGCTTAGCCCTGCCTTGCCCTGCCTGCCTGCCTTGCCTTGCCCTGCGCTGCACTGCTTTGCCCTGCCTGCATGCCTTGTCTTGCCCTGCCCTGCCTTGCCCTGCCTGCCTTGCCCTGCCTGCCTGCCTTACCTTGCCCTGCCCTGCCCTGTCTTGGCCTGCCTGCCTGCCCTGCCTTGCCCTGAATGCCTGATATGCCCTGCCGTGTCCGGCCCTACGTTGCCCTGTCTTGGCCTGTCTGCCTGCCTTGCCTTGCCCTGCCCTGCCTTGCCCTGCCTGCCTGCATTACCTTGCACTGCCCTGCCTTGCACTGCCTGCCTCACTTGCCTTTCCCTGCCCTGCCGTGCCCTGATTTTAGCTGCCTAAATGCTTTGCCTTGCCCTGCCCTGCTTTGCCTTGACCTGCCTGCCTGACTTGTCTTGCCCTGCCCTGCCTTGCCCTGCTTTCCTGCCTTGCCTTGCCGTACCCTGCCCTGCCCTGAATTTCCCTGCCCGACTGCCTTGCCTTGCCCTGTCCTGACCTGCCTTGCCTTGCCCAACCTGCCTGCTTAGCCTTGCCCTGACCTGCTCTGCCCTGCCTGCCTTGCCTTGCCGTGATCTGCCCTGCTCTGCCCTGACTTTCCAGCTTGCCTTGCATAGCCCTGCCTTGCTCTGCCACACTGCCTTGCCTTGACTTGCCATTCGCTTCCCTGCCTTGCCTCGTCCGACCTGCCAGCCTTGCCTTGCTCGGCCCTACCCTGCCCTGCCTTGCCCTGCCATGCCCTGACTGCCCAGCCTGCCTGACCTGCCCTGCCCTGCTTGGCCCTGCCTACCTGCCTTGCATTGCTCTGCAGGGCTCTGCCATGCCCTTCCTTGCACTGCCTGCCTGACTTGCCTTGCCCTGCCCTGCCTTGCATGCCTTCCTGCCTTGCCTTGCCCAAGCCTTCCTTCCTGCCTGCCTTGCCTTGCTCTGCCCTGCCGTGCCCTGCCTTAACCTGCATGCCTGCCTTGCATTGCCCTGCACTGCCGTGCCCTGCACTTCCCTGCCCTGCTCAGCCTTGCCCGCTTGCCTGCCATGCCTTGCCCTGCCCTGCCCTGCCTAGACTTGCCTTCCTGCCTTGCCCTGCCCTACCATGCCATACCCTTCATTGCCTTGTCCTGCCCTGCCTTGCCTTGTGTTGCCCTGCCTTGCCCTGCCTACCTGCCTTGCCCTGTCTTGCCCTGCCTGCCTTGCCGTGCCCTGCCTTGCCTTGCTTTGCCCTGTCTGCCTGCCTTGCACTGCCCTGCCCTTCCCTGCCTTGCCTTGCCTAGCCTGCCTTGGTTTGCCCTGACCTGCCCTGCCTTGCCTGCCTTGCCATGCCCTGCCCTGTCTTGCCTGCCTGTTTTTCCTTGCCCTGCCCTGCCCTGCCTTGCGCTGTCTGCCTGCCTGCCTTGCCTTACCCTACCCTGCTCTGTATTGCCCTGCTTGCTTGCCTTGCCTTCCTCTGCCCTGCCCTGCCCTACCTTGTCTTGCCTTGCCTGCCTGCCTTGACCTGCCCTGCCCTGCCCTGCCCCGCCTTGCCCTGCCCACCTGCCTTGCCCTGGCTGCTTGCCTTACGTTGCCCTGCCCTGCCCTGCCTGCCTTACCCTGCTTTGCCCTGACCTGCATTGCCCTGCCTGCAGGTCTTTCCTTGACCTGCCCTGTCCTAAACTGCCTGCCTGCCTTACCTTGCCCTGACCTGCCATGCTCTTTCTTGCCCTGTTTGCCTGCCTTAACTTACTCTGCCCTTCCCTGCCCTGCCTGCCTGCTTTGCCCTGCCCTGCCCTGCCTTGCCCCGCCTGCCTGCATTGCCTTGCACTGCCCTGCCTTGCAATGCACTACATTGCCATGACCTGCAATGCCCTGCCTTCCTGCCTGGACTTGCCCTGCTATGCCCTGCCCTGCCTTACCCTGCCATCCCCTGCCTTGCCCAGCTCCCTGACCTGCCCTGCCCTGCCTTGCCCTGCCGGCCTGCTTTGCATAGCCCTGCCCTGCTCTGCTCTGCCCTGCCCTGCCTTGCACTGCCTGCCTGACTTGACTTGCCGTTCCCTGCCTTACCTTGCCTTGCCCTGCCTCCCTGCCCTGCCCTACCTTGCCTTGCCCTGCCATGCCCTGCATTTCCCCGCCCTGCCATCCTTCTTTGCCATGCCCAGCCCTGTCTTGCCCTGCCCTGCCTTCCTGTGCCTTCATGCCTTGCCCTGCCATGCCCTGCCCTGCCTTGCGTTGTCTGCCCGCTTTGCCTTACCTTGCCCTGCCCTGCCATGCTCTGTCTTGCCTGCCTTGGCCTGCCCTGCCCTGCCTTGCCCTGCTCTGCACTGCCTTGCCCTGCCTGCTAGGAATTGCCCTGTCCTGCCTTGCCCGGCCTGCCTGCATTGCCTTGCTCTACCCTACCCTGCCCTGCACTGCCTTGCCCTGCCTTCCTGCTGTGCCTTGCCCTGCCCTGCGTTGCCCTGCCTGCCAGCCTTGGCCTTGCCGTTTCATGCACTGCCCTGCGCAGCCTAACCCTGCCTGCCTGCCTTGCTTGCCCTGCCCTGCCCTGCCATACCTTGCACTAATTGCCTGCCTTGCCATGCCGTAGCACGACTTGCCCTGCCCTGTCCTGCATTGACCCGCCTTGCCCTGCACGCCTGCCTTACCTTGCCCTGCCCTGCCATGGCCTGCCATCCCCCACCTAACTGTCTTGCCTTGCCCTACACTGCCTGGCCTGCCTTGCCTTTCCCTGCCCTGCCCTGCCCTGCCCTGCACTGCCTTGCCCTGCCTGTCTGCCTTGCCTTGCACTGCACTACCCTGTACTGCCATGCCTGCCTGCCTTTCATGCCTTGCCCTGCCCTGCAATGTCTTGTTCTAGCTGCCTGCCTTGCCTTCCCTGCCCTGCCAAGCCCTGCCTTCACCTGCCTGCCTGCCTTGCCATGCCCTGCCCTGCCCTACCCTGCCTTGCCCTGTCTGCATGCCCTGCATTGCCCTGCCTGCCTGATTTGCCTTGCCCTGCCCTGCCCAGACCTGTCTTGCCCTGCCTAACTGCCTTGCCTTGCTCTGCCCTGTCCTGCCCTGACATGCCTTGCCCTGCGTGCCTGCCTTGCTTAACTTGCGCTGCCTGCACTGCCATGCCCTGCCTGCCTGCCTTGCCTTGCCCTGCCCTACCCTGCCCTTCTTTGCCCTGACTGCCTGCTTTGCCATACCCTGCCCTGCCCTGCCCTGTTTAGCCCTGCCGTGCACTGACTTGCTCTGCCTGCATGCCAAGCCTTCCCCTGCTCTGCCATGCCCTGCCTTCCCCTGCGTGCCTGCCTTGCCTTGCCTTGCCCTGCTCTAACCTGCCTTGCCCTGTCTGCCTTCCCTGCCTCTCTGACTTGCCTAGCTTTGCCCTGTTTTGCCCTGCCTGCCTAGCTTGCCTTGCCCTGCCCTGCCCTTCCCTGCCCTGCGTTGCCCTGCATGCCTGCTTCGCCTTAGCTTGCCCTGCCCTGCCTTGCCCTGCCTACCGGTTTTGCTTTGCCCTCCCCTGCCCTGCTATGCCCTGCCCTGCCCTTCATGCCTGCGTTGCCTAGCCCAGTCCTGCACTGCCCTGCCTTGCAATGCCTGCCTGCCTTGTCTTCCCTGCCCTGCACTGCCCAGCCGTGCTCTGATTGTCTGCCTTACCTTGCCGTACCCTGCCCTTACCTGCCCTGCCCCGCCTTGCCCTGCCTGCCTACATTGCTTGCCCTGCCCTGACCTGCCTTGCCCTTCTTTCCTGCCTTGCCTAGCCCTGCTCTACCCAGACCCGCCCTGCCCTGCATTGCCCTGCCTACTTCCCATGCTTTGCTCTGCTCTGCCCTACCCTGCGCTTCGCGGCATTCCCCTGCGTGTGTGACTTGCCTTGCCCTGCCTTGCCTTGCCCTGCCCCGCACTTATTTGCCCAGCCTTCCTGATTTGCTTTGCCCAGCCACGCCCTGACTTGACCCTCTTGCCTGACTTGCCTTGTTCTGCCCTGCCCAGCCCTGCCCTGCCTTGCCCTACCTGCTTGCCTTGCCTTGCTCTGCCCTGCCCTACCCTGCCCTGCCCGGCCTTGCCCTGCCTATTTGCCTTGCCTTCACCTGACCTGCTCTGCTCTGCCCTGCCCTGCCCTGCCCTGCCCTGTCCTGCACTGCCCTGCCTTGCCATGCCTGCCTTGTCTTGCCCTGCTCTGCCCGGCCTTGACCTGCCTACCTTAACTTGTCTTGCCCTGCCCTGCTCTGCTTTTCCCTGCCTGCCTGCCTTGCCTTGCCCTGTTCTGCCCTGCTCTGCCTTGCCCTGATTACCTGCCTTGCTCTGCCCTTCCCTGCCCTTCCTTGCGTTTCCCTGAATGCCTTCCTTGCTTTGCCCTGCCTGCATGCCTTGCGTTGCCCTGCCCTGCCCTGCCCTGCCCTCCTATGCATTTCCCTTCCATTCTGCTTGAATTCCCTTGCCCTGCCCTGCCCTGCACTGCCCTGCCCTGCACTGACCTGCCTTGCCTTGCATGCCTGTCTTGCCTACCCCTGACCTGCCCTGCCCTGACGTGCTCTGACTTGCTTTGCCTTGCCTGCCTTCCTTTCCTTGGCCAGCACTCCCTTGTATTTCCTTGACCTGCCTGTCTGCCTGCCTTGCCTTGCCCTGCCCTGCAATGCTTTGCCCTGCCCTGCCTTGCCCAGCCTGCTTGCCCTGCCTGCCTGTTCTGCCTGCCTTGCTTTGCCGTGCCTTGCCTTCCTACCTTGTTTTGCCCTGCCCAGCCCTGCACTGCCTTTCCCTGCCTGCCTGACTTGCCTTGCCCTTGAATACCCTACCCTGCACTGACTTGCCCTGCCTGTCAGCCTTGCCTTGCCTTGCCTGACCTGCCCTGCAATGCCATGCTCTGCCTGCCTGTCTTGCCTTGCCTTGCCCTGATCAGCACTGCCCTGCACTGCTTTGCTCTGCCTGCCTGCCATGCCTAGCCCTGCCATGCCAAGCCCTGCCTTCGTCTGCCTGCTTGCTTTGCCTTGCCCTGCCCTGCACTGCCATGCCCTGCCTGCCTGGCGTTGCCCTGCCCTGCCCTGCCCTGCCTTGCTTTGCCCTGCCTGCCAGCTTTGCCATACCCTGCTCTGCCCTGCTCTGCCCTAATTAGCCCTAACCTGCACTACTTTGCTCTGCCTGCCTGCCTTGCCTTGCCCTGGCCTTCCATGTCCTGCTTAACCTGCGTGCCTACCTTGCCTTGTCTTGCCCTGCCCTATCTTCTCTTGCCCTGTCTGCCTGCCCTTCCTTGCCCTGCCTGCCTGACTTGCCTTGCCCTTCCCTGCCCTGCCCTGTGTTGCCCTGTCTACCTGCCTTGCCTTGCCCTGCCGTGCCCTGCCCTGCGCTGCCGTGTCCTGCTTTCCTGCTTTGCCTTACCTTGCGCTGCCCTGTCTTGCCCTGCCTGCTTGACTTGCCTTGTCCTCCCCTGCCCTGCCGTGCCTTGCCCTTCATGACTGCGTTGCCATGCCCAGTCATGCCCTGCCCTGACTTGCCTTGCCTGCCTTCCTTGCCTTGTCCAGCCTTGCCCTGCCTGCCTACGTGCCGGCCTTGCCTTGCCATGCCCAGCCCTGCCGTGCCCTGCCTTGCCCTGCCTGCCTGCCTAGCATTGCCTGTCTGCATTGCATTTCCCTGCCCTGCCCAGCCCCGCCTTACCCTGCCTGCCTGCCTGCCTTGGTTGTCCAGCCCTCCCCTGCCCCGCCCTTTTTCCTGCCTTGACTTGCCCAGCCTTGCCATGTTCTGCCTGCTTGCCTTGCCTTACCCTGCCTTGCCCCGCCTACTTCACGAGATTTGCTCTGCCCTGCCCTACCCTGCGCTTCGCGGCGTTCCACTGCATGTGTGCCTTGTCTTGCCCTGCCCTGCCCTGCCTTGCCACGCACTTATTTTCCCAGCCTACCTGATTTGCTTTACCCAGCCTTGCCCTGCCTTGTCCCGCCTGCCTGCCTTGCCTTGCTCTGCCCTGCCCATCCTTGCTCTGCCTTACCCTGCCTGCTTGCCATGCCTTGCTCTGCCCTGACCTGCCCTATCCTGCTCTGCCCGGTCTTGCCCTGCCTATTTGTCTTGCCTTGCCTTGCCCTGCACTGCCCTGCCCTGCCCTGTCCTGCCCTGCCTTGCCATGCCTGCCTTGTCTTGCCCTGCTCTTCCCTGCCTTTAACTGCCTGCCTTAACTAGCCTTGCTCTGCCCTGCTCTGCTTTTCCCTGCCTATCTGCCTTGCCTTGCCCTGCCCTGCCCTGCCCTGCCGTGCCTTGCCCTGACTGCCTGCTTTGTCCTGCCCCGCCCTGCCCTGCCCTGTTACCTTGCAATTATGCCTAACTTGACTTGCCCAGCATTGCCCTGCGTGCCTGCCTTGCCTAGCCCTGCCCTGCACTTCCCTGCCTTGCCCTGCCGGCCTACCTTGCCTTGCCCTGGCCTGCTCTGCCCGGCGTTGCATTGCCTGCCTGCCTTGACTTGCCATGCCTTGCCCTACCCTGCTCTGCCTTGACCTGCCTGCATGCCTTGCCTTGCCCTGTTCTGCCCCCACATTCTTTGTCCTGCCTGCCTTTCTTACCTTCCTCTTCCCCGCCTTTCCCTGCTTTGCCCGGCATGCTTGCTTTGCCTTGCCCTGCCCTGCCTTCTCTTATACTGCCTGCCTGCATTGCCCTGCCTAACTACCTTCAGTTGGCCTGCCCTGCCTTGCCTTGGCCTACCCAGCCCTGCCTTGCCCTCCCTCCCTGCCTTGCCATGCCTCGTTCAGGCCTGCCCTGCCCTGCCTTGCCCTGCCTGCCTGCCTTCCTTTGCCCTTCCAGTCCCTGCCTTGTCATGACTTTCCTTGCCTGCCTGGCGTTGCCCTGCCCCTCCCTTACCTGCCTTGCCTTCCCACAATGCCTTGGCTTGCCCCGCCGTGCCTTGCCCTGCTTTGCCCTGCTAGTCTGCCTAGCCTTACCCTGCCCTGCCCTGCACTGCCTTGCTCGGCCTGCCTGCCTTGCCTTGCCTTGCCTTGCTCTGGCAGTCTACCTTGCCCTGCCCTGCCCTGCCTGCCCTGCCTTGAAATGCCTGCCTGTCTTGCCTTGCCTTGCCCTGCCCTGCCCTGCCCTGCCCTGCCCTGCCCTGCCCACCATTGCTATGCCTGCCTACATTTCCATGCCCTGCCCTGCCTTGCCCTTCCCTGCACTTTCTTGCCCTGCCTGCCTTTCTTGCCTTGCCCTGCCCTGCACTGCCCTTCCTTGACGTGCCTGCCTTGCCTTACCCCGCCCTGCCCTGCTCTGCCTTGCCCTACCTTGCCCTGCCTGCCTTCCTTGCCTTGCCCTGCCCTGCCCACATCTGCCTCACACTGCCTTCCTTTCATTACCCTACTCTGCCCTGCCATGCCCTGTCCTGCCCTGCCTTGCCCTTCCTGCCTGCCTTGTCTTGCCCTGCCCTAATCTGCCCTGCCCTGCTATCCTGCCTTGCCCTGCCCTGCTAGCCTGCCTTGCCCTGCCTGCCTTGCCTTGCCTTGCCCTGCCCTGCTCTGCTCTTCCCTGCCTTGCCCTGACTGCCTGTTTTGCCTTGCCCTGCCATTCCCTGTCCTGCCTGCCTTGCCTTGCCCGGCTATGCCCTGCCCTGCATGACTTGCCCTGGCTTCCTGCCTTGCCTTGCGCTGCCCAGCCCTACCCTGCACTTCCTAGCCCTGCCTGCCTGCCTTGCCTTGCCCTGCCCTGCCCTGACCTGCCCTGCCATGCCTTGCCCTGCCTGCCTGCCTTGCCTTGCGCGCATGCCTTGTCCTGCCATGCCCTGCCCTGCCCTGCCTGCCAGCCTGCCTGCCTGGCCTTGCCCTGCCCTTCCCTGCACTGCCGTGCCTTGCCTGCCCTGCTTTGCCCTGCCTGCCTGCCTTCCTTGCCTTGCCCTGCTCTGCCCTGCCTGCCTGCCTTGCATTACTTGCCCTACCATGCCCTGACCTGCCCTGCCTTGCCATGTACTGCATTGCCGTTACTGCTACCTAACCTTGCCCTGCCCTGCTCGGCCCTGCACTGCTTAGCCCTGCCTGCCTGCCTTGCCTTTCACTTCCTCTCTGCTTTGCCTTGCCTTGCCCTGCCCTTCCCATTCTTGCCCTGTCTGCTTGCCTTGCCTTGTCCTGCCCTTCCCTGCCCTACATTGCCCTGCCTGCCTGCCTGCCTTGCCGTGCCCTGCCCTGCCCTGCTCTGTCCTGCCCTGCCCTATCCTGCCTTGCAGTGCTTACTTGCCTTGCCTTGCGCTGCCCTGCCCTTCCCGCCGTGCCCTGCCTGCTTGCTTTGCCTTGCCCTAGCTTTCCCTGGCCTGTCTTGCCCTGCCTGCCTGCCTTGCCTTGTCCTGTATTGCCCTGCACAGCCCTGCCCTGCCCTGCCCTGCGTTGTCCTGTCTGCCTGATTTGCCCTGCCCTGCATTGTCTTCCCCTGCCTACCTGCCATGCCATGCCCTGCCCTGCGCTGCCTGCGATGCGTTGCCCAGTCTTGTCAAGCCCTTCCTGTGTGCCTTGCTTTGCCCCGCCCTGCCCTGCCTTGCCCTGCCTGCCAGCGTTGCCGTTCCCTGCCCTGCCTTGCTCTTCCTACACGCCTTGCCTTGCCATGCCCTTTCTAACTGTCTTGCCTTGCCCTGCCCTGTCCTGTCCTGCTCTGCCTTGCCTTGCCTTGCCTGCCTGCCTGCCTGCTTGCCTGCCTGCCTGCCTGCCTGCCTGCCTGCCTGCCTTGCCTTGCCCTGCTCTGCCCTGCCTTGCCCTGCCCTGTCCTGCCCTGCCATGCCCAGCTTTCCCCTGCCTGCCTTCCTTCCCTTGCCCTGCCTAGCCCTGCCCTGCCCTGCCTGCCTGCCTGCCTGCCTGCCTTGCTCTGCCCTGCCCTTATTTGCCTTGCCCTTCCTGCCTGCCTGCCTTGCCTTGCCCTGCCCTGCCCTGCCCTGCCCTGTCTGCCTGCCTTGCCTTTCCCTGCCCTGCCCTGCCCGGCCTTGCTCTGACTGCCTTCCTTGTGTTGCCTTGCCCTGCCCTGCCTGACTGCCTGCCTTGCCTTGCCTTGCCCTGCCCTGCCCTGCCCTTCTTTGCCCTGCCTACCTTCCTTGCCTTGCCCTGCCGTGCCTTGCCCTGCCTGCCTGCCTTGCCTTGCCCTACCCTGCCATGCTTTGCCCTGCCTGCGTGCCTTGAATTTCCCTGCCCTGCCCTGCCTTGCCCTGCCTTCCTGCCTTCCCTTGCTTTGCCCTGCCCAACGCTTCCCTGCCTTGAACCGCCTGTTTGCCATGCCTTGCACTTCCCTGCCCTCCCCTGCCTTACCATGCCTGTCTTACCTTGCCGTGCACTGTCCTGTTCTGCCTAGCCCTTTCTGCCTGCCTTGCCTTGCCCTGCCCTGACCTGTCCTGCCCTGCCCTGCCATGCCGTGCCCTGCCTTACCCTGCCTGCCTTACCTTGCCTTGCCCTGCCCTGCCCTGCCTTGCCCTGCCCTGCCCTGCCTTGCCCTTTCCTGCCTGCGTTGCCTTACCCTGCCCTGCCCTGCTCTGCCCTGCCTTGGCCTATCTGCCTGCCTTGCCCTGCCCTGCCCTGCCTTTCCCTGCCTGCCTGCCTTGCATTGCCCTGCTTGCATACCTTGCCTTGCCCTGCCCTGCCCTGCCCTGCCTAGACCTGCCTTGCCCTGCCTAACTGCCTGCCTTGCCTTGCCCTGACCTGCGCTGCCTTGCCCTGCCAGCCTGACTTGCCTTGCCCTCCCCTGCCTTCCTGCCTTGCCTTACCCTGCCCAGCCCTGCCCAGCACTGCCCTGCCCTGCCCTGCCCTGTCTTGCCCTGCTTTCTTGCCTTGCCTTGCCCAGGCTGCCTGCCCTGCCCTTCCCTGCCTTCCCTGCTTGCCTACCTTGCCCAGTCCTGCATTGCTCTGTCTGCCTTCCTTGCCTTTCCCTGACTGCCTGCCTGACTTGCCTTTCCCTGCCCTGCTCTGACCAGCCGTGCTCTGCCTGCCTGCCTTGTCTTGCCCTGCCCTCCCCTGCCCTGCCTTGCCATTCCCGTCTGCCTTGCCTTGCCCTGCCCTGCCCTACCTTGCCCTGCCTGCCTGACTTGCGTTGCCCTGCCCTGTCCTGCCCTGCCTTGTCTTGCCCTGCCTTACCCTTCCTGCCTGCTTGCCTGCCTGCCTTGTCTTGCCATGCCCTGCCTGTCTTGTTTGCCCTACCCTGCCCTTCCTTGCCCTTCCTGCCTGCCTTGCCCTGCCCTTCCCTGCCCTGCTCTGCCCTACCTTGCCCTGCCTGCTTGCCATGCCTTGCCCTGCCCTTACCTGCCCTGGCTTGCCCTGCCTGCATGCCTGGACCTGCCCTGCCCAGCTCTGCCCTGCCTTGCCCTGCCTGCCTGCCTTGCCTTGCCTTGCCCTGCCCTGTCTGCCTGTCTTGCCTTACCCTGCCCTGCCCTGCCCTGCCTTGCCCTGTCTGCCTGCCTTGCCTTGCCCTGCCCTCTCCTGCCTTGCCTTGCTTGCCTGCCTTGTCTCGCCATGCCGTGCCCTTCCTTGCCCTGCCTGCGTGCCTTGCCTTGCCCTACCTGCCTGCCTTGCCTTGCCCTTTCCTGCCCTGCCCTCTCTTGCCCTGCCTGCCTGCCTTGCCTTGCCCTGCCCTGCCCTGCCTTGCCCTGCCCTGCCTTGCCCTGCCTGCCTGCTGTGCCTTACCCTGCCCTGCCCTGCTTTGCCCTTCCTGCGTTCCTTGCTTTGCCCTGCCCTGCCCTGCCTTGCCCCGCCTGCCTGCCTTCCCTTGCTCTTCCCTGCCCAGCCCTGCTGTGGCTTGCCCCACCTGCTTGCTATGCCTTGCTTTGCCCTGCCCTACCTTGCCCTGCCCTGCCTTGCCCTGCGTGTCTGCCTTACCCTTCCCAGCCCTTTCCTGCCCTTCCTTGCCCTGCCTTGCCATGCCCTGCCCTGCCTGCCCTGCGTTGCCCTGCCTGCCTTGCCCTGCCCTGCCTGCCTTCCTTGACCTGCCTGATCTGCCTGCCTGCCTGCCTGCCTGCCTTGTCCTGCTCTGTCTGCCCTGCTTGCCTCCCTTGCCCTGCCCTGACCGCCTGCCTTGCCCTGCCCTGCCCTGCCCTGCCTGCCTGCTTTGCCCTGTCTTGCCCTGCCTGCCTGCCTGCCCTGCCCTGCCTGCCTTGCCCTGCTCTGCCTGCCCTGCCTTGCCCTGCACCGTCTGCCCTGCCCTGCCTGCCTGCCTGCCCTG
>Ga0123355_10009308_pt1 | contig 14923 bp, 10 predicted proteins | sample TergutEmb28metaG_3_FD_89872 | JGI IMG/M metagenome (GOLD analysis project Ga0123355, IMG submission 89872) | Embiratermes neotenicus P1 segment gut microbial communities from Petit-Saut dam, French Guiana - Emb289 P1 | ecosystem: Host-associated > Arthropoda: Insects > Digestive system > Gut ...
CTATCTTGGTAAACCAATGGTTCCGTAAGGTTCTTAATATTATTACAGTAGGATGGGAGGCCGTACATGAAGCTAAATATAGACAAAAACAAAGTCTACCAAACAATAGAGGGCTTTGGATTCTTTGGTGCAAGAGATTGTTGGTGGGAAAGTGATGACCCAGCGCATTTCTATTCTGACGAATGGCTAAAACTAATTCTTGAAGATTTGGGCATAACAATGTGGCGCAACGAGATTTATCCTAATAACCCAGTGGATTCAAACATAAGCGTCCAACCCCAATCAGGAAATTGGTATAAACAAAAAGATGCTGTTGTGGCTTTGGTAAAAAGAGCAAAGGAACTAGATATCCCCTTAAAGATAATCTTGTCTGTATGGTCGCCACCAGGCGAATGGAAGGTAGATTGTACCGATATTTGGAACGATTACGAAAACGCAGATCTAACCCGTTCGAAGCCTTATCCTTTTACCAAAGAAGGCGGTACTCTAAGCCCAAAACACTATGTAGATTATGGCAACTGGTTGGTCGCGGCACTTGATATGTATCGTAAAGCAGGAGTAGAAGTATATGCACTTAGTCTGCAAAACGAGGCTATGTTTTGGGAACCATACAATTCTTGCGCGTATACCCATGATTGGTACTGCGAGCTATTAAAAAATGTGGTGCCAGTAATAAAGAAAAGCTATCCAGATGTCAAAATATTTGGCTCAGAAAACATGCTCTCTTTCGAAGCTGCTCTGATTCATAAAAACTTCCGCTTTCATGAAGCAATCGTAAATGATAAAAAAGCACTAGAAAACCTGGACGTATTTGCGATTCATGGTTACAACGATGGTATAAAAGCAGAGGCAGTTGAGAATCATAAGAAATACTGGACTCTCAATACCAAAAGGTATTTTGACACAACAGGCAAACCCCAATGGATGACAGAAACTTCAGGTTTTTTTGAAGAATGGGAAACAGAACCAGAAAAACCAGGTGCAATGGATTTAGCAATAGCAATTCAGTCATCGCTCATATATGGTCAACTAACAGCTTGGGTATGGTGGCAAGGTTGCGAAGAAAGACCAGATTATACGCAGTATTTCCTAGTAGCCAAGGGTAAACCTGGTAAGCGTTTTTATGTGTCCAAGCAGTTTTACCGCTATATCCGTCCAGATGCAAAGCGAGTCCACATCGAAGCTCCGCCAGAGTGCAAAGATTTACTATGCTCTGCATTTATTCATGACGAAAACAAAACAACAACGATTGTATTGGTAAATGCGTCAGACAACGAGTACAAGATATCGCTGCCAACAGAAGGGTTGCCTGCAATGTACGAATGTTATAGGACATCACAAAACCCAGAAGAAAATTGTAGCCACTTGGGAGAAGTTGATGCTGCATGCGTAATTCTTCCTCCACAATCCATTACAACTCTATACCATTCATAAATAAATACACAATAATACCCAATTTGATAACACTCCCATTGTCAGATTTGTCAATAGGAGTGTTTTTATATACAGACATATGTGCAAAAAGAGATTAGAAATGTCACATTTATTTATTATACTTTACTATCATGTGCAAGCCAGAATAAACCAATGTCAAATTTCTTTTATCATATGTCAAAAATACTACTATGCCACTATTTAATTATTATGCTAAAGTTGGCTAAATTGACAGGGGGATATTACACGTAATTGTGTAAATCTCCCAAGTAAGTAAATCTAAGGAGGCAATACAATGAAAAAGAAAGTGATTTTACCAATTCTTTTGGTTCTCTTGCTCATCTTAGCTGCGTGTAATCGTGCAGAAGATGATACCCCAGCTGATGTAGATGAACCAGAAGCAACAGAAGAACCCGCTCCACCACCAGAAGAAACAGTAGATCCAGAAGATCCAGAAGAAAACGGCGAAGACTATGTAGATTCTCTATATTACGACTTCCCTCATAGGACACCAGTAGACCAAGGTGGCGGTACTCTCCGCATCAACGCATGGTGGTTGCCACATGACTTCTATGCAGACCGCGAGCCAGATGATCCAGGCTTCAAATCAATCAACACAATCTACCGCGAAGCCGAACAGCGCTGGAATGTAAACCTCGAATTTACAGTAGCTGGATGGGGCGAAAATGTAGAACTCCTAGCAACCAGCGTACTTGCAGGCGAGCCTTTTGCTGATATGGTACGTCTAGAAAACTGGCAAGCTATGCCATACGCAGTAACAAGAGGTCTTTTGACACCACTTGAAGAAATCCCATATAACTATTTTGATATCGAAACAATGCTAGATCCCGGTATCCGCGGATTTGCTAGCTTTGCAGGTCTCCATTACGGTTATGTATTTGGATATCAACAAGGCGACGGACTATTCTTCAACATCGAAATCCTAGAAAGATTAGGCCTACCAAATCCATTTGAGCTTCATGAAGCAGGTCAATGGACATGGGATACATTCCGTGATATGGCTGCTCGCGCAACAGTGCTTGCACCAGACGGCTCTGTAGAACAATATGGTGTTGCGACTAACGTATTAACATTTGCTAATTATTTGTGGCTTACCAATGGTGGCAACATGGTTGATGAAATAACACAAACCTTTACTGGTGATTCACCAAATGTTGTCGAAGCATTAGAGTTTATGCAAGCAATGGTCTTAGAGGATGGCTCTGTCAGCTTTACAAACGAACAAGATATCTACCTTGCAGGTAATGCATTGTTCATTCCTATAGGTCCTTGGTTTAGAACTCAAATCCTCGAACAAATGGGTCCTGACTTTGGTTGGATTCCGTTCCCATCAGGTCCACGCGGCGATGGACGCGTTCACTCTGTAGGTTGGGGTGCTAATATGTACTTCGTACCAAGAGGTGCAAACTTTGCTGCTCTTACCATTTATGCAGAAAGTCGCGCAGAAGCTCATATGTACTGGACACAAGATCCTGATGCATGGGCAGAAGGCTTTAGCCGTTGCGAACTTTCTCATAGCATCATAGCACAAATGAGACATTCAACATTATTTGATCGTTTCCGTGGTTTTGGTATATACGAATTAATGCCATGGGAAGATCTTGGCACAGGTGCAGCGCAACCAGCTTCCACTTTAGAAGCAATACGTGTAGCTGCTCAAGAAGGTATCGACGAAGTTTTTGCTCCAATGAATGACTAGGTTGTAAGATTCCCTATGAATGGGTTCCCTTGCAAAGGGGAACCCATTCTTTGTACCTAAATGTATTTATTTTGAAAGGAATGTAGCATATGAAGAAACGGAAGTTTGTTGTATATCTTCTTTGTTGTATCTTTCTTGTAAGCAGCCTTAGTGCTTTTTTTAATGCTGAGATATCTGCTACAAGTTTGGCAGTCGGATCGTTAAATCTGGCAACTCCCGAAGGTCAATCAGGAAATATAGAACTCTTCCAAGTCACAGATGATAGCTACATGCTGTACCTACAAGCGCACGATTTTGTGCGCCCTGATGAAGTAATTATAATAGAAGCTCAAAATTTTATTTATAGTTCTGAAGAATCACCACTTTTACATGTAGATTTCGAAGGTGAAGAAGGTATATCTGTTGTAACCGGTGATCAAGATATTTTTGTATGGGAGTTTTATGTACCCACAACGGGTTTTTATAACATTATGCTGCATTATTTCCCCATAGAAGGTAGAAGTGCGTCCATCGAAAGAACAATTCATATAAATGGTGAAGTGCCTTTTAGAAATGCCAATAGTGTCATTTTCCCACGCATTTGGAGTAACGTGACCAATGACTTTCAAACAGACATACGAGGAAACGACATAAGACCCAGGCAGGTAGAAAATCCTATGTGGGTAGAAAGCCCAGTTTTAGAGCCTCAAGGCTATTTTATAGAGCCACTTTTATTTCACTTCGAACAAGGACATAACACTATAACATTAGAATCTTTGCGTGAACCAATGCTACTTAGGCGTATTGTTGTATTCAACGAACCAGATCTTCCAACATATGCAGAAATATCTGCACACAACGCCGCAATGGGGCATCGTCCTGCAAATACAGATATGATAATCATAGATGCAGCACAAGCTGCATACAAATCAAGCCCTGCGCTGTTTCCGTTTAGCGACAGATCAAGCCCAGCTACTATCCCAAACAGCATTATGGAAATACGTATGAACTCAATAGGCGGTACAAATTGGACAATGCCAAACGATTGGATACGCTTTGTAATAGATATACCAGAAGACGGCCTATACAATATAGGAATAAGATTTAAGCAAGATTATCTTAGAGGTTTTGACGTAACAAGAAGAATTTATATAAACGGTGTTGTTCCTTTTGAAGAACTGAACGCCGTCAGATTCCCTTATCATAGAAATTGGCAATTGGATGCATTGGGTGGCGACGAACCTTTCGAGTTCTTTTTTGAAGCAGGCCGTCACGAAATAACAATGCGTTTGATTTTAGGCGATATAGTAGAGCAGATCCGTGATATAGAGCAGATCGTGTTTAGTCTCAATAGCTTATACCGTACGATTATTAGTATTACGGGTACAGAGCCGGATCCATTTAGGGATTATCAATTGCTAGAAAGAATACCAGATCTAAGAGAAATTTTGGCAATGCAAAGAGATAGACTTCTAGAAATATCTGATTCTATCGAGGCTGTTTCTGGTCAAAGAAACGAACAAACAGCAGTTATAACAAGTCTTGCTGCACAAATTGATACAATGATAGACCGTCCTGATTTGATACCTCGTAGACTCGCTAATTTTAGAGGTAATGTTGGTGCTTTGGGTACAATGATATTGATAATGACAAGGCAACCACTCATTCTAAATTATCTTGTTGTAGTACCAAGTGGAGACGAAATGCCAAGAGCAGAAGCATCTTGGATACGTAGAGTATGGCACGAAATCAGAATGTTTTTTGCTAGCTTCATTGTCGACTTTAACGCAATAGGCAATATTTACGAAGATCTTGACGCAATCGATGTTTGGATAAATACAGGTAGAGATCAAGCAGAAACGCTCAAAGCAATGATTGATGATTCGTTTACCCCATTTTCGGGAGTGGGAGTAAACTTTAGGTTAGTTGGCGAAGATGTAATTTTGCCGGCAACATTGGCAGGTCAGGGTCCTGACGTATCGCTCAATATGCCAATAACTGTTCCTGTAAACTTTGGAATAAGAAATGCACTTTTGGATATTGCACAGTTTGATGACTTCCCTGATGTGGCTACTCGGTTTAGAGAAAGTGCGCTGGTGCCATTTTCCTTTGATGGCAGTGTGTATGCTCTTCCAGAAACGCAAATTTTTCCTATGATGTTTTATAGGACAGATATATTAGAAGAGTTGGGGCTGTCTGTCCCTGATACATGGGAAGATGTATTTGACATGATACCCGAATTGCAGCTTAGGCATCTAGATTTTGGTCTGATTGTAGAGCCAGAGCTAGGGTCTCCTATCCCCAATCAGACATTTAGTATGTTTTTGTTGCAGCGCGGCGGCGTATTTTATGACGAACATGGGAAACGGTCAATGCTCAATTCACCAGAATCTATTGCTGCATTTAGAATGTGGACTCAGCTCTTCACGCTTTACAGATTTCCTGTAGAGTTTAACTTTGTAAATAGATTTAGAACAGGTGAAATGCCAATTGGTATTGCCGATTATACAACTTACAATATGCTTCATGTATTTGCACCAGAAATAAGAGGATTTTGGGATTTTGGTCCGGTACCAGGATATATTGAAGCAGACGGAAATATCCGTCGTGATGTAGCAAGCGGAGGCACAGCTGCTATTATTATGCAGTCAACCAATGAGCCAGAAGGCGCATGGGAGTTTCTAAAGTGGTGGACTAGTACAGAAACTCAGACCCGTTTTGGCCGAGAAATGGAAGGTCTAATGGGACCAGCTGCAAGGCATCCTACCGCCAATGCTGAGGCATTATCACTGCTTCCATGGCCAATGGACGATTATAGAAGATTGACCGATCAGTGGGAATGGGTACAAGGTATACCAGAGGTTCCTGGTGGATATTTCACGAGCCGACATCTTACCAATGCTTTTAGTACCGTTATGAATAGAGACTTTAATTATCGCGACACATTGCTAAATCACGTTCAAATAATAAACAATGAAATAAGTGCAAAACGTATAGAGTTCAATTTGCCTATCTACGAATAAAGTGGGAGTTGGATGTCAGTGAAAAGAAAAAGATCCTTTAAAGAAAGATCGAGTTTTACCTGGCAACAAATGAAGTCGAGCCGTCAATTGTATATATTGATACTACCGTACTTTGTTTTGTTTGCAATGTTTACTATCATCCCCGTTCTGGCATCCATGGTTATAAGTCTGACAGACTTTAATATGGCTGAGATGCCTAGTTTTGTAGGATGGCGCAATTACATTCGTCTACTTGTAGATGATGAAGTGTTTATAATTGCTATACGCAATACATTTTTGTTTGCAGCATTTACAGGGCCCATTAGTTACTTACTGTGCTTTGTGTTTGCATGGATGATAAATGAACTTTCGCCAAAACTTAGAGCTGTTATGACATTGGCTTTTTATGCTCCAAGTATTTCAGGTAATGTTTTCTTCATATGGAGCATTTTGTTTTCTCCTGATGCACATGGGTATGCAAACAGTCTGCTTATAAGAATGGGGATTATATACGAACCTATAAGATGGCTAAGAGATCCAGCATATATACTACCGGTACTCATACTAGTACAGTTGTGGCTGTCTCTTGGAGTAGGTTTCCTTGCCTTTATAGCCGGCCTACAAGGAATAGATAGGACACAATACGAAGCGGGTGCAGTAGACGGTATACGCAATCGCTGGCAAGAGTTGTGGTATATAACTTTGCCCAATATGAAGAGCATATTAATGTTTGGTGCGGTAATCCAAATAACAGCGAGCTTTGCGGTTGCAGATGTAGCAACGCAACTGGCAGGTTTCCCAAGTGTCGAATATGCTGCACACACAGTTGTTACGCACATGATGGATTTTGGGTTTATCCGCTTCGAGATGGGTTATGCATCAGCTATAGCGACACTACTCTTTGGTACTATGATCCTTACAAATCTATTGATTAAGAAGTTGATTTCGAGAGTGGGTGAATAGGATGAAGACGAAAAAAATTAATCGTTCTTGGTATGGAAACATTCTCTCTTTTGCTGTCCTGGTTGGATTTGCTTTTGTTATGATTTTGCCGTTGGTATTTGCCATTAACAATGCGTTCAAGCCACTTGATGAGATATTTCTGTTTCCACCTCGCTTTTTTGTTATAAATCCTACGTTCAGAAATTTTTCTGACCTCTTTGCAATAATGTCCAACTCATGGATACCATTTTCTAGATATTTTTTTAATACGGTATTTGTCACATTTGTCGGGACTTTAGGTCATGTAATATTTGCTTCTGCGGCGGCTTATCCACTTGCAAAGCACAAGTTCCCCGGATCTGATTGGATGTTTAGGATTGTAGTCCTATCTTTGATGTTTAACCCAATGGTAACGCAGATTCCAAACTTTATGATCATTGCGGGACTCGGGTGGCTGGATACCTATGCTGCGATAATTGTACCGGCCTTTGCGGCACCACTTGGGCTTTATCTGATGAAGCAGTTTATGGAACGGATTCCTGACACCATGATAGAAGCTGCAAAAATTGACGGCGCAAGTGAGTTTAGAATTTACTGGACTATAATCATGCCAATGGTTAAGCCAGCATGGTTGACTTTGTTGATATTAATGTTTCAGACATTGTGGGGCGCAACAGGTACCACATTTATATTTAGCGAAGAACTAAAAACAATGCATTTTGCTGTATCACAAATACTACAAGGCGGTATAGCCCGTGCAGGTGCAGCAGCAGCAGTAGGAGTGCTTCTTATGATAGTACCGATTACTGTATTTATCGTTAGTCAAAGCAATATAATTGAAACGATGGCTTCATCCGGGATGAAGGAATAGTTAGGAGGCGGAAATGAGAAGAAAGTTGGCAGTTGCATTAATCACAATATTTCTATTTTCTGCTATAGGTTCTACTATCTATGCTTCTGCGCCGTATAGGGGCTATACGTACACAGAGCAGTGGGGTGGGACTGCATCACCTAACGCGTATCTTCCTTTAAAAGTTATATATCCAGGATTGGATTCTCCAAGTGACTTTATGATACGAAACGACTATATATATATCGCAGATACTGGAAACAATAGGATTGTCGTGCTTGATTCAAGTTTCGAGTTTGTAAGAGAAATATATAGTTATATCAATGAAGATGGTCAAGAAATGACCTTTAGCTCACCAGAAGGTTTATTTGTTAATACAGATCATGACATATATATTGCAGATACAGAAAATAATCAAATAGTTGTACTCAACACAAATGGCGAACTTATAAGGATTATTGGAGAGCCAAGATCAGATATCCTACCAGCTGATTTTAGATATTTCCCAACAAGGGTTGCGGTAAGTCGTGCTGGGCGTATTTATGTCATAGGACGCGGTATCTTTCACGGGATCATAGAGTTTGATCCTGATGGTAATTTCTCTAGATTTATGGGTACCAACAGAGTTTCTTTTAATCCGCTAGATTATTTATGGCGACGTTTTGCTACAGAAGAACAGCGTAGGCGTATGGCTGTTTTTTTGCCTACATCATTCAATAGTTTAGAAATCGATGATATTGGTTTTATATTCACAACAGTTACAGAAGAAGGAAGCGACAATCCCGTACAAAGATTAAATCCAGGTGGGATTGACGTAATACGCTTCCCCCAAGGTACTACTATTCATCCTGTTGGTGATTTATCGTTTGTTAGTATGGGTGCACAAGGTGTAACATTTTCTGGTACATCAATTTTTGTTGATGTTACCGTAAACGAATATGGAATGTACGCTGTACTAGATTCGAAAAGAGGTCGCGTATTTGTATATTCTGCGGATTCTCAACTTTTGTATATCTTTGGAAAATATGGGATACAAGAAGGCACATTTAGAGTTCCAATAGGTATCAGCTGGTTTGGGGAGGACATCTTGGTACTTGATAGAGGCAATAATAGTATTACTGTATTTACTCCAACAGAGTACGGTAATTTTATAAACAACGCCATAAAAAACCATATTATAGGAAACGATGATTTAACAACCTATTATTGGAACAGAGTATTGCAATTAAATACAAATTACGCATTAGCGCATGTTGGCATAGGCAGGTCTTTGTATCGCCAAGGCTATTATCGGGAAGCAATGGAGTATTTTATGAGGGGTAATAATAGATTTTATTATTCCAGAGCCTTTGCCAATTTCCGTAGAGAATTTCTTCGTGATAATTTAGGTTATGTACTAACAGGAATTGTAATATTATGTGTTGGTCTTGTAGCTCTGAATATTCGCAAAAGAGCAAAACATGGAATTGCTGAATAAAATGGACTCAATGAGGATGGTGAAACATGGACTTTAGACTTCCTTTTGAAATGACACTTCGTCCCATAAAAGGTTTTTGGGAAATGAAGTACGAAAAACGAGGATCAATGAAGATTGCCTTCATTATTATGGTGGCATACATTGTGACACAAATATTGTATTTTTCTTTTGCCGGATTTATCGTAAATGCGTCACGGTTAGAAAATATAAACATTATATGGATCACAGCTGTGTTCGTGCTTCCTTTTGTACTATTTACCATTAGCAACTGGTGTATTACTACGCTCATGCAAGGTGAAGGAAATTACAAAGATATATGTATGGCAACTGCATACGCATTAGCACCGATTATTATTATCCATTTACCTCTAATTCCAATTAGTAATTTTATTACGTTGTACGAGACTGCATTTTATTTCTTCTTTTATAGTTTTGCGATATTTTGGTTCTTGGTTATGCTCTTTTTAGGAATTATGACTGTCCACCAATATACAGTTGCTAAAACCATTGGGACGTTTTTACTCACAATACTAATGATGGGTATTATTGTCTATATAATGCTCTTATTATTTTCTTTGGGGCAACAGATCTACGTATTCTTTTCAACAATTTACGAAGAAGTACGACTACGATAAAGGAGAGGCTCGCTATGAAAAAAGTGCTAGTGTTTTTTATTATTGTTTTACTGCTAAGTCTTGGCGGAATGATTACGGCTTTTGCAAGTGCAGAAGCACCCCGCGGATACGAACAAATCGCCGTGACAGATGAACTCGAACTCTTCTTTAACGAATCTACAGCTGCAATAGCTGTTTTGCATGTTGCAAGTGGCCAGTTTTGGTTTTCAAATCCAAGAGGGATTGCTCTGGATGAACTGGCTCGAGGAGTTAATAGATATAGGCTTATGTCACAGATAGAACTATTTTATGCTACAAGATGGGGAGTTGTAGGTCACTACAATAGTTATGAGTTTAGTGTTTCAAATGGCACATTTAGGCATGAACTTACCGAAAACGGTATACAAGTATTTTACGATTTTAGTGATATAAGAAGAGATATAACATTTATACCACCTTATATCTCACAAGAAAGATTTAGGGGAAGAATACTTGATCAAATAACAGACAGAGATGACAGAACCCGGATAAGGGGGTTGTTTTCCTTTAATGAAGGTATGAATGCATATGTACGTACAAATTCACAACAATCAGAACTAATTATGCGAAGAATATTTGATATATTAGAGGGTATAGGCTATACAGATGAAGAAATGCAATATGACAGAGATATGTTTGATACCGAAGAAGGTGTTGGCGCAAGAAGGCCTCGATTTTATAATATAGGAATATCGTATGAGATAATAGGAGATATGTTTTACGCAACTCTACACACAGAAGATATTATAGAACAAGAAGGATTTTATATTACAAATATAAGTTTCTTGGAGTTTTTTGGAGCAGCTGACTGGGAAAGTGAAGGATATATATTTGTGCCAGACGGTTCTGGTGCTCTTATTTATTTGAACAACGAAAGATCGTTTACTCAACCATTTAGTATGCCGGTATATGGTCGTGATCAAGCGCATGTTCTGACTGAGGATATAATGCAGAGCCAAACTGTCCGCTTGCCGGTTTTTGGTATATATAAAAATGATCATTCTTTTGTTGCAATAATAGAAAATGGTGCAGCACTTGCTAATATAAATGCCGATGTAGCCGGTCGTACAAATAGTTTTAACAGTGTTTTTGCGAGTTTTACGATCCGTGTATCTGAGGTTCTTCAACTAACAGATGGGCAAACGGTGCGAACGTCTAATATGTTCCAAAGAGAGCGTTTTTCTGATTCTATTCGTATCGCTTATCATTTCTTACATGGAGATGACGCTGACTTTGTAGGAATGGCTAATTTTTACCGTAGTTATTTGGCAAGCAGATATGACTTACAGCCTATAGAGCATGAAGACATTCCATTTTATTTAGAGTTTGTTGGAGGGTTTGAAAGGCGTACAAGTTTCCTTGGCATACCGATAACTCGTTTTACTGCACTTACAACATTTGAACAAGCACAAGACATAACAGAATCATTTGCCGACAGTGGCATAAAAAACATTAATGTAATTATGAACGGCTGGTTTAACCGAGGTATAAGACATTCGGCTCCAACAAGTATTAATGTACCAAGAAGAATGGGTGGAAGAAGTGGTCTAACAACATTTAATGAGTATCTTGTGGATAACGAAATTGGTTTTTATCCAGTTGTCAATTTTATGACCAATCAACGTCCAACCTTAGGATATAACAATAGGAGAATGTCTTCTCGTCAAATAAATCAACGCCCTTCATATGGTTTTACACCATATGTACCTACCTATTTAGAAGATAACTTGTTTAGGCGTTTCTCTATTATTTCGCCAAGAAATATACTAAATATTATGTTTAGATTCTTAGACAGATTTTCATCGTTAAACATTACTGGTCTTGCGCCTTTGGATGTAGGTGATTATCTTCATTCTGATTTTTATCAACGGGACATGGTCAATAGAGAAGATGCCTTACACATTATGTTAGAAGGACTAGGAGAACTTTATAGCAATCACGACATAATAGTAAGTGGCGGCAATGCACCAACTATACGGTATGCGAGCCATATAATAAATACGCCATTTTCTCACAGCGGCTTTAACATTACCAATAGGGGTGTGCCATTTATGCAGATTGCCTTACGAGGTTATGTAGACTTTGCTGGTGAGCCGATAAATCTTTGGGATGTAAGAAACCTTGAAACTGCATTTTTACGGATATTAGAACTTAATAGTGGCGTATACTTTAAGCTAACTCACGAAAGATCGGATCTAACTATACGGACAGAGTTCGAACGTCTTTTTTCGACACATTATGTGACATGGTTTGATACGGCAGTAGATATATATACACGTGCAAATTACCAATTACGTGATGTAAGAAACGCTGCTATAGTAAGCCATGAACTATTGGCTCCTGGAGTCGTACGAGTGGGTTATGATAATGGGATATCCTTTACTATAAATTACAACTTGACACCTGTTGATGTAGAGGGCAGGGAAATTCTCGCACTTGATTTTATAAGGGAGGATTCGTGATATGGTAAAGGCAAAAGGAACGTCAAAGAGACGATTATCTATAGCCCAAAAGAAAGGGATTGCAGGTGTTCTGTTTTTAATGCCAGTAATCATTGGGTTGGTGTTTCTTTTCATCATTCCATTGATTGATAGCTTTCGCTTTGCGCTTAGCGAAGTAAGATTTACTGATTATGGACATAGTCTTGAGTTTGTTGGATGGGCAAATTTTAATAATGCATTTAGGATAAATCCTAACTTTAACAGATACTTGTTTAATGCGATAACAGGGTTAATAATTGATGTGCCTGTAATAATTATTTTGAGCTTTTTGTTTGCGACAATATTAAATCAAAAATTTATTGGAAGATCATTTTCTCGAGCAATATTTTTTCTTCCTGTTATTTTAGCTTCTGGTGCTATAGCAAGGCTAGACAGTGCAAACTTTTTGCAAAATGTAATGAGGGAGTCCATTGCAAATGCCGATACTCAAACGGGGGTAATGCGAGCATTTCAACTCGAACAACTGTTGCTTGGGTCGGGAGTAGACCCTACTATAGTAGAATACCTGACCGGCTCTGTAGATCGTATATATCAACTTATTGGCATGATGGGTGTACAGCTTCTAATATTCCTTGCTGGATTACAATCAATACCAAGTACATTGTATGAAGCCAGTAAAGTAGAAGGTGCTACTAGTTACGAAACATTTTGGATGATAACCTTCCCAATGTTGACACCACTTATTTTGACAAATGTCATATATACAATTGTGGATTCGTTTATGAATAATCAATTAGCAGAATTTATCCGTGATATGGCCTTCTTGCGCTTTAATTTTGGGTTGAGTGCAGCAATGTCCTGGATCTATTTTGTGTGTATAACGATATTATTGTATGTTGTTGTGCGAATCATATCTCGCTTTGTGTTTTACCATGACGCGGAAAGATAGGGGTGAAACTTGTGAAATCTGTTGCTGTAAATTCAAGAAAAAAGAGATCGAAAATCATTAGCTCCAAGAATTTGAAAAAAATACTATGGGGCTTATTTAGGACAGCGTTAATATTTGCTATATGTTTTATTATATTATACCCTCTGTTTTTACGAGTTGTTTTGTCTTTTAGGGATGTTGTAGACGTTCATGATCCGTCTGTAATATGGGTTACACGCAACTTTACTTTGCATAATTACGAACTTGCATTAATGTTTATGAATTTTTGGGATGCCCTAAGGGGTACGTTTATATTGTCTGCAGTTATTACAATACTTCAAATTTTGGTTTGTGCAATTGCTGGGTATTCCTTTGCGCGCCTCAAGTTTAAAGGGCAAGGTATTATATTTGCTTTGGTAATATTTACGATTGTGGTGCCTCCGCAAACAACGATTATTTCACGTTATATGACGTTTTTAAATTTTGGTCCTGGCAGTGGAGTTAATATCTTAAACACTTATTGGCCATTTTTTATCTCTGCTGCTACTGGCATGGGTATAAAATCGGGATTGTTTATATATCTTTATAGGCAATTTTTTAGGAGTATGCCAAAAGAGTTGGAAGAAGCTGCAATGGTAGATGGCGCGGGTGTAGTCAAGACGTTTATAAGAATAATAATTCCAAACGCAACACCTATGATAATAACGGTTGCATTGTTTTCATTTGTATGGCAATGGAATGATATGTATTATGCAACGCTATTTGCACCTACAATGGATTTTTTGTCTATTAATGTTGTTGCACTTGGTGCGGGAGTAAACTGGCGGATAGCTGGTGAATATGTAGACAGTAACCAAGTGGCACTGTTTGTCAATGCAGGGATGATGCTGACGATAACACCCCTCATAGTTATGTACCTGTTTATGCAAAAGTTCTTCGTAGAGGGTATTGAGCGGTCAGGTATTGTTGGTTAAGTTCATCATTTGTATAAAAAGAGTGTAATGGAAGTACCTTATAGTAAACAGTAAAAAAGCCGATCTCCCAGTCCAAAACGCGCTTCGCGTAAAAGCTGGATAGTCGGCTTTATTATTAGCCTGTAGAACAAAAAATATGGCTATCCACTTAACTCAGGGAAACCACAAAACACAAGAAGCACGAAGTGCGTGTTATGTGGCTTACCTGAGTTAAGTGGATAGTCATAACAAAAAATACTTGATTTTAGCAGAAAAAGTGGTATGACACCATACCGCTTTGTTTATAACTTGAAACTGCGAAAAAAGTTGATCTTCCCGTTTTGTATTCGCTTCGTGCTACTTTCATAGGTCTTATTTGCCACTTTCGGCATCAACCAACGCCAAAGCGGCGACGAAAACGTGCCTTCGTCACATATAGCAATTCCCCCTTTAAACGGTCTCGTCCGAGCCGAAAATCGCGAACGCTTCAACGTGTTTTCGGCGACAGACGAGGCCGATTTAAAGGTGAATTGCTATATTTTTA
>Ga0123355_10009309_pt1 | contig 14923 bp, 8 predicted proteins | sample TergutEmb28metaG_3_FD_89872 | JGI IMG/M metagenome (GOLD analysis project Ga0123355, IMG submission 89872) | Embiratermes neotenicus P1 segment gut microbial communities from Petit-Saut dam, French Guiana - Emb289 P1 | ecosystem: Host-associated > Arthropoda: Insects > Digestive system > Gut ...
CTTCACAAGAAACCGCACTAAAATTAGCGTGTTGACGCTAGCGAGTTGAAACTCATACTAGAAGTCTATGAGACTCTTATCTAACCTTTTGCCAGATCGTGCGATACGCAGGCAGTCTCATGACTTTATTTACAGACCTCGTAGCCTGAATGGAAGTGCTTCGATATAAATATCCTTCCTTTAAGCGAGTAAAAAAAAATCTTGGAAGTTGCGTGTGGTCCATCTCTGTAGGCGAACGACTAGTGTGATAGAGAAGTTTTGGTTACTGTGGAACATCTTACAGTGCCACCCACTACATGCGAGGCAACGTGAGGCAACGTAAGTGAATATCGGGACATGTAGGCCTGTTGTATTCAGAGACCTTTAATCGCACACCTTTTCATGGCTCGACAGACTTATGGGCCTAGGCCTCCTCATTACTGAGGTTTCGAGATTGCACTCAAACGCACCACATAAGGTAGGACTCCTCTGGATGAGTGCCTTACCACCATACACTGCGTAATATCCCAGAAGAGCGCAGGTCTGACTACGTACTTCGCGGCGGAAGCCTGAAATCCCGCATTGATCCTGTCGAAAACATGAATATCAATGCGTGACGTATAATTTTAACAATGCTGGTCGCCGTTTGTTAGGTGTTTCGTTTATTACAAGCGTAAAGTCAAATTTTATGCACAAATCTAACCACAGCAACACTACAGAAAATAACTGTATTATCTCAAGCGCACAAAATACGACTGCGCAACCCAATGTGTGTGCATCGGCTACTGGTCACAAACAAGGGACTGTCGGGTCTCCTCAGCAAAAACCATTGCCTAGGTCAACTGCTAACACCACAGCCAGCAACAAATACTTCAGGTGTAATTTTACTGAAAATTCACAATTACACAAATTACGGGATTTTTTTTATCGAATTACCCCATGTACTTATATATGTGGTTAACAATTTGGTCGTGTATTTTGTCTCCCTGATGATGGTTTCATGATGAAGGGACACGTGTTGGAGAATTACGGCTGTTTTTATGTGCAGCTGTTGTTTACTTTGGTGGTCAGTTACTTGAATAGCCATACGAATGTTTTGTACCTTTTAATAATTTTACGTATTTATTGTCGTGTTTAAGTGAGAACCTCAGATCACGCGTGTTGCTAATGTTGTGTGTATTGCTGTTGCAGACTCGGATGGAGGCGGCGGTGGCAAAGAGGTAGCCGCCCAAACCGAAAAGAAAATGGGTAGGAGTCTTCCTCCAGTCAACACTATCACTTACACGGTAAGAGACGTTCGCTTGTTGAAACGCGTTCTTTCATATGTTCGCTGTACACGCTTCTCGCCCAAAGAATTTTCGTTAGCTTAAATAGGCGTGTACACGGAGACAGCGAATTATTCGCCGGAACGCGTGGTTCGAAACATTTAGTGGGAGTACTAACAGTTGTGAACACTTTGTGTACTTGCTTCCAGTACTCTATACCCCATGGAGCAGGGTTCTTCTTGAGAAGCTAACCGGTTCTCAGCCAGTCAAGTAATTCCCCGCATTTTATGGAACCCGAAGGTTCATTTCCACATTGACAAGTGTCCGCCACCTGTTACTATTCTGAGCTACATCAGTCCAGTCCATGCGCCCCTTCGCACGTCCTGAAGATCCATCTTAATATTATCCTCCCATCTACGCCTGGGTCTTCTAAGTGGTCTCTTTCCCTGATGTTTCCCTACCAAAACCCAGTATGCTTCTCCCCTCTCCCCCATTACATGCCCCGCCCATCCCATTCTTCTCGATTTGATCACCCGAATAATACTTGGTGAATAGTACAGATCATGAAGCTCCTCGTTATGTAGTTTTCTCCACTCCCTTGTTACCTCGTCCCTCTTAGACCCAAATATTCTCCTGAGCACAGAGTTCTCAAACACCCTCAGCCTACGATCCTCAATATGTTTGCATCCCGTATCGAGTACAAATCTAGAACTTAAGGCAGATATGTAATTATATTTTTCTGTCTTCTATGTATTTGGTACGTCAATCATTCCATTGTCCTGCTAACCTGTGTGCTCCAGCACAAGCATATACCTAACTCGTATGGCTGTGTCCACCAGCAGGACTGTTCTTCCATGATTCAAGACTTATCATTCTCCTGATTGAAAAGTAGCTTCATCGGAATTATCTTCCTCAGTCTTCTCGACATGGGGAATTTCCCACAATATTTTGCCCGGGTTCCAGACGGATTTTTGTTTGAAAATATAAAGCGGCCAAGGGGTGAACCTCACGGTAGAAAATTTTTTCCAGCCACGGTCCTCGATTTAATTTCTGCCAGCTTACAAATTATAGTTAGGTTTTATACTATTCGTGTTTTAACATACCAAACTCTCGTGTAATGAAAATTAATATAGTTCTGCTCACCTGACCGACCTACACGGAAAGTGAGTTACCATTCCGTTTCTTTCAAGTACGCACAGACTTGACAATTGTGACAAATTATATTGTGTGTCCTCGTGCGTGATTTTGATATGACCTTCGAGTTTGACAATAGGACTATATATAAACGCTTTTATAATGTAGACCAGGATTACATGCACAAAAGTACCCGTCGTTCTGCATGAAAACCTTAAGCGTCAGTCTCACAAACCTTTCGGTCCCCCTAATTCGGTCATGTGATTGCAGCTACTACGTAAGCAGACGAATACTGGCATCCACCCTCCCACGGCTCTGATTCCAGAAAAACGCTGATCTACGCGCACACGACGCGGCACACTTTCCCGACTTGTGAGGTCAGCCTAGGCTCGCTAACGTTACCTGCGCCTGAAGCTGGAGACTTTGTTGAATTACTCCCGATATTACCGTAAATTTCAGTGTCGTTTGTACTATGCTTGTTTATCAAGTTATCGTCTACCAGTCTGTCCAACACTGTGCATATACTGATAAAGTCAAAGCAATGTCTGACATGTGTCGGTGGCGGCCACCGCCATCAGCAGACACCACCACAGACCAAAAAACACTGCTGTTGGAAGGTGTCTATCTTATCTTGCACACACGCTATATTTCGCGTCCCCCATTGAACACAACTCACCATGTCACACCTCCCACGTATTGACTGGCGTGGTCGGCTGTACTTTCGGGCCTGTAGGCCCCGTTAGAGAGTGCATACGCCTGCGTTGACCTAGTGGGCACATTGTTCCTCTGAGTCGTAAATACGTAAGCTACAAAATTTTTAACCATCAAAATACGTTTTTTGATGGAGAAACGCCTGATTATGTATAGTCTCCTACATGTTTCATCTCTCTAGGACCCTTATCTGGGAGGTTAAAGTAATTACAAAGAGAAGTGTGTACTGATATCACTGCATTTATCAAGAAACAGCATATGCGTTTATTTCAGTTTTACGCATTTTGAGGTATGAAGCGTAGTGACGGCTACTCATGCGCGTGGCAACAGGTAATATTTTTGTGTATTTGATTGCCGACCGGAAGCCTGTTGTGCACGAGAAACTGCGAAAGCAGGCGAAATTTACGGAGACTTCAAAGCATTTTAGGATGCAGGAGAGATGTACATATAGCTCGGATACTGCTCGCTACACGTAAGCGTTGTCATTTAAGTTAAACGCCGCTGAAGTGGGCGTGCGTAAATCGGTAATAGCGAGTCTGCAGAATTTACGTTAGGGTTGGGAAGTTGGCATTCATTTCCTATGCCTAGCCAATGTTCAGAAGTGACTAGCCCATCAAGTAACTCTGTGACAGTGCATTATTCTTTATATTAGTGATTGGTAGAACCTGAATGTGCGGTTGGATACAGAACTGTAGTTTATGAACTGTGTACAAGGACAAACTGCTGTTTTATGAGCCCTTCCATCAGCGAATTCCTTAGTGTGCAGGTGGCTCGTAGCCGTTGTCACCACGCTCGCTAAATCTGCGTGCACAAATTCCAGAACTGTCGTCGTCTTTCTGTCTACCGTCGGGAACCCTTCACCTCATACAGACGCTGCAGAAAGGAGGCCGCCCAGTTGTAAAACTCAGTCTGCCGCCTTTGGTCGCGATTACAAGGAATATAATTGGGGGTGGGAAGGGAAGCCCCCAGACCACAGTCACCATTACAGTAGGCATAAGTCATTTGTTGATATATGCAATGTCTTTACTTTATACGCTTCTCTCAGCAATTACTTGTAAGCTCGTTCTTGATGGCCCAGGAGGGCCGAAACACGTAGGAGACTAATTACAGACTAGTAGGAGCTCGCCCTATAAAGCACAATTCGTTGGTTTTGATTTAAGAAAGAGGTACACGGCTTTATGCAACTGTAAGATATCGTAAATGTTCATGTATGTAACTTGCGTTTGTAATAGTGCAAGTTACAAGTTTGCTGAAGCTAAGTTTTTAAATGTGGAAGGACTGGGAAACCTAAGTGGGAAAAACGGATTTGTTTCAACTTCCAGTGACCACAGGATATATTTGGCACTGCAGGAAGTTGGGTCGGGTTAGAGGTGTAATGGGCTTAATTATTATACTGTTCAGCAGGAAGACGTAATGTTTCAACATGTAGAATAAGTCCTGGTATAATATAATAGACAGTAACATGTTAAAATGATGTGGACATATAGTACGCATGGGAGATAACAAATGGCATAAGCTAATATTAACCGGGAAGGGGGGGGGGGAGAATTGAAAGCCCCGAATTGACGTGGAAAGGGGGAAGCAGAAATGGTGAAGAAGCAGAAGAATCTAATACCTCCAGAAGCAGTAACCAGGCAGGTATGGCGAAAAGTGACTGAGAACCATTAAGCGGCGTGACACTGGAAACCCGTTACGGGTAGATCCATAGGAGTATGTAATAAGGTTAGAGAAGTTTTGGGAAGTATGAAAGACATTTTAGGGATAGCTGTTAGTGAACAGGTTTGTATAGGTTTTGTTTACCATGCGCTGCGAAATTCATGGTGATACAGCTGCAGTTTTACGAGAGAAATGGAAGAGGGTATTGAAGATTTGACAGATGTATAACGTAATGCAGAAATTTTATTGTTTGAGATGTAACTGGTCGGTTGGAGCATTACAAGTAAACCTGGCGTTCACCTGGGACACATTTCAGAATGCGGATGAAGAACACAATGATTATTTTGGGTCTAGATTAGGTAAGGATAATGTGCGTAACGCAGAAGGAAGGAAATTGAGTTTGGTGAGAGAAACAATATCGAAATATTAAACGGAGAATATGGAGCTGATACAAAGGGTGATTACACTTTTTGTTGGGTAGGAAAGAGTGTTATGGTTGTGTGTCAGTACCTGACGGTATGAGTATGTGAAGCGACGTCATAGAAATAGAAAAAGTTAGGAAATGAAATTATCTGCAGTACCATTTGACTGTTAATTGCGAGTGGAAATACGTATAAGGGCGATAAATTGGAGCGTAAAACCGTCGTAGATAAGAAAACGCATGACCTAATTAATGAAAATGGTATTAAGGAGTCAAGGCAGAATTTATTGTCATGATTAACAGTAATGTAAGTAAATTTTGCGTGTAGGGAATTAGGTCATTACTGTAAAAGGGCAAGATTAATGGCTCTGTAAATGTGTTGTGTTTCATGGTGTAAAGAGCGTTGATTGAAATGCGGGGTGCGGGGAGATTGTACAGAAAGGACAGGCATTGGTTTGTCAAAGAATGTGTGGGAAAAAGGAGGTGAGGAAGAGAGACTGTAAGGAAAGTTAAAGAGAAAGGTGATGACTAAAGCAGAATAAAGTACTGGGAAAGCAGAAAGAGGAATGAAAGAACTAGAAGAATAAAAGAGAAACGTGGCAAGTTAAGGAAGCTGAGCAAATTAACAAATTAATGAGACAAATGGAATGTGTAATGTAAGGTTTTCACAGCTTTGTCATGGCTCGTTTTATTCCCAGGTTGAAACATCTGATACCCTGACGTCAGTAGCGGCTCGTTTTGATACGACACCTTCTGAGCTAACTAAACTGAATCGACTAGCGACCAGACTAATATTCCCGGGCCAAGTGCTCTATGTCCCGAACAAGCAGGGTGCTGGTGCTGCAGGCAGTGATGGACCTGGCACCAGTGCAGACGATGGTGAAGGAGCCGTTGTTTCCACACCTGTAGTGACACAGCAGCTGGAGGGCAACATCGAGCTTCTAGATGAGAAAGGTGAGAACTTAATCATAATGAGGGATTGGACCTCAAGTGGATTTTCACTTTATTCATCGTCTTGTTTCTTGTGCAGTTGGTTAGGGTATTTGCCAGACTCAATAACTTAACGTCTGATATTCAATCATTGTTTCAGAACGTTCTGTCAATAGTTTCTGTCTTTTCATGATAACTGGTCCCCGCTCCCGAAATTATTTTCTTATTACCATGGCCGGTCCAAGGGATGGGCCAGCCGCGCAGCTGTCTGGGGCGCCAACCTAAGACGTCACTGGAATAATGGCAGACATGGTGTCAGTAAAGTCAAGTTTCCACACGCGAAAGAATTTCTCCGAAATTATCCGCAGTTTTAGCACACACCCTCAAAAAGGTTGGCCAGCCCTATCCTAGGACAAAAAAGTTTAAAGAGTATCGGTTCGAATGAGCGCCACATTATTAGCCTGCCCGCGGCGCTCATGTCTGGGGGCGCTCCCTGATTATTACATGTGTGATTTGACACAGGATGATGGATCATACATAGTGGATAAAAAATACTGACGAGAAAAATTAACAGAATATTTTAGATGGACTGGGAGTGACACATATCAGTATGTTGTGAAGGAACATTTTAAAATAAAGGGCTGGAACTTTAGGAAAAAGTTCTTGGAAAGGGAGTCATCTCTGTCAATATAAATGAGAGCAGAAGATGCTAGGAATGGCGAACAAAGGTGTTAGCAAGAGTTCAGATGGAGTATTCCGGGACACTTTACCGCCTATTTTGATATATGGTTATCAACGTTTCTGAGGAAGCCATTGTAAGAGAGCCACTTTCTTTCCTTTCCATCGTTTCTTCATCTCCCCACCTCCCGTCTTCTACTCCCACTCTTTCCTCCTGACTCCATATGTGATCTCCTTTCTGTTATATTGCTTCACTTTTTTCCTCATCTGTGTCTGTTCACTTCTTTTCTTCACTCCATTAAAAGTGGGCCTTTTTTTTATGGCCACTGGCTCCTTAGCCATGTCCTGACCCTTCCTTCAGTACATTACATATACCAGTTTTTCCACCCAGTACATTTATTCTACCCTGAAAGTAGGGCAACAAATTTATCTGAAACATTAGTAATCATTTAACAAATTACATGGCTTCTAAACCCAGGAGATGTCTTTTTTTAATATTATTCATTCTGTGCATTTATAACTAAAATGTTACAAAGCCAACCAAATGCACAATTTGTCCATCAAAATTTATATTACATTAAAACATTAAAAATTAAAACTCTGCATGTTTGATCCCTGTAGGATAATTAACAGAGAGCATACACATCAAATAATTATGTATAAGTCACTGTGTAAAATTATTCATAATATTTGAAGCTTGGTATGTTGTGCACCATGTAGTAGAAGCACAAGTACCCTGCCATTCTACTCTGTGCACTACTCTACACTAAGCTACACTACTGTAAAGAGTTTTATATTATTTCAGAATTGTAGTACAGAATTTATAGAGTTATTTGTGTGATGTGTAATATCATTCTGTTAAATCCAGTAGCCTGATTTTCTTGTAGTACTGCCACTCCTCTCCATCTTCAACTCTCAATCTGAGAAACACAAGTTTCAGTAGTAAATCTGGTTGTATTCTGATGTTATGTTATGTTATGTTATGCTATGCTATGTTATGTTTATGTTATGTTATGTTGTTATGTTATGTTATACTTCCAAATTACAGTAAGGTTTTATAAGGATCTAGAGGATATGATTAGTCTATGCAAATGCAGCTGTAGTAATCATATTATCAGCAGGTAAGGTATTTATTAATGGAACTGCTGAACTATCAGCTTCATCACGGTGTTTTTTGTCATGTTGCAGAAATTCTAGACAATTTACGGCCTGTGTCCCCAAAACCATTATTGCCAGGACATATTGAACGTGTGATAACGCCATTATCACCCCTAACATCACATTCTGGTGCTGCTGCTCCTAGCATTGATGGTTATGATCAACGATCAGCAGCGGATCAACGGAGCTGTGAACGATTTCTCAAAATAAATGTTCGCCATATCACTGATGGACAGGTAGGATGTGTTTCATGTCATGGAGTGAGTATAGTTCAGAATGCTCACATCTGAAAATATATTTGAGGTGGTGAATTTTGGCATCTAATAAATTGTACGATTAAAGTAATATGATTCTTTTGATTTTATGTGTTTGTCACATTTATGGCTTGAAATGAGCCAACAAAGATGAAGCCATAGTCATATAAATGTTGTCATGGATGTGACTGAAATTTTTGACATTGTACACAGTCCCAGGATAAAACCCACAAGGTTTCAGAGCTCAGATCTGCCTTTGACATGTTGTGGGTCTGTAACCTGAAATGAATAGTGTTCACAATTTTGGATGTGTTTATGACCACCTACCATCATCAGAATCCTTTAAAGTTGCATGTAAATATTACTGAAATTTGACATAAGGGTCTACACTGTAAGTTTTCAGGTAAATTTAGTTTTTCTTGAAATTGGTTATTTATAAACTCTTCTTTGCATGATACTGATGAAACACATGTGTGCACAACATTCTGACTAGAGTTTACTGTGTTATTCCAGGGACCTACCAGTGTTCAGGTTCATTACTATTATTATGTTATTGTTATTTTATTTTTGTGCTGAACTTATTACTTATAGTATTTGGTTATTTTAAGGTTGTAAGACATAACCTGTAAGTTTCACAGAGCTGGCAAGTTTGTAATGTTGATGCACAAAATTTCATATGCAAAGCCCTGATTATTCATTAGTTAGGCTGAAGACTAAAGAATACTTTGGCATGGTATTATTGTTCTCTTAAAATCCCACAGAAAAAGTTCGGAACAGGAAGTTGGCTGTGTCTCAAAAGATCAAGACTCTGTATTAAATGCAGCTGCTGTTGCTTTTACCTTCCAAGTTTTGATGCCTGGCATGTTGTTTTGTAAGCTGCTCAAGATTGTAAGCAATTGACTAGTTACCACCTTGTTACAGATTGTGAGCAGTTGAAAACTATGATGCTCAAGTGGCCTCCAGTGGCATATTGATGGTACTAAATTTTGTACTATCAATGGGCTGGTTCAATAGTAGTTTGGGTGGCACACAATGCACATCATATTGAATGTCGATGTAATATCCCAACTTCTTTTCTTTACAATAGAAAAGTAGGCTACAAACCAACAGTTCATACTAGAAAATGAGAATTTTATATGACAAATATTGCATTAAATTTTATATAATGTAATGGAACATTTTTAAGTACATAATTGAACTGATGAAATTGTCTTTAGCTAGCATTAGCAACAGCCAGTTTTGTATCATAATGTGTTGTCATTTTCAGTTTTGTTATGAAGACTGAATATGATTAGTTCTGTATTTTTATAGGTGAGGAAAGAACAATTTGGTATTTGTGAATAATGCTAGAACATGAGGAAACTGATTTAGTGTGTGGGTTTTTAACTTTTCTTTTATTCTTTCAGGGTGTTGTTGGGGGTGTACTATTGGTCACACCTAATGCTGTCATGTTTGACCCTAATGTGTCAGATCCTTTGGTCATTGAACATGGACCAGAGTCATATGGAGTCATTGCTCCCATGGAGTTTGTTGTAAATGCTGCCATCTATTATGATATTGCCCATATGAGGGTGGAACATAGATCTGATATACCAAGGTAAATACTAACAACACTAGAATCTGTAAATTCAGTGAAATATTCATATACCATAATTCTCTGGAGGTAACCAATTTGTATGGAAAGTAGTGTAACCATATGACTTATGTTAGATCTACGTGCTGATTAATTCATTTTCAGATATTGCATATCAGTAACCCCTTACTGAAAAAAAAGAGTTCATTATGTCCTGCCAAATTTTCCATATCATCGTTTGTTTCATGGTAACAGTGCTGACAGCTGTGTTATATTGATTACTAAAGCCATGAAGTCTAAAAGTCATAATTTTGTGTGTCATTTATTTGGAATTAATGCAACCACCAGCAGTTTCAGCCAAGTTGTGATGATATTTAGCCATTTTTGTTTAAGACTGACTCTCAAAAGGAAGCAATCATACGTATTAAAAAAACTGACCTGTCCTCACATACTGTATATTTATGCATACAAAATTATTTTTTCTATTCACGATTTTCATTAAAAGGTGTGTAATTTCATGGCACATGAAAGCCCAGTAGGCCTTCGTGTGTCGTCAGTGTTTCATGAATGTGCAAATTAAAATATTTCATGGATTTTTTTTTTTCCCCCTCCCCCAACAAGTTACATGAACTTTCTGTTCCTTTGAAACGGGTTTAGTGGGGTGGTGGGAGGAGGAGATGGGGAAAGAAGAAAAGAACAGTATATACTTCCTGTGCTTTGTAAACTTACAAATTTCTTAGTGCTGTGTGGATACCATTGTGAACAGTATGCTGGTGTTGCAGGTCTGATGTTCCTAAACCAGAGATTTACCATGCTCATGGAAGTCGCCACAAAGCAGCATCTGTAGATAATCCTCAAAACTCTCCAGGCAAAGACTCACTACTAGTCAAGGATGAAACATTTCCTGAATTGGCACGTGCACGTTCTTCCTCTGACAATGATGATGAAAATGAGAGTGTCTGTTCATGTGGAGCCGGTGGCCGTGAGGGTGATGCCTTTCCTAAAGCTTTTGAACGCGACCTAGTTACACCAACCAACCTTATGCTTCTGTCTTCATCAGATAATGAAGCTTCAGATTGCCAGAAAGAGGGCAGCAGGCAAGTGTCCTTTGAGTCATCTTGTTCTTCTGTCCAGCATCAGAAAAGCCTCTCAGATGGTACAGATGGAATAGACACAAGGCATGCAGAAGGAGAAAAAATGGAGGGTGAAGAAGAAGAAGAAGAAAAAGAAGAAGAAGAAGATGATAAGACACCTGTGGATACATGTCAGATGCTGGAAGAAAGGAGGAGATCTTGTCTTGATCACCACTGGGCCATTCCAAGTATTGACAGAGTATCTGTTGACAAGGAAAATGATGATGTCATGTCAACATCTGAGGAAAAATGCAGCACCTCAAAGTCTGGTATTGGTGATGATGGTGATGTAGGGGGTGGTGAGAGTGATAGAGAAGGACAGCTGGTGAAACTTAGCTGCCATGATTCTGGAATTGACATTAGGGATGCAGGTATTTTAGATCCTGTGAGTGCTGGGTCTCATGTCCCACCAGTCCAAGCAGAACCTGATTGTGTTGTACCTCAGACAGAGAAGGTGTTATCAGACACAGACATCATTAATGCATCCCCTGATGACTGGGTTCCACCAAATACTGTTGCCCATATGGCAACTGTCTTAGATACAGTAGGAATACAGAGTGGTGATGCTTCTAATAGGAAGAAAACGTCATCAGTGTCATTTAGCCTGGACTCAAATGCTGACAGTAGTGGAGAAGTCACAGTAACTAGTGATGTAAAAGAAGGAGCTGATGAGTCTGGACAAAAGCTGGATGATCCAGAAAAGCATGAGAGCCGTAAAAATAAGGTAAGATCAGTTGTGCTTATGGTTGATATTATTTGTTGATTGCAACTGTCATCCATATGTGTCAGTTCCTAGTTAACGACGACAATGACAACTACAATAGCAATAATAAAACAGAAATAAGCAGTAGGAAATATTTGTTCATTTGTTGTATTGTCGTCATGCCAGACATAGTTGAACAGTGAAGTGCAGAGAGTCTCACCTTACACACTCCTCAGCAGTGAAGTTAAGAATAGATGCAAGCAGGCATAGAATGAAGTAACTGTTTCTTGTGGATAATGAAAAGTACTTCTTCATATTTCAAAACCTGGTTAGCCAAGTCTCTTAACTTATCAGTTACATACTCCTTAAAAGTGGTTCCCATCTGCCTTTACAGGACTGTATCTTTGTGTGTAATTTTCAGAATAACATTGTGAATTTTAATTTCTAAGACTTTCAGAGGCTGCAGTCATTTATCCAAACTTTCTGCTTCAAATTTCTGTAGAGGTGAAAATCATACACATTTAAACTGAGAGAATGTGTGTGACTTATTGTCTTGAGCTGTTAGGCACATTTCTGCATGGGATTTTCTGTGTTTAGGTTCTCTTCTGTTATGATTTTGAAAATATGCATAATTCTTTGTTTATTTAGCTGTTTGAGTAACATGTGTGAAATGTTATCCACATATCACTTTAAAAAGCTGATTCTTTTGGAAGTGAATTTGGTTTATCCCAGTTTATATTTTTGACCTTAAAATGTAACTTTTGATGAACTTGTCAGCAGTAAAGATGTTACTATTCAATAGAATATCTGTCACATAATACAGACACAAAGGAACTTTAAGTATGTGACAGCAGTAATGTTTCATGTTGTGATATTCTTTCTTGTGCCACTGTGTTTCCTGATTGTTGACTACCAGCATTTTGGAAAGACACACTGTCTTCATCTTCTGTCCTGTAGTTGAAGTCAGGGTGTTCTTCCAAGACACTGGTAACCAGCTACTGGATTGCATGGTGTAATAATGCAGAAGATTAAATGATGTTACAGACAATTTCTTTCTCAAAGTCATAGTTGCAGCATAATGTAAACATGTATGTAACATATTATGGAAACAGTAATTGTAAATTCGATGTCTTATGTTGCATTTACTTGCATGTCTGTATTGTGTTCACATGTTAACATAGTAATACATATGCAGAATGGCTAATATTGTTTTGTTATCTAACAAACTAATTTTAAGAAGACAGTTACATCAGAACTGTCGTTTTTTGTATCAGATAATTTAGAGAAACAAGTACAAAATTATGCTTGCATATTCCTAATCTATGAGCTGGTGTTTAGTGACTCTTGTTCTTTGTGTGAAATCATATTTTTCTGTGTCTGTTTTTCATTATTCTTTCTTTCTGTCTTCTTTCTGTCCATAGATGCTGAAACGTTTGTCCTACCCATTGGCTTGGATGGAAGGCTTGACCATTGAAAAGGATGAGAAGGAAGTATTGTCATCAGTACCTAACTCAGCAGATAGTCAGCATCACTCTTCAATGTTTTCTAAGGTGTTTTCAAGGCAAGTAATGCATTTAATACAGTAGTGTGGTTTTGAAAACCCGTTATGTTCTCTCAACATGACCTTCCAACCTTCATGTTTCTCAGCTTGATATCAGTTGCAATCCACCATGCTGTGTATCATATTACATGTAATTGAAGTCACTGTGCTGTAATAGTATGGCATTTCTATTCATGGTAATATCATACAGTAAGGACAGGTTTAGTTACTAGAAATTTTTTGAATGTGTGGTATGGCCAGTTTTTAGATATTATAAGTTCTGTGTAAAGAGTAAACACGTTAGTCTGCCATAATAAATTATGACAAGGACCAGAATAATTGGATAGTTAAATAGTTTTTATGTACTTCACTTTCTCTTAAGTTCACCTCGAACTTCATGGACTAGGGTCCTTTTTGAGAAACTTGTTCTACAGATAGTCAGCTTGGTCATGAAGTTCTCCATATTTTATAGAGCCAAAGTCCATTACCATTTTCAGAACTTAACTTTCATTAACCTTTAAAAGCCTAGCATTAAGTGTATGTAGCACCAGGCTTAACATTCAAAAATTGTACATGGTGCTGATATTGCATTTACGTATGTTTTATATGGATCTCGGGATGAAAGGCAACTTTTGCCTTGTACAGAATTAATAGATCGGTTCTCGTAATGGAGGTGGAGAGTGTTTCCTGTATGGTACATACTAAGTCATATGTAAAACAAATATGTTTCATCTTTAAGAGGTTAATAATTAAAACTGTTTAGCCGTACATGTGTACGAAGTGTTCAATTTTCTCTTACTGTATGGTAGAGGCTTGGATTATTTATTCATTCTTTCTAAAGTTCCTTCCTATCAGTGCATTTGTAAGGTCTTTTCACCTTAAAACAGGACACTTAACTTTCTGGTAGAAGAGCTCTTTCCATATGGGTCAAGTAAACAAAAAGTTGTTAAATTAAGAAACCTCATGTGGCTGTATCACGTAATGCTCTGTCAACTCTAATTCAAAATTCATCCACAGAACAGTGTGTCAGTAATTGGAGTTAGTCTTCACGTGTTCTAAGACTGATTGACAAATGACCATGATAAAATAGTACCTTAGAAGATAAGTATTTTTGATCATGTAATATGTGAGACAGACCATGACACATTTAGAATAACTGTAGTTTGTTTCTACTACATTTGCGTGCTTAATATTCCATTCTACATAATCTCTTGTGAGAGGAAAAAGGAGATAATCGATTTTATTTTTTTCCCTGATTTTCTGTCGTCATGTAGGTTTCACAGGAATTAATTTGTTTTGCAACCTTGTTATTAAGGGCTTGTATGTCAGATGTCATTGGAGGCCTGGCCTTTGATTCTTTTGTCTTCTTCCTTGAGAAGTATTGATAGCTTAGTTTCTTAATTTTCATGGAACAGCTGACAAGTTTGTGTAATGAAATGGTGACATAACAGTTTGTATAGAATACATGCTTCATTTTCAGTACAGTGTCTGTTAGCTCTTCAATGTAGACATGCAGTGATTGGTATGGTGGTTTGTAGCAAGTCAGGCATGTCACTGTGTCCATTTCCAGAATATTTCAATTCATATATTATTTTATCTCTCTCTCTCTCTCTCTCTCTATATATATATATATATACACACACACACACACACACACACACAGGGTGTTTCATGACTTGTGGACATTACTGAAGGAGGTGATTTGCTAGGTCTTTGTGATCAAAAAAGTTCATATAAACATGTGTCCGATTTTGGACGGTTACGGAGTTATGGGCATTTTTTAATTCC
>Ga0123355_10009310_pt1 | contig 14922 bp, 10 predicted proteins | sample TergutEmb28metaG_3_FD_89872 | JGI IMG/M metagenome (GOLD analysis project Ga0123355, IMG submission 89872) | Embiratermes neotenicus P1 segment gut microbial communities from Petit-Saut dam, French Guiana - Emb289 P1 | ecosystem: Host-associated > Arthropoda: Insects > Digestive system > Gut ...
CCTTCAACACAGTTTCTTTTATCCTGCGCAACACAAAAGGCCCAATTTGCCTGCGAAGTTTTGCCGCCGTAACAGGGTCGGCATATTTGACAATGGGCACTTCGTACAACTTGCTAAACCTGCTGGCCGTATGTAAAAAGCCAGGCAAAATAAAATCGAAAATCGACCACAGTTCTGTCAAGGTGTTTTCAATTGGTGTACCCGTTAACGCAAAGCGAACCCTGGCTTCCAGACTCTTTAGACTAACCGCCGCCTGGGTTGTAGGGTTTTTTATGTTCTGCGCCTCGTCGGCAATAATGTAGTTGAAATTTATTTTTTGGTATTCATCCACGTCACGCTTTAGCATATCGTAGGTTGTAATAAAAACGTCAATGCCCTTTTGGGTTAGCAGTTTTTTACGCTTTTCAGGCGTGCCAGAGATAACTTGCGTGGCCAAACGCGGCGCAAAGCGTGCAATTTCATTTTCCCAGTTAAACAATAACGATGTTGGACACACTACAAGCGATGGCCCAGCACCCTTTACGCCGCTGTCACTTGCCAGCACCGTAATAATTTGCAAAGTCTTACCCAGCCCCATGTCGTCTGCCAAAATTCCGCCAAATCCGTAATGGGAAAGGGTTTTTAGCCATTGGTAGCCAGATTTTTGATACTCTCGCAATGTATTAGTTAAGCCGCGAGGCAGTTTGAAGTTAAGCTCTTCGCCCTCGTTAAAGTTAGCAAGTAATGTTTGAAAATGCTCGTCCAGTTTTATTTTGTGGGTTGCGGAAAGGCTGCTTGCCAACTCGTTTACATACAATGCCTTGTATGCGGGCATTTGAATTGCACCATTTCTAACCTCTTTTTTTGTGACATCCAGAGCGTCCAAAAAGCTGGCCGCATTGGCCACAGTTTCATTTTCCATGGACAAAAAGCGTCCATCTTTTAAACGGAAAAACTTCTTGCGGGTGCGGTACGCTTCTAATGCTTCCAGCAGCTCGGCTATTTCATAGCCGCAATCGTCTAATGTTACGTGCAATAAATTGCCGTTTAATCGTAGCCCAACTTGAGGTGACATCCCCTGTACGGCCTTACCCTGTAAGGCCTCGCTAATAAAAATATCGGCCTTATCGCGTAAACTTTCGATACCGCTTGGAGTGTGTAAGAATGCGTATATCAAATCATCACCGCTTAGCTTAAAAACGCCGCGCTTTGCATCTTCAAAAAAACCAAGGGAAAGAAGTTGGCGGCGTACCGCATATTCTGCTACAATGTCGCGGTTTATTATGCTTGGCGCAAAATCATCTGCGCCAAAAACATCAAACACAACATCGCCATAATGGAACTCTACGCGACCTTCAATCTCTTTTTTATCGCTATCAAAATACATTTTTGTAAGTATCGGTGAAACACTGCCAATATGAGGGGCGTGTCCTTCCACTTTGCCTATGACACCCATGCGCTTTAGGTGCGGCAGTATAATTGTAAGGAATTTTTTCTCCTCATCGCCTGTTAAAAGCACCTGACGGCTGGGCGTTTCATCCAATGCTTTAAGGAGTACGCCCATTACTTGCCCGCCGCCCTTAGACAGTCGATACAGCCCGCCAGTTGCCAATATGTAGCAATAGTCGTTGCCCTGTATAATCCTGTGTGGGAACGCATCTGCAGAAATTACCGTGCCTGCAATGGAATGCCGCACTGTCATTTCAATTTGCGGGTTACTGTGCAAGAGTTTTAGAGTTTCGCCAAATTCCGTTTCCGATGCTAGGGACTCGTTTTCGAAAATAGTAAAAAATTCGTCTAAATTACGCTGGGTTAAGTAAAAATCCCGGCTGGCGGTTATTGTCGGGTGCGTAACTTGAAATTGGCGGCTTAAACGCCTGGCAATTTCCATGCACATATCGTCTTCATTAAGCAAAAATTGTAACATCTTTTGACTGGTTTCATCAAAAGCCCGCGTGTTGTGGGCAAAAGTAAGCCCTTGGCCATAAGAAACCTCTTCGCCGTTGCGACAACTGTTCAAAAAGCCGGAAATATTTTTGATAATATACATACGAGAACGACCTATAGACAGCGTAAAAAAAACACCCCTGTTTGTAGAGCACAGCGTTGGCACTAGCCTAACGCTTGTGCCCTGCACATCATCGTGTAGGGTCATTGTATCGTTGATATCGTCAAAAATAACTTCTTCCAATTTAGCTGTAAGGGCTCGCGCATGTTGGCGCATTTTACCGGCAGACAATTTTGTATGATTTTCTACATACGACAATAAGGCGGCAACAATGTGCTTGCACGCCCCTTTGTAAATTGTTCCACTTTGGCAAGAACATTCGTACCGTTCCAGACTGTCCTTATTTTCGAATTTTAGATAAACATTGTAGTTTTTGTAATTTCCCTCAATTGTGGCAGTAACAGAAAAGTCGCTGTCGGCATTTTCATTATCGATTTTGTAGGAAATTATCTTGTCTGTTTGAAAATATCGCTCGCCACGGTTATACACATCCTGGTTAGAACTTAGCTCCAGTATCGTTTCCTTGGTAAAAGCATTTTGTGAAGAAGGCATTTTCTTCCCCCGTTTCAAATAAATCCGATTGTTTTACGCGGCTGGGTATGTAAAATTACTATTCTGGTTATTCTATCTTACCATATCTCTAGTCAAATGTCTAAAGAATTTGTCATATATCCAATATTATGTTACAGTAAGTCCAATTGCTACGTAATAGGAGTGATGCGCATGGGTGGTTTTTGCGGTTTTATCGCAAGTAATTTTGAATCGATAGGTAACGAGATACTTGCAGCAATGCTTGGTAGGTTAGAACACCGGGGGCAGGATATCGATACATGCTTGCACGGCGGTGTTGGCCTGGGCCTTGTTGGGCGCGGCTCTATTTACCCAAATGCGGCTATGCCTGTAGTGCTTAACGGCACAATTTCAAACATACACAACCTTCGCGCCCTTTTGGTAAATGACGGCCACGATTTTGAAACCAATTCCCATGCGGAGGTTTTACAGAAAATGTACGCCCAGTATGGGGTGGACATGCTTTCGTATTTAAGTGGCAGTTTTGCTTTTGCAATATATGATGCGGAAGAAGATACGCTATTTTGTGCTCGTGACCCGTTTGGTATCAAACCATTTTATTATACTTCCACCGATAGTGGGCTAATTTTTGGTACAGAAATTAAGCCCTTTTTTATGTGCCCGGGCTTTAAGCCTATACTTAACATGGAAGCGTTAGGGATGTATCTAACATTCCAATACTCTGTGTTAAGAGAGACTTTTTTTGCAGGCGTGTATAAACTACCCGCTGGGCATTATATGGTTTGTAAAAATGGCCAAGTGGAGATTAAAGGATACAGTACTCGTGAGTTTTCTCCTGAAAAAATTACGCTAGACCATGCCGTGGATGAAATTGACCGTGCAGTGATTAGCTCTGTAGAAAAATCTATGGAAGTAGAAGGTGAAATTGGTACATTCCTTTCCGGTGGCGTGGATTCTAGTTTTTTGGCTGCTAGGTTTGGAAAGCATGGCGGCAGGAAAGCATTTACTGTGGGGTTTGACCATGAAAATTACAATGAAATTGACCAGGCGAAAGAACTATGTGGCCACTTGGGGCTTACGCATATTACAAAAATAATCCCCAAGGATGAGTATTGGCGCGCACTGCCAGAAATTCAATACTATATGGACGAGCCCATGGCTGACCCTGCTGCAATGGCATTTTATTTCGCATGTAAAGAGGCGGCTAGCCATGTAGATATCGCCCTATCTGGTGAAGGGCCTGATGAACTATTTGGCGGATATAATATTTATAAAGAACCACTTAGCTTGCGGCCGTATTCGCGGTTGCCGCTTAAATTGCGGAAATGGATTGCTACCTTGGCAAAAAAATTGCCCCATAGACTAAAAGGGCGAGGATTTTTGTTGCGTGCCGCAAAAACTGTGGAAGAACGTTTTATTGGAAACGCCTATATATTTTCCCCTAATGAGCGAGATAGATTGCTCAAATATCGCACTGTGGGTACCCCGCAAGACATTACTCGTCCGTATTACAACAAGGTAAAACACCTGGATGATATAACAAAAATGCAGTACCTGGACATTAACCTATGGCTGACAGACGATATATTACAACAGGCCGATAAAATGAGTGGTGCACACGCATTGGAACTGTCTACCCCACTTTTGTCTGGTGAAACATTTGCAGTAGCAAGCAAATTGCCTGTAAAGCACAGGGTTAGCAGGAAGGAAACGAAAATTGCATTCCGTAAGGCAGCCGCAAGGCATTTACCAACAGAAACTGCAACGCGAAAAAAATTGGGTTTTCCCGTACCTATTCGCATTTGGTTGCGGGAAGACAAATATTACGCCAATGTAAAATCCTATTTCCAAGGCGTAGCAGCTACAAAATATTTTCATACAAAGGAACTGGTACACTTGTTGGACGAGCACTACCACGGCCGTGCGGATAATAGCCGCAAGATTTGGACAGTTTATATGTTCCTGTTATGGCATGAGGAGTATTTTTTATGATTTTTGAGAGTTTCAGCTTTAAAGACACGGAAAATTTTGGCCTTATGATGGGCCAGGAGGCAAAAAAAGGTGATATTTTTTGCCTTAGCGGCAACCTGGGAGCGGGTAAAACTGTTTTTGCCCAGGGCTTTGCAAAAGCGTTAAAGTACGATGGACGCGTTACCAGCCCTACATTTACATTGGTGAATGAATATGTAGGCGGACGCCTACCCATCTACCATTTTGACTTATACCGCCTGGAAGGCGGCGAAGACGACATGGAAACCATCGGTTACGAAGACTATTTTTACGGCAATGGCGTGTGCTTGGTAGAATGGGCGGAGCTTGCCAAGGATGCGATGCCCGAAAACGCCATATGGATAAATATTTCCACAAATAATTATAAAGGGCCAGATTATAGAGAAATTCGTATTGGAGACGATGATGAAGATGACACTGCTAGCAATTGATACTTCTGGCCAAACTGCCTGCGCCGCAATTGTAGATGAAACACAAATTGTTGGCGAAATCGCGCTTAACGCACGGACGGGCGAAAAGTCATGGACTCATTCGGAAATTTTGATGCCTGGTATTGATGAACTTTTTCGGCTAGTGGGCGTGGACATGCACAGCATAGACTACATTGCGTACACAAACGGGCCGGGCTCGTTTACGGGGTTGCGCATTGGCGCGTCTACCGCACTGGGGCTTGGCGCGGGGTTAAATAAACCAACCATCGCCGTTCCCACACTGGATGCACTCGCATATAATATGAAATGTTGCGGCCATACGGTTGTGCCAATGATGGATGCGCGTCGCGGGCAAGTTTATTCTGCCATTTATAGTAAAGAAACTGTTCGCGTGTCGGATTATTTCGCCCTTCCCGTGGAGGATGTGCTAGCGCAAATACCCAGTGAGGCAATTTTTTTGGGCGATGGAGCTTGTACTTACAAAGACATAATTTTGGCCGCGAAGCCAGACGCTATTTTTGCGGCGCCAAATAATAATCGACAACGGGCATCGTCTGCCGCTGTGTGGGCGATAGAGCAGATACGTGCCGGTTTTGTGCCCGACAGTTCGGTCGAAATTTTATATGTACGCGAGCCTCAGGCCGTGCAAGATTTAAAGCGCAAAGCTAATCAGGAGGTCGGCGGTGTATAAAATCGTACCTACAGACCACAGCCACCTAAAGCAAATGCATGAAGTTGAGGTGGAGTGCTTTGCCGAACCATGGTCGTTATCAGCACTGGAAAACGAGCTATCATACACTACGTCCATTTGCCTTGCTGCGCTGGATGAAAATGATAATGTTGTCGGCTATGTATCTATGCGGCATATAATCAACGAAGGACATATTTCCAATATTGCTGTAACAGAAAAGCACAGGCGGCAGGGTGTTGGTGCGTTACTACTAACGACATTGACTGATGAAGCCATAAAACGTGAAATGATTGGCCTAACACTGGAAGTACGCCAAAGTAACCATGCCGCAATTGCACTATATGAAAAATTTGGCTTTAAGACCGAGGGGCATAGGAAAAATTACTACTCTTATCCTACGGAAGATGCGGTAATTATGTGGCATAAAATTTCAACTGAAATCTAAGCAGCCAGAGGCTGCGCATTTCGTGCTATGAAATATCAACTGGTAACCAAATCCAACCAGTTGAAAAATATATGAGGTGTAAGTATGAAGGAACTTAACTGGAATGAACTGAAATATTTTCACAAAACAAAAAAAATCGATACGACCGAGAACGCCGGTATAATCGGCCAGGAACGTGCGTCAGAGGCACTGCGGTTTGGCCTTCACATGAAGGAAAAAGGGTATAATATTTACGTGTGCGGCGGGACAGGTACCGGCCGCACATCTTTTGCGCGGCAATTTGCAGAGGAGTTGGCAACTACCGAACCCACACCTATGGACCTGTGCTATGTGTATAACTTCGATAATCCAAAATGTCCAAAACTACTGCAACTACCCGCGGGGCTTGGCAAACAGCTAAAAAAACGCATGACTGAGTTACTGGAAAACTTAATGACAGAAATACCACGCAATTTTGCAGACAAAGACTATGAACAAAAGAAAAACAGCCTGGTAAAGCACTTAAAACACAAACATGACGAAATAATTAAAGTCATGTCGGAAGAAGCGCGAAAAATCGATTTCGAAGTGAAAACTTCTAATACAGGCTTATTTTTCCTGCCTATAGTAGACGGCGAGGTTATTAGCGAAGACCAATTCGACACCTTAACCGAGGAACAACGGGACACAATTACAAAAAAATCTGAGTCAATACAAGCACGTGCATCTGAAGCCCTTAGGGAAATAAAGACCCATGAAAAAACCACCCGCCGCGATGTGGAGGAGTTGGATTTTTCCATAGGTTTACTTACAGTTGGCCACCACATGAGCGATATCATGGACGAATTTGCTCAAGAGCCATCACTGCTAAAATATTTACAAGCGGTAAAAGAGGACATTCTGAGTAACTTGCAAGAATTTCTCTCCTCCGACCAAGACGACGAGGACCCAATGCAGCAGCTAATGCCCTGGCAAGCAAAAAAAAGCGGCGAAGATATTTTCTCCCGCTACAAGGTGAATTTGCTGGCCGATAATAGCAGCCAAAATGGCGCGCCAGTGTTGGTAGACTACAACCCAAGCTACGCAAACCTAGTTGGCGAAGTGGAGTATGATAACGAGTACGGCAATTTCTCCACTGATTTTATGAAAATAAAGCCGGGCCTTTTACACAAGGCCAACGGCGGATATTTGATTGTGCAGGCACAGGATTTGCTGTCCAACTACCATGCGTGGGAAATTTTGCGCCGCTGCCTTATCACCGAGCAGATAATGTCTGAGCCATTACGAGAATTTAACACTGGCGTGGCAGTTGCAGGTCTAAAACCCGAGCCCGTGCCTTTGAATGTGAAGGTAATTATTGTCGGTGGTGGTTTTTACTATGATATCTTGCACTACTATGATGATAATTTCGAAAAATTGTTCAAAATTCGTGCGGATTTTGACTATGAGATGAATATAAACGAAAAAAACATTGGATCATTGGCGGGATTTTTGTCACAAAATTCTGCATTGCCATTAGAAAACAGCGCAGTGCAAGCGTTGGTCGAGTACTCCACCCGCCTTGCCGAGCGGCAAGATAGGCTAAGCACAAAATTTTCTCGGATTAAAGAAATTTTGGATGAGGCCCAGGCCTGGGCAAAAATGGACGGTGCTAAAAAACTGACCGCCGCGTATGTGCAAAAAGCCATTAAAAAACGCGATTTTAGGCTGAATATGTACGAAGAAAAGTTGTCGGAAATGATTGAAGAAGATACAATCATGATTTCTACCGAGGGTGCGAAAATTGGGCAAATAAACGGTTTGGCCGTGCTTGATACCGGTGATTACGCCTTTGCAAAGCCGTCACGCATAACTGCTACGGCATATATGGGTAGCGCAGGCATAATAAACATCGAAAAAGAGGCTAATATGTCAGGCGCGATACATGAAAAAGGTGTGCAGGTGTTGAAAGGCTACCTTGGACAAATGTATGCACAAAGTTTCCCTCTTTCACTGTCTTGCCGCATTTGTTTTGAGCAAAACTACAGCGGAATAGATGGAGACAGCGCGTCGTCTACAGAGCTTTATGCCATACTTTCTGCGTTGGCAGAGTTACCGTTGCGGCAGGATATTGCTGTTACGGGCAGTATCAACCAGCATGGGGAAATCCAGCCAATTGGCGGCGCAACATATAAAATCGAAGGCTTTTTTGACCTATGCAAAACCCGTGGACTAACAGGTTCTCAAGGGGTTATTATCCCTACCCGAAATGTACGTGACTTGGTGCTTAAAGACGAAGTCGTGGAAGCCGTGAAAAAGGGCGAGTTTCACATTTACCCCATCTCCCATGTAGATGAAGGGATTGAAATATTACTTGGTCTGCCTGCTGGCGACAAGAGCAAAATGCCATTTAATACCGTTCATGGCAAGGTGTATAGAAAATTGCGCTCGTACCATAAAAAAGGCGCGAAAAGTGAGTAATAAGTGTGAAACATTTGCGAAGCAAATTTTCACCCAACCGATTTTAGCCGCCGACGTAGGAGGCATGGAATAAGTGAAAGTTCCATTTAACGAAATTGGCACACTTTTGCTTGGGCTGATACTGTCAGTTATATCGGCTGTTATTTGTATGCAAATTATGGGCCAGCTTGGTATAACGCCTAATACTTCGCTTATTAGCGCGGTTTTGGTTATGGTGGTGGCACGTGTGCCACTTGTGGTTGCGCGGCGTTTCCGCAACCTAGAGCGGCAAAATTATGTGCTGTCCATTGCTAGCGCCGCGGGTTTTGCGGCGGCCAATTGTGGCTTTGTTGCCATCGCCATGTTTTACATAATGGGAAGGACTGATATGCTTTTGCCTATGGCGTTTGGTACGCTGGTTGGCAGTGTTATTTCCGTGTTTGTAACGGGGCGGCTTTTCGATTCGAAAATTTATCCTGCTCGGGGGGCGTGGCCGCTGGGTGCAGCTGTTGCTAACTCCCTTGAAGCGGGGGACAGCGGAGGTAAAAAGGGTTTTCAGTTGTTGCAGGGCTTGGCTGTGGGTGCGCTGGCAAGTATTTTGGGGATACCTGCTGCCGGGGTAGGTATTGCCTTTATCGCTAATATGGTGACAATGGCGGCTCTTGCGGTTGGAATTGTGCTGCGGGGTATTCCACCTTCTTTTTCCGCGGGTTTGACATTGGCGATTCGTATATTGCCCAGGGTGCTATGATTGGCGCGGGCATTGTGGCCTTTGTGCAGATTTTCTTTTCACGTGGACAAGCAGGAACATCTTCAGCAGAAGTTGAGTACACCATTGACGATAAGACTGCTTCGGGTAGACTTTTGACTTCTGCCGTGTTATTTGTGGTGGGCGCAGTTGTTATTGCCCTTATAACAGGTGCGTTTGGTGAAATGGGGACAGTACAGTCTGTTTTATGGGTGATTTTTGCGGGAGCTTCTGCCGTAGTTGTTATGATTTTAGTGGGCACAGCCAGTATGCACAGTGGTTGGGCCCCCTCGTTTGCGGTTGTAACAATCTGTTTGACCATTGGAGTTTTTGCGGGCTTTCCGCCTCTTGCGCTGGCTGTGTTGGTGGGGTATTTAGGCTCTATCGGGCCATGCCTTGCAGACACTGGCATTGGTCTAAAGGCGGGCTGGTTATTACGCGGCAAAGGCGCAGATATGGAATATGAAATGTATGGCCGACGGCAACAGGTTTACATCAAGCAGGTTGGTGTTGTAATTGGCATTGGAGTTGCTGTGGTTTTTGGCACTATGTTAATACGAAACGACGTGCTGCCACCAATGAGCATTTTTTATGCAAGCACTATAGAAACTGTGGTAGATGCGGCGGTCATAAGACAGCTTGCTATCTGGGCTGTGCCAGGGGCTGTGTTGCAGCTTGCTTTTGGAAATAAAAGTGCCGGCCTAATGTTGGCGGCCGGCCTGTTGATAAATAACCCTATTTTTGGTGTAACGATTTTAGCGGCACTGGGTGTGCGGCGTATTGTGGGAGATAAGCACATGGGTGTGCGCGCCCCTGGGATAATTGCTGGAGATGGGCTGGTTGGTTTTGTTAGCAATGCCTGGCGAGTGTTTTTTTAGAGTTTCAATAATTTGGCTGCTCGTTCGTACGCCAGTGCTAAATATTGCTGTGCCGGCAATCCATGATAAATTGCAGCCCTCTCGTGGTTACGGTTAAAATCCACTTCCAATGTAAAACAATCTACACTTTTACATATTTGCAGCTTCCGCATTTTCTCACCCCAGTCAATCGTACCATCAAAAGGCAACACATGGGCATCCGAACTCCAATTTATACTACCATCCGGCAGATAAGTATCATTAAAATTATCGTTAATATGCACCGCAAACAACCTATCACCATAGGCCGCAAGCACGTCACTGGGTCGGTTCAAATTTTCATGCCCGCTATCATAACACAGCCCCACATTAGGCGATACAAAATTTCGCATAACCGCATCAAGGTGGGCGGGCGACCACAGGTTTTCAAACGCAAGTTTAACATTTTTCTGCTCCGCAACCGCGACAATTTTTGAAATTCGCCTTAACCCTAAATCCGTTACCGGCGGGTACGGCGGCGTTGATGTAAGGTGAATCACAACAGTAGGAATTTCGTGCACAGCGCAGTCATTTACACAGGTGATTAGCTGATTTTGATAATCGTCCCCATCTACGCCATCCTCCCAAATGGAACTAGCCTTCACATCCCTAAACGGCGCATGGACATTATCAATATGCAGCCCGATTTTTCTTGCCATTTCCGGCTGCTGTTGCCTGTCCTCGTAATCCCACCACAGGCATGTCGCATCAAATTTTGCGTCCTTTATCAGCTGCAACCTTTCCGCAATTGGAATTTCATTATAGCTAAACCACGTACATATTCCGATTTTCTGCATATGCTCAGCCCTCGTATTCAGACTTCAAAATAGAATAACAAACCGCATCAAATATAAGATTATCATACCGCTTACTAGCCTGGCGGAGCATTCCTTCGCGGGTAAACCCACACTTCTCCACCACCCGCCTTGCACGGTCATTGAACGATTTGTGATATGTGGAAACTAAGTCCAACCCCATATCATCAAAGGCATGAGCAATAGCACATTTTGAGGCTTCTGTGGCAATTCCCCTACCCCAATAGTCAGCGGAAACAACAAACCCCAGTTCACGCACGCTAATATTTGGCCGCTTGCTGTCGGCGTGCAAGCCAACCGAACCAATTACCTTGTCGTTTTCTTTTAGCACAATCGCCCATATGTCATTGTCATTTATGAAGTATCCAATAACTTCTTGGGAAACTTCTATGCTGGTGTGAGGCGGCCAGCCACCATTCAGCCCTACCTCCGGGTGCTTTGCGTATTCGTAGAAGTCGGCTGCGTCGGCGGGCTGCCACGCGCGTAGTACCAGGCGTTCAGTTTCTAATGTTTTCATGTTCTACCCCTTTTCTTTCAAATATATCACAACGCTGTCGTTGGTACAACATTGACAGACACAATCAGCTATAGTACATTCAATATCAAGAGAGGTGCTATATGAGAAGAACATCAGCAGTGCTGGTGGTTTTGTGCGTGCTGTTTTTTTCCGCTTCATGCGGCAGACGCGGTGGAGTTTATGAGACTTATGTAAATGAAGTTGATGAGATTGAAGAAGCTGAAGACATTATAACCCCGCCAGAGCCAGAACCTAAACCCATCGCAGAAGCGGGAGAAGAAACAGGAGAAGAACCCGCGCACTCCCCGGCATACACACCAACCCTAGCGTGGCAATTTGCCTACGCACAACTGTTACGAGATTATAAAGAATACGCCGCAGAAAGGTCAAGCAGTGAGCCAATTAGCAGATTCATCTTGTTAGATGTAGATAATAATGGTATACCAGAACTGCTTATCCTGGCCAACCACGGCATTGTTTCACAAGTAGTTGCCGCGTACACATTTGCAGACAACATGGCAACACCTGTTACCGCAAGGTATGAACTGTGGTTTTCACTATACAGCACACCGGCAGGCGGCCAATCGGGTATAATCATTGATGCAAGCGACAGCGGCTTTTCTTTGTTTATACATCTTTCGATGCAGGACAACGAACTTGTGCAAAAACTTAGCATTATGCAAGACTGGACGCGTTTGCAAAGTGGCTACGAAGGACAGGGAGAATTTTTCCTAAATGGCGTAGCCACAACGGAATATGAATACAATTACCTATGGTACAGCGTATTCGGCGGCAGCAGGTCTAGCCGCGATGGTTTTACATGGCATTGGCCGATGGAAATTACCGCCAGCAATATCAATGAAATAATCTACGGCTGGCGACACCCGCCGCCTCCATATTACAGACAAGTTACAGGCGAAGTTACCGCCATACGCGGGCTCTTGACCCCAGAGGGTAATATCCACCCATATGTAAGCTGGTTGGAGCTAGACATAACAGACGAAAACGGCACACAAACAACCCTTCTAGCCACAGCGGAAACAGTAGTGCCTTTCGGCGGCTTGGCTGTTGGCGAAACGATTACTGGTTTTGTCCTCACTCGCAGGCCAAGGCTTCCAGGCGGGCAGCCTATGTACATTGTATCTGCACTAATAACAAACGTGCCCGAAGGGCTGGGCATTCATGTACATTATTTTGAAATAACATACACAACACGCATAAATGTGCATGGCAATCCATGGCAGGGTCGAATGTTTTTGAATGAGCAAATCCCAAATATAGGCGACTATCTCCTGGCTACCGACGAGCGCAGTTTTTTGCGAACGGATGAAACATATTTTATAGATTTTAGAAACCCACTGAATGGACGTGAACCCGCAGGGTTTGTTATTTTGTACGAACTTAGCGACACAAGTCACGCCCACACACCAATATACAAGGGCTTTTTTATAAACGAAAATTTCGACACACGCAGTAACGAGCATTATATGACCGATTTTGTTATGCCTAAAATGCACGCCCTCACGGATTTTGAAATATTAGACTTGCCAGTATATCTTCACCAAGAGCGATTTCCTTTAGATGTACCGCCAATTATATATCACGACGGTACGACAATAATGATTCCTCTAGCACCATTGGCAGAGCAATTATGGTGGGGTATGGGTTTCTTTGTAGGATACTGGGGCTTTCATTTTGGTATTTTTGGTGGCGGCAGCGGCGAAACCGCAGCTATGCAATTTGAGAGAAACTATGCCACCGGCCTAGGGCGCATGGATTCATTTGGCACGCCACCAATTTTGGTGGACGGTATAATCTACCTGCCACTGTTTGGTTTTTTTGTGGGTGTAAGTGTGCGCCAGGCTTCGGACGCATTTATATATAATGGTGAAATTCACATCGTAAACAGGGGCTGGAGCTTTTTGCATAGCGACCAGATATGGCGGCGCGGCTTTGGAGTGGACGAGTATAACCCCATATCCGCCGATGTTTCAGGGCTACCCATATATGTAGACGGGAGAATGATTGACGCGCCCCCCGCATTTTTGTCCGAGGACAAATTGGATATAATGCTGCCGTTAGTACCATTGGCAAAAGAGCTGGGATTTTCAACCGAAATAGAGCCCTGCGGCTGCGTACAGATAACGTTGCAGAGTCACACTGTTATAGTTACCGCAGAACACGGCTGCAAAGCACAATACGACAATGTTCACGACAATGCCATTCGCTGGACACCAAGCCCATGGCGAGATGGCAGCAGTACGGCATATACCTGGGTAAACGGCGAAGTATTTCTACCTTTCTGGGGCTTTTTTAGAGGCTGGATGAATGTCGGCGGCTTTGTGAGTTATACCAGGATTGAGTTATTTGCAACCAATGCGTATTCGTTGCACCCTGCTTGGTGGTAAAAAAGCGCGCTTATGCGCGCTTTTCCTACAGACATGCATCAAGACATAAAAAAAACGAGTCGGCATATGCCCACTCGTTTTTTTATTCATTCTTACTTCATTTCATTAAGGTTAAGCAACAATTCCCAAGCCCTGTCAACCTGACCTTGGTACTCAGCAATCAAATGCTCATTACCAGGTTGGAACATATGGCGGAAACGGCCTTGCTCTTTTAGATAAATCTCAACAGGCTTTTTCTCTTTAGGGATATAGTTAAGTGTAACTTTGCCTTCGACAATTTCAAACATTGGCCAGATGCAAGTTTCAACTGCAAGCTCACACATTTCCATCAAACGGTGGGTTTCATATCTCCAACCACGTGGGCATGGTGCCAAAATGTTTAGGAAAGCCGCGCCTTTTGTGTAGATAGCTCTTTCGCATTTCTCAGATATATCTTTGAAGTTTTTAAGCGGCAATGTTTGTGCTACATATGGGATGTTATGCCCCATGATGATAAGTGTTAGGTCTTTTTTTGGTTGCAATTTGCCCGGTTTTTCAGAACCTACAGGAGTTGTAGATGTTTCTGCATACGCAGGAGATGCGCTGGAACGTTGGATACCTGTGTTCATGTACGCGCCGTTATCGTAACATACATAAACCATGTCATGGCCGCGCTCCATAGCACCTGATAGTGCTTGCAAGCCGATATCATATGTGCCGCCGTCACCAGCAACAGCTATGAATTTTGTATTTGGAACTTTGTCGCCTTTGCGCAATTTCGCTTCATACGTTGCTTGTGCACCGGAAATGGTAGCTGCAACGTTTTCAAACGCGCTGTGGATGAATGAATCTTCCCATGCGGTGTACGGATACAAGAAGCTGGAAACCTCCACACAGCTTGTAGCGGCAGAAACTACCGCATGGTCTTCCGGTTTGAGTGCACGTAAAAGTGTACGCATAACAGGAGACGCACCGCACCCGGCGCACAATCTATGGCCGCCGGTAAAACGCTCGGGCCTTTGGGCCCATTCCTTTAAATTATAAGC
>Ga0123355_10009311_pt1 | contig 14922 bp, 11 predicted proteins | sample TergutEmb28metaG_3_FD_89872 | JGI IMG/M metagenome (GOLD analysis project Ga0123355, IMG submission 89872) | Embiratermes neotenicus P1 segment gut microbial communities from Petit-Saut dam, French Guiana - Emb289 P1 | ecosystem: Host-associated > Arthropoda: Insects > Digestive system > Gut ...
GTAGTAGTAGTAGTAGTAGTAGTAGTAGTAGTAGTAGTAGTAGTTGTTGTTGTTGTTGTTGTTTTTGTTGTTGTTGTTGTTGTAAGAGTAGTAAAAGTAGAAAGGAACATAAACCGTCTTCTTTGAGATCTAAACATTCATTTAGATCGTCGCCTACACACCCCTTAAAAATTACATCACGACCTACTTGGAGGGACGCTGGATGATCTGGTTGCTCAGACGCTTTGTGGACTTAGGTAGTCTCCGGTATCGCAGAGCTGCCAAGGCCCACAACAGCTACCTGGCAATATAATAAATATGGCGACTATGTGACCTGGATTGTAACATCCTGACTTCAGCCTTCACGATCAGCTTCTCAGTTTTATTAAGTTACATGGTTACCAACACTGAAGCTCTCGAAGTATTTTTTACTTCGTGAAACAACTGAGTGGCTCCTCCTTACTCCAAAATTCTATTACCTGACTGGAAACGAAGCTAATCTCATCCTAGACAGTCAGTCAGCCAGCCAGGCGTTCAATCAGACAGAAACACAACACCTCAATACTATCATGACCTTTGCTTCGACACAGTTCCAATAATATTAGACAGGGTAGAAGTTACACCTGGTACACATGGCATCAGGACAAAGAGCTACACAGCTCTACGCATGTCAATTCATAAGTAACTCCTTCATACAACAGCTACGGGTGTATCGAATCTTAACAGCGGTTGCCGTGGAGGGGGGGGGGGGGAACTTCACACTTGTACGCATTAAGATAAGTAAAGTGGGAGACGCTACCCTCCACCTTCAGTATTCAGTCAGTAGCAGTCCTTTAGTTGGTCAAGGGACTTTCTATCTTGATGTTCATTGACGTGTTCACAACAGCCCCTCACTGGTCCTCACTCTGAGACACATATATCCTGGTTAGTCTAAATACCGTACTCCCATCTACGCTTAGATCTAAACCTCACGTTTTCGAATCCTCGTTTTTGTACATTTTAAACCTCATACATGCTTGCTACATACTAAAGCTAACTCAGGTTCAGACTTCCCAACCTCACAGATGCGGAATCAATCCTCAGCCAGAACACATGTGATTGAAGGCAAAAAGTACTTTTACAGCATTTTTTCTCGGAAGGATATTTCAGCATTCCCTGTTAACTAACATCTCATTAATGCTCCCCACTTATCGGTTATCACGTGACAGACCTTGCCTGACATCACATTATATTTTTTCCCCCTGTATCGCTGCGGCCTAAGGCGCGCCATGACCTCCTAATTCCTGAAGTTTCTAGATCACACACAACGACGCACCATAATCAGTTGGACTCCCCTGGACGAGTGATCGGCTCGTCGCAGAGACTTATACCTGATAATACACAACACTCAAAAGAGAAGGACATCCTTGTCCCCGGTGGAATTCGAACCCAAACCCAGCAATCGAGTGGTCGCAGACCTACACCTTAGACCGCGCGGCCACCGGAATCGGCTTTTAACATGATGTAATATATATCGCAGTGAACTTAAAGATTCAAGTCTTCTGGCATGTGATGAAATGTCGTTGATATATTTGTTTCAGACGTTTCGGCGAGTTGTAATTCCTTCATCTTCAGGGTCAAACAGTCCAATGTATTTAGACTGTTTCACCCTGAAGGCACTGTGTTCATCCAAAACATATCAGACTATAAACCCAACAGCACAGCATCACAACCTAGAAGAACTGATTACAGCGTCCCAGAGCTTAACTTCGTGGACTCGAATGTCTGACAAATGGTCAGATAGTCAAGACTAAATTACTTATCTCTAATATCGAACAAATTAGTTTCTATTCACGAACCGCAATGTTAGAAACATTTTTTGTCTTCTTTGTATATCCAGAATGTAATCAGTGGTCTTAGGGATTTCTTTAATTGTAAAAGGGATTAATACTAAAGAAGCAGAAACAGGAGATAAAATTACACGGTCCATTAAATTTAAATTGCGTTCTGAAAATTTTCTTCTAACACCATTTGGGAATACGCGACGTTATGAAGAGCACCTAAGTTCCAATTTCTCTTAACAGCCCACAAGTTCGTTAGAAGCGAAAGGGATTTAGACCCTAATCAGAGACACTTCCAAATGCAGTTGGCCACACTGAGGAAGGATATCTACATAATTCCTCTACCCACATAGCAACCTAAATATAGGGACTGCGCTTCTGGTAATTCCTTAGATAAAGAAATAACCCCTACGTTATTTGACTACTAAATCCTTGAAGCCTGAATTTTATCTCATTGCACTTAATCCTCCGAAGACTAACCCAATGTGAAAGTCCTTCTCTGTCCAAAGTTTCAAGATACAACAAAGAGTTTTGTCTTTTTGAAGACTGTCCCGCTTAACCTTCTGATAACGGTACCTTTAAGACGAAGATGAGTAAAGAATATTAGTGAAATTGTACTGAAAGTGGAAAAAAAGTACGGGGAGAAAAATCTTTTTCACTTTCACTTCTTTATCTTCAAATCTCACACATATAGACCTGGGATCGAAACTGGGTCTCCAGAATGAGAGGCGGAAGACAGGCCATCTGATCCACGACCCGTCCTTCAAAGATAAAAATTAATCTGCCTTATATCGATTACAGATATTCCGACTATGGAACAAACAGCAAGATGTGCTACCTTTAGAAAGTGCAGTCGGTAAATGCAGTGTAGGGAAGTACGCGTTCTTTATTGTTAGAGTCATGCAGAACATACATACATACCGTGAGCTAGAGATAATTCAAAACTTTGATTGTTAAACCTGGCTATAGGTGTAAAATTTACCACTAGACTTAGAGGGGCTGAATAGCCTATCCTACCTCACAGAAAACGTATAGCTCTTTCAAAAATATTGCTTTGGTAAATTATCACAGTTTTAGGAATTGTGTGTACCATAATCAGAATTGGTGTACACAGTAATCACAGAGCTACACATTTCTAACTTTCTGACGCATGTACTCACTCGTTCTTGATTTAGATAATGATTTTCCTAATAGCTAAAAATGGTAGAATAATTAGTCCACAACTAATCGCAAGGAATCAGGAAGGAGATGGCAATTATCCAGCTGAAGTTACTGAGAAATGTGAAAAAAATTCCAACACATTAAAACAACTTAGCACCGAAACTTTAAACCAGGGTTTCCCATAAAGCTACAGAATTTGCAACCACATATTTTCGGAAAATATTTTCTTTCGATAATAGTCCAATAAAAATGCAGCGGTTACTACATGTACCACCTGGTTTAACTTACCACTAAACAATTCTACGTTCTGCCCACTCAGTTTATTTATGTGTTTTGTAAGGATCTCAGAAAAAAAAACCGCGACTATTTCCCTACACAACATTAACTGATTTGTTTTTATAACCGAATCAGAGAGTGGTTACTGCGAGGTACGGACTGAATGTTTAAATATAATTCCGCTTGATTTTAGTTTTTAACGGGTCAGTTACTCATGAAGTAGATACAAAACTACAGGACATAACAAGACAGTGTCTCTAATGCATAGGTTAACCGCTAAACCACAGCTGTTATTCTACACACCGCCTGTTTTAACATTAAACAAGATGCACATTTTTACCACACAGTACATTGTTGTGTTTGGTACGGTTATAGAAATAAAAAGCAAGTATTTCCCTGCATAGCATTTACTGACTGCTTTTGGCAGTGAAATATAGTACGTTTCCACTCAAATATAAAAGCATTTTTAAGGAAAGTATTGTTGAAACAAATTTCAGACTTCACAGGGTCACATTATTCCTTAAGAAGATCTCATTTACTTTCATATTACTATCTTCTTGTAAATAAGAATAATACTAAAATGGATCTATAAAAAGTAGGATGCGGAAGTATGAACTGGATTTCTCTGGTTCAGGATAGGGACATTTTGCGGGCTTTTATGAATGCGGTAATGAACCTTTGGGTTCCATAAAACGCAGGGCAATTTCGTGACTATTTGAGGACCTGTTAGCTTCCCAGGGAGGGCTGTGTTCCATCGAGCTAGCTATTTAGTTAGTTAGTTAATCTTCATATAAATAAATATTTATCTCGAAATTATTATTTTTATTAATACACAAACCTGCTAATTTGTGCGTTTATGTTAATCCATGTGTATTCGTTATTTCTTAACTTATTTCACGAAACATTACCAAGTACAGAGTTCCAAAGTTCCCTTTAATGTGCTGCATAGTCTAAAGGATAATAGAGATGTGTTCTGCCGAATAACTACGTTAAATTAGGGAATTGTGTGCAAATCGTAGTACTGATAAACTAAACATTTTATTAGATTCACTGAAAAGATGCTAATGAGAGATTTTAACATACGGGTATGAAGAGAAGTTATATATATCGGCACTAGAATTCTGAAAGAACAATGTTAAATTACTTCATATTTGATGCAATCAAGGATATGATTAATGGGGCACATGGCAAGCCTGAGGAGAAGAAAAGTATGGAGAGACTTTTAGTGGGTAAACCTAAAGGGAAAAAGCAATTTGGTAGACCTAGGCTTCGATGGGATAATATTCAAATGGACCTTAAGAAGTAGCACGCGACGTCGCGAGACAGATTCATCTCGCTCCAGAGAGGAACAAAGAGCTTGCTTTTTTACAAGTGGTAATGAACAAGTGGATTACACAGAATTCGGGAAATTTTTCGACTTATTACAGAACTATAAGTTTTCCAATAATTACTATGCTCTGATGAGTTATTTGTAATTGAAACGCAAACGAATGTCGGTTAGGGAACAAAATATTTACGTCTAACAATTCCAGCAGTGGCAGTAACAGTCCCACCTTAATAAATTTTGTGCTTCCGGATTCCGAACAGTAACTGCCTTCTATGCAGTTAATCCTTATGATGATGTGAACTACATACTCATTATTGCATACAACGATCTATTTCCATGAATAATTTTAGCGTGATATGTTTAACCGATCTTGAATAATCGTAGATGTACAACTGTCCGCTTCTCCTAAATTACCTGTTCCATGAAACTACTTTGTCGTATTTTCTGTCACTATGCGTGTACAGTTCTTCAAATAGCTTCAGGAAGGGCGTGATCGAATTTTGGTGACCGTGTTGTAAGCTAATTTAAGTTCTTGTAACGGTCAAAATATAAGTCTGAGAATTACAATTCATATTGCTGAAATTATTCGCTCTGTCAATTTGAAGAGAAGCACCACGGCCCCACACTGTCCCTCGAAATCACGCTTTTAAATTCTTTTGAAGAAATTAGAAAAGCACAAAAACATCACTCACTGAGAGATTTGCTGTTTTCACGGTGGTGATTACGAAGGCTGCAGACTCTGCGACATGCGGCAGTGCAGCCTCTACCTGAAGATGGGGGCAGCAAACCTCTCCGAAACTTCGTTAAGTTTCTAAAATATTACGCGACGTCACACAGCATTAGACGGCGAATTTCGTGTTTAGCCAATCCCAGGGTTTTAACATAGGTAATATAATGTTTGGGGTTACAAGCTGGTAACTATGAATATTGCAAAATTCTACGGTGTGACCCCCATAGTGTGGAATATTCTATAGTTCCACACTTCAGAGTATATTAATTTAACAGATCATTATTGCTATAATCCATTATTGCAAACACATTTTGTGTTACAACGTAGTGTAATACAAAAGCATAACATCATAAGAGCCAGGGGTACACAAATTTTCCAAAATTCGTGGAGCCACATGAAAATTATAGGCGCCACAAGGGTGCAAGTTCCGTGTTTAGGACCCGACAACATTATAAATCATCTGCAAAATTTCACGCCCCCGTGTACGAGGTCACCTGAGATTTGTGCACCCCTGGTGTAAGCACATTCGTCCTACCTTTTTTTTTTGCATGTAGCTACGTGAAAACTGGAAGATTCCAAAAATATTTCTTTCAGTATGGAGAAGCACACAAAATTAATTACCTGCAAGAGAAGATAGTTGCCGGTTTTGAAATTTTTGAAAATTACTGTATTCACTGTTTCACAGCGACATGTTCCACAGCAGCACTTCAAACGTTCATCGCTGATAATTCATCACCGAGAAAAAATCAGCGACAGGATAAATTAACGCCTATTGTGTCTGGCAACAAAAAAATTTCACTGTACCTCCTCAAACGTTCAAATTACATTTACATTGAATTATGTCACTTTCTATTTTGTGTCTTCATTAATTGAAAGCCTAGTGGCGAAACAGAGAGATATTTTAAAATTTTGGTACTTCGATCTTAATTTCTATTCAAATATCGATATTCACTGTTCAAAATTGTCTTTAATTATTGTTTAGGCCTACAAATTCGTTATTTAAAACCCATTCTCACAATATTAAACAATTAACACACCCAGAGATTCAAGGAGACGACTATGAGAGATACATTCTATAAATTATTCGATTAACCTTCCTGATATTTTTATACAAAATTCTACAAAAAACACTTCATGGTAAGAGATACAGAAAACGGAAACACTGGATAAATTTTATGGTTTATTTATTTTTAAATTTTATATCATGGCTTTCTTAATCAGAGTCTATTATCACTTTCTGTTTCTTCTGGTGACGGACAATTTGAAACAACAGTAACTGTTGAACGTAACGGACGCAACTCGTATGACTAAATCAAATTACAATGTACCACTCCGTCCTTCCTTGTTTTGCCCAAACCTCACTGTCCAACACAGCTCTTTGTTGTGGCTATGGCGAATGGAGGGGATGGGTAGACATAACGTTCGTTGGTGAACGTCCTTTGCAGTTATTTGCTGCAGACAGAAACAGAAGAACGCGACGCGGGTTCACGCGACGTCGTCGGAATTCTCTTTCTGCTTTCGACGGGCGGCCGGATGCGACTGAGTCGGTCAAAATCAAGGCTCTTGCGACAGCACGCTCGTAGTGGTGAAACGATCGAACTACAGATGCATTCATCTACACACTGGTTCTGCCGAACGCATGCGCAAACATTACAGGGAGCGAGGAGGTGACGGTGATGCTCCTGTACTGTCTAATCACAAAATGGAGATGCGGTGTCCGATCCCAGATGGTCAGATTACGGAACTGAGACGATGAAACATATTAGAAACGAAAACCGTGGAGCAGAGTCCGTCGTTATGGTCTAACAGTCAACGAGCTGGTAAACACATTTTCATTTTATCAACCCTGAGGTTTTCTTTAATGTTTTCAAATTGGGAAAACACTCAACCATATAACGAGCTAACAGATCTAGTTAACACACTGTTCTCTAAGGTCTATTTTAATAGTATCTTCTCATTTATGCCTACCTCTCCCAATTACTTCTTTCCCTTCAGATGTATTTCCAGTACACTTTCTTCGAATTTTTGATCCACCAATGCATGACGTTTGGCTCTCTTGCTGTGGTTAATGTGTCAACACAGCCACACATAATCGATTCTCGCATCGTTAACACTTTTCTTAGACCATTCACAGAAACAGAGAACTTTGCGTTGATAATTTGTTAGCCCTATGTCCAAAATTCGAGCAGGGGCACCAGACACAACGTCTGACCGTAACTGGCTGCTGCTTTATAACTTCGTTATGCAACCCATACCTGTATTTCAGAGAATATATATGGAGAGGGACAGCGTCCGTAAAACTCAAGTTGATGAAATTATCTAATGTCGACTTACTACATGTTTCGGCCTAATGTGGCCATCATCAGGTACTCGTTCTTGATAAAAAGTAGTAAAAAATCTTGTATACAAAAATAAAATTTTTATTTGTGACAACGAGAATTCGTCCTTTTAAAAAAAAAAGACGGGTTCAGTTTAAAGAATATTTTGTTTCAAGTTTTTGCCCAAAACGTGGAATAAAAATGTGGAGGGCTGTTTTGAACACGGTAATGAAACGTCGGTCTATATAGAGTGCGGAGAAAATTTTGACTGGCCGAAAACCTGTTAGCTTCTCAGAAGGAATCCGCTCCTTGGAGTTAGTCACATGGGGATAAAAGCGTTATTGAAATGTGATGTAAACATTTCAATAATAGTATTACTTTCAAAAATTGCATGTTATTTGGTTTCTTTACTCTCCACTTTATGTAGATCTGATTTTTTTTTTTAAATTCTTTGGAGATGTTAAATAACATCTCGCCTTCTTCCAAATCAAGCACTCGTACTGTCTGCACAGTAGCAGAAGGCAGCGCTGTTTAACAAGAAAGCGCTTCCTCCGATTTGGCATTAGCACGGAAACATTGTCATTAATAGAATTTAATGTTGTATGCACGATTTTATTAACCTTATCTATAATGTATGGACACCTTATGTTGGCCACGTAAGCCGAAAATACTTGGTAAATCGATACCAAAATAATTTTGTCAAATCTAAGTTGAGACTAGTGTTTTTCTTCCCCCATATTTATATTTCGTATCGCAAAAGGATGCTTGGATTAAAGATTATTCCAGAGAATAACAAAAACAACACAATCGTCATGTCCGATTAAACGGTCCTTGGTCACAGACTGCAGTAGCCTTTTATAAATCCATCCACTTTTCTCACATCCGTCCGTAGTTTCATTACAAAACACAGCCCTCTGGCCCAGTAACTTGATTCGGATATTAAATCAAATGTAAATGAAGCATTATTACAAAGCAAACTCTAGAAAGTTACCACACTTAGCTGAACGTTGAAGACCGGAGCTTGGCACTCCTGTTTCGAACTACTTTGACTATTCTGACTGAAATTTCTCCATCACATTTTACGTGAGCCCAGGTAAATGCACGACTACTGGCTACACGAAATTACATCGCAATCTCCTCCTTTAACTTCTCTTCTAATCTTATGTTCAGTTTCTTTTTTTACAATTACACTATAAACCTTATAATGTGAGCTACAGAAACGCTTCTAAATAAATTGATAAGAAATAAAATATTAGACCTAACGATAATTTTAAACATGTATAAATCGGTGATATTACTTATGGAAAACAAATGTATATGACGTATTGAAATAGGTATGTATAATACAACACAGGATTTGGACCTAGGAGTGATGAGGTAACGGGGGAATGGAGGAGACTGCGTAACGAGGAGCTAAATGATCTGTACTCCTCACTCAATATTGTGCGGGTGATAAAATCGAGAAGAATGAGATGGTCTGAGTATGTGGCGCGTATGGGTGAGGAGAGGGGGTGTATAGGGTCTTAGTGGAGAAACCGGAGGGAAAGATACCAATGGGAAGACCTAGGCGTAGATGGGTGGATAATATTAGGATGGGTCTCCAGGAGGTGGGATGTGGGTGTATGGACTGAATTGGGCTGGCCCAGGATAGGGACGGGTGGCGGACGCTTGTGAGTACGGTAATGAACCTTCGGGTTCCATGAAATGTGGGGAATTTCTTGACTAGCTGCAAATCAGTTAGCCTCTCAAGAAGGACTCTGCACCGTGGAGTAAGTAAGTAATTAAGTAATATAATACAGGCCTATCAGAATTTCTTACGTATTGCATTATTACGTTGTCATTCTGAACTCGTCTGGCATTCAAAAATGACAGCACACTGCTGAATGTGCAACTTGCCCTTGCTCAGGCACAAGCGCGGGGCGGTTCATACTGAGTTTGGACTGGCAGAAGGAGCTGACGTCAGACTGCTCGAAGGCCTGTGCGTGTTTCTGTGCAAGTTGCTACATACTGATTGAAGCGTGAAATGGCTTGAACAAAAATGTGACGACAGAAACAAAAAAACACATTCTGTTTTCAATACAAAAGAACACAAAGCTCCGGAAATTTTGTCAGCTTCTCTCATCAAATCAAAGTTGTGGAAGTGGTGCCTGATTCCTGGTGTCTGCTGAAGGATCCTGCTGAATGGGCTAATTTCAACTACAAGCCACCCTGCGACGTTTAGCATGATCTTGATCAAAACACAGCCTATCCTGTTTGCGACTTTTCGTGGTTATTCCCAGTTTCTCCACTCAAAATGTCAGTTAATTACATGCATAAGTTCATGAAGGCTGCCTTTCAAATCATTTACCAAAAACTTCTAGGAGGCCGGTGTGGCCTAGGAGCAGGATGGTTCAGGCGACAAACCAATCCGCGGTGGAGTATATCGCCGTTATAAGGGATTACAATTCTTTTATAACGTTGATTGTGATCTATGTTAACCGGAAGACCACGGGCAATGTGAAACAGCGTTCAAAACTGGAATTAACAAAGTCCTCCGCTGAAGTTTTCCTTAATCAAGTGCCATCGACTGCCAGTTCTAGCAAGTTACCATCATAAAGAAAAGAATTCAGGCCCCCCTGGAAAATGTGAAGGGCCCTGTCAACTCTCGGAGAAAAAGGCATTACCTTCATTCAAAACGTCGGGGAAACTACTCCAGCCGCTCAGCGCCACACCCCAGGAGATCTGAATCCTCAATAAAACCACTCTGGAAACTTCCAATATTGATTATCTCGATCTTGCGTGATTTCAGGCTTCCGTCGTGAAAGAGCTAGAACAGCACTCTTCTAGGTTATTAAGCAGCGAGTAGTGGTAATTTCTTACCATCTCACGGTCTCCTTTGGTGTGACACCGTGCAATTTGGTAGATGGATGTCGACGTTTCGATGGGACCTGCCACCTTAATATTTTTGGTTACAGAGTTCTACAGTAAAGAGAGAGGCAGTACGTTCCTCTGAACAGACGGTACCATCTAACCAACTACACATCCTCTTATCACAAAAACCCCCACAACATCCATACTCACGTAAATATGCCATCAAACGGTCTTCCTTGAGATCATGTTCCAACGATCTATTTAGTTCTGTATCATCCACACTTTACGGCACGTGATTCCCATGTCGAATGCAGTACTTCGAAAATATAAATGACTGCAGTCACTGCACAAATATACGTTTATACAACGATTAACTTGGGTTTTATTTGGGCATTAGTTTTACATTGGACGGATCTCCAGGACGTGGGATGTGGTTATATGGACTGGATTGGGCTGGTCCAGGATAGAAATAGGTGTCCGGCGCTTGTGAGTGCGGTAATGAACCTTCGGGTTCCGTGAAATGAGGGGAATTTCTTGACTAGCTGCAAACCAGTTAGCTTCTCAAGAAGGACTCTGCACCGTGGAGTAAGTAATTACTTTTACATTTTATTCAACACGTGTTTTCGCTGACTTACCTACGTCACATGCAGTATCAGTGTTCGCAGTTTGGTTACCCTGGTTAGGATCGCTGCATTCACCCCCTCCCCCCAACCACCACCACCACCACCACCACCCAGTCATTAAATTTCCGATGTTGGTTTCACGTTAGTACTTTTAGTTCTAAATGACCCTCACGTTACCTACTTTTCTGCTTCTTATTGTGCAGCAAGTACGTAGTACGTAGTATGTTAAGTGCCAATTTCTATACAAATCTTTCTTTCCGTGGGATAATCCACTGGCTCATATGCATATATTTTACACTGACTATATTTATGTTAACAGAAACTATAAACTTATCATTCGGAATATCTTCGCCCTCAACACTCCATCATGTACGCACCTGTGCGTTCATTTGACGTTGGAATGGCACGAAGCCATCTACTAACCACGTTGATGTCCATGCAAGTAAAGTTTGTATCATACTTCCTCTGCTATATATTAGGTAGCTTTTCAAATTCAACTGTTGAAACACAATTCAAGGTATATTCGTTCACTATTTATGACACTAAAACACAACACCATTATCAGATTGCTTGCAATTACCAGAGAATTTCTGTTTCCAAGGCAGTACCACTCTTGCACGCACCGATCAGAACTGCAGTGTCTGTTTCCGTTCTAGCGAAATCGTCATAATTCGGCAGGCAGATCCGAAATATCCCGAGCATTATAAAGTTATGCTTCTTGCAGGGCGACCTTCAGTCTTTTAGCTTATTATGCGTTTCTTTACGACAGTCTTGCCGTGAAACACTGGCTTTCACATAAAAATATACGCGACGTCTCAAACAAGAAGAGGGCCGTCTTAGAAATGTGCACAATGCCATTTTGTACGAAGCCTGGCGACATCAATTTGCAGAAAACTTACGTGTTCTTATTGAATGAGACTCATATAGACCTGATATGAACAAAATGACCTTACCGTGGCTGCTGCTTTCTGTTCAAAGGTAATTCGTCAATCAATCAATCAATCAATCGATCAATCAAGTTCCAAACCGAAATAGGTCAGTAAGATATCTGTAAACAAGTCGCCATTTGCAAGACATTGAAGAGGAGGAAATGACATATGCAGATAGAGGAAAGAAACGGATAGATTTGAGAAAAATGAAGAAAGGAAAGCAAAAAAAGAGAGAGAGAGATTCTGTGAAACCTGCCGTTGCATCAGCATCCATTGCTCACAAGCATAGCAATTGATTCTGTAATTCCAACTGAGAGTATGACCGGCATTTTTAATTTCTTAGGTTCTCTGTATGCCTGTTATACAGAAAACTACATCTTGCTACATGCAGTCCAAATCTCCACATCATATTAAATAGTCTTTTTAATATTATCTTCCCGCCCATATCTACGTATCTTAGTTGAAATTTTCCATTCAGACTCTCCGACCGAAATTATGTAGATAAGTTTCATCTTTCCCACGTACTGTGTAAAATGATGAGGCCTGAAGCAGAATATCTGGTTAACATCTCTGGCAAGACAACCTTTAGTGTAGGCAGGCAAGGAAAGTTTCTAAATTCAAGTCCGATAAAATCATCAAGACAGGCAATGTGCGTATAAACGTAACACTGACGCGCTTTCGTTTAACTGCTGTTGCAGTGGAAATCACCAGGTATTATGTATTCTGAGATTGTGTTTGTAAACTTAGTTATCCAGCATCCAATGCGCATGCGCCATACTGTCGTCTGTGGCCTGTCCGGCTGTACAATATTTTTCCACATTATCTCACAAACGGCACGATTTTCGAGGGAAAAAAAAGTAATTTAAGACGAAATGTTTATCTTGATTTCCTCTACAACTTTCGCCCGAATCATTTCTTATTCTAAGAAGAACTGAGCGAGATATAATCAAACTTTTTGAGCTCGTGGTTCCGTGCATCTTAATTCAATGTGAATAAAAATCCAACCAGACGCAACAGTATGCATATATTTATTTACTGCAAATCTACTCTATATATTTCGGGTGTCACAGCACCCAGTTTTTAGTACTCCTGATGATGGGTGCTGTGACACCCGAAACATGTAGAGTAGCTTTGCAGTAAATAAATATTTGCATACTGTTGCATCTGGTTGGATAATAAAACGTGTCTAGTGGTCTTAATGTAAAGTGCCCGTTATTCTTGTCCGACTTTAAATAAATTTGAACTTTTTCTACAGTTTTTCGAAAAATACTAAACTATTAAATTTCTTAAAAATCCTTCCATTCGGAGCCGAGTTGTTCCATGCGAACGGAAGGACGGATGGACACGACGAAGCTATTAGTCTCTTTCGCAATTTTGCGAACGGGCTTATAATTGCTCATTGTTCGTCATTTCATCTGGCCCTTCACCCTTACTGCAAAGAAATCGACATCCACACTACTTTCATTTGGTTCTGTCGAGTTATGACGTCTATGTTTTTTGTCCCACGGAAACGAGCCACTGGACTTGATGCTCATAAGAACCTAATATTCAACACTGATCATTTGAATTAATCTTAAATTTAGAGCAGTTGGTTTTACTAGGCTTTTGACAAGAAGCATTGAGAGAATTTTCCAACTATCTTGTCTGGAGGTGATTTGTTTCCAGAGAAAATTCAGTTACTAGGCTTTTGACACGAAGCATTGAGAGAATTTTCCAACTATCTTGACTGGAGGTGATTCGTTTCCAGAGAAAATTCAGATTAAATATAAGGGCTATCTACACAAAAATCCAACTAATGCGCTAATGCATTTTAACACCACGTTACTCACACTGTTACACTGCTGTATGTGTCAGCCCTCAAAGAGCCATCCGCAGGGGAGTACTGAATACATTTCGTAATCAGGGTCAACAAAATACGTGAGCAGATGCAAACATGTATGAAATGAGGATTACACATTGCCACATAAGAAGGATTGTTCAATAGAAGAAGGAAGAACATCTTCCTTTGCCTAATCAATCACAGAAGTCTAAGACGTATTTGTCCGAAAAGTCGCTTTTTGGAACACAGAATAGGTGATGTAAGGAGGAACGGGACAGTGTTATAAAGGCTGCATGAAATATATCTTATAGACAGCAGTTTGGGAAAGGTTCAGGATAGGGTCAATTGGCTTACTCCTGTGAGCGCGATGATGAATCTTAGGGGTTACAAGAAATAAGGAGATTTTTTTTAATAGAGGTGGAACTCTTAGCTTTCAAAGGTGGACCCTGTTCCATTGATTGATTTAATTAACCTGTTAGTTAGTTTGTTAGTTATTTAGTAAGTTAATTAAGACCCAGGGCGGTATTCGCTCTCCTGTTACACGCAAACAACGTTCGTTGTCATCTTTAATTTACCGTCTTTCATCAAGCGGTCGCTCGTTGGCCGAACTCCGCATATTACAAGCAACTGTGACGAACTGGACCGCCCGTGTGACAGCCAACCATCAGCGGTTCAAACAACAACCATAACTGTGCAATTCAATGTTGTCTCAATTTCTTCAGCGCTACTATCCTCACTGCCGTAGCGCATACCACATGGCCCTGAAAAGAAACGTCGTGTCGCTAAGATCACTGAGCTACGCCGTGCACCTCAGTGAATCCAAAACGCCACCTATCAATTAATTAACAGCGTCCATACTTATGGTAGGGAGTGAAAGGTGAAAACAGGTTCGCGTCGATAGCAGCGGGTCTCGAAGTTGGGATCACTGCTCACGACAACATTACAAATTATGATGCTCCACTTTACGAAATTTTTCTACCCCCCCCCCCCCCCCCCCCCCCCCCCCCTCTTATAACTTCTCAAAACAAAAAAACAAAAAACAATTTTATACCATTTTTTTTTTCTCCACCCCACGCCCTCCCCCACCACA
>Ga0123355_10009312_pt1 | contig 14921 bp, 8 predicted proteins | sample TergutEmb28metaG_3_FD_89872 | JGI IMG/M metagenome (GOLD analysis project Ga0123355, IMG submission 89872) | Embiratermes neotenicus P1 segment gut microbial communities from Petit-Saut dam, French Guiana - Emb289 P1 | ecosystem: Host-associated > Arthropoda: Insects > Digestive system > Gut ...
ACGCGAGCAGCCCAGCAGCATCGCCGCCTCGCCCGTCCTGATCAGGTCACTCCCATCCACGCTGACCATCCTGCCCGGAAAACACAAAAAACGCAACACTGCTGTTCAGCAGGCTACAGGCCCCGCCGCATGCTGCCGGACTTGACGGCCAGCCCCATGCTTCCTCGCCCCTGGCACGCTCGATCAGAGGCTCGATACCCGCCTTACTGAAGAATCGCTGCAAGGCATTACGGTCGAAGTCGTAGCGTTCAGAGGTCCGGCAGGAGATGACACTCACCGGGAACTGGTCCACGCCCGGCACACGACAGTGAGGCTGCGCTCAGCGCTGTGCCGGACCGCCGGCAGGCCACTTCTCCACCACTCGTCTTCCCAGCGGAACATTCGGCCCGGACGCCACGAAGCACCGCAAGACCGATACGGGACGACGCGCCCTTCGGCCTCCTCCAGCAGACGGCCGAGCGCGATCATGGGCCGGCGTCTCATCGGGGCGGGTCTCGCGCAGGCGGCTTCTTTCCCGGTGACCGGGCTCCTGCCCGCATAGACCTAACCCGGTAGGATCCGCCCGGCAGTCGCCCCTATGTCACCCTTCGCAGTCATGGCCATGGCCATGAAGCAACGGTCTACACAACAAAGAACACGGTCCACGCGAGCCGTGAACCGTGTTCTAAAAACCTTTACTACCTGGAGCCCCGTAACAGAATCGAACTGTTGACCTTCTCCTTACCATGGAGACGCTCTGCCGACTGAGCTAACGGGGCGTGTCACGTGGACGTAGAGAGCATAGCGCACCATCGCGAGTGGTGCTGACTGGCCGCGGCCTGCTCGGGTGCCGCCGTGGGGGAACGGCGGCACCCGGCGCGCATGGCCGATGCCGGTCTGCTAGTGCATGAAGTTCCCGGCCGCGGTCGACTCGTCGATGCTCGAGCCCCAGTACCACTGAGTGGCGGTGGAACCCGGCACGATGTGCGGGTAACCGGTGGGGTCGGCGATCCAGTACTGGACGTGCGACTGCATCCACGTTGGGAGCGCTGCCACGTTGGCCTTCACCTGCTGCCAGTCGGACAGCATCGTGTAGACGACGGCGACCGTGTTCGGCTGCTGGGACAGCTTGGCGTGGACCCACTGCGCCGCACCGTACGGCGTGGCGTCACCGGGCTCCACGTCTAGCACGTTGGCCCTCGGGTCACTGCCGTTGGTGTCAATCCACAGCAGCGCACGGTGCCCGCCGACCTGGGACGGCGAAGCGGCGTACGTGCCGTTGGCGTAGACGGCGGCAGGCTGGCCGGCCGGGAGCGCGCTCGGCGTCACCGAGTCATACATGAGGAATGGCTGCGGCGGCGGGGCGGGCTTCGGCTGCGGCTTGGCCACAGGCTTCGGCGCGACCGCGGGCTTGGCCGCCGGGGCGGCCGGCTTGGCAGCAGCCGGAGCCGCTGGCTTGGCAACCTGGTGCGCAGCGGCGTGCGGCACGACGGCAGGGTCGGCCAGCAGGGCGTGCGGGGTTCCCGCGGCCCCAGGGGCCGTGCTGCCGCCAGTAGCCGCGGAGTGCAATGCCGTCAGCGTGCCCTGGAAGCCGGCCTGATGAGTGGCGCCGGGAGGGGCGACCGAGGTGAGGTTGTGCGTGGCCGCCTTGAGGATGCTGGACACGTCGAAGGCGGAGGCATTCGACGCTGCCCCGTCGACCTGCGCAGTCTGCGCAGCGCTGCCGACCACGTGGGCCGAATGCGCGACACCGGCCGAGGCGGTGGCCGCCGTTAGCACGCCCACGGCGGCGGCGCCGGCGGCGACCAGCGAGAGGCGCGAGTGCTGACGCGCGAGGCTGGCCGTGGACTTGCCGAGGCTGACGGTGGACTCACGGAGGCCGTCGGTGGACTCACGGAGATGGGACATGGACATGCGCGTGTTGAACAGGGGGAACAAGAGAAAAACCCTTGACCAGGCGGCCTCAACGCGAGAGGCGCTCCACTTTCACCCGTAGGCACTGCCGGCCGGTGCGACGCACCGTAGCGACGGCAGGGGCGCGGACGTTGACGCGGGTCAAGGCGACTGTTGCGGGGGAGCAACCATCACACGCCTGGGTGCTTGCTTCACACAAGTAAACATCAGCTAACGGTTGCCTATGCCAGGAACACGTGAAAAGGCACCGTGACGTGCGTCACGGTGCGTAATCACCCCTGGCTGCGCTGGCTTTGCGCGGTCAGAGACCCCAGCCACGCCCCGCCGCGCCGACCGCATGTCTCGCCGGCGCGCCCCCTGGGGCGCGGCCTCCCGATGAAATCTTCGGGAACTCTGCACCTTCCGCCCCCGGCCGCATCGCGACCCGGAAGATGCACGCTCCGTACATGAAGCGTTACGTTCAGGATACTAACGGGTTGAACGCTGCGGTGCAAATCTACATTCCGTGATCGCGCGATCACATTACCGTGTCACGGGTAGGGATACGGGCAGCGGCACGGGCACGGTCTAGTGTCGAGCCGGGGGCGTATCGCACGAGGGCGCCTTACGGGGCCTGGTGAAGCCACTCCATACTGATTAAGTCGTTCCGGAGCAGTAACGAGCAGCACTGGTAGGGCGTCTCATGCGTTTCACGCACGCACGGCCTGTGGCGATAACCCTGGTCACGGGAGGGGTCCTCGCCACGGCGGCATCCGGGCTTTCGCTCACCGCGGCGCTCGGTGCCACCACGGCCGACGCGGCCGTCTCCGGCCAACTCGCAGCGGCAACAGCCACCGGTGCTGGCACCTCTTGCGAGCCGCTGAACCTGCCGGCTCCGCCTCCCACGCAGACCCCGACGCCCACTCATTCCCCGACGCCCACGCACACACCGACGCCGACGCACACGCCGACGCCCACTTCGCAGCCGACGCCGACGTCGACACCCTCGTCCACCGCGTCCAGTTCCAGCTCCTCCTCTCCGGTCGGCACGGGCACTCCGAGCGGCGCGGAATCCACAACGGTCACGCCCAGCCACTCGGTGACTCCGACCGGTACTTCGGCAAGCAAGAGCGCGGCGCCTTCTACGTCGTCGAGCGCGGTCCCGACCAGCACGGCGCCGACAACCTCAGGCTCGACGACCTCAGCCCCGACGACCACGGCCCCGACGACATCGCGCCCGACCGCCTCAGACTCGACGACCGCGGCCCCGACGACCACCGCCGCGACGACCACCGCCGCGACGACCTCAGACCCCACGACCGCAGACCCCACGACCGCGGCCCCGACAACCACGGCCCCGACGACCGCAGACCCAACTCCGGATCCGACACCTTCCGCGTCGGATTCGCCAAGCGCGAGTTCGCCAAGCGCGAGCGCGAGCACTCCTGCGCCGTCTACATCCGGCCCGAGCACGTCGGGCAGCCCGACGAGCGATCCTTCGGCCACCGCCACGGCGACGCCGACCAGCAGCACCTCGAGCACCGCATCTGCGACAGCCACGCCATCGGCTTCCGCCTCCGCATCCGCATCCGCATCCGCGTCTGAGTCTCCGTCCGCGACCAGCACGCCGCCGGCGTCTAAGTCCCCGTCCCCGTCGGCTTCCCAGACAGCGTCTCCGTCTAAGTCCCCGTCTCCGTCGAAGTCGCCGTCCCCGTCTAAGTCGCCGTCCAAGACACCGTCGCCGTCCGCAACGCCGTCGCACACGGCGTCGCCGACCGCCAGCACGACAACGACCCCGACCGACCCGCCGGCAACGACTGACCCGCCGATGGCGAGCACCACCGCCTCCGCGCGCACGATCGCCACCGTGGTGCAGGACCCGAAGGTCGATCTGTGCATCGGAATCACCGGTTCGCTGACGAGCTCCCCCCGCGGTGCCGCGGCCCAGTGGATCGTCAGCGCATGGACGACCGGCGGGAACGTCCCCGATGCCATCGTCCGGCTGCAGGCGTCCCCGGCAAGCGTGACGCCGCAGTTCAGCTTCGGCTGCGGGAGCAACGACGGGACGGCGTCGTGTGACCTTGGGGCGATGGACGCCAAGTCGGCGCAGCGCCAGCTTCAGGCACAGGTCAACGTCCCCGCCACGTCCACCGTGCCGTCGGTCACGCTGACGGTCATTGGCAGCGCGGCTCACCTGCCGACGGATCCGCAGGCGACTGCGACCGTAGCCATCACGGGCCCTGCCGTCCCGGCGGCGACCACGTCGCCGCTTCCGGTCGGCAGCCTGCCCAGCATCCCTACGGCAACCCCGACCCTCACCCCTGGCGGCAACGCGGCCGGCCTGTTCCCGACGATTAACCCGTCACCGAGCGGCTCGGGTAGCAGCAGCAGCAGCAAAGCCGCCACGCGGGCGGTTGCAGACACCTCAGCGCTGCCCGAAGGCTCCTCGGTCGTCGGGGCGCAGCTGGTTGGCCTCGGCGCGCTGGTGGTGGCCTTTGTTCTCGCGATAACCCGGATGACCATCCGCCGCCGGCCGAGCATGGCGACTGGCTCGCCGGCTCAGTCCGGAAGCACGGGCATCCCGTCAGGAACCCCGGACGCTCAGCCCGGGACGCCGGACCAGAACAAGGACTCTTCGGCAGGATCCGGCGCTTCCGCGAACCCGACGCCGGAGCCGTAGAACGGCAGGCAGGAGCCGGAGGAGGCGCTACCTCGCGTAGAGCTCCAGAGCCGGCCGGACCTGGTCGAGGGTGGTGGCCAGCTTGCTGGTCGTCATCGTCGAGGAAACGAGCGCGCCGAACGTGTCGTTGTCGAACCACACGCACATGGCGGCTTCCTGTCCGTTCACCTTCGATTCGGTGCACGCTGCTTCGCCGCCGAGCGACCCGGCGGACACCACGTGCGCGTTCGGATACGACTGCTCGAAGTTGGCAATTGAGGCACTTGGATCGGCTTTGGCTAGTTTCCCGCCGACGAACATGAAGATCTGCGGGTTGCTGCCCGGCGTCACGGTGCCCTGCTGATACACGGCGGACACCACGTCGCTCGCCTGGCCGGAGCTTGACGCGCCGACGCTCTGCGCCAGCGACTTGACGTTCATCTCCTTGCCGAGCGTGGCCGACTGCGTGTACGCGTCAACTGACTGCGCCGCGACGACCTGGTGCGCGGGCCCGGTCGACCTTGGGAACACGTACTTCATCAGCACCCCGCCGATAGCGCCCGCCGCAACGACGGCGATGGCACCGAGCGCCATCCACTGCCGCTTGTCGCTGCTACGGCCGCGACGGCGGCCGACGGCCCGCCGGGTGGCGGTGTCGTCGTCGGCTTCAGGCCGGTCATCGAGGGTGGTCAGGGAGGCGCGGGTGAACGCCGCGGGCACCGGCTCGTCGGTAAGGTCGAGGTCGGCGAAGTGGTCGAGCGACGTGTCCTCCGCCCAGCTCCGAGGCTGCACGGCGGGCGGGGCGAGCAGCGCCGCGGCCGCCGGGCGCATGTCCGTGGCCGTGCTGAACGCGCGCAGGTTGTCGATCCGCGTCTCGTCGAAGGCCGGAACGTCGAACCGGGTGTGGTCGGCCTCGAGCGCGCGCATGTCGATACGGGTCTCATCGAACCTGCGGCTCTGCGCAGGTCCGTAATCCGGGTACTGCGAACGAACCGAGGTGTCGCCGAACCCGTCACCGCTGTACCCGGTAGGAGCAGACTCTTGCCGCACGTCATCCGCGGCCAGCCACAGGTTGTCGAGCCGGGTCTCATCGAACCGCGGTACGTCGAACCGCGTGTCGCTGAACCGGGGCTCGTCGTAGCGGGGCTCAGCGTCCTGGTAGCCCGTCGTGTCGGCGTACCGGGGGTCGTCATAGGAGAGGCGGCCGTAGCCAGGCTGGTCGTAGCCGACAGCTTCGAAGTCGCTGGTACCGATGATGCCGGACAGGTCGTAGCCGGGACCGTCGACGCCTGGCATCGAGTAGTCGGAGCCGTTGTAGGCGGTGGGCTCATACGGCTGCGGCTGGTAGCTGGCGGCACCGTAGGCGTCTACTTGCCCGTAGCCGTCCTGCTGCGCCGGGTAGACGTCTCCGTCGTCGTAGCGGAGCGGCTGCTCATAGTCCCAGGGCTGCTGGTAGCTGTCAGCGCCGTGGTAGGCCTCGGGAGAACTAGGGGTGGAGGGGTACGCGACCTCGATCTCGCGGTACTCCAGCGACTGCACCGGGTAGGCCCCGGACGGGTGCTCTGGCCCTGGGTAGCCGTTTCTCAGGTAACCGCCCTGCGGCTGTGCCAGCCCCTGCTCGACGAAGCCGCGCACGGTCCGGGTACCGGGGATGCCCCTGTCTTGCGCGGCCGGCCCCTGGTAGCCGGGGTCACGGTAACCGTCGTCGCCGTAGCCGGTGGCTGCGAAGGCAGCGTAGGGGTGCTCACCCTGGGCGCCCGCGGGCGGCTGCGCCGCCTGCTGCTGCCCCCCGTAGCGATAGTCGCCATCCCGGTACTCCAAGTCGGAGTACCCGGTTGGCCACGAGACCTCAGGGCCGAACGGCGCCCGCCGCTCCTGCTCCCGGTACATCCCATGACCATCCTGGGTGTGCGGCCATCCGCTCCTCATATGCCCGGTCACCTCGTGTGTCTGTGGTACCAGCGGTCCAGCTAGGTCACAACATCATCTCGGCAAATGCGCATCTTCGCTAGCGGAACGGGCATATCGGCGTGTCACACCAGTAAGAACTTTGGCAAAACATCCCATTAAGGGACATTCCACCACCGGCAGTCCGTTCTTCAAGACTCAACGTAGTCCTCCACGTGGCCCGATGTGGGGAACTCGGCGCGACCCGCCCGCGCCCGCCCAGGATCGCTCAGCCGATGTCGCGCCGCCGCAGGCCGGACATTCCGGTCGCGACGAGCACCAGCACGATCGCGCCCAGCCAGATCAGCGGGGTCGCGGAGACCGTGCCGCCGGGGATCCGCGGAGCGTGCGTGAACGGGGAGATGTCGAGCACCCAGTGCGAGAGCTGGAGCGCGGCCCCGAAGATGTTGATCAGCACCGCCAGGCCGAGGGCGGTCCAGCCGACCGCGACGCAGGCATCCGGCAGCAGCCCGACGGCCAGCATCGCGACGGCCGCGATTACGAGCACGGCGGGCACCTGGGCGAGTCCGATTTCCAGCAAGCTGGATAGCTGATGGCCAGCTCCCCCGGCCCGCAGCCCGTATCCGAGGCCGGTCGCGACGCTAGCCACCAGCATCAGCACGACGACCCCGACGAAGGCTACGCACAGGTGGGACAGCCCCCACCTGACCCGGCCGACCGCGCCACTCAGTATCGGGTCCGCTCGATCGCCGGTCTCTTCGGTGCGCAGCTGTAGCACCGCGGACACCCCGTAGGCGGCGGCGATGAGCCCGGCAAGGAGCATCAGCGAGCCTAGGTAAGCGTTGACGATGGCCGATGCACCGCCGATCCGGGTGAACTCTTTCTCCAGCGCACTGCTCGTCCCGGCGAGCGAGCCGATGCCCTGCGCCGCCGCGCCGCACACCGCAAAGAGAACCGCATACCCGGCCGCCCAGCCAGCAAGCGACCCCCACTGCAGCCGCCACGCGAGCGAGAACGGACCGCGCAGCGCCGCGGTGGCCGCGGGTCTGCCCGGCCGGTCGGGCAGCAAACCCGCGCCCTGGTCCCGGCGGGCGGACAGTTCGAACGCTAGCCACGTTCCGCCCGCGAAGACAGCCAGCGGGAGCGCCAGCACCCACCAGCGCTCCTCGGCGAATGGCCGGAGGGTTTCGGTCCAGCCAAGCGGCAGCACCCAGGTCAGCCAGGATGGCCCGCTCGCTCCGGCCGCGTCGCCGACCGCGCGGGCCATGAACGCCACGCCAAGGATCACGATCGCGACGCCGCGCGCCGCCCTGGCCCGCGAGCTGAGCTGCGCGGCGACCGCGCTTATCCCGGTGAACGCGAGCCCGCAGGTGCCGATCGCCAGCGAAAGCGCCGCTGAGCCGACGGCCGGCAGGCCGAGCAGCGGCAAGATCACGCACAGCACTACGGTCAGCGCGACGTTGGCCACCACGGCAACCGCGATCGCCGACGCGAGCGGCGCCTGGCGGCCGATCCGGGCGGAGCCGATCAGCTCAAGCCGCCCCGCCTCCTCATCGCCCCTGGTGTGCCTGATCACCAGGAAGATCGACATGAGGACCGCGAACAGCGCCCCCCACACCCCGTACCGCCAGGCGGTCAACGCGCCGACGGAGTTTCCGTACAGCCGGCCGTACAGGAAGAGCAGCGCGGGATTCGACTGACCAGACGCGACGAGCGCGGCCCGCGACGAGGCGGTCTTGTAGAGCTTGCTGAACGTGTACGCGTTCGAGGCGACGCCGATGATCACCACGTATACCCAGGCCGGGAGCATGATCCGGTCCCGGCGCAACGCCAGCTTGGTCAGCTCGCCGGCGCCGGTCAGCGATCGGAGGTTGCCGGTCAGCCGCGGGCCCGTCCGCATCCGGACGGCGGTTGCGGTCATGACCTGGCGCCGGCTTCTTCGCCCGCGTAATGCCGGAGGAACAGCTCTTCCAGGGTCGGCGGTCGGACGGTCAGCGTACGCACGCCGACAACGGTCAGGCGGCGGAGGACCTCGTTCAGGTCGGCGGCGTCCACCTCACAGCGAAGCCGGCCGGCATCGAACACCGCGTCGTGGACTCCGCTGATGCCGCCGAGTGAAAGTGCCCCGTTGAGCTCAGCGTCAATCGTGGTCCGCGACAGGTGGCGCAGCTCGTCAAGCGTGCCGGTCTCCACCGTCCGGCCGGCCCGGATGATCGTCACCCGGTCAGCCAGCGCCTCGGCCTCAGCGAGGATGTGGCTGGACAACAGCACGGTGCGACCGCTGCGCCGCTCGGCGCTCACGCAGTCGCGGAAGGCCGCCTCCATCAGCGGGTCAAGGCCGGAGGTCGGCTCGTCGAGCACGAGCAGCTCAGCGTCGCTCGCAAGGGCGGCGATCAGCGCGACCTTCTGCCTGTTTCCCTTGGAGTAGGCGCGGGCCTTCTTGGCCGGGTCAAGGTCAAAGCGCTCGATCAGCTCCTGCCTCCGCTTGAGATCACCGTGCTTCGGGTCATGCCCATCCCCCCGCAGCCGGGCGAGCAGGTCAATGATCTCCCCGCCGGTCAGGCTCGGCCACAGGGTCACGTCGCCGGGCACATACGCGAGCCGCCGGTGCAATTCCGTCGCATCCCGCCACGGATCGCCGTCGAGCAGGGTGACCTCGCCGCCGTCCTTGCGCAGCAGACCAAGCAAGACGCGGATGGTGGTGGTCTTCCCGGCGCCGTTCGGGCCGAGGAATGCGTGCACCTCACCGGCGCGGACGGTGAGGTCAAGGCCGTCAAGCGCCGTCGTCGAGCCGAAGCGCTTGCGGAGTCCGCGCGCTTCGATAGCGTTCGCCATGACAGTTACGCTACCCCATATTCAGAAAGTTGTGAAAGTTCAGAATGTTGTATCCTTGAGCACATGGCGGTGCCCGAAGAAACCCGCGGGAACCTGCCCGAGTACATCGAGAAGTTCGCGGCCGTGCTGGTCCTAGCCGGATTCCCGGCCATGCCAGCGCGCGTCTTTGTCGCGCTGCTCGTCACCGACTCCGGCAGGCTCTCCGCCGCTGAACTCGTCGAACTGCTCCAGATCAGCCCTGCCGCGGTCTCTGGCGCGGTGCGCTACCTGACCGGGCTCGCGCTCATACACAAGGAGCGGGTACCCGGTTCGCGCCGCGAGTACTACCGCATGCCCGCCGACATCTGGCACCAGGTGTTCCTGCTCCGCAACCAGGTGCTCGTGCGGTGGGGCGCGTTGCTCAAGGAGGGCATCGACATCGTCGGCGCGGGGTCGCCCGCCGGGCAGCGGCTGGCTGGCCATGCCGAGTTCTTTGACTTCCTGATAACCGAGATGCCCGCTCTGATGGCCCGGTGGGAGCAGCACTGAGTCTCTATCAGCATTGGTTGCCGCTGATTTGTGATCTCAGGTAATTGCCGCCGTTTCGTCCCATGGGCAATCCTGTGGATCGTGTTCGCTCCGCGTGGCCCGCTGCCAGCGCGCCGGATGACCGCGCACTGGGTGGTGCTGGCAGCGGCGGCTCTTACCACGCTGGTCGCCGCGGCGGTCGGCGCCGCCCTCGCGGTGTTCGCCGGGCAGGCGCTTCCGCAGGCCGTCAAGCATGATCTGACAGTCGCTCCCGGCACGTCCCTGGCGGCTGTCGGCACCTTCGGCGGCGGCGACGCGCAGAGCACCACGGCGGCGCTGCGGTCGTCGATCGGCGGCGCGCTGTCCGGCGTTCCCTACGAGCTCTGGTCGGGCACCTGGTCGGACCCGCTCGGCTTCGTAACCGGGTCACTGCCCGTCAAGCCCGCTACCGTGTCAGCGGGTACCACACCGCTGCTCGAAGCCGCCGCGTTTAGCGATGTCACAGGCCACGCCGTGCTGGTGGCAGGCAGCTGGCCCGCTGCGCCCGGCGCGTCCGGCGCGATCCCGGCCGCGCTCCCCGCGACCACGGCGGCGCTGCTCCGGCTGCACATCGGCGAGGTCCTGGGGAGCGAAGACCGCAACACGAACGCGCCGGTGACCTTCCGGATCACCGGCCTGTACGCGCAGCGCCAGCTGTCCGGCACCGCCGGCGCGTACTGGCAGCTCAACTCGATCCCGGCGAGCGGCTCGAGCACCGCAGGCGGCTTCGCCACCTACGGACCGCTCGTAGTTGCACCCGCCGCGTTCCCCGGAAGGCTCGCCGAAGCCAGCGGCACCTGGGTCGTCCAGCCCGACATGGCCGCCTTCAGCGGCGGTCAGCTCGCTGCGACCGCTGCCAGCGTGACCGCACTCCAAGACTCGCTGAGCAGCTCGAACTCACTCAACGGCATGCAAGTCACGTCGAGCCTGCCGACCGTGCTCGCGGGCATCGGCAACAACCTGACGGTCGCCAGGTCCCTGCTTGCGATCAGCGGGCTTCAGCTGCTCGTGCTCACGGTGGCGGCGCTGCTCGCGGTAGCCCGGCTGCTCGCGGCCCAGCGCGAAGGCGAGACCGCGCTGCTGGTCGCCCGGGGTGCGACGCGGTGGCAGCTCGCCAGGCTGACAGCAGCCGAGGTGATCCCGCTTGCCCTGGTCAGCGCGCTCGTGGGCGGGATCGGAGGTATCTGGCTCGCCCGGTTGCTGGCTGACACGGTCTTCAGCTCGCTGTCCCCAGGCGGCGGCATCAGCGTGACCGTCGCGGGCACCTGGGTCGACGCGCTGGGCACCGCCCTCGGCGTTGCCGTCGTCGCGATGGGCGCGATGCTGTTCCCCGTGCTGCGGTCGGGGCAGCCGGGGGCCGCCCGGGTCCGCCGCGGCAGGCAGGCCATGCTCGCGAGCGCCGCGCGCTCGGGTGCCGACCTGGCTCTCATCGCGCTCGCGGTCCTCGCCGGGTGGCAGCTGCGCCAGTACTCAGCCGTCAGCACCTCGGCAACCGGAGCCGCTTCGGCGATCGACCCGGTGCTCGCGCTGGCCCCCGCGATCGCGCTCGCGGGCGGAACGGTGCTCACGCTGCGACTGCTGCCGGCTGGCGCCAGGGCCGCCGACCGGCTGGCCGCCGGCGGCCGCCGGCTGACGGCCGCCCTCGCGGGATGGCAGTTCAGCCGTCAGCCCCTGCGCCAGGGCGGCGCCGCGCTGCTGCTGGTGATGGCGGTCGCCACCGGGACGCTGGCGCTCGCGCAGCACGAGAGCTGGACGCGATCCGCCTCCGATCAGGCAGCCTTCACGGCTGGAGCGGATGTACGGGTCGACCTCGCCGACCCGCTCGGAGCGGGCGGCACCACCACGATCACCCGCGCGAGCGGCGTCCAGGCGGCGATGGCGGTCGCGGTTTCAACGCAGGCACTTCCCGCCGAGGTGATGGCGATCGACTCCGCGCAGGCACCCAAGGTCGCCCTGCTGCGGGCGGATGAGTCAGCGCTACCCCCGGCCGCCCTGTTCAAGGCGATCACCCCAGGTCCGGCAACGGGGGGCGTCGCGGTACCAGGCAAGCCGTCCGCCGTCACGCTGACGGCCACGCTCAGCCGCGCTCCGCTCGGTACGGTGAGCGCGGTGTTCACGGTCACCGATGCGGCGGGCGACGCCTTCCAGATCCCGGCGACGAGCGCCTTGCCCGCTGACGGCACGCCGCACTTGCTGACTGCCCCGCTCGGCGGCGCCGCTGTGGCCTACCCGCTGCGACTGACCCAGGTGACGCTCTCGTACACGCTGCCGGTAAAACCGGCCGGGCCGGTCACGCTCACCATCGGCGGCGCCCGGCCGAGCACGTGGCTCGGCGTCGCCAGCTCAGGGGAACTGAGCAGCCAGGTTGGCGCAGGCAACGGCTTCGGGCCGTCGGCCGAACCAGGCGCGACCGGCTGGCATCCGGTGCCGGGCGGAGCGGCACTGACCTTCAACCCCGGCTATGGCCAGATAACACCAAACCCCGCCGCGGCGCACCCCGTCGGCGAGCCGGTGGCGGCCCAGGTCGCGCTGACGGCCACGGGGGCGGCACCGCGCGCAGTCCCGGCCATCGCCACCACCGCGTTCATCGACGCGAACAAGACCGGCATCGGCGACATCGTCGCCACCACGATCAACGGTGTGACCGTGCCCGCGCGGATCGTGGCCACCGCCAGCACGTTCCCCACGGTCGCGGGAAGCGCGCTGATCATGGACCTGCCCACGCTGCAGGCATTCCTCGCCAGCAATGGCGGCGCGCCGCTCGGCGTCACGCAGTGGTGGCTAGCCACCGCCGGCCAGCAGGTTCCCGCCTCCCTCACCCGGGCGCTGCCGCCTGGCGCCGCGATCACGAGCAGCGCGGAACTCGCCGCCGCCAGCACCGCAGACCCGCTGTCCGCCGCGCCACAACAGGCGCTGCTCGCCGTGGCCGCTGCCGCGGCGCTGCTCGCGATCACCGGGTTCTGGGTCTCGATCGCGGCCGATGTCCGGCAACGGCGCGCGGAGAACGCCCTGCTTGCCGCACTGGGCGTCGCCCAGCGGTCCGCGGCCGCGCAGCTGTTCATCGAGAAGCTGCTGTTGTCCGTGCCTTCGGCGGTGCTCGGACTGCTACTGGGCACCGTGGTTGCCCGGCTGCTAGTACCAGCGGTCACGCTCACCACCACCGCGCAGCGGCCCGTTCCGCCGCCGGTCACGCTGTTCGACTTGCCGCAGACGGCGCCCCTCGCGCTGGCGGTGGCCGTAATCCCGGCGCTTGCCGCTGCCCTTATCGTGTTCCGTCGCCCCGACCCGGCGGCGGAACTCCGCGCGGCGGAGGCGGCATGAGGACGCTGACCAAGTACCTGCCCCGCGGCATCTACCTCGCGCTGGCGATGCTCACGTTCTGCGCGGTCTTCGCGGCCACGGCCGGCGTGCGGGAGGCGCTGTCCAGCCGGACCCAGGCGCTGCGCGAGACGCTGGCCACAGTGCCCGCTAACGTCCAGACCGTCGCGGCCGCCTCAACCTGGAATGGGGTGTCAGCCGCGCTCGCCGAGGCGAACCCCTACGGCCCGCAGAACCCGAGCCTGACCGAGGCGCAGATCACCGAGATCACCGATCAGCTTCACGCCGACTACGCCAAGGGCGTCTTGCACCTCGCCCCGGTCAGCGACGACTACGCCTCGATGACCACCGATCCCGCCATCATCCAGGGCACGATGCCCGGGACCGGAAGCACCCAGGTCAAATTTGAGGTCAGTTACCGGCAGCCGCTCGCCCGTTACATGCGGCTCGTGGCCGGCCACTTCCCGGCGCCCGCTACCGCTCCCCCGCCGCCACCGGCGCGCAGCATCCTCATCGGGCCGCACGCACCGCCGCCGGTCTCCCTGCCGACCATCCAGGTCGTCGTCACGCAGCAGACGGCCGCCAGATTCGGCCTGAAGGTCGGGTCCAAGGTAACCTTCCCTGCCTCGCAGGAAGACGCGTTCAGCGGCGGCTCCATTCTGAGCTACGAGATCAGCGGGATCGTGGTCCCGATCGACCCGGACGCGGCCTTCTGGACCATCGACCCGGCCATCAACACACCCGTCCTGCAGAACCAGGGCTCCTACATCCCCCCGCCCTACTGGGTTGGCGCCCTGATCGCGGGACCGGGCGAGGCCACCGCCATCCAGCGGTACTACGGCCTGGGCGGGCTGCCCATGCAGTGGGAACTGCCGATGTCGCTCGGCTCGGTCTACGAACAGCAGGCCCAGCCGCTGAGCGAAGAGCTGACAGCGATCAACGCCGAGCCGCCGGAAATGTCCGGTGACGTCGCGCCGGTGGCCGACTCGCTGACCGCCTCCTCGAACCTGCTGACAACCCTCGGGTCTTTTTTCACCGCGGCACAGCCGGTAGACACGCTGCTCTGGCTGCTCTACGTCGGCCTCACCGTGGCAGGCCTCGCCGTGCTGCTGCTCGCAGCGCGGATGGTAGCGATGCGCCGGTCCGCCGAGCTCACTGTGATCAGGGCGCGCGGTGGGTCACTCTGGCAGGTAGCGCTGGCTACCAGCAGCTCGGCCGCTCTCAGCTGCGTCCCGGCGGCCGTCGTCGCCGTGCTCCTCGCCTACGTCGCCGTCCCGAACGCCGGCCCGGTACAGGGCGCGGGAGGCTGGTGGCCGCCGATAGCCGTCCTGGTCTTCGCCGTGTGCGGCCCCGCTGTCGTCGCCGCCTGGCAGCACCGGCTGCCACGGCGGCGCGCCGCTGGACGGCGGCAGCGCCGGGGCACAGTCCGCCTCGTCGTCGAGGCGATGCTGGTGGCCGCGTCCGTCGCCGGGATCGTCGTCTTCCGTCAGCAGAGCGCCGGCGGCGGCGGGCTGAACCTGTTCACCAGTGCCGCGCCGGTGCTGGTAGCAATCCCGGTGGTGATCGTGGTGCTCCGGGTGTACCCGCTCGTGCTGCGCTGGCTGCTGCGCGCGTCGGCGCGGACCTCGGGTGCACCGGGCTTCCTCGGCCTCGCCCGCGCCGCGCGGACGGCGCTGAACCTCTCGGTGCCGGCCTTCGCGCTCGTCCTGACGCTGACCGTCGCCGCGTTCGCCGCCATGGTGCGCGACGCGGTGATAAACGGCGACGTCGCCTCGTCCTGGCA
>Ga0123355_10009314_pt1 | contig 14920 bp, 6 predicted proteins | sample TergutEmb28metaG_3_FD_89872 | JGI IMG/M metagenome (GOLD analysis project Ga0123355, IMG submission 89872) | Embiratermes neotenicus P1 segment gut microbial communities from Petit-Saut dam, French Guiana - Emb289 P1 | ecosystem: Host-associated > Arthropoda: Insects > Digestive system > Gut ...
CTCCTTCTCCTTATTCTCCTCCTTCTCCTCCTCCTCATTCTCCTTCTCCTCCTCCTTCACCTCCTCCTCATTCTCCTTCTCCTCCTCCTCCTCCTCCTTCTTTACCTCCTCCTCCTCCTCATTCTCCTTCTCCTCCCCCTCCTCATTCTTCTCCTTCTCCTTGTACTCCTTCTTCTCCTTCTCCTCCTTCTCCTTCTCCTCCTCCTCCTTCTCCTTCTCCTCCTTCTTCCTCTTCCTCTTCTTCCTATTCTTCTTCCTCCTCTTCATCTTATTTTTCCTCTTCCTCTTCTTCCTCTTTTTCCACTTCTTTCTCTTCCTCCTTTTCCTCTTCCTCTTCTTCCTCTTCTTCTTCCTCCTCTTTTTCTTCTTCGTCTTCTTCTTCTTCTTCTTCTTCTTCTCCTTCCACTGGCACTACAGCCCACTGTGGGCTTTGGCCTGTCGAACAATGTCCTTCCATTTTTTCCTATCTGCCAGCAACTCCCAGCACCTGATCGTTCCAAGCAGCTAGGGTTATTTCTGTATATCTAGTCTTCTTCCGTCCGTCATCATTTAATCTATCCAGCTTTTTCCTTTGCTCGACTTTCGTAAGAGTAAGTTTTTTTTTTTTCTGGGTGGGGTTGTTAGCCCCACACCAAACCCCCAACCTGGAGGACCAGGGTATCCATTTTGTCTGGGTAATCACCTTTGACATGTCTGGCAAGGGAGGCCCTACCAGTAGCATACGCTACCGCCAGCATAGCTCTCAGGATCGTGTGACCGCACAAGTCCTACCACTACGTCAAAGTAGGGATACCTTCGGGGGGTATAGCACAATCACGGGTTAAAATAGAAAGTATTTTGCAAATAACTGCACACCGTACATTAAGATAATGACTACTACGTACCCTAACTCAGCTAGAAGTGTTTTCTTTTCCCTATACTTGTGTAACATTAAATGTCATAGATTTTAATATACCACCGAAATGCTGAGGGAGAAATGTGATGTCTAAAAAGCGTACTATAGTGGCTAGGCTACCAGCTGGACGATGTAGGGTTCGAATCCTGTCAAGGGGTAAGATTGTTTTGTTCACCAGAACGTCCAGACGGGCTGGTGGACACATCCCGCCCCCCTCCCCTCCATTCAGTGGATACAGGCGGCCGGAGCTTGAATTTGACCACTCGTCTCCATCTAACGCCGAAGTTAAGAATGACTAGAGCTGTACCATTGCTGCCCCTGTATGCGTTTAGTTGTAGAAGGGGACAAATTTATCTTTGCAAAGCAGTATGACTCATGTTACAAAACGCGAATTTCCGGAACAGAGCTTCTACATTGATGATAGCTGTACCGGTATGTAGGATATGTTAATATCGTAGTAAGGAAGCGTGCTGTAGGTTCCAGGTGTGCTTGAAACCTAACGAAAGGTTCAGCTTTCAACGTAATAAGGACGACATATTTGATCTGCAAGAATACTTCGTTTTCGTCATGGTCAGTATTCGTCTACCATAACTGTGAACGTAACTCTTGGCTCACTGTTGAAAAAAACTCCCGTTTTTAGGGGCGTTCGCAAAATTGCCAAAAAGGGACGTATCGTCGTCATGTCTGTCTGTCCGTCAGCCCTCATGAAACGACTAGGCTTCCACTGAAGGTATTTTCGTGAAATGTGATATTTCAGTATTTTTCGAAAATCGGTTGAGAAAATTCAAGTTCCATTAAAACCTGACAAGAATAATGGGTACTTTACATGACGACCTGTGTAAAATTATGATATCGCGCTCGGTTCTCCTTAAAATGAGAAAAATTTCAGTCAAAACTTGTAGATTAATTAAAAACACATTTTATATTGGGTAACTTTTCCCGAAAATCATGCCGTTTGTGAGAGAATTGAAAAAATATGGTAGAGCCAGACAGGCCACAGATTACAGTGTGGCACATGTGCTTTACATGCTGGACAGCCAAGGCTACAGACACACACTCAGAATATGTAACACTTATTGCTTTTCCACTGCAACGTTGATTACACGAAAGCACCTGAGTGTTACGTTATACTTACATTGTCTTTCTTGTTAACACTGCTCTAACCAGGGTGCTAGACGTTGAAGAAACGTGCCAGGCACACAAATGCCGTGAAGGCAATGTCAGTGCCAAGTGACCAGAACACTGGCAGTTAATTTAATGTGAAGCAGAGGACGATATATATTCTCCAGTTTGATATTCGTGATTATTTATATACCCCGAGCTACATTCTCTTTCTCGAGGTTTAAACTGATACTTTGCCAACGTGACTATGACGCAAACAACTGATTATGATTATGATGCTGCGAACGTGCTTCTGAAAAGCGAGCCGGCCTAGACTAGTTCGCCTTGTGTAAGGATGCATTTCAGTAAAACTCCGATAGGTTGTCCCGATACGTCGGTAATGAATTACCACTACTCGCTGCATAACAGCCCAGAAGAGCACAGTTCTCACGTATATGATGTTCTGCTAATTATTAATTCATTCAATGTCATTGCCTTCACTGTACGGATACTTATTTGGCACACTGGTAAAATAAATTAAAGTTCATCCCAGAACAGGCCACGAAGATCCCAAGGGGGGGGGGGGTAGATTTATAGCTCTACCCTTTCCTTAACCTCGGTCCTGGCCACCTTACCCCAGGGGAAAGACCCGGTACCCATTGTACAGGAGACTGGGTGGGCCCCAGGGTCGGTCTGGACCGGTGCAGAAAATCTCGACCCCACCAGTATTCGATCCCCGGACCGTCCATGCCGTAGTGAGTCCCTATACCGACTGCGCTATCCCGGCCCATGGCATACTGGTAACGATGTTTTTTTTTAATGGCATAAAATCAAATCTAGGTAATGATTCCTTTATTTGTGTATTCATCTTCGTCTGCTTACCAGCACATTGCATCTCTTAGTGGATTTGAATGGAATTCGGTATTTTGGGTCTACACAGTACTAGTTCTCTGAATTTGTGGTTTTTATTGGCCCATTGTGAAACACGCTGTAACTCACAATTAAATAGAAATTAACCTTTTTTTTCGCAAATGTGTCAAGTTAATGTGGACGTGAGTGTGAAATGCAGCTGTATTTAAACTGCCTTACACATTACACGTGCCTCTAGTTACACGTAAAATAAAACTGAATTTGTCTGTAGTAGTGGTGTATAACATACGCGCTATGTAGTTTCTATGCAGTGCGACTTATTTGGTTTTGATTCAGAGTTGCAGGACTGGATTTATCCCTGCAGTAAACTCATAAGTCTAAGGATCCTAAGCAAAAATCACAGTGAAACGTCGCTGGATATTACCTCTGTTTTGTGTCACCCTTCACGAGATATGAGGTGCAAATCTAGAAGGCTAGCCATACAGCCACAGCATGAATATTTCATTATAACTTTTCTTCCCCGAGAGCTGGTGAGGCCAAAGTACGACACTTAGCAGAATGCAGTAACTCAGTTCGAAACTGAAATGCGGGTTTCCAGTGTTCGTTGTGGATGGGTCAGTGTAGGATTATGAGACGTTCCTAAAATACGCGTCACCACTTTAAAGGCTTGTGTTTCAGCATATAAAGAAGAGATATGTCTTATGTAAATATAAATCCTTGAACGCTTCCTCTTTGAGTTGTAACCTTTTTTATTTTGAAAAGTGAAGGGTGAAAAAAGTGTGAATCAGTCTACAGCAGAGTGTTTACAAATTACTGTTTCCTGTGTTACAGATCGCTGCTTTGACGGTAACAAATTACAAGTGTTTAAACCTTGTGTTTGCACGCCGCGCGCTGCATATCTCTTTAAGGATTGTCGCACTCGTTCAAAAAATTGTGGATCCATATGTGTTTCGTGTAAACTACTTGTCTTCTTCTACCCTGTGTTGTAGCTCTGCTGTATCATTAATTACAATGGCACACACACCACTTTTCAGAAGGTTCCATGTATAAAATAATGCAGGGTGTTTAATTCTAGGCGATTTACTGGTTTCGCCTCGACCTACCAACCATTCCGAGTTTTTCTCGTCCAAGAATATTTTAAATGCGGTGCAAAAATGCAATGGAATACTTCTTATATTGTGCATCAATCACACACGCACGCTGTCGTCCGTGGTGGGACACCTCTGCTATCCGCAAGAAGTTACTGTATGTTCAACTGCTTTGTAAGCCTGTGCTAGAAAATACGAGGACCTGTCAGTGCGTCTGTTATTTGCCCTCGTCTTTGAACGACGCTGACAGAAAGAAATGACTACCGGTATGCTGTAGCAGGAGCCACTGACAGGATCCGCCGGTCGAGCGCAATCTTAGGGACGTAGGCCTTGCACTCGATGAAGGTAGTAATGATACTGGTGTTGGTCATTGAGGACTCCCTTATTCGAACGGCCGACGTGTTTTGCAGCTGCGAGCTTCCGCACGTTAGGCCCAGGATGTTCAGCAGCATCGTCTACGATTGATTCTGACCTTCAGCCAGGTGTCTGGATTGTCCATTGTCAGCCTTTTCCTGCATCCCGAACTCATTCCCCAAAGCGCCGGTCGTTGCTAGAAAATAATCTTGTTTTCCTGAATTTGGTGACCGGAAATTGCGTCCTCGTTAAGACAGCGTGCCTTAATTTCACTGCCGTTCGACGACCAGACATAATGTGCCTGTCATCCACCTCTGCGAATGTTGTGTTCACCGATCATGTTGAGCAACACTTACATCACGTTGTACACTGAGCAACATCACATTTGATCATGACGGCGGAAGATTTGATGTAAAATGGACCGAAGCTCTAAAACGAATCTTCCAAGAACACATATTTACACAGGCTGGTCACCATGCTGTCTGCGTAATGGCATGTGTAAAATGTTTACTGATCGAGGAATTACAGTTCTCTAAAAACGTTATTCTTTGCTTCAGTGGCTCAGGGAACGTCCTGTACGGTGTTATGTGGCCAGCAGACATCCGTTTATAGTGTGGCCTATAATTTAAAATGGATCGGGAATGATCGACTGGAGTGGAAACTTCTGAAGCCCGATTCCCTCAGCGTGCGTCAATAATTGTCGCAAAATAGCCGTTGAATTACATGTTTGCTAGTTCGATTTGTCTCTGAGACACTTCTCGATTGGAGCCAAACGCACTGAAGTCATCGTATGTCATTGAAAACTGACTGCATGTGTTACTTCAGTTACTTAACGATATGAGTGACTTATGTTGCTTCAGATTTTGCGTGCGCGCTTGTGTGTTTGTGTAAAGTGCCTGTTTAGCCCTCTCATCGAACAGCTATAATCATACAATTATGGCTTTGCTGTTCATACCATATTACTCGGTTATAAAAGAGTAAACGTTTATTCAAAACATGTTTTGGTTTATTATTGAATCACAATTTGTTTCATTAATAAATTGAAGTATGTGGGAGTTTGAATGACCTGCTGTTATCCTATACGCCGGTCCCAGTGACCGCGCGGTCTAAGACGTGGGTCTACGGCCGCTCGCCTGCTGAGATCGTGGGTTCGAATCCCACCGGGGACATGGGTGTTTGTCTGTTGTGAGTGTTGTGTGTTGTCAGGTAGAGGTCTCTGCGACGAGCTCATCATTCGTCCAGTGGAGTCCTACCGACTGTGATGCGTCGTTGTGTGTGATCTAGAAAACCTCATGAATGAGGAGGTCATGGCCCGCGTTGGGCCGCAGCGCCACAGGGGGAATAAGTTGTTATCCTATACATGTGTGATTTGATGGAAGCAAAAACCAGCATTTCTCAAATGGCACTCAGGGAGCAAGCACATACTTAAGACTCCAATCATACGAGCTTAATACCGTCACTACTTTAATTATAGAAAGATAAATTTTAATGTCAGGTTAACAGTTCATTCCATCCATCTATCCATCCATCCATCCAGCGTTCCATTGTCAGGCACTCAGTCATGCGTTTTCTTTCAAAAACTGTAGTGGCTGTCATGGGAGTCCATATAAAGTTTGGATCTGCGCTAAGCCGCGTGTGTAATTACGTGGCAAAATTCAAATATCCTTCGGCTTAGTATAAAAACTATCTATGAAAGCAATATAAGAAAAAGGAGCAACACATTACTTTACAGTTTCTGACTGGTTGGTTAGTGGAGGCTGCAAATCAGTGATAATGTACAGGGCAAGACAGGGCTAAAGTTCGTACAATATGAACCAGCAGGATGCACTATTTATTTTCAATTTATTTCAATAATTAATCTCTACATATTTCGAGCAGGCTTACTGCTCATCATCAGGAGGTACTACTTTGTATATTCAGCAACTGTATATGTCATGCGTTTATGTTAACTAGCTACCAACAGCCAGTCAACATAAACGTACGGATGTATCACGATGCACGGTCAACAAAACATTGAAAAAAAAAGGCTAAAGTTCATGTTCTGTAATTAGTATTTCATCAGACCATGTTCAGGTATATTGTCTGTCACCAAGAACTGTACACTGCGGTGACCAAAGTAAATATGTATCAGCACTATTACTGGGATGGATAGTTTGCGAGATGTGAAATGGGCGTGGCTGTTTACCGAGTTATTACTGCTGTTGACTTCCGGCCTGTACCGGGGTTTGCTCTGGGGATCACTTGATTCAACATGAAGTAGCTGTGCGTATTGAGGCGCCCGACCTTCTGGTTTCCGACATTTCGTAACAACATAGTGGTCACGTCTTTATCAATGACATCCCTTTATGATACACGAACAGTAAAGGGGGTATACAAACCGTTAACCGGCAATAAATTTATATCAATTTTATTGTTTGCAACGTGTTTCGACTTTAATGGAAAACCATAATCAGGCAGTTAAAAATAGGTAAAGAAAAATAATTAAATACAACCAAATTTGTAAAGTTGAGACTTAAGCTATCTGAAAAGGTTGTTATAGTTGTATTTTATTTAATTATCTTTCATTTTGCATTTTTAATTGCCTGATGATGGCTGTTCACTAAACCAAAACACGTAGCAAGCAGGAAAACTGATACGAATTTTCTTGTGGTTGACTGTTCGCACTACTCTTGTTAATGTAGTGGTCACGTCTTCAAATTTCGAAATGTCCGAGACTGCAAAGAGGATCGAACAGGTCACGAAGCAGGTCCCGCGGCAAGTTTTTATCATGAGAATGTCTGTTTACCATTGTGTGTTGTCCTCCATAATTGAAGGTATAACGCGTTAATATAGCGTAATCCTATCTGAAGTTCTATTTGTTATAAGGAATGCGTTTTATGTCGATGTGTCACGTTACATTGTGTGCGTAGCCTGCTTACCGGTATATACCAGTAATCTGATGAATCTGTACAGACTGCTGTCTGCGAGAAAGCACACTTTATCAACCGTAGTAATGTTTATGTAGCCGTAGTAATTTGAGAGATTTTTCTTTAACGCTTTACGATTAACAGAGCTTGTTAGAGAGAATATGTTAAACCCCGAGCCAAAGCTCCAAGCCATGTTTGTATATCTTACCAAAGGTGGAAGTAAAGAATCATGCATTCTGAAGCTTGATACTAAGAGATGTGTGTCAGCCTGCCAATATGGCTGCTGAATCCCATGGAGACAACTCTCTCTTCCTCCCGGGTGGCAGCGGGAGGGTGTCCCACAGCCTTCTGTAAGTGGTGGCAAAGAGGAAAACCCTTTTGATATGGGAAACCGAATCCTTGCCACCGACCAATCATTTTCGTGACAAATATGCCGGAGAACAAGGGACACAAGCGAAAATGTACAGTATTTGAAATATAAAGTACTTATCCTAGCTCGAGTTCTTGATAGAAGTTGGTTGAACACAAGCATCAGCATTTGTAAATTCGCGTTAACTCGGCTGAAACATAACAAACGCCGCGTGTCAATCTTCTGTGGAGTACGGAAATTGGATAACTGATGTTATCCATCGGTGGTAAAGCGGCCGGAACCTGACGGTGAGAAAGTGTAAAAATACGAGTCCGCTTTTAAATTCATGATCTGGCAGGCCTAATAAGTAATTGTCCATCCCTATTTGTACAGTTCATCCAAGTTGATAAGTTTACTGTGTATTGAGTTTGTGTTTTTATTTATTTATTTGTTTGTGTCACACTGTACAGTAAATACAGTACAGTAAGTAAGTAAGGCCGTATAATTTGTAACTTCATATTAATGAAGCATTCCGTTAAGTTTTAGTAGGTTTTATATATCACATGTTTCTCCCAAGCAGAACAATATTAGTGGTTTGTAATCGTGGTAGTACTGAAGAACATGGATACTGAATCTTTGACGATGTTGGTGATAATAGTCTGGTTGCATTATAGGAAAATTTAAAATATGTGGATAAAAACATTGAAGTTACGGTGACTTGTTGTGTCTCCTATTTTACGAAGGAGAAATGGTCCTTACTCCTTTCATTGAGACGGTAGACAGTGCCCAATTCATGACGCATATGTAAACAGTATCCTTCATGAAATTCGTTGAACCTAATGTCTGATGGTTGTCACGTTACAATAATATTTGTTTCACAGTTGTGGCCGCGTGCCGTGGATATTTTACGTAATTGGTATAGTTCCAGAGTTCTGTGTTGTTTTCAGAGAACATTCATCGGGTTTGCAGAATCTGCTTGTGCAGCTTTCCGTCGCCAAGCGCAAGTTAAGCAACCACGAATTTAAAATATCTACGATTTTCAGTTTTATTCCAGCTTTGTCAGCCCCAGTCTTTGATTTCATACAGAGTTCGGCAGAGTAATATGACAGTTTGAAAGAAAAGTAGCCCAAACAAATATAAGTCTTATAATTTGAAGTATATTTCAAGGAATTTTAAGTGCATTGTTTGCCATTGAAAATGATGTCACATATATGATTACTATCTCTCTATGTACAGTACTGTACTGTGGGACGTTAGTTCTTCGTTTTGAGCTGTATCCTCTCCAGCAGTATTGCTGCAGTTTCTTCCGTGATGTTCTTCTCTAATTCAGCAATAGTCCGAAGACGATTGACATAAGCTTTGCTACTGCGGTATCATCAGAGGAACTAGTCACAAAAGGACAGTTGATTAGACTTCGCAAGTGACTTATAATCCGTATTGTGCAAAGGGAAATGACAGTATGGCCTGTCAAAAAAGGGCAACTGATTAATACTTCGTCACTAAAAATTTCAAGAAATGCTCGAAATATTTGCTATTGCCCATGTTGCAAATGCTAAATGCTTGAAATGCAGCTGCTTAAATGTAAATGTTGTAAGATATGCTGAATGGTAATGTTGACTCGCCTGCAACGTCTTCCGATTTGTCTGCTTGTGCATAATTGCTTTGCATGTACCTCAAGGGCTAGCCATACGCCAGATACTCACTCTTTTACTGTCGCTGGACTGGAGAACGATGTCGGAAAAACAATTTCAGTAATACTGCGGAGGTGAAACGGCGCATAATACGGATTGTGCGTCTTGCTGTACAACGTTGTATGCATAGGAATGGAAGTCATCTTCGTGATATCTTTCGCCAAAGAAAACAGTATGCACTTCATTTTATTTAAAAACATTTAGTAAAAATTGATTATTGTCTGTGTCATATATATTCCAAAACAGTAGGGTTTCTCTGTCGCACGCTGAGTACCCGTTTTTAATTTGTGTACGGCTAGGCAGGGGTAAACTTTTAATGGCACTGCGTTAGATCCACATATTCTGGAGATCGTGTTGTAACGACTTGTGAGGCCGGTTATTCCAGCTCATGACATTGCATTCGTAACTTCTGTTGAATATTATTACATAAGCTTGTGTTTGATGAGGGAACGAACAGCTTTATTTAAAATTTAATGATTGTTGACACCTACGGACATTTCGTTTGGTGTTGCTAATGGCGGGTTTGGCGGCAGCGGTTGGCGAAGGAATGACTCTGCAATTTTGTGTTTTACCATTCCGCGTGTGTTTACACTTACATCGATACATACAGTACAACAATTTACACCTGTTATATAGCAGTGGCAAATATTGCGACATACGGGATTGGGCTGTAGTCAGCCAGTATCATCGTCGCATTAAAGATTACATGAAAATTTGTCACTATTACCAATATTAGAATTAACTTTTTAAATTATTTTGTCATAATGAACTATTCGACGATAATGAATTGAAAATTGTGCACATTTTCCTTACTGGAAACTGTTTTATAGTTTACCGTTTCACTTTTACATTTTTATTCTCACTGTTGATTACATTTGGAATTAGATTTCATCTATAAATTACACACAAATTATCACTTTTTGTATACAAACGTAGATTTTTATAACTTGTTTTCTGTTCAGTTATACAGTCACGTTAAGGTAGCCTATTTTAATAACGTTGTATATGCACTTGCTGCATTAACATGGGGAAAGACCATTCGCTACCATATGAATAGAATATGGTAGAACCACAGAGCTTATCTGGACGTACTGGAGACAATAAAAGTCCCTTTTCGCTTCCTTTAATCACTCATATTGCTTGGTCGTCCAGCCCATAACCTTACCGTTACCGACTAAGCCACATGGCAGGAGTGATTTATTTCATAATGTTGTGAAACGACGTCGACAAGTTGATACGTGTTGCCTTCCGTCTATGTCTCTTCTCGATATTTTGTACACTCTATATTTTGATATGAAATAGAACTATCAACCGATTGTTGTATCGAAAAAAGGAGTAGGAATATATCATTACTGTATGTGGCACATATATGAGCAGTGTGGTGTCTGGATATGATAGTTAACAAAAGCTCCCTTTCTACATAACGTTTGTTTGTCGATTGTATAAAGAAAACTTTTAACTGCATTTGTTATGCGGCGTCAAGTACCAAAGTAAGCGTATAATGGATAATGGGTTTTGAAAACATGTGGATAGTGAACACTCCACTCCCGCCCGCATGTTTAACAGACTCTGGGCCGAAGTTCGAATCCAGAATCTTGCGAACATAAATGGAAGTTTATCTCAGTAATTAACCAACTTGATGCACAAAGTTTTTGTTTTACAATAAGTTTATTTCATGCCTCTACATGTTTCGAGCACCATGTGTTCCTTATCAGGAGGTCAAAATTGTATTAACAACCGGACAAACATTACCTTATAGATACAATTAATCAGCAATTTTATACGATTTTATGACTAGATAGACCCAGCAAACATAAATGTAAATAGACATAGTACCTTTCTAATAAGTTTAATAACTGGATAAACATAACCTCTACATGACATAACATGTTTACAGTAAGTAATACACAGTAATCACACCCGAATAATTCACACCAAAATTTTACTACTATTTGCTCATATTTATAGAATTGTATTTTAGTAATTTTAGACCACTCACTTGTTTCAGTGTGATGATACCAGCTGCTGTATAATACAATTTTGACCTCCTGATGATGACCACATGGTGCTCGAAGCATGTAGAGGCATGAAATAAACTTATTGTAAAACAAAAATTTTGTGCATCAAGTTGGTTAATTACTAAGATAAATATACTGAGATGCACGGTCAGCAAAACATCAAAATAAACGGAAGTGTCACCTGTTACACACAAAATAACTTTGCAGTTCCAAATTTCTTCCGCAGGGCTGTCATTACTGACGCACACGTCTTGTTCTACTATATTTGCTTGAAACCAGTTTTTACTGAAATTAATAGTAGCACGGTCGGTGATGAAATAGTGACAACTTGTCCTAGAGTGACTGACCGGGAAATGTTCTGCTCTGTATCGGGTGTCGTAAAAGTCGCTATTCCGATATAGTGGAGTACTGTGATTATTTTCACTTGCGTCTGTTTTTTTATTTGAAACAGTTGACAACGCTGTGGTGACACTAATTCTTGTTTCTACCGGCTGTTGTGTAATTGGTGTGCACTCCATGTTGCTTCTTAGGATCACTCCAATGTAAATGGAAAATTGACAAAAGAACAGAGAGATGTTTTGTTGTAAACCTGGTGGAAGGCCAAGAGGTACAGTTCGTAATCATTCTGTACAGCGGCAAATGGTAGTGTGGAATGATTAATAAACATTTGTTTGCGGAAGTTGTGGGAGACAACCGTCGTGACCTAGTTGAGGAAGCTGTCCCTTAAGTTTCCTGGGGTGACGGAGAAAACCCTCAAAATGTCAGGGTAGTCGCAATCCTGCGAGAATTTCGAATCGGGCTTCACTGGAATACCAAGTTACAAGCGTTAACCCCTTGATACATTGACCCCTTGTAGAAATACCATATTAACAGATTATAACGCCAACGACCTACCGTGAATAGTACGACCACAAAGCGAAAATACTGAAAAGAGTGCAGGTCGACTGTTTCAAGTTTTCTGTAGACGGTTACTAGTGAAGAAGGTAACTGATGCAGCGTAAGAGGAGCATTTGTAGACATGACACTGTGTATTTAACGCAACATTGGCTTCCAATTAGTGCAATAAACATTCTTTTCCGAGCTGCGAACTTATTCGATGTTCGACGTGTTGGCGTTGAAGACTTCGATACGCAAGCGGCTTCGTAAAAGGGAACCAATTTGCGGAACATGGTGGCTAGAAAAAAGTAACCAAACTTTAACTTTTGAAATTCAAAATACTTTACACGCTTGGTGACAATATAGGACTTTCCAAAATTGAAACTATTGGATTTTAATGCCAATGACATTTCTGTGATGAACATGCGCAGAATTCCGATATTCACAGGAAGCTGTAAATTTCAACACATCTGAGACGGAACGTTGCGTAATTTTCTAACTGATATTCAAGTTGATACATAACCGGACATTTTTGAGACGGTCATTGAGTGCAAAGAAGGTTAAATCTAGCAGCACAAAAATTACTGAATAAATACTTCTGTGCACTAATACTGAAATAAATCTGAAATGTTCTTGTCCATATTGCAGCCAGGTATACTTGGCATTCTTATTTATTAGTCTTTTACGATAGTTGTTATGGTGAAGGTACTTCATTTCCTACGCCAGCCCGTATCTCCTTTCCAGGACAGCTTGTTTTATGACTATGAGGTTTTGTATGGCCGGAAGTTGTAACACTTCACAGCTTTTTATTCTGTATTGATTTCACTCAAGTATTTATGGTTCATGGCGCATTTATGTGTACCTTGCTGGCTACCGATTGATTTTTATATTGGCTAGTTATGCATTATTTGCTTTTTAATTTTAGTGCATTACTCAGCTGTTCTATTACCGCAATGACTGTGTTCAATGTGCGAGATACAGGGTAGATATGAAATTCGGTTCATACCGCAGAAGTTGAAGCCGGGATAGCTCAGTCAGTACAGTGACTGTGTTACGGGCTTGACTCTGAGGAATCGTGGTTCGATTGTCGATAGGGGAAATCCATACCGACAGTGTGATCCACCCAGCCTCTAATTCACTGTGTATCGCGGACGCTTCCTTCGTAGTGTAAAGAGGTCGGGGCGCGGATCACACACCTCGATATAGCGCAGAGATGGATTAATAACTCCACTCCCCCATATGCCTTAGTGCCGTGCACAAGGAAAATTTTACCTTTAAATTTAGCACACAAGAATTTATCAGTTTTGTCTCATTGGTTGGCTGTTACTTCGTCAATTTAGACGTTCAATTATCCCTTTGTTAGACGAGTGACGCTATAGGAAATAATGTTTACTGAACAGCGACATTGAGTGTATGCTAATGGACAAAGTAAAGTAGGCGTACTTAAAGGCGTCTTTTAACTGTGCACTGCTTGCAAGCACATTTCTGAGAAATTACCGTACGTACTTCCTTGTTGAAGGCATAGTCTGCCTTTCAAGAACCAAGCGATAGTCATGCGTGGCTCCCTAGATCGGATCCCCTGGAAAGTTGGCAAATGTCTGATTATCGTAATTTTCGAAACTTGGTGGTAATCTTTCGACTGTTATGCTAGAAAAGGCCGCTGTAGCTATGCCCAATATTATTTAACTTTTCACACATCAGGAGCACCAGCTCCATAATATGGGCAGGTAGTTCGTAAAACATTCAGAAGACAGTTTCGAATTATACATTGGAATCCAACTCCGCCATTGTGATTATTGCTGTCTTGTAAAAAGTAGGTCACCTATAAGATGTGAGATTTTTGGCGACGGTGAGAATTCATACGTCATGTGATCAATTAGTACATGGACTGGCCGCTGTGTGACACTGCTGCAGTTCCAAGAGGTGTCCTCGACTCGCTATTTACTGGCTGACATTTGCTTAATAATCTTGCCTGACAACGACCATATTTCTCTGTTGTTACATCACCATAGTACGTTTCAAGTAATCAGTTGTATTCACACTGGCACAACTCCGTTATATACATAGGGATGTGCATATTGAGTTCCATTGTACATGTGCTGTTCCATTCTTCAGTCTTGTGCGTACAAAAGATGACGCAAGTTTACTATAATGACATATGAAGTATAACGTATCAGTCAAAAAACACAACAGTTTATTACATAAAATGCTATTTTAGGGCGACATGTTTCGACTCTTTCTGAGTCATCTTCATGCCCTCTTAAGTACAGATCCAAGTTTAACAATGTTTAGAGTGCATTCTGGGATCCCGAACGCTTGCAATACATAGTATAATTGTTACAAAAGTACATGTGTCGGTAGATATTGATATATATATGTACAATAGTTTTTTATCGTTGTAAATTTTTAAACTAGAATCTATTGTGTCTATATATATATATATATATTAATATCTACTGACACATGTACTTTTGTAACAATTATACTACCTATTGCAAGCGTTCGGGATCCCAGAATGCACTCTAAACATTGTTAACCTTGGATCTGTACTTTAGAGAGCCTGAAGATGACTCAGAAAGAGTCAAAACATGTCGCCCTAAAATGGCATTTTATGTAATAAATTGTTGTGTTTTTGACTGGTACGTTATATGATTTGTACTCCTCACCCAATATTGTGCGGGTGATAAAATCGAGAAGAATGAGATGGGCTGGGCATGTGGCGCGTATGGGTGAGGAGAAGGGGGTGTATAGGGTCTTGGTGGGGAAACCGGA
>Ga0123355_10009315_pt1 | contig 14919 bp, 14 predicted proteins | sample TergutEmb28metaG_3_FD_89872 | JGI IMG/M metagenome (GOLD analysis project Ga0123355, IMG submission 89872) | Embiratermes neotenicus P1 segment gut microbial communities from Petit-Saut dam, French Guiana - Emb289 P1 | ecosystem: Host-associated > Arthropoda: Insects > Digestive system > Gut ...
ATTCTAGCAGAGTACGTCCACCTGTCAGAGGCACAGCACAGACGTAGCAAAGAGGTTTTAGTCCCGTTACGACGCTGTTTAATCATCGTATTCTTTTGTATCTACATTCATCTTCATTCATCTTCTATTAGCAAATATGGAAAACGCTTATACTTGACATACAATTAAATGGGAGGTACAAAATGTTTGCAAATGCAATTGTTAAAAAGCCATGCAAAGCGCTCGTTCAAGGAATAACATCGGCATCAGAATTGGGAATACCTGACTATGAGCGTGCTGTTCTTCAGCACGAGGCATATATTGCAGCCCTGAAAGAATGTGGAGTGACAGTAACAATATTGGAAGCAGATGAAAATTTTCCTGATTCTTGCTTTGTTGAAGACACAGCTGTTATCACTAAGGCATGTGCAATTATTACTAGTCCAGGAACTGCGACCCGAAACAAAGAAGCGCAGCTGATGCTTCCAACGATCAGAAGCTTTTTTCCTGAAGAGAAAATCGAATACATCACGTCCCCTGGAACTCTAGACGGTGGCGACGTTATGATGGTCGGTGACCATTTCTATATTGGGCTCTCACGTAGAACGAATACAGAGGGAGCACAACAATTTATTGCGATTCTTGAGCGATATGGATTTTCAGGTTCAGAAGTTACACTTGACACGGTTCTCCACCTAAAGACTGGTGCGAGCTATATCGAAAACAATAACTTGCTGGTATATGGCGAGTTTGCTGAAAAGCCAGAATTCGCTCAATATGACAAAATTGTTGTTCCTCCTGAAGAGGCTTATGCGGCAAACTGTGTATGGATGAACGACAAAGTAATCGTGCCCAAGGGATACCCCATAACAGAAAAAGCTATAAGGGATTTAGGCTATGAAATAATTCTGATCGATACCTCAGAATTTAAGAAACTGGATGGAGGGCTTACCTGTCTTTCGCTTAGATTTTAGACAAGTTTTTGGAAGTACAATACAGAAAAACAGTAGGAAGGTTACCAATATGAAATTGCGCTTAGGTCTGCCAAAGGGAAGTTTGCAAGAAGCGACTTTCGAATTATTTAGGCATGCTGGATTTAACATTACTACCCACAGTAGATCATATTTCCCCACAGTAAATGACCCAGAGCTCGAAATCCTGTTGATGCGTGCCCAAGAAATTCCTCGCTATGTGAACGAAGGAGTGCTTGATGCAGGAATCAGCGGTCTTGACTGGATTATGGAAAACAATGCCGATGTCGTAGAAGTCGCTAACATGGTTTATTCCAAGCGGACTCCCCGACCAATTAGCCTTGTTCTTGCTGTTGCCGAAGACAGCGACATACGGGATGTATCTGACCTAAGTGGTAAGCGCATCGCGACAGAGCTCGTCAATGCCACTGAAAAGTATCTACGTGACCAAGGAGTCGAGGCGACAGTTGAATATTCCTGGGGAGCAACAGAGGTAAAGGTGCCCCATTTGGTAGATGCCATTGCTGAACTTACTGAAACGGGCAATTCACTACGAGCAAACAACTTACGAATTATCGCCACAATACTGGAATCGACAACCAGATTGCATGCCAACCATGCAGCGTGGGCTGATCCATGGAAGCGAAAGAAGCTCGAAAGCATATCCGTGCTATTGCAAGGCGCACTACAGGCAAGATCAAAAGTAGGGTTAAAAATGAACGTTCCTGATGGTGTGCTGGATACAATTCTTGATGTCTTGCCAGCCATGAAGCAGCCATCAGTATCAAGACTGGTAGACAGCAACTGGGTAGCAATTGAGGTCATTTTGGACGAAATCCAAGTGCGAGACCTCATTCCTGCATTGAAATCAGCTGGTGCGCAGGACATTATCGAATATCCCCTGTCAAAGGTCATACCATAAGTACCATGCGCGTAATGAATATGTTATCCTTGTACGTCGCTGGAGGGGTGGCAGAGTCTGGCTGAATGCACTGGTCTTGAAAACCAGCACACGGCGTTAAACCGTGTCGTGGGTTCGAATCCCACCCCCTCCGCCATAAATTGAATAGGGTTTGACACGGGATTCGGACCCGTAGGGGTGAATACGACAACTAGGAGTATTCAGACCCGAGCGGAGCGAGGGAAGTGAATTTGCCGTAGGCAAAGGCACACTAATCCCACCCCCTCCGCCATAAATTGAATAGGGTTCAGCTAGCACTCTTTTGCACTCGCTTATCATTCCCAGATTGAACATTTAAAAGTCTGGAATCTTTTAGGAGACTTCGCAATGACCAAACAAATCAACCTAGACAACATCACTATTTTCGTTGAGGATGATCTTCATAGCGTTGCAAGGCGGGCTGCTGATGTTTTTGCCGCAGTACTCACTGCCGCTCCTGCGGGCACCTATGGTTTTGCGACAGGCAGTACTCCTGTTGGTATGTACCAAGAACTGATTGCTCGCTATCGTGCTGACGAATTGGACTTTGGCGGCATTACAGCTTTCAACTTGGACGAATACTACCCTATTGCCAAAAGCAACGATCAAAGCTACGAACATTTTATGAAAACGCAACTCTTTGACCACATAAACGTGAGCAAGGACAACATTGATATTCCCAACGGCGAAGCCATTGACCCAGAAGCAGAGTGCATGCGCTACGAAAAAGCTATTCGCGCCAACGCTAACAACTTTGAACTACAGGTGTTAGGCATTGGTGAAAACGGTCATATTGGCTTTAATGAGCCGACTGATCACTTTCCTGCACATACCAATTATGTCGAATTGGACAAGTCAACCATTAACGCTAATGCGCGCTTTTTTGATGCTGTAGATGATGTGCCAAAGCACGCCCTAACTATGGGAGTCGGTACCATCATGATGGCAAAAAGAGTTTTGCTTGTCGCAACGGGCTTCAAAAAAAGTGACGTTATCTGTCAGACATTACTCGGAGCCATCAATCCCTGCATATCTGCAAGTGCTTTACAAATGCACCGTGATGTAACTGTAGTGCTTGATGCAGATGCTGCGTGTGCACTACTTGCGCAACTGTAACACTCACCACGCGGAAACTTGAACGATTAAAGAACGGTCATCCCTCTGCAATAAGGGTACCTACGGATACAACACAATGGAAAGGAATTGGCCATGCAAGAAACATTGACAACACTCGCAGCACAGTATGGTCTTGCGGTACTGATTTTTGGTGCCTGGCTGGTCGGCGGACTCATCGCACAACAAATCATTTCCTTTTTCCTGCGCAACGCTGCCACAAAAAATCACACACGAGCAAAACAAGCACTCGTAATTGCTGCACGCGGTAGCATTGCCTGGATTGGTGGAATCATTGGCATGTGGGCAGCATATGCCAATATCCGCAGAATGAATGCGCGCGATGAAGACCTCATTGCTTTTCTCGACGCAAACAATGCCTTGTTGCAGGCAGTAACGATTATCATTATTACCTTTTTCCTTGCACGCGTCGCCAATCGTTTTATTAGCGCCTATACTGCACGTGAAAGCACAAAGATACCGTCCAGCTCGATTTTTGGAAACATTGTTGCCGCAACCATTTGGATATTGGGAATTGCAAGTGCCTTTGTGGTGACGGGAGCAACAGGAACACTTACTCCCTTGTTAGGTGCTTTAGGTGTGTCTGGTCTCGCCGTTGGCTTGGCACTGCAACCTACCCTGGATAATCTCTTTTCTGGAATTCAAATTCTTGCATCGCGCCAAATCGAACCTGGCGACTTTGTTAGGCTGGAATCAGACGAAGAAGGTGTTGTAGAGGACGTAACTTGGCGCAATACGACCATTCGCCGTATCACAGGTGAACTCGTCATTGTGCCAAATTCCAACTTGGCACGTTCGCAGGTTATTAATTTTAGTCGTAATGCCGAAGCCTACAACCTGCTGATACCCACCACAGTGTCATACGAAAACGATATCGAAGAAGTTATAGGCATTATGCGAGAAGTTGCTGAAGAACTTATGGAGCGCTCCCATTACGTTCATAAAGAGCAAGATCCGCGCATAATCGTAACCGCAAACTCGGAACGTGGCATCTCGCTTGCTACAATTTTGCCCGTTGTTGCCTACAATATGCGTGGACGAGTCACTTCTGAATACTTAGAGCAGGTTCAACAGCGCTTTAAGCAGGCAGATATTGCTCAGCCACAAATTATATTGCCCGAAAAGTGATTTTTCCAGTATTATAGATTATGTGCGTAAACGCGTACAAAAACGATTAAAATAGAGCAAGCACTAATTTACGCCAATTAATGGCTATTTTGAGGTTGAAGTGGAAGGAAGCATAAGGTGGCAGGCATATTCCAAAAAGGGGACAAAAAAGATGGCGACAATCCAGACAAGCGGGATATTGCGCCGTCGACACCTGCAGAGGGGGGAAGTCCTTCTAAGGCTGGTTCATCCAGCGCAGCAAAGGCACACTTTGCTCAGATGAATCGTGCAATGTCTAATATGGGTGGAAGTAGTACGTCAAAGCGTGCTCAACGTTCCACACCAGCTTCCAAGCCAGCTACAGCACCTGCTGCAAAGTCTACATCCACGGCAGATGTTAAGCCAGCACCGAAGCCAACAGCAACACCTGCACCTGCTGCAAAACAAGCTGCAGCACCAGCAGCAACACCCAAGCCTAAGCAGGCTGCGCCAGCCACAACAAAACCTGTTGCTAAACAAACGCCTGTCGCAACACCTGCACCAAAACCAGCTGCGACGACACCAGCGGCTAAACCAACCCCTGCGCCCACATCTACACCAACACCTGCACCTGCTGCTAAACCTACTGTGACACCTACAGCTAAACCAGTTCCTGCATCAACAGTACCAGCATCCACACCTGCATCAAAGCCAGCTATACCTGTTGCTGCGCCTACTGCTGCCACACCTGCACCTGCAAGCAAAACTCCTGATCGCACTGATGCAAAACCATCAGTCGCTGACGGCTCTGCAGGAACACCGCCAACCAGTGGTGATGGCACTGCCACTCCAGCTGCTCCCGTTACTCCTCCTCCTGCACCCAGACCTGCACGACCAAGTATCATTGCAGAAGGCACCGAAATCAGGGGCGAGATTAAGTTTGGTTCAAATGCTGAGGTTTACGGTGTGCTGCATGGCAATACAATCAGCAAGTATGACATCATCACTAATACAGGTGAGATTGTTGGTGACGTTATTGCAAAGAACATGGATGTGCTAAACGCCGAAGTCAAGGGCGATGTTGCCACCGCAGGAGACTTCCGCATGAATGCCAAATCAGAACTTACTGGTAATGTTGCAGCATCTCGCATGGACTTGCGTGGCAAGCTTACTGGTGACACTGCCGTTGCGAAAGAGATGAATGTACACAGCAGTGCCAACCTAGCTGGCGATGTTAAAGCAGGGTCGATTGCGATTGGACACGGAGCAAAGATTAAGGGCTTCGTAAATGTAGGCACTGACTCAGAAGACTAGTTACACACAACTATGAGGTAAACGAAAAAGGCGGATATAAAATCCGCCTTTTCAAATTTCTATGCAGGAGACACCTGGTGCAGCCTAGTGACGGAAGTGACGATAACCTGTATTCACCATGATTAGTCCCGCCGCATCTGCCGCAGCAATTACTTCTTCGTCACGAATAGACCCTCCAGGCTGAATTAGAGCTGCTATTCCTGCTTCTGCCAATACCTCAATAGTGTCAGGAAAAGGAATGAATGCATCTGATGCTGCAACAGTACCTGCAGCTCCAGTTTCACAAATTGTACCAGCTTGCTGAATCGCTACGCGTGCCGAATTGACGCGATTAGGCTGTCCTGCTCCCATGCCAAACATCGATAAGTCTTTAGCAAGCACAATGGCATTACTTTTTACGCTTTTACACAACTTCCATGCAAAGACCATGTCTTGCAATTGCTGTTCTGTAGGCTGAGCTTTGCTTACCACCGTGAACGCAGCAGGATCTTCATCCACTGTGTCCTCTGCTTGTGCCAGAATACCACCTTCAATACTGCGAAGCACTTGCCTATCTGTGCCACCTGAAGCTCGCTCGCCTGGAGGGTTTACTCCACCTGTCTCTAATATGCGCAGATTAGGTTTAGACGCAAGTAGCTTAAGAGCTGCAGGGTCAAAACTGGGCGCGATGATAACTTCGACAAACTGCTTGTTGTCAAAAATAGCTTGTACTACCGCTTCTGTCACAGAACAGTTTATTGCGACTATTCCTCCAAATGCCGAGATGGGATCGCCTGCCCATGCTTTCTGGTAGGCAGCAACTACATCGTTATCACTTGCTGCCCCACAGGGATTGGTATGCTTAACTATCACGCAGCTTGTCTCGTCAAGCTCGCGCACGGCAGACCACGCTGCATCGGTATCAAGAATATTGTTATAGGAAAGTTCTTTGCCTTGCAGCTGCTTAGCACGTGCCATTGTGTACTGATTACTGTCTGGATAACGATAGTAGGCAGCTTGCTGGTGAGGATTTTCTCCGTAGCGCAGGTCTTGAATTTTTTCAAGAAAAAGTACGATGTCTGTATCTACTTCATCTAAATTCGCTTCTGATACAGTTTCTGCTGTTCCTTGCTCTGCCAAATAGCGAGCAATCTCTACGTCGTAGGCTGCGGTCAAAGCAAAAACCTCTGTTGCCAAATACTTGCGCATTTCAAGCGTAGTTGAACCATCGCCACTGCGCATTTCTTCGATGATGTTTTCGTAAAGGCTTGGATCTGTGACAACCGTAACACTTGCGCAATTTTTGGCAGCACTACGCAGCATACTGGGACCACCAATATCAATCTGTTCGATGGCTTCATCTTTGTCTGCGCCCTTTGCAACGGTCTCTGAGAACGCATAGAGATTTGCAACAATCAGATCAATGGGTATTATGCCGTGCTGATAGGCAGCATCCACGTGAGTCTTTTTATCGCGTCGTGCAAGTAAAGCTCCGTGTATCTTTGGATGTAAGGTCTTTACACGTCCATCCATTATCTCGGGAAAGCCCGTCACCGCCTCAACAGACTTTACTGCAATGACGGCATCCTTAAGAGTCTGAGCTGTCCCCCCTGTCGATATAATCTCAACATTAAATTCATCGGCAAGCGTACGGCAAAAATCAACTATTCCTGTCTTGTCAGTGACCGATACGAGTGCACGCTTAATTTTTGGACTTGTCATTAATTACCACCTTATTATTTTTAACGCTTACACGATTTTCTGCCACTAGCTGCAACACTTCTGGATACAGACGATGCTCCACTGCATGGACGCGCTTTGCCAGACTATCAAAGGTATCGTCTGGCAGTACTGGTACAGCTTCTTGCGCGATGATGGGGCCTTCATCAAAAACCTCATTTGCGATATGTACCGTAACGCCTGTAACACGCACTCCTGCATTCAAGGCATCGCGAATGGCATGAGCCCCGGGAAACGCTGGCAGCAGCGCAGGATGCAGGTTCAGTACACAATGAGGAAATGCATCCAGTACCCGTGTACCCAATAGACGCATGTAACCTGCCATGACTACGTAGTCGACATGATTTCTGTGCAATTCATACAGTAATGCCCTATCAAAGGATTCCCTGTCTGGATAGTTCTTTGCGTCAAGCCCTATTGCGGGAATTCCCGCTTGTCTGGCACGTTCAAGTCCGTAAGCATCTGGCTTATTTGAAATCACAACGGCAACAGTGGCATCTAACTGCCCTGCTGCAACACTGTCCAGAATCGCCTGCAGGTTACTACCCCCACCAGAAATCAGTACACCTAACCGCAGATTATTCATCACAGTATCTAACTGTACCGCTACCTGGAACAATGTGGCCGATCTCAAAGTATGGCTCATCGCGCCCGTCAAGAGCTTCACGCAATATCGGTGCATCTGCTGCGCTGACAGCCAGAGCATAACCAACGCCACAATTAAAGGTGCGCAGAGCTTCTATTGTTTCAAGTTGTGCCTGTTCACAAATAAATTGAATAATGGGTGGCATCTCCCATGACCCTAAGCTTACAGCTGCATCCATGCCATCAGGCAGAATGCGATCAAGGTTTTCGGTGATTCCGCCTCCTGTTATGTGAGCCATACCCTTAATAGAAACGCCACTTTTTAGCAAATCCAATATTAGCTTTACATAAATGCGAGTAGGAGTCAGTAGCACCTCTCCTAGCGTTTGTTCGCTGTCTTGAAAATCGCTACCTAAATCTAAGTCTGCCACAACACGGCGCACTAGCGAAAAGCCATTTGAATGTAGCCCACTTGAAGGCAGACCAAAAATCACGTCACCAGCTTCAATCTGCGAACCATCAACCATCTGTGACTTATCAGCAGCAGCCACACAAAAGCCTGACATATCAAAGGCACCATCATCCATTACTCCCGGATGTTCTGCCATCTCGCCACCAATAAGAGCACAGCCTGCCTGCACACAACCCTCAGCAACCCCTGCTACCATAGCTGTCATTCGCTCGCTCTCAATCTTACCTGTCGCGATATAGTCAAGAAAGAATAGTGGTTCTGCGCCACAAGCTAAGACATCATTAACACACATTGCAACAAGATCTATGCCCACCGTATCAAAGATATTCATTTCACGTGCGATCTCGATTTTTGTACCAACTCCGTCTGCACCAGAAACCAGTACGGGATCAGCCATATCCTTTAACTTTGCGGCAGAGAATAGTCCGCCAAAGCCTCCAATGTCACCAATAACTTCTGGTCGATAAGTGGCACGTACGCTGGATCTAATTGCATCAACGGCACGCGCTCCCTCGGCCGTATCAACGCCTGCCTGCGCGTAAGTCAAAGCTTCTTTTGCGCCATCTATGTCCCTATTACTGTTCATACTGTCTTTCTTTCCCAGGCCTTTGGTCATTCTTCGTTGTCTTGGCTGCCCGCTGGCAATGCACAGCTGCCAACACCGATTGGATATTTGCCATCAAAACAGGCCATACATAGGTCATCTGGTGTCATGCCCGTAGCTCGCACTATGCCATCAAGTGACAAATAGCTTAATGAGTCTGCACCAATATGCTTGCAGATTTCATCGACACTTTGCCTTGATGCAATTAGTTGATCACTCGTCGACATGTCAATTCCGTAATAACATGGCGATGCCACAGGCGGTGAAGTTACACGCATGTGAACTTCAATAGCGCCTGCTTCGCGCAACATTGCAACCATCTGCTTGCTGGTATTGCCACGCACAATCGAGTCATCAACAATAACCAGGCGCTTGCCTGCTACCGCATGCTTCAAAGGATTGAGCTTAAGTCTGATTCCGCGCTGGCGCAAACTTTGCGTAGGCTGAATAAAAGTGCGTCCAACATAACGGTTCTTGATTAGACCTTCACCGTAAGGAATGCCACTTGCTGTTGCGAATCCCACCGCTCCTGGCAAACCACTGTCAGGAACGCCCATAATATAATCGACATTCTCTGCAACAGGGGCCTCAGCTGCAAGCTCCATTCCCAAGCGCCGCCTGGCTTCATACATGGAAAGTCCTGCCATCTCACTGTCAGGACGAGCAAAATAAACATATTCAAAGGCACAAAGTGCCTGATTAGGAGCAGGACGTGCCATCAAGGTTTCAACGCCCACTTCACTAATTTTCACAACTTCACCAGGCTGTATATCACGCAAGTAGCGAGCTCCCACAATGTCAAGACCGCAAGTCTCGCTCGCAATCACCCAACCGCGGCTGCTGCCATCATCATCTATTAATTCGCCCAGACACAATGGACAGATACCCAGCGGATCGCGAAAGGCATACAGGGCAGATTCTGTCATAATGCCTGCAGCGTAGGAGCCGTGTACCATGCTCATCGTGCGAGCAATTCCTTCACGAATATGGCTGGTCTCTTCAGTAAATTTACCTATTAGTGCTGCAATGCCTTCTGCATCAGCATCAGAATCCAGCTGCAATTTGTACTTTGCTAGATAGTCTTGAACTTCTTTTCCATTGATAAGCTTTCCGTTAAAGCCGAGTGCAATTACTTGTTCACCAATAGAAAAAATGTGAGGTTGTGCGTCTGCCCAAACAGGCATGTCTCCTTTGTTGCGCGAAACTGAATAAGTTGCATGACCCAATGCAATATGACCTGTTAATGCACGCAGACTGGATTCCTTGAAGACTTGCGCGACTAAGCCCAGATCTTTAACTTCAACGATTGTCTTGCCATCTCCTACAGCAATGCCAGCGCTTTCCTGCCCGCGATGCTGCAAGGCATGCAGTCCAAAGTAGGCAAGGCGTGCTGCATCTTCACTGCTATTAGAATTGCTCTTATTGTCGACATCTGGATTCAGAAAGATGCCGATTACACCACTCATGCCTACTACTCCTCGCCAAAGGTGTGCGGGAAGAAATTTGTCCACGCATCACGTGCGGCATCAAGTGGCAAAGCGAGCTTATCTTTAATGGCGAGCATATCGCCGCCAACAGTGCCAATCACCGCAGCAGGAACATCAGCATCAATGCAGGCAGCAAGAATTGCGTCTGCGTCTGTAGGCGCACAACTGACGACAACGCGGCTTTGACTTTCGCTAAATAGCGAAATGGCAGAAGGAAGTTCATCTGCAAGCTCAACGTCAAATCCAATACCATTCTGGATGGCACTCTCACACAATGCAACAGCAAGTCCACCATCGCTGCAATCATGTGCCGACTTCAAAAGACCTGCTGCAATAAGTTCGCGTAAAGTTGTCTGTGTGCGACGTTCAAGATCCAAGCTAAGTGCAGGAATATCACCAGCAACCATGTTAAAGTGCAGCTTCAAGTATTCACTGCCACCGATTTCATCAAAGGTCTCACCAATCAAAATGATTGTGTCGCCTGTGTCTTTGAAATCGCTGGTGCAATGCTTATTGATATCATCAATTATTCCCACAAGCCCAATTGCTGGAGTCGGATAAATCGCTACTCCGCTTGACTCGTTGTAAAAGCTGACATTGCCCGAAACAACGGGCACATCCAGTGCTTTGCAGCTATCAGAGATTCCCTCAACTGATTGGACAAAAGTCCAATAGATTTCTGGCTTTTCAGGTGAGCCAAAATTCAGGCAATCGGTAAGTGCCGCAGGAGTCGCACCGACACAACTCACATTGCGAGCTGCTTCTGCCACCGCAATCTGTGCTCCTCTGCGCGGATTCAAGTATATGTATCGACCATTGCAGTCACAACTCGCTGCGATGCCACAATTACTTACATGGTCTGTACTGCCAATGCGCAACAGACCTGCATCTGCACCAGGAGGAATTACAACGTTTTCGCTGACGTCACTATCAACATCACCGGCAAACCATTCGCGTGAAGCACTACCAGCGCTACCCAACACATTGAGCACCGCACGATTCAGATCCTCAACATTTTCTGGATGCTGCAACTGCGATAAATCAGTTGCCGCCAGTTTTGAAAAATATGCCGGTTCAGCATAAGGAGGGTCATAAAGAGGTGCATCATCTGTTAGCGACTTTGCGGGGATTGCAGCATACACGTCTTCCCCACTACGCACAACAAAATCGCCACTGTCAATAACCGAGCCAATTACTGTTGCAGGCACCTTCCAGCGGTCGCACACATCACGCACCTTTGCAAGCATTTCAGGGGTACTTACCGCGAGCATGCGCTCTTGTGATTCGCTTACCGCAATCTCGAAAGGCTTCATGCCCACGTCGCAAACAGGTACTTTTTGTACATCGATTTCGATGCCCATACCAGCACGCGCTGCCATTTCCGAGCCAGCACTTGTCAATCCTGCGGCTCCTAAGTCACCTAGTCCCACAAGTAAGCCATTTTCAAGTAGCTCTAAACAGGCCTCTGTCAGTCGTCTACCCAGTTCAGGGTCACCAGTTACCGTTGTAGGTGCAGCAACGCTTGTTTCTGCCCCAGGCTCAAGCGTGGAATCTGAATCTGATCCAACAGAGTCTTCGCCAAACTCTGCACTTGCAAGAATACTGGCACCGCCAATGCCGTCACGACCTGTTGGCGCGCCAATTACAATCAATAGATTACCAGCACCACTTGCTGCAGCGCGTGTTAAATGTTCTTCGCGCATCAATCCTATGCACATAGCGTTTACCAAGCAGTTATTTTCATAGGCATCATCAAAGCGAATTTCACCGCCCAAAGTTGGCACCTTTGCTGTGTTTGCATATTCTGAGAAGCCTTTTGCTGCCTGCTGCGCCAACCATTGTTGATGCGGATGTTCCATCGAGCCAAAGCGCAGACTGCTCAAGGCTGCAACAGGACGCGCTCCCATCGTAAAGATGTCACGCATGCAGCCACCAATACCTGTTGCCGCACCATGATAGGGCTCAATCGCACTGGGATGATTATGGCTTTCCATTTTGAATGCAACTGCCCAACCATCACCCACACTGATAACACCTGCGTTCTCACCAGGTCCTTGCAGTACATGCGCACCCTCTGTGGGAAACTTGCGCAAATGTATCCGCGAGTGTTTGTAGCTGCAATGCTCTGACCACATCAGCGAATACATGTAGAGTTCACAAATTGTAGGAGTACGTCCAAGCACCTCAACAATACGTGAATATTCGTCACGTCGTAATCCAAGCTCTTCTGCAAGTACTGGGGCATCTTTCGTCGATAAATCAACTATTGGTTGACTGCTGGACTCACTCACTGTTTAGCTCTCCTTTAAAATGTGTGCTACTTATCCTCTTGCTTATTACTACTGTCATCATGGCCGGACTGAACAGATCCATCCGCATCATCGCCCAGCTCACGACCGGCTCGTTTTAGTTTTCGCTGTCTGCGAATCTCTGCATTAAACCGCTTGGTAACTGGATTGAAGACAACGCGCTTCAAGTACACAAAAATCAGCAGCGAAATGAATATTGGATTAAAAAAGCCAATAAATTCAATCCAGTCCTTGACTCTTTCAAAATTGCCCCAATCTGGCAAATGGCGAATTGGTAAAGCAATGAGTCCAATTATCACGAGGATACCCGCAAAGATCGTGTAGCAGGTCACTCCCTCAACAGGAGTGTCAAAAGTCCGCTCTATTTCTTTACGTTTGGGGCGCAAGCTATCAATAAAAATTAGGAGCGCAGAGAACAATACCAATTGGGCAGATATAAAGAGTGCGAACCAAACGGGTCCAAAACCAAATACCATCTCGTAAGGCACTAGTCCGCCCTCCTATTGTTGCTTCTTTTAGATTTTTTTGCCTTATCGTTTTTACCGTCTTTATCAGATTTGTCATCTGCGGACGAAACCTTGTTTTCTGCCTCGAAAGTGCGAACCATGGGCCTGATTTTCCCCCAATCAAGGTATAGGGAAATACCCACACTAATCAGTGCCATAAATGTTATCGCCAAACTAAGAGTGCTTGCCTGTTCTTCTGCAAGCCCAAAGATGGTATAAACATCCTCTTGAAGGATCACCAAAGACAGTATCATCAACACAAGGCCAAGCCCCAGACAATACCACCATGCTTTACGATATGCTTTATATTCGGGCGTATTGGGCATTTGGCGCAAAAGTGGCGGTTTCTGCTTTTTATGCTTTGCTCTGGACTTTGCTTTCGCTGATTGTCCAGCTGCGCGTTTTGGCTTTGCGCTCGCAGCAGACTTTCGCGTTACTCCTTTTGGCGTTGAGCCTTTTTGATATCGATTGTTCATGGGTGAACGACGTGCCATTGATTCTCCTTGCTGTGATACTAAGCGGCTAAATTAGGCAAAAACTACAAGTATTCATTGTAGCAAAGCAGCTTCACCCATAACCGCCAAACTAGGTTTTTGGACGACCCCACATGTCAATTTTTTTCAGAGTTGGATTCTTTTCTATTACTGCGGAATAGGATACCTTCTCGCTAATCATGTTCATGATAAAGACAATGACCACATAGACTGGCAATAGTAGATATAGCCCTGACACCGCAAACAGCCCTAGCAGCGCGCCCGCAGGATTCGCGCCTGCATCACCTAGCATTGCACGGCCGCCTGCATCATAGCGCCAAACTGCAAATACTGGTCCCAGCATCCATATAACGTGAATAAGTTCTTGTGTGATTACCTGCCAAGGATTGAATATCCTTGTGATAAAGGCGATAGTGAGTGCGATGCACAGAAAAATCAAAGCAAGATCTATAGCAATGACAGCATACACTTTACTTGCCCGCGCAGGACGCAGGTCAAATAAGTTAATCATGTTTGCCGTAAGCGCAATGGCACAAGTTGAAAGAATAATCGCAACAACACCCCAAAACCCTAAGCGCGAAAACTCGCCATGAAATGGGTCAAACCCCACAATAATAACGCTTACGATAAGTGCGGTCAGTCCTATGCCTAACACCTTGACCATGGCTGTTCGTAGCTGACCGCGACGTAATGCTTTGAAATGTCCCGTAAAGCCACCATCACCACGCGCCCCAAAACGGTCATCAAGCCAGCCAAAAAAGAAGCAGGACACCACCAGTGGAACTGCCAGTATAAAGAACATGTTTTCAATAGAGTACTGCGCAAGTACAGGCATCATCACATCTGCCGCTACAGTGCCACGCACTAATCCTGGCAACTGCCAACCAGCAAGCAAAAACATTGCCAGCGATGCAGCCCAGACAGGCCACACTAGTGCCAATCCGTAGCTAACGGTATCTCCTGCGTAGTTGGTTGCCTGCTGTTTGCCAGATTTGAAGCGCGCTGCCATGATAATGCGCATCGCTATACGTGGCACCAACCACGCACCAATCAGTGCAACAAGCAAAGCAACTGCTGTTGAAAGTAATGTCATCATGCTGTTTTCAAATCTTCAATCATCGCACCATCGACAGCAACAGCATCACTTGTTTCAACATTAGGCGCAATACACCCATCGCCCTTGCCATTATCAGCAGGCAGCCCAGTCACAGGGTCAAGCATCAACCAAACCATGCTTGATGCCAAGCACAGCACCATCAGTGCCGGCAGCACAATACCTGAGTCATTACTTAAAACTGCAGCAATGCCACATACCAATA
>Ga0123355_10009316_pt1 | contig 14918 bp, 14 predicted proteins | sample TergutEmb28metaG_3_FD_89872 | JGI IMG/M metagenome (GOLD analysis project Ga0123355, IMG submission 89872) | Embiratermes neotenicus P1 segment gut microbial communities from Petit-Saut dam, French Guiana - Emb289 P1 | ecosystem: Host-associated > Arthropoda: Insects > Digestive system > Gut ...
CCCTGTTGAGATCAAAAGCTGTATCCAGGACAACAAAAATAAGAATGTACAAAACAATAATAAGACCAGTGGTGCTGTATGGCTCAGAAGCATGGTGCTTAATGGCAAATGATGAGAAAAATTGTGTATTTGGGAAAGGAAGGTGCTGAGAAAAATATTTGGTCCAATATGTGTAGCAGGATACCGGAGGAGCAGAACAAATGAAGAAGTGAGGCAATTATATGGAGAATTGGACATATTAACAGGAATATTGAGATGGCTGGGACATGTGGAGAGGATGAGTGAGGAAAGGGTGGTAAAGAGGTCATATCAGAACACTCCAGAAGGAAGACCTGAGGATAGGTGTCACAAATTGGAGGATATGTGTACACAGAACAGACGACTGGAAGATGGTCGTGAAGGAGGCCGAGGTCCTACAAGGACTGTAGAGCCATGGAGTAGTAGTAAGACCCTTGGAATTTCAAAACATTAGAATATAAACCACAAAGATTTTTACTACTAATTTATGCATTTTTCTTCCAACAAATGCAAAACAGTTCTAATGTCCCAATAGTTACCTTATGGTGAAATGCAGCTCCTGTAAGTACCATCGAAATCTGATTGGTCCACTCTGATTCATACTTCCATCGTTGTGTGGTATTATCCCAGACATGAGTCCGAGATGGAAATCCTACAATGCGATCTGGAAATTCTCGCCAAACCTGCACCACGAACCACCAAACAAAGAATTCCTTAGGCATGTGTCACAGACAAGCAATGGACCAGTAACATAGAAGGCACGCAGAGGGGTAGGCCTACTATGTTGTAGTAAATTCCAGTCAGGAATTCATTAGTCCCTTGGAGTTCAGAATGATAAATGGGAACAACATAAACAGATCCACACAACTAATAGTGCCAATTTTACACAAAAATGTTCAAGAACACATCTGGTCCAACTTTATAAGGTACAAGCAGATTTAGATTGTATTTTCATGGTGTAAAGTTCCATAAATTCCACAAAATACAATAAAAACTACCAGAAACAAATACCTCATAGCCAAACTCAAGCTCATCAGCAGTCAGCATTACAATATCATCATCAATTGTAAGAATGGCCTCTGTTTCAATCTCCTCATATGGGTAGAAGCGGTTCGAGAGTTTGTTTTCTTTAGTCTGGATCACCTTCAATGGTTTACCAATTTTAGGCCACACTGACGCTACAAATACAAGAATGAAATGAATACATTACACAAAAAAGGATTATCTGTAAAACTTATCCTAAAAAAGAGGCCAATCTAATGACAGTTCATACATGACATGGCCACTCTCAGTGACAGGAAGGTGTTCAACATCTAACGGCCTTGATAACAACATGTAGATGTTTAATTATACACACACCGACATATACACACATATATATATATATATTATTTAAAAAGTCTAAAATTTACATTAAAACATTTAAAACACTACTACATGTTTCGATCACACGATCATCCTCAGGGAGCATACACTGTTCCTTGCAAAATTATAATTTAAAACATTCAGTGAGTTACTTCGTTATGTTAACTTGCTGCTCTGGAAGCATGTCGTGTTTTTGTGTGTGAGTCGTACGCTGCTTAGAATGAGCCTGGTTATGGTTGTGCGTTGTACGTTGTGCAGCGTGAGGTGCTGCCACAACACCAAGTTAACTTAATGAAGTAATTCACTGAACGTTTTAAATTATAACTTTAGCAAGGAACAATATATGCTCCCTGAGGATGATCAGGTGATTGAAACATGTAGGAGCATTTTAAATGTTTTAACGTATATTTTAGACTTCTTACATAATATATACATAGGTGCATGTGTTGATGTGTGCAGCTAAATAATCTAAAGAACGCACGGTGAAACGATAAAAACATGTAGATGTGTTTAGAGATGTAGTTACTCTGAGCATCTGGCAAATGGTGTTAACTGACACACATTAAATGACAACATATGTACATACTTCTTCCATATCTGACACATAATAAATGCCAGTTTGAAGAATGCTTGTGATAGCTGTGTCTGCACTGGCAGAGAATGTGAACCTTGGGCAAAATGATGAAATAAGATTTTCTGTGTAATTTTCAACATATTTTACATGGGCTGAGATGTAAAAAACCATTTTCAACTATCCCAGACTCATACCCCATGCCCATTTTCTCAATCAAATTCAATTTCAATAAATCCACCTCAGTTGTTCCAAGTTTCAATACTCAGTCCACTGAAGGCTGTCTTCCGTACAACATTCAAATTTGTCCAACAATTTTACTACACAAAGATTCCACTTACGATGTGGTGGAGCTTTACGCTGATTGTTCCAAACTACCAGAACTTTGCTGAGACTTGGAGCCTTAACCAGTTTCTGAATCAGTGAGAAGAGGCTTTCCACTCGATCGTACGTCAGCACAACAGCAGTGAAACCTTGTGAACGTGGCGCTGTCAGCTGTAAGAACAGTGGCGACTTTGCAACCATCTGTGAATAAGGAATAACAAATACTGGCATTATATTAAGTATAATACAGATTACAACCAGGATTAAGTACTGATTCATTCCTAGTCATGAGGTGTTATATCACCAGAATCATATAATAAGCACAACTCAACGGTTTAGACAAAAAAACCACATGCCGTTCTGACACCTAAATGTTTACCAACACTATCCTATGCCACAAAACCAATTCACAGTTGCATAATGTATTTCTCATTGTATGATTTCACTTAAATGTTACTTCCACATCTGTGCCAAGGTCTTTTCCTGTGATATTTTCTAAAAATATATTTTATCCATGTCTCACATCAGCCACACATTCCAAGAGGAGACTGGCACCATTACCATGTCTGGCACACAAAGCTATAAAATATATAATATTCACCTGAATATGTGACAACCCTCCTTCACAATCTTCAATTTTCAGGAAAATGCCTAAATATAATTTCTCGGACGATGAATTAGGAAACGATTCTTGTCATATAGTTGCGTAAATATACTACGTCTGTGGGTTATATATAGGACGATAAAGTACGAGATTAACATTCTCACAGTGGTGAGTATTACGGAATTGTTCTTCTGAGATGTGATGCCATGTGGTTGGGGAAACGGTACTAATGTTCTGGAAAAACTCGCTGCACTCAGAAAACTGTGTCTGGAAATGTTATACACAAGAGCTTCGCTCATGAAGCCAATTTGACTTAACTCATTGATACACAATGTCACATGAGAAATAAAAGAGTTGACAGGTCCTTACTAGACCAACATTTACACATGTCATGTTTTTACAAAAATATAGGGGTAAGCAATTCTTTGTGGACACAACATTTTGACAGACAGTGTGTTTGTAATCGAAATGTGTAGCAAGGCAGGAATCTCAGTTTGACTAATTGTGTGGGTTATGACAAACTGCTGCTTCATGAGCAAACTTTGGACACCACCCACCATCCCAGATTAATAATCCACAATATATGGGTGGAGCATCTGCCTCTGTCTTCACCAGACTGTGGCAAGGTAAGAGTTAGATTAGTATTTGCTTTTGGGCCCTTGGGGGCCTGATGTACCTAGGCCTTAAAACAGGACCTTTGAACCCCATACTGTGATACTAAGTTAGAGGAGCCCTGTTCCTTTACCAAAGTTCCAGATGGCCCCCATACTTAGATTCGTAACATCCTCAGGGTCTAAAAAGAAGGAACCCAGATATGCATGTCTAAGTGAGGCCAAGGCCTCACACTCACAAAGAATGTGGACTGAGATATACTCCCCAGTACCACAACTCAAATTCGTAACATCCTCAGGGTAAAAAAAAAAGGAACCCAGATACGTATGTCACAAAATAACCTCAAAGTCCCCTGTAAGGGAGCCCCCCCTCCATTTTCCCCCAACAGGGTCTCTATGGAGAGAGATGCTCTGTCTCCAGAGCCAATGGATTATTCATTCATCTTTATCTGTTGGAGTCCCCAGAAAGGAGCCCTCCCATGAAATGTGGGGAAAATATGCAGTCACTGTCCACAGAGCCCCACACAGAAGAAAGGTCTACATACAATAGGTGTGGCCTGGTTTCCCAAGGGGATCGTTAAGGACACTGCTATCACTACCTCAGTGCCATGCAGCCTTCAGCATGATACCTTCCACCTTGGCTTGGGTAGACGAGAGCCCTGTTAGCTAGCGTGTAACGTAGTAACCCTCAAGAGGGTACACCCTCCACACCTGTTACCACCTCCCGCATGACCCAGGATAAGGTAGAGTATGAATCCACATAACCCTGCGGTACAGACAAGGGGTTGGATTTATGGGAGGTGACAAGGGGAGAACATATATAGACAGGTCCATTAGAAAGAACTAGCCTCAGACATGTTCAGGAACTGATGTGTTAATTTCTATAAGGGGTGATGGCAAACTGAAATGCAACTGAATATACTCACTGGATCTGGAGGCATATTCCAATCTTGGTACGTGTGGGCACTTTGGGGGAAGACCCGATCGTTAAGTATGTCCAATGTGGTGAGTGTAATTGCCTTTATTGAAGATAGATATTGTTCATACAACCAGCTGCCTTGCCTCTGCAATTCTGCTATCCGATCATCAGATACACTTGTCAGTATTTCCATCAGGTTACCCAAGTTATCTTCTGAGACAAACACAGCTGCTCTGTTTTAAAATTGAACACATAGATACAGCATGTTCGCACACATATAGTACACACACAACCACAGAAAAATCTGTTGTCCATGCCATGAATCAGACACTATATTGTCCATCCAATATAACTGTAGTGACTGAGCTATCCCAGTTCCTTCACAGAATTTAAAAACATAAACATTCATTAATGTGTTAACAAGGGCATGATTCTAAACCAGCTGAATCCACTCCACAGCCCTACATCCTGTCTCTTCACGACCCATTTTAATGGAAACAACATAACCTTGTTTTACCTTACCTTCTCCAGTCAAGTACATCTTGGAAGGGCATTACAAGTGAGTCTGCACACATGACAGGAATACAGCCTGCTGCAAGAGCTTCTAACAATGTGGGCTGTCCAAGTCTCGCCCCTCGAATGACTAAACAAAACTTGGCACGCTGTAAAGAAGAAATATCAAGTGCCTATATACAATTCAAATGCATGCATCTATTAATATCATCACAAACTTACCACATGAAACATCTTGAAAGGGAAGAGATTTTTTAGGAGGGCTAGGCACAGCTGGGGATACATTAACCTTTTGGTGCCAGAATTATTTTTTTAAATTTTATTCTGTATATAAAATGTGAATAAAACAGGAACCAAATATGTTAGAATTATGAAACAAACTACATTTTGAAGAGAGAAAAAAAACGGAGAGTATATACTATGTTTAAAATATTCAGTACCTGTATTTGATGAATAAATATATAAAAATGCAACGTTTAGAGGTTAGCGGTGCGGTACGACTACTATAGTGGTCGTTAGGCGTCAAAGGGTTAAACAAACAGGGTGTAAGGATGTGGTCTGCATTCACCTGACTCATGACAAGGACCAATGATGGGCTGTTATAATACTGATAATGAATGTTCAGGTTTCACAAAAGGTGAGAAATTTCTTGAATGGCTCTACAACTATCAGCTTAAAAAGATGGACTCTGCTCCATGAAGTTAATTACAAAAAAATATATATATATGTAAAGTGAACAGACAAATTCATAGAACACAAAAACAAAGGTGACTCCTCCACTGTATCCTTACAAATAATTTCTCTACCATCCATTCTCATAATGCTCCATCCATGCCTTTCTCAGTGTTCTGAACTGAACACATTACTACATTTCCCTACCAAAAGTGTTACATGCATTTCACTTTACTCCCATTTCAACTATTTTAACCTTTTATTATTTGTTGGAAGCCTTCCACAACTAACGTTAAACATTTACCACCACAGTACGATACTGTGCCAAATTTTATATCACTGCACATTCATGTCCACTCAAATTTCCTAACAGTTCATGTATAGCAAAACATGACAGGAGTTTTATATCCTTCCACACCAAAGAACCTAATTTCTTCTCAGTTTTTAAACAAATTAATTCATGCTGATAGAAATGAGACTGTAAATAAAAAGGATGGGGAACAGCTAAGCTAGTTGAGGATTCTAATCTTATGAAACATGATGCATTGTTGCATAAATGATTCCAGCATTTCCAGGGATCAATGGTCTTGGATTACTCTTCATTCCCAACCTGATCCTTCACACCATGACACAATGTCACATTCCAGAAGACTTCAAAGGATCAGGCAGTCTGGGTCTTGAAGATGGGACTAACACGTCGTCCCAATTACTAAGTGCCAATCTAGTCTGCATAACATCCCAGAAGAACAAAGACCTCAAGCCTGTAATGATTTGTAAAGGAGTGTCAGCCCCACACAACCTTCAACCTTAACGGTTTATATAGCGACAAGCCCATAAGAAAGCAAAACAGAACTGTGGAACTGACGATGAACACCGAAGAATTAAGATTAGTCTTCTGGGATATTATAGCATGTAGTTTGGAGACATATACTACTTCTATCTTCAGAGTGATACCCACCCACTGAGCTACATGATGTTACAAACCAGAAGACCATGAGCTTAATGGTCACAGCCTCAAAGATCTCAAACTGCATGACACTTAATTTTGAAGTTAAAAATACAGTTTGTATGATATGACATATTCATTGTACCTGCAGTACATGTGGGTAATGAAACACTTCCCTGCCGCGACATCTCAAAGTGTAGTTTCCCTGATGACTCCCAGTGCATGTTTCAAGCAACAGCAGTTCTGAGTGCTCCTGTGCAAGATGCCACAACTCTCTCTCATATTCAGGATGCAGATTGATCTGACTAGATACAACCAACCATGGTCTAGAACAAGAAAGTGAGATTCCATCACAGTTTACTTCATGAACTGGTAGGACCAAACGTACAGATCCCACAAGACTGTTTATGGTACCTTGCAAACTTGTGATGAGTATCTGGTGTAAGTTGTGTCACCAACGGACTATAGACAGGCAAGGAGACATCAAAACCCAACCTGTATGTCCAGGAGGAGAAGCCAGCTCCTGCCACAATGGCATGCCCTACTGACAGCTCTACCACAGTGCTATAGTCCGGAACTGCACCAGGTACCATGTTGAATATCAAATGGTTCTCCCCTTCCTTCCAGCTGTACAAACACAAAAAACATAGCTGTTACTGCAAATTTCCATATGAGGATTTAGCTGCACGTTATCATAGTGGTGACAACAAAATTACTGTCACCTGGGATGGAATACCACACTGTCTGGCACAGTGTGGAACATGCTGCCCCCATATTCAGGGTGTGACATGCCTCGTGACAGTAACATGTGATCTTTTAATGTACGTTTTATTTTATGACACTGTTACTAGCTTCGATTTCATTGTAGGATGAATGAATTGGAAAGGATGTGCACGGAAGTGGTAGTGGCCGAATTTAAGGTACTATACCACAGTATGAGTGAAGGGACAGAGATTTGAACCTGGGACTTCTGAAGCTGGTGTGATATCTACCTGATCACAGCACATTCAGCAGACTGCAGAATTATTTAAGTGCAAGTAAAATAGGGCAACTGGACACAACAATTGGTATACCAACACTAACAGTCTTGAGGGTGTTTGTCATGGACTCCTGAGATAAATGATGTCTACAGTGTGTGCATTTCACAAATGCGGAAACTGTGGAGAACACATTTATGGACAGAGTTTGGCAAAAAAGGATTAATTAACATGCACTACCTTAGTTAAAAACAATACAGCATGATAATATCAAAGAGGATGAGATGGGCATGGCACGTGAAAGTCACATATGTGCAAGAAATTTTTGCCGCAAATCTTGGTGGCAATGACCATTTGGTAGACCCATATGTAAATGGTAGTACATTATTCCAACAGACCATAAGGAAAGAGAATTGTTCAATTGGTTCAGGAGAGGGACCAGTGGTGGGCTCTTGTGAACATGATAATGAACATTCAAACTGCATAAAATGCATAGAATTTCTTACTATACTTACTATGGTAAAGATGCCAAAGCTTCAGATGTTTCCATGACCCTAAAACGGTTCTGATTTAGTGTGTCAATTGAAGGTACAAGGATGCATGCTTCTTCTGGATTTGGTGTATAATACTTGCTTTCTAATATTGTTTGAAGGATGAAATAGAACTCTCGTGACATTTGACCTCCTACTGGAATGTCTCGCTCATCCACATATTTTCTCACGGGATAAACATACACTTGTATCTTACTACTACCTGTATGGCCACATCGGTATACATTAAAACAGTCATAGTAACTACAGTGAGGATTTCTTCCTTCAGAAAGTGGAGCATTAGTTGCAATTACAACTTCTGGTACCCTATCAAGATCATCCAGTGAAATGTGCTGATAAACTTTTCCACGTCCTTCATACACACCAGTTGGTAAGTAATGAATTATTGCAACAATTACAAGAGAGAGCAACAAAATGACAAACAGCCCTATGAAGAAATGTCTGTAGCGATTAAGAAGTGGCCCTGGCTTGAGGGCCATTTTTGATGTCATTATTGGTGTTGAAGCTTCATTTCTTCAAAATCTTGGCAGTTCCTGTAAGACAACAGAACATACACTTACTAAACTGTGAAAGGCAAATTCTAACATGTTAAGCAGTTTCACCTCACCTTATTTTACTGGCGTAGTTTATGGAGGTGATTAAGTTACATGTGTGGCAACAATTCATTCTGACTTCTTGAAGCTAATAATTTTATAAAAGTTTTTATGTATTATCACTGGGTAAGCTACATTTAACATTACTTCAATAAAGATAACACAAACTAATCCAGCTCCTTAACTCAGTCATTTCTTAACACATCAACTTACATGATTCATCATACCAATTACTTACACCGATAACTGCACTTAAATTAACTCTTCAAGAAAAATTTAACATTGACAACTGTTTTCCTTCTTTTTGTTTCTTACGCCAAACCAACCTAATGTGAACCACAAGCCCACAAAAAATATACTTCAAGATAATCTCACCTATAATGTGAGATCACTCTGATGGTCTCAACAAACTGTAAAGTATCTGACGCAAGCATTTCTCAAGCCTCTCCTGGGCCACTTTACATACCAGTAAATCAAAGAATACCCTTCCCATCTTGGTACCCGTGAACAGTTCAACTTTTAATTACATAACCTTACCTTAATCCTAACTAATACTTTTCATTCTGCTTCAGAGACTGCAGTATTGTTGGATAAGACACAAAGACACACACACATACGCGAAGTCGTCCAGTAAATAATGAAGATTTGCTGCATGTAACTTTGAAACCGTCTTCGTGTAATTTACCCACAGTTAAATGAAGTGCATAAGAGAAGCAGTGACATATTCATTACAAATACAATAGCACACATACGAAATTACCTCTCCTACTTCACGTCATTAATTACAAATTCACCGTGAGCAAAATCGCATTCCCTTCATTTATGATATACATTTATGTCGTATAGGCGAATATTACCACGACTCACACCTACTCTAACACTACTCTGATCCATGACCACTCCATCCTCCAGCGCCCAACCTACACTAATGACTGCCAATCCAACATTCTATAATCCATGACCGCACCGTCACGAAATGCCCACGAACAATTATTACATAATAATTACATGTGCCATGTCCCTCAGCATCCTCTCCACCTCGCTGTCAACACCACGGAGATGATCTGTGGGGATCCGTAGCCCGCGTTGTGGACTCTTTGACATACGTACCTTTAGATAATCCGTGGTATGGTGGGCATTCAGGAGCTAGTATACTCTTTGACGTGTATGAATCCAAAAAAACTGAACTTACGTATGTCCATATAAATTAACAATTTAAATTTATTGATGTGATTTGTTAAATAAAACGGCTTACTTAAAAAGGTTCTATTTTCTTAATAATTTAATTTTTAGGCAAAAAAATTGCAGTGCCGCTGGGTTAGAGACTGCTGTCGGATCCATGCATTGTCCTATTTCCTGTTCCTGAATGTCGGTTCTGTCGATGAGTATGGTGTAATGTATGTAAGGTGGGTACTCGTATGTGCGAATTTAGTAACATATTTAATTGCGTTGTGATTACTTCCTACGTGTTCATACTTAATTTTATCTCTCATTTTATAGTTATTTGTTTTGCAATTTTAATTCTGTAATGCACAGTACACATCGTGCTGCCTGCACGTGTCATTGAGTGAATTTCGTTGATGGAATGCATTTGCTTTTACTTTATCTCGTAGGAGTGTGTAGTTTTGCATAACATTCAGCTACACGTTTCCCACAGTTAAAAATTATTTGTCGATTTATTTTTCATTCAGATTTGGGTATTGGCGGTTTTTGGAGGGTGTGTTGCAGGGTTGATACGGCTTTGATCGTTTAAAACAGAAGAGAGTGAAATTTAATGTGAGGAAGATACGTCGTCTGATATCAGGTAAGCCAGAGTGTTGCTAATTATTTTAAATATATTTTCACAGTTTTTATAGATTTAGTTATAACCGATATGCCCAAATCTGAATGCATTAGGTTTCAAATGTGCCACAATCTGAATGTAGTGCACTGGAAGCAAAGCTGTTCAAGACGTTCTTAATTTTTCAGGTAGCGTAGTAAAGTCACTATGCCACAGAACGAGTATATTGAGCGCCACCGTAAGTTGTACGGCTATCGGTTGGATTACCATGAACGCAAAAGGAAAAAAGAGGCTCGCCAGCCTCATAAACTGGCTGAGAAAGCGAAAAAACTTCGAGGATTGAAAGCCAAAATGTTCAACAAACAACGCAGAACGGAGAAGATTCAGATGAAGAAGAAGATCAAAATGCATGAGGAAAAACTAGTGAAGAAAAACAATGAGAAAGTGGCAGAGGGTGCACTGCCTGTATACCTCTTAGATCGAGATGTTCAGTCTCGTGCCAAAGTACTTTCAAACATGATAAAGCAGAAGAGGAAAGAAAAAGCTGGGAAGTGGGATGTCCCTATTCCAAAAGTTAAAGCACAAGCTGATTCTGAAGTTTTCAGGGTTTTGCGGAGTGGAAAGTCCCGGCGCAAGGCTTGGAAGAGAATGGTGACCAAAGTAACTTTTGTTGGTGAAGGCTTTACACGTAAACCACCAAAGTTTGAACGTTTCATTCGACCAATGGCATTGAGATTCAAGAAGGCACATGTTACCCATCCAGAGCTGAAAGCCACATTCTGTTTACCAATCATTGGGGTGAAGAAAAACCCTAGCTCTCCCATGTATACATCTTTAGGGGTAATTACTAAAGGTACAATCATTGAAGTGAATGTCAGCGAATTGGGTCTTGTCACACAAGCGGGTAAAGTGGTGTGGGGAAAGTATGCGCAGGTTACCAACAATCCAGAGAATGATGGGTGCATTAATGCAGTGTTACTTGTGTGATGTTTCTGAATTGTGGATAGGTTTTGCACTGAAAATGTGTTGAAATGTGTCATTGCTATTTGTATGTGCTGGAAAATAATAAAATTGAAATAATGGCATATAGTGTTTAATTCATTTCCTGAATTCACTATCCTGTTGTTAAGGCTGATGAAAGTGTCAGGTAGGGACTTGTGTGTGCAGCTCTCAGTGGTTTGCTGTGCAAGGTTAGGACATTGCTTTAGGCAGGTTAAATTTGTCCTGTTAGGTGGCACAAATAAATCATGCATAATGTATGTTTTTCTGCTCTTCATCTGTGCAGTCTAAACTTTTTGATGGGATGCTGTGACTGTGTGAAAAATGTACTGTGTGGTGCATTATAAGAAAGAGAATTATAAATATATTGGCCAAATGGTCATTATGGAATGGAGTCATTAGTAATTGTGATAGAACTGTTGCAAGATGTCTAAGCATCAAATTACTAGTGGCATTAGTTACAGTGGATTAACTTATCACATTAATCATCAACCATTCAGTTACTAGTAATGCTTAGAGATGGACAGCAGATTACTTTTCTTTACAAGTTTTGATAATAAATAAGTCACTTTGAAACAAATTGTGAGAAAGATTTTGTTCACAGTACTTTCCATTTAAGCAGTACAGACTTAAGCGACTGATGATGGCAGGGGTCCTGGTGTGACAGTAGCATGTCACAGAAACCTCTGGAGTTTCTTGTAATTTCTTCACTGAATATTATGAACAGAAATTTGAATCTAGATGACATAAGGTCAAGGTTCATAATCACTTGATCAATAAATGCAAATAATTTGATTCATTTAATTTCCTGTTTTGTGTGCTGACTCAGCAGCCCATTGGTCAGTTACAAAGTAGGATATAAATGACCACCAGTCAGATGAGGGTCCACCTCAGCATTTGCATTAGATTTTCATTAGAGGTACACAAATCCCAGGTGCTAAGTCACCATTGGTGACTAAATTCTGTATGGTGGGTCCTAGTATTGCAGGTCTTCAGTATGGAACTCACTTTGTGTCACCCTTCTGCTGCCTGTAATTTTGAATTGGCTTCAAGGTTACTGGAAAATTGTGCACCACGATCTTAAGTGATGAGATTTTTCCTGAAGGGGAACATTTATATTTAATCCCATTCATATTTTGGAAACTTGCACAGAATGGTTAATTGCCTTACTGGTAATGGTAACAAGTAAATTATATACAGTATGGTTGCATTTTGTTTGTGGGATGTGTTCCTGAAGATCGCGCATAATTGAAGAGTAATTTTTCAAAAAGAATAAATATAAAGTGGAAAGGATGTGGTTTCAAAAGCACATAAATCTGCAACCATTTTAGCATGTGGTTGCCTTTCAGCGCACTTCAAACACACTATAAATAAATGAGGAGTAAAAGTTAATGTGGCAACATATTTATCAATGCAGTACACTGCCTGAAAAAATCAGAAATATTGTATCCTGACAGCATGAGCAGGAGGGTGCAGCAGGCACCTAATTATGTTGTAATCACCCCCACTTATTTCATTTATTATTTGTTCTATTCACATTACATCATATAGTGTGCATAATGTGAGACTTTTTATTAATATTCTTAAATTTGGCGTTAGGTGACCGTGCATCGTGATAAATTCTTATAATAAAACCCAACTATATGCACTAATTTCTCAAATTTATTTTTGGAATAAAACTGCATGTTTCAGACAGTTCCTTTGTCCATCATCATGAGTTTTTCGCTGTACACACAGCAATGGTGTATGTGATATAGGTTTGCTGACAGCTTGCGAGCAGGATCAGGATGGAACCGTCCTGATCCTGCTCGCAAGCTGTATGACACACACCATTGCTGTGTGTACAGTGAAAAACTCCTGATGATGGACAGAGGAACTGTCTGAAACATGTAGAGTTTTATTCCAAAAATAAGCTTGAGAAGTTAGTGCATATAGTTGGTTTTATTATAAGAAGTAATATTCTTAAATAGCACTATTTCAGATTTGCATAAATTGCAACCAGACTGTACGCAGGATCAGGGCAGCTAATATATTTTCTAATAATATCAGAATTGCAATCGGAAGTTTACTGTGCCATTGCCAGCTGGAATGGCTTTAACATAGCAACAGGTTACACCTAAAGGCCAAACGTATGCAATGTTCACATTGTTGCTCATTTGTACCACTGTATTCCTTGTGTTGGGCTAAAATGATTAAGTTTTTATCTTTGTTTCATATTTATTCTGTTACTGCTTTATGTGCAGGTAAGCAGACACCAGGATGCAGATATTTGTGAAGACACTTACAGGGAAGACCATCACTTTAGAGGTCGAGTCTTCTGATACTATTGAAAATGTGAAATCTAAGATTCAAGACAAAGAAGGTGTGTTGGTGTGTTTTTAGGATAAGGATGAAATAAATTCCCTGATTCTGAAATTTTGTACATAACCATACCATTTACCTGAGTATAGTGTCATCATGTATATAAGACAGCTACTTAATAGTCTTCAGTTTTCAAGAAAATACATACACAATGTGTTTTACTTTGTGCATGATTGTAAGGTGACCCCCCCCCCCCATTTTACAGATGATGAATTATGAAAACAATTCTCACTTTACATTAGGCTACGTGCAGTATATCCTGTTTCCCTAAATATGAAACATTGCTTTCACCATTTCCCTTCTGTGATAGCAACAAGTGATCATGTTGACATTTTTCTTCAGGCCTGTTTTTTGTTCGCCAGATTTTATAGAGCTTTTGGCAACTATGTTTTGTTACCAAATTGCTGCACCTCACTGTATGCCAAATACAGCATTTGCAGACTCTTCACTGACCTCGTACAGGCGAAGAACAATATTCATACAAAAGATTAATGTTATTACTGTATGGTTACATGTAACATGTTTACAGAAATATGGTGTGGCATTGACATGAACCGTAGGGATTTTGTTTAGCAAAGATGCGAGTACCAGCCTTTGTTAGTCCTTTATTTCTCAACATGTATTTAGGTATCCCACCTGACCAGCAGCGCCTGATTTTTGCCGGAAAGCAGCTTGAAGATGGCCGAACTTTGTCTGACTACAATATTCAAAAGGAGTCGACACTTCACCTGGTGCTTCGCCTACGGGGAGGAGCAAAGAAACGCAAGAAGAAGAATTACTCAACTCCTAAGAAAATCAAGCACAAGAAGAAGAAAGTAAAGCTTGCTGTTCTCAAGTACTACAAGGTAACAAGTGGATGTGTGGAGTCCCACTAAGAATATTGTCTTCATTTATAAGTACCCATTGGCTCTCGTTCTCATAAATTACTGACACGGGTTTTGTAGCATGGCATTTGAGATTTGGTCTGTGTGTCACGTGTGCATTGGCACCGATTTAACCCTTTGACGCCTAAAGACCCCTATAGTGGTCGTACCGCACCGCTAACCTTTAAACGTTGCATTTTATATATTTATTCAACAAATACAGGTACTGAATATTTTAAACATGGTATATA
>Ga0123355_10009318_pt1 | contig 14917 bp, 9 predicted proteins | sample TergutEmb28metaG_3_FD_89872 | JGI IMG/M metagenome (GOLD analysis project Ga0123355, IMG submission 89872) | Embiratermes neotenicus P1 segment gut microbial communities from Petit-Saut dam, French Guiana - Emb289 P1 | ecosystem: Host-associated > Arthropoda: Insects > Digestive system > Gut ...
TATGGGACTGCTAGAAGCCAGATGGCTTATTTCAAATATAATTCATAGCAACCTACACTGAAACTACGCACAAATTAAATATTGAATCTACCCTGATTTTACACACAATTTAAATGCAGAATTTGTCTCTAGTGTGAACACCATACCTAGCCAAAGATGATTCTAGTACCTCAGACACCTCCCCCTTGATCTTAAAAACCCCCTCACACCTGTTCCCCTGCCTTGGCCAGACTTCACAGATAGTATGCATTTGTTATTACTCATCCGATATTTTCGTTCTGTTTTACTTAACATTTTATTATTACATAGCATAAGAACTCTCACATCCATGTTCTCATTGTTATTCACTCATTGTCATTCACTACAGAGTGTGAGCATTGGGGATCCCACATTGCATACATAGTACATTCTTTGTATGGATTTATCACGAGGGCCTGAAGACAACTCGGTGAGAGTTGAAACATGTAGCCCTGCTGTCACATATGTTTTATAGTTATTATTGTTGTGTTTGACACATTTTGTCCACTGTATTATACATCATGAGTTTTTGAAAACTGGGCATAGTGAAAATGTGACTCAATCCATTCCGAAACTTAGCACAGGCCAAAAATATCCCTGTTATGTGCCACAAGGTTGGGCAAAATTTATTCAGAGTGCCAAAAAAAAATCAAGCTACTTTTGTGCTGAGAACCACATTGTATGACAACTCTCATGACTATGAGGTTCTGTTGAACTTAGTTGTTCCAAAAATTCCATATAGAAATATGCAGAGTGTTTCATAAACGTAATTGGAATGATGATTTCACAGAAACTGATAAACAGATGAAGAGGAATGACCTTCCAGACTCATTTTAAGTAAGGCACAAGAAAAGGTATTACCTTTTGTGGTAAAATAATGCCCTGAAAAACAGTGTAACGATCTGACAAGCCAATTATACATTCACGCTTTTTACAGAAACCTTAAAACAAATACATCCATCTGACACCAGCTGCCAGAGACTGATGCAGAGGAAGTCTGATAAGGAACAAGCATGGATATTTAAAGATAGGTTCATTTAACAAAAGCAACACTGTTCAAAATATCATAATAATAAATAATTCTTTTGCTGCATCATAAGGTATATGCAGCTTTGTCTTTTGATGTAAACTATTCAAGTAAATAAAGTTTTGCTCACAACGAAGCAATACCAACCTCTTGCACTCTATTATACTGTACTGTATACCGTAGATCAAATATAAACCGACCTCAGCTTTCAATTTTTTATTGAAACATAATTTTACAAAATAAAAAAATTCTCACTTTTCTACATATTTTCCAGCTTTCTCTATGCATTTTTGCCAGCGGATTGGGAGTTTTTTTTATTCCTGCATCGTAGAATGGAGGACGACGCGTCTGTAGCCACTTGCACACGAAATTCTCGACCTGCTCATCATCATCATCATCGAAACACTGCCCCCTAGCGCCTCCTTAAGGGGTCCAAACATGTGGTAGTCGCAAGGGGAGAGGTCCGGGCTGTATGGCGGGTGTTCTAGGGCAGTCCAGTACATCTGAGCCAGTTTTTCTTGGGTTAGGGCTGCGGAATGGGGTCTGGCATTGTCGTGAAGCAGCAGCACATCTCGAATGGGGAAACCTCGCCTTTTTGTTCGATAGGCTGCTCGAATCTTCTCCAGTAGGTCACAATAGTAGGCCGCATTGACAGTTCTGCGAGCGTGAAGGAAATGTACAAGCAAGACCCCTTTAAAGTCCCAAAAAACCCACTGCTTTTGCCTTTACTGGACATTCCTCTCCCTTACCTCGCCACTCCTTACTGGCCCTCTTCGTCTGGTGTGCAGTGATGCACCCAGGTTTCATCGCAGGTCACTATGCGATGAATGAATGCGTCTTCTTCCTCTTCGTAGCACGCCAACAGTGTTTCAGAAACTTGAACACGAGCAGTTTTTTGTTGATCACTCAACAGCCTGGGTACCCATCGAGCCGAAATTTTTCGAAACAGCAGCTCGTTTTTGATGATGGACTGCACACTCCCATAGCTGATACACGTACCAAGCTCCTGACAAGTTTCAACCACAGTAAGCCGACGATTGCCTTCAATAAGATCATGAACCACTGCGATATTCTCTGGGGTGATGCTTGTCCTTGGGCATCATTGATGACTTGTGTTTTGCATGGCATCTCTTCCTCTAAAAAACTCTTTATGCCAGAATTTCACTTGCGTCTTTGATAGTATTGATTCCCCGTATTGTGCGCGTAATCTATGCCAAATTTCATTGGGCCCAAAGTTTTCGTTGGTTAGGAACTTTATTGCAACACGTTGCGCAGTAGTAATTGGCACCTCTCTCTCGCTCATCTTGAATTCAAGTAACTGGGGAGAATGGAGAGTCTGTCAGCGTGGTGAGGAAGGTCCCCACTTCCCACCCAATCGTGCTCATTCGCTGGTTGCAACTGACAGAGGTCGGTTTATATTTGATCTACCTACGTATTTTAACCAAAATCTGCAAACCATCGGTTTTATTCACATGTGAAAACTCTAATAGTTAAGTCGAAACAAATGCTGCACACATGGAGTGAAGGAAAGATATAATGTCACTTAATTTTACTTTATATCATACATTTCCTTTCAAATATTTTTATTATTTTGTTGCACTCCAATTCAGTTTCTGACAAGTTAGTATCTCTACTTCAATAACACATCCTCATCGTAATTAACAAAATTCCCATATTCTTAAACATGTATTCATGAGTTCAGAACTTGTGCAGTCCTTTACAATGTACATAACATTAGCAGTGGCACACCTTCACAATAGTTTTGTTATGACTCCTGATGACACATTATTGCTTTGCCACCTCATTTTCTGTGATTACAGTCTTTGCAAGTGTGTGCCATAACTCTGTTACCTCTTCAGATGTCACACCAGGTGAGGTCATTTTTCTGAAGAGGTACTCATTCTCTCCATAGAAAGTAGCTAGAAAATAAATTTCCATTACTGACAAATGCACAACGATTACCTTATACACAAACATCTTTGAATTTTTTCTCCTTTCCAAACACTGCATAAAATAACTGCCATATGCAATATCTATTACTAAAAATAACTGACAGCTTAACTTGAAAATTACCCCATAACAATAAGAAAGGTTCACTGGTAGTCCTTAGCTACATCACCTTCTGGAGTTGATAGGGTTTCCATAAGTGGGGGCAGGGGGTGGGGACATAAAAAGAAAATCTACGAACACTACTAGCAAATTGACAATGGTACTGCACAAGTAAAATAATTTTAGAGTTATATTAGATTCCTCTTGCCTAAATTAATGTTCACAAAGATACACAGCAATCCCTCATTAAGCGTGGTTTTGCCAGTTGTGGATATTGAGTGTCTGCAATTGTTTACTTGTGTCCAGGTTCATTGACTGCAATATTTGGTTTTATGAAACATGTCTTAAAATACATATGCACTGAAGAAACTGTGGGCTTCTCCACCAAAGTGATGCACAGTTGCTGAAGGCAGAGCTTTACATCACCACCTGAAACCAATTTTATAGTTCCAGACTATCAAGCGCAGTGTATCTTCATATTTTTCTGAGCTTCATAAAAAGAATCAACTTACACTTTCAGCTGTGTAGCTGTAGTCCTCATAACATGCCCTTACCATAACCAACCTGTGCTCTTCAAATGTATTCCATGTTTTCTATTACCCACTCCAATGTGTACACATGGGCAAAACACACAAGTATAATTTCTGTCAGACACAATGTTTCTGTGCAACAATCTGTGAGAACGTCCCACATGTTCAAAACGGCCCTTTACACGCAACATCAACCAACAAACAAGTGCTGAGGGCGGAGACTTCTGCAAAAGCACAAGTCGATGTCCCTTGGTCTGTTTAGCCATTCCTGCGTTAACTGCATCGCTGGGCTTAGTAACAGACACTTAAAACTATAAGTTGAATTGCGCTTATGCTAGCGATTGTTGTCGTGGTTGAAGAGCTCAATGTGGGCAAACTGAGGACCATTGTTCAAGACGCAATAGGCCGTATGCGGGGACACAGCTTTGGCTGGAAGGAAGGCTCTCTGGGATTCGAACCCAGACTGGTCATTCTAAAAGTTAGACTAGGACGCGGTGAAATTTAGCCGCCTTAGTGGGAAAAGTGCAGTCTGTGCCCCATCTCTGTGTGTTATGCTCGGGCATAACATGCAAGGACGGGAAAAAACCTGTCAGGGTAGTCGAAAAGTGCAAGTTGGACAAGATTCAATGTGTCGTCATGGCTGCCATTTGCGAGTAGCCAGGAAATTGTTGCCGATAACGATCTCAATCTTTAGTGGAACGGGTCAATGCTCGGTCAGCGTACAGATCTGCCGTGCTGCGTAACTAAGGGGTTCCCCACATCAGCTGAGTCAAAAATCTCAGAGATCTGCTGTGGTCGGTAAAGAGGACTCCCAAATCATCGTGAATTTACCAATTACCTATGTACCAAGGTGCAGTGGTAGCAATGCGAAGACAGACTGAAGCATCTGCTGCTTCCTGGTATGGGAGCGAGCGGCAGAACTCCAGAAGGGGCAAGCATACTCCATCATTGGACGCACAAGCTGCTTGTACAGCAGAACTCCACTACTGGTGGAAAGTCCACTTCTCCTGTATAGGAAAGGTCCCAGCACTCCCTGTCTATGTACTGCTTTCTTTCTCACCTGATCAATATGAGCTGTATATCAAGGGCCACCCCACTGGATTGGCTCCCTGAAGAGCTGAACAGGTCGCAGTTTCGGGATTCGCCTACCGGCCTTAGCGAAGAGCATGGCGGAGCCCTTCAAGAAATTAATAGCGATTCTCCATTTTCTCAGCCACTAAGTCACTGAGATACATCCCCTGGTGTTTGACAAGCAGCATAGCTTGACGGGACGTGGCTATAGCAGGCGTGTCGTCCGCGTAAAGCCAATTCGACATGGTGGGAAGGCGAAGGCATATCCTTAACATACAGACTGAATAGGATGGAGATTGCACCCTGAACTGCACCAGCTCACTTGTGACAAGTGGATGGTTGTTCGGAAGGACGCTTCAAACGTCCGACTATTCAGGTAGGAAGATATGGATTTGAGAAGGTACGAGGGGAAGTTAAGGACTGTTAGTTTGTAGATGAGACCATTGACCCATACAGTATCGAAGGCCTTGGCCACATCGAGGAAACATTCCTGGAAACTCCTACGAGGCGGTTGAGCTGTAGCACAGTGCTATATTTGGGTTTGAAACCAAACTGCTCATTGCTTAGTAGCCCATGCCCCCTTACATCACAGAGAACTGTGGTGACTAGGATTTTCTCGAACAGTTTGCCAATCGTGTCTAGCAGAGGACAATAAGACTAGGGCAGCACCATTCTCTCCAGGGTTTCAGGACGGAAAACATGTGAGCAAGTTGCCAACCTTACGGGAAGTACTGAATTCGAAATGACGCGTTGAATAACATGATAAAGAGGCAGACAACACTTAGTGGAAGATACTTCAATGCCTTATTCGTTACACCATTTGAACCTGGTGCCTTGCCGACTTGCCCTCTGCACAGCAAGCTCTGGCAACGTTTCGGCCATACGCAGCGCACATGTGGTTATACACCTGATGTGTTGCTTGTGGTGAGACTCACCTCTCAGGGATGTGCTGTACCGCACAGCAACAGCAGCTTGTGCTGTGGCTGTGGAAGAAACCACCCAGCCATATAACTGGGCTGAGTGAACTGCAAGGTCAAGGTGGCGCTGGCTAATGGTTGCCTGTTGAAAGCAGCAGGGGTCCACCAACCCTTCCTGCCCCACTGAAATTGAATCGAGCAAGGCCATCCACCGAGCAGGAGAGACTAGGACCAGGTTGGAACCATGTTATCCATGGGGGATGTGTTTTTGGGCTACTTCCCAACCGATCATCAACCCACTCCTGGCTCGGTCTCTGAAACTCGTACATAGAGTGATGTGACAAACTCCAGTAAGAAAGGCAAGAATCCAGTGAGCCCAGAGGCATGGCAGGCCATAAACCAGGACCAGTAACTAAGCCAAAGAAACTTACGAAGCCTGCAAAGCCTTTGCAACATAAACCCAAAGAACTGGAGGTGCCACCCAAACCCTACCAGTCACCGAGATCTGATCTAGATAATTTCCCCCTTAACGCATGTGTGTACCTCACTTGCATGATTCTCACATGTCCCCACACTCCCTTCTGGGTCAGCTCGCTAGTGGCCTACACGGTCGACACAAATGGAAACTTTGCGGTTGATCTGCTATAATGCGGACACTACCTATGGCAGGAAGCAGGAATGGGATCATTTCCTCGGGCAATATGGAACACACATATGCCTCTTGACCGTGACCCACCTCAGGTCATCCGAAGCATTCCAGATGGCAAAATGTGTCACAGTACTGACCGGTTAACTGAAGGAGATGGAACAGCTATACTGCTAAGCCACGGTATAACTACGATGTACCCTTCCAAGGTCATGCTGGCCAGTAAACCAGTTAAAACTTTGGTGGTTTACCTATCACTTTCCATGTCTCTATTTGTGTCAGACCTGTCTCCCTTCCTTGGAGGTGATCTTCCCATTCACATGGCGGGTGACTCGAATGCCAAGCACGTAAGCACAAGATGCAGACTTGTGCGTGACTATACCAACCAAAATTCCTTACATACAGGCCAAATCATGTACAACCATGCCTTACAAATCCTCGACACCAATGATGATGTAGCCATCGTTATCTGAAAAGACGTTACTCCAGAGTATTTGACCATATGCTCCACACTGAGCTCGGATCACTTACCTATACTAATCAACGTACAATGTCGATCATCCTTCCTCAGCCTACCAGACCATATGGATTTAAAAAGGACTGACGTCCAAATTCTAGGCCTGCCTCGAATCTGGGCTCCTCTCCAACACTGTCTTCATGAATCAGGTGGCTATTGACGCATGTCAAGGAACTGTCAAGTGCCAACTCAAAAACGTTAGGAGAGCCCACTACCAAGTTTGCCTGCGATATGACATTTGGCCCGATACCAGGATTAAATACGCCATAAAAGCAGTTAAGGAAGCAAGGTAATTCTAAATTGAATACCCTCTAAAAGCTGAGGTCAATCACCTACAGAAATTGGTGACCACCCAGCATGAGTGGAGGAATGACCAGTGGAGCTCCGCGCTAGAAAGCCTTGATCCAGAGGAACAGTTGCTGTGGAAGAAGGCGAGACGGATGATGAGAAAACACACTCCTTCAACTCCCATTCTAACACCAGAAGGACTTGCTCATTCGAATTCCGAAAAAGCCGAAGCCCTTGCAGACAGTATGGGCGCTCAGTTGCAGTCGGTAAACAGAACCGTCAGAACACGCAATCATTGAGGTGGTTGAGGCGAAGCAAGCATATTTTTTTGCTCCTGCAAGACGCCCTAAGCTAACCAACACCACAGAGGGTCAAGACGCCATTCGGGGTCTCGAAGTCGGCAAGGCAACAAGTCCAAACGGTATAACGAATAGGGCCTTGAAGCATTTTTCAATAAGTGTCTTCTCCCAACTTGTCTTGTTATTCAACAAGATATTTCGAATCCAGTACTTTCGCCAGCTTGGAAACACGCCCATGTTTTCCATCCTGAAAACCAGAAAGGATCGGGCGCTGCTCTCATCTTATCGGCTCACAAGTCTGCAAGACACGATTGGCAAGCTGTTCGAAAGATCTTATCTGATTTCTCTGTAAAGTAGGAGGCGTAAGCTACTACGCAATGAGCAAAGTGGGTTCAGATCCAAACAGAGCAGTGCGCTACAGCACACCCGTTTCGTAGAGTGTCCAGGAACTTTGGCTTGAAGATGCCAAGAGGCGGGTGTCCCTTGATGTGACCAATGCCTTCGATACTGTATGAGTCAATGGTCTCCACTACAAACTAGAAGTCCTTAATTTTCCCTCGTACCTTCTCAAAACCACATTCTCCTACCTGAATATTTGGACGTTCGAAGCGTCCTTCCAAACAGCCACATCCACTTGTTGCATGCAGGTTGGAGTAGCTCAGAGTGGAGTAATTTCTCCCATGCTATTCAGTTTATGTGTTAACGAAATGCCTTCGCCTTCCCACCATGTTTAGTTATCTACACGGACGACATGGCCATCATAGCCACGTCTCTTCAGCCAGCAATGCTCGTCAAATATATGGCGACATCTCACTGACCTAGAACGGTGGCTGAAAGAATGGAGGGTAAGTATCAATGTCTCGAAGAGTTCCACGATGTTGTTCAATAAAGTCTGTAGGGGCATTTCGAAACCCCTACCAGTGCACCTCTACGTGGAGCCAAGCCAATGGGTCAATATCGCCCGTTATTTTGGGGGTGACCCTTGATACACAGCTCACCTGGTCGACTAATATCGATAAGGTGAGAAGGAAAGCAGCAGACTGGGAGTGCCGTGACCTCTAATACACAGAAGTGGTCTCTCCATCGGCAATGGAGTTCTGCTGTACAAGCAGATGATCCGTCGTAAGATGAACTACATGTTCCCCGCATGGAGATCCGCCGAGCAGGTGCTTCAGTCCAAGTGTCTTCACATTGCTACCAATGCACCTTGGTACATTTGTAACAAGCAAAATCACGGTGATCTGGGAGACCCTTTCTTTACCGACCAAATCAGATCTGAGGGATTCGACCCAAAATGTGGGGAAACCCTAATTTACGCAGCTTGGCAGATGTCTATGCTGACCGAGGGTTGACCCAGGTCCCCTAAAGCAGGGAGATTGGGATCGACAAGTTGTCCTGGCTACCTATAAAAGGCTGTCTTGTTATCACACTGAATTGTCCAAAACTGGCACTTTTCGACTACATGACTGTAGGTTTTTCCGTGCTTTTTCCCTCAGCTGTAGGGCAAATGCCAGGGTATAATACACAACGAAGGGGCATGGCCGACACTCTTCCTACGTAAGGAGGTTAAATTTTCACGCGATTAGTCTAATGTTAACTTTAAACATGACAATACTGGGTTCGAATCCGAGAAAACCTCCAGGGTTGTTACGCCACTCCACATGACCTACTGCATCTTTGGCAATGGTCTTGGGTTTCCCCAAGTTGAGCTCTTCAACTTTGATGGGATATGCTTAGCATAAGCAAATCCGTTATGGTTTATGGTGACTTATTGAGCCCAGCGATGTGGTAGCATAGGAATAGCTGAACAGACTGAGGGTTGTCGACTTGCCATGTAGCGCTAGTCTCTGTCTTCAGTTAGCTCTCTGGTTGGTCGCTCGTCTTAATTCATATCAGCCTAACCTACAGTAACCCACAATTCTTTTAACACTACATGTTTCAATCAGAAACTGATCTTCAGGTGTTATCATACAGAAGTCTTAAAACAAGATAAAAATGTGAAGACTTCTGTGACATCTCACAGATAATATCAAGAATTTATTACAACCATCTTAATAACTACAGCACAACTTCTTTATACATATCCTGAACATGTACAGGATACTACATTATTAAAGATGTCAGTATCATAGTTTTATGAAAGGAAGAAGCAACAATTATGCTGGTCAACAAAGATTTTCTCCCATGAGGAAAAATGTCTGTTTCTGATGTATTTTTGGACACTGAATTCAAATATGTTTCCAGAATTTCTCTATCACCCACAACTTTTGCGTTGCATCAGACTATGTGACAGCACAAGCCTACGTATGTGAGTCACTGGGGGCCTGTAGGTGGTATTCTGGACATGTTGCAACAAGCAGGGTCACGTGTCATACATGTCTGACTAACAGCCTCTGCCGGTTGCTGGCCAGAGCTCACTGTGTTATCATCTCAGAAGTACAGTGTTTATTCCACCATTACTATGCCACGAAAGTGTGTAAATTCATCAGATGCATTCTGCTACATCTGCAGTGAAGTGACATGTAAATCCCGAGGATGGTCTATGCTATGAGCATTATTTCGGCTGCAAAGTGGGTGATCAGGACAAGAGTTGTGCTCCCAATTTTTGTTGTGTGACATGTGCCAGGCTTCTCGCAGCATGGACAAAAGGGTCACGCTGTATGCTGTTCGCCATTCCTGTGGTTTGAAGACAGCCCATGGAACATGTTTCAGATTGCTACTTCTGCCTGACCAGTATCAGTGCTGTAACAGCAAAGTCCAAACACACTGTTCATTATCCTAATTTACCATATACAATGAGGCCAGTACCTTACAGTGCGGAGTTACGTGTGCCAAAGCCTCCAATAAACATGACACTGAGTGAGAGTGAGTCAAGTGATGAAGATGTAGGCCAAGCTAACAACAATAAGGATTGTGATCCAACATCTGCAGGAGCCTGTTCTTCCAATGAACCACACCTGCTGACTCAAGGGGACCTGAATGATATCATCCACAAACTGAACCTTTCAAAGAAGCAAACTGAACTTTTAGGCTCCAGGCTAAAGGGCTGGAATCTTCTGCGCCAGGAAACTAAGGTGTGCTTTTACCGTGGGCACCATGAAGAATTCAAGGATCTCTTCTCCCTGGAAGATGGTGTTGTGTTTTGCAATGATGTTTGTTCTGTTATGAAAGTTTTTGGCCATGAATATAACCCACATCAGTGACCCTTGTTCAATGATTCATCAAAAGTGAGCTTGGAGTTGGTTCTAATCTACAATGGAAATAGATTCCTTTGGCTCATGCAGCCACGTGAAGGTAAGTTATCAAAGCATGAAGCTACTTTTGGGAGAGATTAAATACAACGAATTTAAGTGGAAGTTATGTGGTGATCTCAAGGTTATGGCACTGTTACTCAGAATGCAACTTGGGTACACAAAATACTGCTGTTTCCTGTGTGAGTGGGACAGCTGGGACAAGAATAACCACCGTGTAAATAAACTGTGGCCGAAACAATCATCACTGATGTCAGGGGAGAAAAATGTCGTCAGTCCTCCTCTTGTTCTTCCGGAGAAAATTTATCTGCCCCGTTTGCAAATAAAGCTGGGCCTCATGAAAACTTTGTGAAAGGTATGGATAAAACCGGCCATGGATTCCAATATGTGAGGAATAAGTTCTCGAATGTAAGTGACGCAAAAATCAAGGAGGGTATATTTATAGGACCCCAGATCAGGGAACTGATGCAAGACAAACAGTTCGATGAAGACCTGAATGAGACTGAAAGAAATGCATGGTTGTCATTTAAGAGGATTTGCAGGGACCTCTTAGGAAATCACAAAGCAGTGAACTATCAGGATGTTGTGCAGGACCTGTTGACTTCGTACAAAGCAATGGGATACAATATGAGCACACTTGGATTTTTTCCCAGAAAATATCGGCGGAGTCAGTAATGAACACAGTGAAAAGATTTCACCAAGACATTATGGCTATGGAAAAGCGGTACCAAGGCAAGTGGACCTCAAGTATGTTGGCAGACTGTTGCTGGACACTGAAGAGGGACGTACCTCACGCCAAATACCAGCGAAAGTCACACACCTCTACATTTTAGAGGAAACTTTCTGCCTATTTCATGAGAAGGTAAAGTACTATTTTGCACATTTAAATTCCTCTGTGTCTTGGAAACCCTGCCTGAAAGAAAAATTCTGTGTACATATCTGAATTCAGCATAAAAAGTACTGCTAAGTTCATCTATTGAAGTTCGTGGGACCAAAAAAAAAGTTAAATTTTATTTACCAGTGTTATTAATGATATGCTACAAGAATTCATTACTGTGGCTCTGAAGCTCAAATTTACATTTGAATTAGAAAAAACTGACAAAACCAACTTTTATGGACAGTACCATTATAAAACATCAAAACAAAATGGATACCATAGTCTACTTACTATATTCCAAAATAATCACTACCACAACAATATAACTGAAACAATACAAACAAAATTTTATAATCACAGAGAAAAGAAATCAGCTACTTGTATAAATGTAGGAAAATACATCTACTACATTAATAAACTTTTTAAAAAACAGAATGTTGGTGTGATATATCAAACCAAAACCAACAATGGGAGAATTTAAATAGAAACACAGTAATGAATAAATGTTCAAAATACCACAACAGTGGTGTTAACCAACTGTGATGTCCCGAATGTCCTCTAATTTGTACTGGACAAACCAGAAGACATTTTTAAATGAGATATAAAGAGCACATTGCAGCCTATAAAAACAACAATAACAGCTCCACCTAGGCCCAGGACCTGATAAACGGGGCACAATCTATCTGCTGCATAGAAGATATTATGGACATGATATTCACTATGCATAAAGGAAGGCACCTTGACACTATGTAAAAATTCTATATTTATCTGAAAACTGTAAGGGGTGGGCAAATTAACAATAAATACACGATTGCTAAAAATACAATCTTTGACGTGCTGGTACTACTCTTAGCAGTTGGCACAGGAGCCACATACTCGTCTCATATCCAGAACATCCATTTCAGTAAGCCAGTAGCTACAGTACTAATAGGACATATCATGACTGATTTAGCCAGAGTACCATACTCCCCCACCTGAGTATTTAAGTACCATGCTATTATAAGCTTACAAGGTTACCTAATTATCGACACAATTATACTGAACATTTAAGCCTGATACTCATTACGAGATGGTAGGCTACACGGTTTTATGCACAACGTGAAGAATACATCACCCAGTCAACCAGCCGAACATGCTGATTCTTCTGATTGTTCTACTTGAACAAATTTTAAATTCTTTTAAGTTTAATGTACATTTTTCAATAAACCGTATGAAAATGAGACATGATTTGTAAATGAATGCGATCTTATTTTTGGCAATGCAACTGTGTTCTTTTAATATGTTCTGTACTAGCCTGATGATGACCTTGATGGTTTGAAACATGTAGTGTTTATTGTAAACACAAAAGTTATTTGCTTTGATGGTGGTTGTTTGCATTTTATGTTTTGTATTACAATCAGTTTGTAATTGTTAATGTTGTGTCAAGTAAATACAAACAGTGCAGTGTTTTTATTTATGAACCTTGTTAGGATACTAGTTTCTAATTAAAATATATTAAAATCAAATCAAATTTAAATCTTTTCACGTAAGTAGTAAACCTACAGTCCACACTGATAAATTATGCTTTATCGTATACTGAAATTCAGCTATATGTCTTGATCCCCATGAAAGCAATTGAAACACATAGGTGAATTTTAATATATTATAAAGCATAATTTATCAGTGTGCATTTGGTTAATTATGTAAGTGTAAATATTCCTTAATGCATGGATATGCAGCATATAATTTTTATTTTTTATTTTTAGGTCTCATACTGAAATGAGTAATTGGCTAGCCGCTTTTTATCTTCTGTTATTTGATGTATGACAAGATATAAGCTACATGCTGAGTGAGGGACATTGTCATTTTTTACTGTGAGGTGCTAAGTCATCTATGTTTTCTCCTGCTATTATGATTTATTATGCTTCAATATCTACTTGTCCATGTTTTTATTATCATTGTTGTTTAATCCAGTTTTAGCAATATTTACATGAAGGTTCAATGACCTTGTTATACACCATCTACTCTGTGCAGGAAAGCATATGACATTATTGAACCATATTGTAAATGCTGCTAGAATTGGATAAAAAACAGTGATAATAAAAACTTAGTCTAGTGGATACTGAAGCAGAATACATCGCAATAATAGAAAGAGAAAACATCAAAGACTTAGGACTTGGCAGTAATAAACTATAATAACCACCACTCATCACGCAACTTGCATCCTGTCATGCATCAAACAGCAAAGATTAAAAGCAGCTAGCCAGTTACTCGGTTCAATGTATAACCTGAAGACAAAAATATTTTAAATTGATTTTATTTTAACATATTTTATTTAGGAACTAGTATCCTAAGAAGGTTGGTAAATAAAAACACCACACTGTATTTACGCAACATAACACTCAGATTTACAAACTGATTGTAATACATTCTTATAATAATTTGTGAGATGTCTCAAAAGTCATTTACATATTTTACCTTGTCTTTTGAAACCCGTGTATGGTAATACCTAAAGATGATCTGTTTCTGATCCAAACATGTAGTGTTAAAAAAATAATAAAAGGTTGTATCTAACAGAAATTACACCTGTGTTGTAACCCACATAATTCGCAAACCATTGCTGCATGTGAGACTACAGATAATGGCATTTATATGTCATCCACATCAAAACTCATCAAGCTGCTTGTCTTAGAATTACCCATCTGGGAAAGAGGATGACAGTAATATTATGATGTAACTTACTTTCATTATTGGCTCGGAAAGTGAAACAATGGATCATGGTCAGAGATCCTTCATTCCATTTTATTTTCCATTCACACCTGAAATAACAGGTAGTTTTCCCTTCAACCTTAGCAGTGACATAATATGCCTCATTTTCATGATGTTTGGTAACAGAAAAATGAGGTTCATTTTCTTCAGTGAGCCAGTTGGTAAATTCTTCCCTTTTTGCAAAGAGTTCTGCATAACTGACTACACCTCTAATAAGTGTCTGCATATTGTTTTGCCTCATACACATCGCACTGAAAGACTTGAGTTCAGCTTCATGGAAACGATCAACATATTTCACTTTTAATGAGCGAACAATCATCTCTTTATCCTGAAATGTAAAAAGCATATAAAGCATTGTACCAACAATAAATGCCACCATTTCACAATGCAGTTACATCAATCTAAGATTCATGATTTCAAACTTTCACCATGTTCTGAATGTTGTATGCTTTCTTCTGGGTAATTCCCCGGCATCAGAATTTTATATGCCAATGTTTCGGAACACTCTGTCTTCATAGGCAGATAGGTATGAAGTATGACTGGATTTGAGAAAAGCTGGAGTATTTATACGGGAAAAGGTTTGGCTCAAAAATAGCCTGAGCCAATAGGAAGGAGGGTGACAGGGTAGGGGCAGATCAGAGTACAGAAACAGGCTGTGGAAGGTAACGACCCACATGGA
>Ga0123355_10009319_pt1 | contig 14916 bp, 17 predicted proteins | sample TergutEmb28metaG_3_FD_89872 | JGI IMG/M metagenome (GOLD analysis project Ga0123355, IMG submission 89872) | Embiratermes neotenicus P1 segment gut microbial communities from Petit-Saut dam, French Guiana - Emb289 P1 | ecosystem: Host-associated > Arthropoda: Insects > Digestive system > Gut ...
TGTAACCCGCCCACCCCCCTTTTTCGCCCCCCTAACTATTCTTCAAAGAATTAACCCAACCCCAAACCCCCCCCCCCCCCCCCACCCCCCACACCAAAAGAATACGAAATAAACAGGACGACGTTTTTGTCGCCTCCTTCCACCCAAGTCACAGCGAGGAGCGGAAAGTCACGGTGCTTCTTCTCTCCTAGGCGTGACAATATGAACGCTTCCCGAAATTTGTTGATCAACAAAAACGAGCTTCGAAGAGACGTCTCCACGTACAAGATAAAGCGCAGACAAAATCGAGCCACGGAGTGAAACACGTTCCACGTGCTATTTTGAATAGGTCATTCCTCTCGATTTAAGGCATTATTCCGGCAGTTCTTCCATACAGCATTTCTCTGCGATATAATTAATTGCTATAATTGGCTTCCGCTGTTCTTTGTTATTCTGGTTTGTTTCTATTACCAAACGTAGAGCTGTAACCTCTCAATTAAATTACGTGAAACGAAGTTGATGTTTGTCAGATCAACGTAGCATGTCCACAGTAATACACGGGCGTTATAAATGTTTCCCACAAATTCATCCTAACAGCACTAACACTAGATTAATCCAACCAAGTATTAAGCAGCAACAGTGTCCATAGGAGCCTTCGCTTACTGCGCAAGGTCGGAAATTACTCCTACACAATTTCAAAAAAGTTGCTCTCATGCTACAGAACATACAAGTATTACGGGTAAGTTTATCGATGCTCCAAATTAAAAACGAGTACCTTCTGACAGATAATGTGTATTGTTTATTACGGAAAATTTCTCATTGAAAGAAAAAAAAAACTAAATACTCAATAAGGCACATTACGTGTTCGGTGTCATATAAGCCAGAAGTCTCAATCACCTGGCATGCCTGTCAGTTGCGTTTCTGTTTTAGCTTATGAAACAAACAATTTCAATGGAATTCCTTCTTGCGGCATATTTGAAACTATCTGAGATGAATCTGTCCAGTGTTCTGTGTATGACCGGTGTACAGCATTTGAGCTCTGTTAAAGTGAGTGTCAAACAAACTAGGAACACGGTCAGACCTGAAAAGCTAACAGCAGTCGGTTTATTACGAATTTCCCAGCTTTCATTAACGTATTCACTACCAACCGCCATTGCATTATACAAGTGACACACAGACTTACTACAAATAACTGGAGTATTGTAATGTGCACAGACTTTGTTGCAAGTACTAATCCCGATCTTCGGTGTGCACCGTTCAATGACCGGTGTTTGAATTTTAAATAAATCAAAATTAAAAGCGTCTCAAGTACTCCTAAAGCAAGCTGACACTCAGCGTTGTCGTTTAGTCATCGTTTCAGGAGTCACCTCAAAATTCTAGGCACCAGCGCCCGGGATTTGTGCACCCCTGGTTACATAGATTTTCATACCATAACTTTAAAAACCCTTGATAAGTGGGTCCCTGTCACCACGGCATGGCGCGTCCTCAGGTTGTCGGTGGAGGAACGGCCTCCAGTATGGAGGGTAGCTGCGAATATATTGAATAAACAGTCGCGGACAGCCGATAAGGGGTGGTCCTCCAGCTTGGGGGTGGGCCAGGTGCTAACAACTCCTCACCGTATAAACGTATCTTGTTACGAAATGTTCACAGATAAAGACTCGGACCTAGACTGATACTTTGGCTCAGGATAGGGACAGGTGGCGGGCACTTGTGAATGCGGTAACGAACCTTCGGGTTCCATAAAATGCGGGTAATTTCTTGACTAGCTGAAAACTGGTTGGCTTCTCAAGAACGATTCTGCGTATTTTATATTTTAATATATATTTTTAAACCACATATTTTAAAACTGAGTATCTTATATTTGTGAGCTGCTTTCAAGCCTATCGTACAGGGGTGCTGATAAGTCCTTAGCCCGACCAGGAGGGAAACAAGCTAATGTTTCTGTCAGAATTGCGTGAATTTCGTTCGGCGCCTTCCCTTGCAGGAAAAAAAAAAACTTGACATCTTACATCTCGATGTTGTTGAAATCGCGGGCGTCCCTGACATGCTGCCGAGCTTGTTTCCTTTCTAGTCGGGCTAAGAACTTACCAACAACCCGGTAATATATCCATTACAATTCACCTCCCAAAGGACGGCCACAAGAATAGCCGAAACATTTAGGAGGCATGCTATGTACCTAATATAAGATACTCTTAAACGTTTATATGCATGTGTTGGGTTCGTTACCGTAACTAATCAGCTTAACGCGTGGTTATGGGTTATTTAAAATTAGTTTGTTTACAATTACCAAATGTCAACCGAGGTCACACATTCGCATCCTCAAACACGGACGAGTTTTGTTGTTTGTTGGCTAATTAAGCTAACGTTTGTTAATAGGATGGGTTAATATACGAAGAATGTAGAGTCATACTCGGTACAGACGTTGCTATGTCTGACTTGTGGCAATTTGGACAATTACTACCAGATGCCTTGCACACAAAGTTGTATTGAGTTCGTCATGTCTACTGCTGTGCATGTATATCAGACACGCTGTACTATCAAGCGTACTCCGAAGTCCCATTCCGCAGAAGATACAAAATACGGATTGGTGTATTACTGTTATTTTCATGCTACTGTACAACAAAGCAGACCTGGTGTCATGTTGGCGGGTATCGTATAGAAGCGGCACAGTAGGCCTACAAGGACCTCCTGTCGCATGTCTGTAGAAACGTAAGCGGTCTAAACTGAAAAAAGGACTTAATTTCTATGTAAATAAATGACCAATGCAGATTTGAACGAAAACCACTGCACAAAACTACATGTTAATCATGACTATACACACACACACACACACACACACACACACACACACACAGCAAAGTGAAACTCATCAACCGCCCGACAGAACTCATACACACATTGAGTACTAACAAGCAGTCTGCCCACAAATATGTTAATACTGCCTTAAAACAATACTTTGATATGTTTTATATATATATGTACGTATGTCGGTTTCAAAACGTTGTTCTACGTTGTCCGACACCTAGACTCCACTGCTTCCTATCTTCTCGCTGGCCTTCATTTAGGTTTCTTTCGTTCATGGCCTTCCTTATACCTTCCATCCTGTTTTTCTTCGGTCTTCCTCGTGCTCTCTTTTGTTTCGGCATCCACTTCAATGCTATTTTGGGTAATCTTCCTTCTGCCATTCTTTGGACATGGCCGTACCATGTAAGTTGGTTTATACACACACGAATAAATACATCAGCCATCAAAGTAATAACACAGAGTCTGGGCCAACACTTCCTTCGCGGAGCTATCAGACAACACTGCACTTTATAAATTTAATATTCTCTGGTACTAATGCTACGGAATTGTAACTGCAAAAATTAACTAGCAAAATGAATGGGGACAGGCACTTAACAGAATAAACTACAAGGACAGCCGCCAAAAAAATATATACAGACGAGGTAGATAAGATGAATATGGGCTATAATTAACCGCCTACAAAACAAGTTTTGAAAGGAACAAGACATAATAATTAAAAACGCCAACTCTTTGGTCATCTCTTGCTGAAAAGAATTAAAAACGATTCCTACGACTGTGTAAAACTGGGCACTGAACAACCAAGAACGTGGGAACAGCGTTGCTTTCAGTGGTTAATCTCAAAGAAATCCACTCAAAATGGAACTCCACAGGCCTGCAATGTTGGTTGTTTCTAAATGCCAAGAACATGTAATGAAAAGCTATCTCGCTATCTATTTGATCAATACTTTAAGTGAATCTTGGTTTCTGCTACACCAATTTAGAACTTTCTTAATCAATTTTACAAGTTACTTCAAATGTAATATCTGAGTCTGCAGCAAATACTTGAAAGAAACTTTCCGTCATGCAAGTGGATGTACATGAGTAACACTTAAACCGCTAAGACGCAAATAAGCATCAAGAGAGGACATGTTTGGATAAGGAATGCCTTCCTATTCATAAAGTTTACGCACATGTTACGTTCTTTACATCAAACTGAATAGTTCTGTCTGAAAGGAAAATGCTGAAGAGTCAGAATACGCTGCAATATGCACGTAAGATTTTTCTCATTACGGTCTTGTCGAGATACGGTGCCGTGTATTTTGGTAGATATACACATTAGTATTTCGCTCAGCACCCTGGTGATAGAGGGAGCATGTTCCTCTCAAAACCTGATGCCCACCTACCAAACTACACGGTATCAATTGCCATAAGACCGTGATCTGAATACTCTCGTCCACAACAGCATCCAGTCTCATTAATTACTCTTGTTAAGGGTTCGAGTGCCAGGAATATTCTCAAGGAGTTTGAAATATTTTATTTCCATGGTTCTTATACCTAGTTATATTACAGACTTCATTGATTGTTCGTTGAAATTGAACAGGTAATCATTTCGTATCTTCATCCTTCATCTCTTGTCTTTCATTCCTTCACCCCCTGCGTACACCTTTATCTCGTTTCTTCCTTTCTCCCATAAAACAGTCAACTGAGTTGCATCTTTCACCCTCACATGGCGCAGTTTTGCATACAGGGGCGTCATCCGCGTGAAACTTCATACTACAGGTAGAAAGTCACAATATGCACACAGAAGGTAACATGATACTTTCCCAACACAGACTTTTCAAAAAGGCACAAATCGAACTAGGCCTTCCGTTTATTTCTTCATTTCTTTCTTATTTACTTACTTTCTTCCCACTTCAGTCGTTATTTTATACTTCAGCCTATTTTAACGTGCTTCTAAAAATTGTTAGTCGATCCCAGTGGTCTTGCTGTCTAAGCCATAGGTCTGCAGCTGCTCGATTGCTGGGGTCGCGGGTTCGAAACCCAATATGAGCATGGAAGTTCTTCTGTTGCGTTTTGTGTATGTGTGTGTTTGTTGTGTAGGTAGCGGTCTCCGCGACGAACTGATCACTGGATCAGAGGAGTCCTGCCACGTGCGTATGAGTGTGTGTCTAATTGTGTGATCTAGAAACCTCAACCGTGAAGCGGCTTAAGCCGGAGTTGGGCTGTTGCGCCAAAAAAAAAAAAAACAGAAAAGATAAGTCAGAGCAAGCCAATTCAAATCAGGTTTAACTCGCACTAATCCTCTCAAGGAGTCCTTTTTTCATTTCTTTCTTTCTTTCTTTGGTCCCGTTAGTCCCTGACGACAAATACTATTTTTTTTTCAGTACGCCTTATTCTACTCGCTACAGCGCGACCTCTCAAATAGGACATAATTTGACCTCCTTTCATTCAACTTCAACACATCGTTCTAAGAGATTTGAACCTTGTGGCCTGACCCCATTCCCTTGGACCGAATTTGACTATATTTGGTGCGGCATATCACGTAACGATCCTAACAAACCTGCCAAAATTTCAAGCTCTTATCTTCACTTTTTGCTAAGTTATGACTGCCACAGACAGACACATCGACATCTACCTTTATGATACCGACATACCGGAGGAAGAACTGTTCAGGCCGCAGGAATGAGAAATCACCAATCACGGCTGTGCCATTTAGGCAATAAATGCTCCGATGCAGACAATGCATCTCTTGGTTGCCATTTTGAGTCACAGCTGGTATTAATCCAGGCACAATGAACGAAAAAAATACAGCAACTATACGATATGCACGAAATAACACACAAATTCCTTTTTTTTTCCGTTAATCTCCACCAAGGATGTGAATTTGTATTCACAGCCTTCACAATAAAGGTTAGCACTCTTTACCCAGAGGTGCACAAAGCCCGGGCGCCTGGTCGCCCGGGCGATTAAATTTTGTATGGTGGTACCTAATCTTTTTGGATCTTAAGTATGTAACTTGCTTGACGTACCCAATCTTGCGCCTATAATTTTGAAGAGGCTGAAAGAGGTTTGAAAATTTGTGTACCCCTGTTTTTACCGAATGGAAAAATTGAAAACTTTCGATACTGCGGCAATTTACGCGGGACATTAAATGTGTATTTCCTGTTTCAGTGTGTGAGCCTGGTAAACTTCCGGACAACCATTCTGAAAACATTCATAATTCTGTCAAGTGCCACCCCATGAAGTGTACACATAAATACATCACACGCTCTGCTTTTCCCCATACTTCCTACAGTAAATGTGATGTGTATGTCTGATCAATGGTGATGAAAAAAATAAACACGATGACGATAGTTGGGTGTCAGGTTAATTAAACAAACATGAAATATTTCATTTACTTTGACAGATTACAGGGAAATATGAAGCCGCCTCTGTAATCTGACTCGCAGCGTGCGATAAATAGGTTCTATGACCGACACGAACATCAAGTGTATTCTGGCGTCGAAATATTAAATTTAGAACTGAATACTAATGTAAATTATTACGAACATAGTTTTGATGGACACAGACAATATCACACGTGAATTAGCAATTTAAGTCTGCTACAGCCTTCAGGCATTGGTTATCATATACATAAAAGAACACAATGCCAGGGGCAGGAACAAAAAATGAAATAAAATGAACAATATCCGTGTAAAAACATGGAATAACGTCGGTAAGAAAGATATCCAACTCCCACACGACACACGCATAGAGCATCGCGAGATTTCAGGCTTATGCCGCCGTGAGGTTGAGGTCTTCGCTCTCCCGGGACGTTACACGGTGTAGGTTGAAGGTGCTCACCGACGTTTCGGGACAGCCCTCATCTTAAAGGGTCAAGCATTCTTCTTCTATGACTTATTGACCCGAATCGTAGGCAACAAACCACCAATATAAGCCACGTAATATCCCAGAAGAGCGAAGGCCCGTTGTTAGAGAATCGTTGATATAAAGTAACTCGTATGTTTATTCACTTACACGAGGGCTACTGGAAAATCCCAATTTACCTTTCAACACACAAAATTTAAAATTCGTTAGCTTCCAACTGTTATATATATATATATATATATATTACTTTTTTCCTTGTACATACATAGGCTTACTGAACATGAATCACCTTTGTGAAACCAAGCAGCTCTAAAATAACATCCACCTTGGCATACATAAATGTTATAAAATAATTTAATTTGGTTTCAACACATGAGAGAATAACGATATGACGTAACTAAGTACGTAAGTAAGTAATAAGTCAGGCCACGTGCCTGAGCGCCATCTCAAATTCAGTTTCACATCATCACACCTCCTTCTCGAAGATTAACAGTTCTGATGATTCTAATTACCACCAAGATCAACATATCGAATCTATGCGCCAGATGTCACTTCCTCGCCTTCCTCCTATCCCCCCCACCCCCCCCCCCCCCCCCCCCCCCCTCCCTCCCCCCAACCATCCAACACCAATACCAAAAACAACAAAAAGCACACCACCCCCAGCCTCCCCCCCCCCCCCCCCCCCCCCCCCCCCCCCCCCCCCGCCCCCCCCCACACACACACACACATGAATTCTGGCCAATAATATATATATACACACGTATTTTTTGAAACCTTTTGATTCATTTTAGGAGCTTTCGCAAAACAGCGAAAACCTATTTTTAGCTTCGTTGTGTCTGTCTGTATTGAGTCTGTATGTCCGTCCTTCTGTTCGCATGGAACAACTCGGATCCCATTGGACGAATCACTGAAATTTCATATTTGGATATTTTTTTTAAATCTGTCGAGGAAACGTTTCACTGAAATGTGACCAGAATAATTGGCACTTTACGTGAAGATCAAAATACATTTTTATCATATATCGCTCACTTCTTCACAGAATAAGAACTGTTTACGACAACAGTCGTTGAGAAAGCAAAACACATTTTACGATCAATAACTTTTTTCCGAAAATCATGCCGTTTATGAGATAATAGATAAAAATATTGCCGAGCTCGAACAGGCCACAGATAACAATTTAATATGACGTATGATCTTTGTATGCTGGATAACTAAGGTTGCACGCACGCACACACACACACAATATGTAATGCTTATTGCTTTTCCACGGCAACAATGGTCACGCGAACGCGCTTCAATGTTACGTTATAGCACATCGCCTGTCTTGTTCAGATTTACAACGTCGTGTACAAAATGGGGGGATTATAAAAATATCTACTGACAATATTAGCTGATATGTTCATGGCCTATCAAAAACAGCACCATACACTTTCCTGCACGCTCAAGATTTTGCCATACTTACACAAAATTGTGTAAAATGCTTATTAACACTTCGAAGCATTACGTCAGTGTCTAAAGCGCATAAGATTTCCTGGAACATTGTTTTCACTTCGATATGCATTTCACGATACATACATATAGAAATTATATACATACATAAGCAAACAGTCGGATCTAATTAGCCGGCGAAATCAGTTTCTACTTCCCACCAAGTTTTAGCAAGTCCCTTACATGTGAAAATTTAGGCAAAACGCGAAATACAATTTATTAACTATAGACATGCGTGTTCGTAAGACCTTAATGCGCCTGTTACGTCAACAGCAACCGATAACAAGGCACACAGTGGCACAAGCATACAGGGTGGGTATGCTTCAAGAAAAGTTTGAAAGCATTCGATTTACACATGCAAAGTGTAGCTTACACTTAGCAATTACGTACAACCGCAAGGTGAAACGTGTTAGTTCGCTACTGAAGATAGTTTATACATACGTCAGAAACACAGATACCAGTTTATGATACCAAACTATTTGTTTACTCCAGATGAAGCTCTTTTTCATGCGTGTTTACATTCGTCGCACTTCTAATTGGCCCAACACTCGGAATTATTTTTTAAAATGTGTGTATCCACATTCTTGGAACAACTGAGTTCATAAAGCTTCATTCTTAGTTCAAATACGATGATTAAACGCTATTTATACCACTGCTAACCGCATGAACAACGGCTGGATGGTAACAGGCAATAAATAATAGCAATAAACTTAATACGACAGTATTCCGCAATGTTATTGTTTTCATACTTTGTTCATCATTACTGCCATTGAATAACATCGACGGTCTAAGCGAAACTGAATTATCATCAGCAAGAATGTGACAAACTAAAAGTTTAAGTCTACCTGTTTCATCTGAAGACGAAACGTGACAAACAAAATTAGGAATTCGTTTCTAGTTAAGTGAAAAACTCAACTTACAAGAATGCTTTAAGTGAGATGACGTCATTCATGTCAAATGGTCTGGAATCTGACAAGCCCACGTTCTGTCTGAGCGTTTGCCTATTTACCTCACAATAAAGGTGATCCAATACCACGCAACAGGTGCAGTACAGTGTGACTAACTTGAAACCATGCACCTATAACAGTCAGTATAGCCACTTACCTTCCCACAAAAATTTAATGCCATGATGACAGAGGTAACATCACTCGACCAAAGCTACACCCTGATTTTTATACTTCCCCCAAGTGTCAAGAATTTTCAAGGGTTCCACAAATTTAGACAACTAAGAAGAGTAAGAGTGTGTGGATGACATCATGCAACTGACATCGTCAGGTTCCACGTGTGCCGATCACGGTGGTCGTGCTGTCTAAGGTGTGGGTCTGCGGCGCTCGCTTGCTGGGATTGCAGCTTGAAATCCCGCAGGCAGTATGGATGTCTGTCCCTTGTGAGTGTTGTGTGTTGTCAGGCACACGTCTCTGCGACGGGCTGATCCTTCGTCCAGAGGAGACCTACCGATGGTGTGTGTGTGTGTGTGTGTGTGTGTGTGTGTGTGTGTGTGTGTGTGTGTGTGTGCCAGTGAGTGTGATCAGACACAAAAATTACCCTCTACACCTACAGTGCGTAGGTATAAGAGGCCAGACCAGGGAGGGGGAAAAGAAAAGAAAAGAAACAAGAAAAGAAAAGAGAGGTGTAAGTGTACTTATTAGTTGGGTCTAATTGTACAAAAACTGCAACCGCTAACACCAGGTTCTTTACGAACGCAGCCCTTACGGATATAATATGACCAGCAACATCCCCTACCAGACATAACTCCTCTTAATTGTAATTACTAAAATGAAAGAATCAAGCCAGAATCTAGAATACACGTTATTATTATGGTACTTAAAATCGTCAGTTAAAATAACCAGTATTTTAATTGGCGATAATACATATATCAGATTTAGGTTTAATTCGTTAATTTTAATAACGCCAGTTATCGGAAATTATTCGTATTCTGTAAAACACTTGATAGTTGTCTAAATCTGTGGAACACTTGGGTATCAACCGCATGGTTAGAACATGTCAGGTGTCATAAACGATTGATAACGAACACCTGTACGCAGTATGTGACGAAATGTTACAAACAAACGATCATCAGATAAAAGTTTCACAAATAACCGGCAAAGAGCGATAACAAACTTACCTACCTCATCTTTTAATTTAATGTAGAGCATAGGTTTGAGTGTTAATGTTATCACGTGATCTTGACGCAACTGACAATACAACCATCTTTTGTTAACTTCCATCGGCCTCTTATTCACAGAACGAATATGATATCAACTTACAGCACAATATTGGCATGCGTGCACACAAATTCCGGGCACCAAATCACCACGGCAACCAAATTTTGTCCAGTTGAGCCCAATGTTTGTGGGCGCAGAGTATGAGACTTGCTTAATGTTACCTTCCTGGCGTCTAGAATTTTGAGGTGGCTCCTACACTTTTGGAAAATGTATGCATCCCTGGTCATTATTCATGGTAACTGTAAAGGAGCAACAAATCGATGTGCAAACAGACACTGAAGATAGCGTTAGGCCGATGGCCACTGTCGTAATCTCAATAAACCTCTACCTGTTCTTGAATTTGGTTCACTTGATGGAATATATTCAGACGCTGCCCTCTGTTATTAGGAATGATGTTCGAGAAATAAACATATATTCATACTTCTTGCATTACTCATTTTCTTGCAGTAACAACAACAGTAATTGTAAATACGACAGCATCATGAGAACAATTTCCTTCGTGATGGGTTAGTCACCTGCGTAACAAGGCAAAAATAGCAGAGTTTAGGATGAACTCATCGATACAATTTCAGAAGCATATGGTTGGTAAAATGTATTTCAGGTGTGCTTCACAATAATATGCGACATGCTCTTTGCTTCACCTGCCCATCGGCCAGTCCGCACGTAACAAATCCAGGTGAGTAAACTCCAACTTTGATTATACCCGACATGGCACGACCTTGCTCAAATTTGATTTATTTCAGCTAATTGTAATTTTGTCCTGAACCAGCTAGCATGCACTGTTTGGTAAAAAGGATCATTTTAAGGTATATTTCAGTGTAAAGTGAACACAGGGAAACAGTTCATGCAAAAATCTTAATAAAGTAACTGCTTCAAGTCTGCTAGTAATGGCGTAAAAGGTACAATTACAGAACAATCAGAAGCACATTCAGACTTAAATAAAATCGGGGTAAAGGGGAAGCGACCTTAAAACTGGCTCACAGAGTGCATGTCAACTCGAACTGAAGGAATTACATAAAGTATCTCCGTAAAGCAAGCCACAGTAAAAACAGAATGGCGCTATTACTTCAAAATTCAAATTACGTACAAGCACTCTTTATATATATATATATATATATATATATATATATATATATATTCCAGACTGTGAGTGTTTATAGGGCTATACGAATTAAATCTTTAAACATAATTCAGGTTAATTTCCGTCCTTAAAAAGTTTATATCCTTCTAGATCATACATTAACTGAGGGAAAACCAGGGCCATAAAAACCCCAAAGTAAAAACAGACAAAAAGCAAGCCATTGATTAGCACTCTTTATGTCGCAACTTGTTTCGTGGTCAATAAATGAATCACAAACGCGCAACAATCTGAACACGCAATAATTGAGACACTAAAGCTTCACTCGCAAACGGTACCGGATAAAAAGCCTCAGGTATAAAAAGGCAAAAATCGGCCTTGAAATAACATATAGCCGTAGGTAGGAACGTTGAAACTCGCCATGTTCTTTGGCGTAGCTGAATATACGAGGCTTATACAGAAAGTAAGTACCGTTTCGCTGTAAAAAAAAAAATCGAGTAAGGTTTCGTATAAAATTTTATTGTTAACAGACTCTACATTTTTCAAACTATTTTTCCACATATTCGCCGCCATTATTGAGGCACTTACCGTAGCCAGGCACAAGGTTTTGTATACCCTCCTCATGGAATGCGGCCGCCTGCGATGTTAGCCACTATTGACAATGTCATAGAGTAGAGCCCTTGAAATCTGAGGAAAGTACAGGGACAGATCAGAAATTGTGACACGTCTGTCGTCACGCACTCGTTCGTTGACCTTACGCACCAAATCATCATTCACCAAAGATGGACGCACACTTCGCGCCTCATCGTGCACGTTCTCTCGTCCTTATTGAACATCCGAACCCATTTCCTAACCATGCCATCACTCATCGCATTGTCACCATACACTTGACAGATCTGGTGATGAATCTCACTAGGTAGCACATTCCAAGCGTTCAAAAAACGAATTACAGACCGCATTTCACAGTCGCCGGCCCATTCAATTGTCTTAAACAAGTTTAACGCAAGGGAACAAACATAAACATAATACGAATTTCATGAAATGGCATCTGTAGCTTCTCAATTGATAGAGGAAGTCACTGCACATGCGCAAAGTAACAGTCTCGAGGATGCGCGAGAGATATGCGCAGACGGTACTTACTTTCCGAATAACCTATGTAACATACGAGTTCAAATAAGCGACATACAGAAGACCGAAGCAGAACGCACGGTCCCCTCTTTGACAACGGCGTGGTCTAATCATGCTATTCGGTGACACGAGTAGTCTAGATGTCAGAAATAGAGGCCGGCTTTGCGGCATCAAATATAGGTGCACGCTTTCTAAACCCATACCAAGAGAAGTGAAAATCGGTAACCGAATAAGCAAGATTATTGCGCTGTAGCCTTTTTTTTGAGTGAAACCCCGGCGTTTGAATCTTATGCACCGACGTTTCGGAACACTGTTTCATCTTCATAGGTGGTACAAATACGAAGTTGGAACAGACAGGTGTTCCGAAACGTCGACACATAAAATTCAGATTCCGGGGATTCACCCAGAAGAAAGAATACAACATTCAGAACAAGGCGAAATCAAGAAGATTATTGTGTTCTATTTTGATTTTCCATCCACCGGTGCTCTGCGTTGTTGTGTTCAGCCTCACCATATAAACGTGTAATTATCCAATTACACACAGCGACATCATGCTGATACACCCTTAAAATTACACGTCCAAATAAGACACACCTTATGGCTCTTCGGGTACTTGTTTTTGCCACATACCATCATCCCCCGATATACACCGTCTCGAATTACTTCGTTCCGCATTTACGTCGTTTGCCCTCCAACCCAGTACATCCAGGGAGGTGCGCAAATTCGTCCGTAAGATGCTGTAGATGTCTTCCAGTTGCTCAGCTCCCACGAACAGGAACCCTCGCTCGACCACATGATTGATATTCGGAAGCAAAGCACACTTGAGGCTTAGGAGCCTGAACCTGAACCTGAGCCTGTGCTTGAGCCTGAGCCTGAGCCTGAGCCTAAGGATAGGACCATGGCCGTTTCGAGGTTCACTGAGGCGGTTGGAAACAGTGAAGCTGGCTTCAAGTGTTGAGGACATCGGTTCGAACGAGCAGCAACATAAAATTATTAGGATGCTTGCTTGCTATGAAATTCTGCAGGAGAAGAAAAGTTCTTTGTCCCGGCAGGCTTCAGTGCTTGATACCTTCAGGTCACCCTCAGGGACTCGTGCCTCCCCAACTGTGCTGTTGGACACTGAAGACGATGATCCACATGACCCCCTTCAGCTCAAGAGGGACTACCTCCTCCACGAATTGTCATTTTTGACATATTTTCTGTAAACTTTGGTAAGTACAAATATCTCTTTTGTCTTGGTCATAATAGATTCCCTGGAACCATCCTCCCCACTTTAACATTGCGTTTATGGGAAAATCTGTCTTGACATACGTCGTATAGACTAACGTCGCCCTTCTCAGTACCACATAAGACGTAACTTCTGGGATGAATGTATATGTAACCCATATTTAACAAGCCGGACTAGAAGGTAAAATATTCGTATCGTAGGGTCCTAAATAAAATAAGTCCCACAACCTTCAGTGTGGACATTCCACGCCAAATGTCATTGACATCCGTTACAGGGTTCCCAAGATGAAACATAAGACAACGAGAATGGAACCCTGTAATGAGATAACGCATCAAGCTCCTAACGCCCTGCCTTGAAATATGAAATTACATCCGAAAATTTGTGAAGAGCAGAACTTCCAAACCCAACCGCATTCCATATCCTCAATAAAATTTAAAAAAAAATCAGGTTTGAGTGGCACTAACGATGCAAGCCAGGGATAACACAACATGACGGCGCGGCTCACACATGCTAGGGAAAAAAAATAATATTCGGGTAGTCTACAAGCACATGAAGCTGACCGTGAGGGGCGTTTTAAAAGACTTCCCCAAGAAAGAACTCATAACTAACTGAAATTCACCTGCAAAAATAAGAAGCCATCAAATATGGAATGTTTTATTTTATTAATGGCTTACTGGGTTCCCTAACAAGCAGTAGTTTCCCGTGTCGCTAACGAAAGCGCTAGCTGTATTCTCTCAGTGTTGCTACCGTACGTTTGCCTAAGTGGTCTCGTAAAGTGCGGCTCCGAAGCTCTTGTAGCTGGCCACTCCTGCCCTATGCATTTATTCGGGAAGAAAGCCAGGATAACTGTTGTCCGGGCCATTCCAATTGCAGATTTTCGTGACCTTCCTCGGTCTCTCCAGGCAAATGTCAGGACAGCACCTGGACTACAAGACGCCCCCCGCCTTTTTTTTTCAAATATTTTCGTATTCTCATCAATAACCGTACCACATAAAATAACTCTACATCAATAAAGTCTGAGATAATGATGGCGTCGTAAAATAAGCCACAAAAAAAAAAAAAAACAAAACGAAAACAGCCAGACAACCCAAAGGCAAACACACAAAAAATAATCTAAAACAACACACAAAACAAAAACA
>Ga0123355_10009320_pt1 | contig 14915 bp, 7 predicted proteins | sample TergutEmb28metaG_3_FD_89872 | JGI IMG/M metagenome (GOLD analysis project Ga0123355, IMG submission 89872) | Embiratermes neotenicus P1 segment gut microbial communities from Petit-Saut dam, French Guiana - Emb289 P1 | ecosystem: Host-associated > Arthropoda: Insects > Digestive system > Gut ...
GCACGTTGAATAGCTGGGAGAAATAGTTCCTCCACCTAGCCACAATACTGTGGGAGTCTGCCACCAAGTCACCTTTCTCATCCTTCACTATATTACATCTAGGCTGGTACCCTTTCTTAAAGTCATTGATGCCCCTATACAAGTCCTTTATGTTTTGGATCTTACTGTTAGTTTCAAGTTCCTCAATTTTAGCTCTCATATATGCCTTCTTTTTGTCCCTGAAATGTTCCCTATGACTACAACGCTGAAAATCAGCAGGGAACAAATTGCCTTTCTGAAGTTATACTTCTGAACATTTTAATCTGTGAGTCCCTTATCTCTTAAAATAATGACACAAAATATTATATGACTGAACTACACTTATCAAAATTGCTACTCTCTACATTTCATAACTTCTGTGAGAAAGCATAAGAAATGGAAGAAAGTGTAACAAAAAATAAGTGGTACACTACAACCAGTCAGGTAAAACTGCATCACTCAATAAGGAAAAACTTACTGCACTACACTTGCATAAGTGGCACTGGTGCATCTGCACCCAGTTCCCTTCAGCAGTTTTATATGTGACTGCTGAGGTCAGCTCTAGAATTCAGTGTCATCTATTGTTTTCGTGTTGTGTTTATTTAGGTTAGGTTACCTTGGATTACATATTTCTAGTAATATTCGTGTCCCACATGGTAAAAAACAATTATGCAGTGACAGTTTATACTCTTCTTAACTGTACCATCATTTTGACAGGACAAGACTTCAACTGCTATTATGTATTTGAACACAGATTTTTCACTATTTTCTTTAATGAAAGGATTAATTTGATAATTTGATATGCTGGAAGAAATGTTCACTGTTATGTCTCACATAAAAACACAATACTGACTGACAAATTTTGGTTACTTCTGTTCACTATCAGACACAATTCTACACTGGATGAGTAAAATGGTTTACTACCAATAAAATGGCCCTAAATCTAGATAAAGCAAATATAATATAATTATAGTAAATAACTCTCCATAATGTGAATTAAGGAGTGGTTATAATAAAAAAATACACAGAAGAGTCTGCAAATATAAAATTCCTTTGCTTAAAAAACTGAAAACCACTGAAATAGAATAATAATAGTGACCTAATTATTCCTGACTGATCTACAGCATGTGATGCAGTTAGACCTATGTTTCACATCAGCAACAATGACACTCTCAAAACAATTTATTTTGCTTACATTCATCCTCTAATCAAACAGCGCATACTTTTTTGGGCAACACATTGTACAGTAAACAGATATTTGCTCTACAAAAGAAAATTGTTTGAATTATAATTAGTGCAAGACCTAGAATTCATGTAGAAGTCTGTTTACAAGTAATGTACCAACACAAGTACAATCTTTGTATTCACACACTTAAATTACATTAAAACTCTGAAAGCTCCTAAATGTGTCAACCCCTGTGGAATCAACATCAAAGAGTATGTATATCAAATGATCTTGTATAAAACATAAACCAATTTATAAGCTGTTAATTCCTGCTATCTTGTACATCATGTAGAAGAGTTGAGAAGTAAGTTGTAGTTTGCTCCATGTAAAACAGATGTGTATAAAAGAATAAGGAACTTTGATATGCAGTGTTTCTGGGCAGCTCATGTGTACAACAAAAGCTGGCACAGTACTGTGGAACATATGTCGGTATTGTCTTATATAGATAATCTGTTGACACTGTATATTCTAAATTATCATGCAAGGTGATCTGTCAATAACCTCTGAAACTTTAAGAACAAGTCAAATGTGGCTTTAAATAACTGGTTAATCTTGGGAATGATTCTGATATTTTAATGATAGATATCACTGTGCTAGTAGAAGTGCAACTTTAACTTCAATGGTAAAATTGCAGCATGTATTGCATACATAAGTAAAGAAATGACAGTAGCAGAAAGAGTGAGTGGATAGTGCAAGATGTTACCAGTTCTACAGTAAGATGTGTGCATGTGCTTAGAATACAGGGAAGATATAATCATCCTAATACAGACCTGAAAAACTAAAAATTTTAACAAAGTGTATGCCTACCACATGCATTCCCACTGTATGAAATGTTTACAGCTTGTTTTACTAACTAAAAAACTTACACAGTGGGATAAACAATAATTACAGTAAAAAAAACCACAAAAGATATCACAGTGCAAACATGTTTCAAAGAAAAACAGAAGTATCTATGTTTCATAATGACCGAGCTAGTGTAGTCAGTATATTGACTCACTACAGGCTGGACGGTCTGGGAATCAAATCCTGGTGAGAACAAGATTTCCCGCACCTGTCCAAACCAGCCCTGGGGCCCACCAAGCCTCCTATACAATGGCTACCAATTCTTTCCCAGGGGTAATGCAGCAGCGGTGTGGCATTGACCACCCACCTCCATCTAGTACCAAGGTAGAGCTATACATCTACTCCCACGCTGGACCTTCATGGCCTTCTCTAGGGTGAACTTTATGTATGTTTCATATATTGTTCCTTGATTTGGTATCCCATTTATTACTTACTAAAATTCTTGGTATCTCTCAGATTCATTCAACAATAATAAATGATCTAACAAACAAAAGTGAAATATCTCTTGTAAATATAAATAGCTACAGCACGCAACCTAAGTATTAAATACAGAATAAACATTATAAGTAATAATATTAGTCTTCTGATATTTGACGTCGTGTAGTCTGGTAGAAGAATCTACTGTCTCCATCTTCATCCCCGATGGAGGCAACAGACATCTCTGAAGCACAGAAAAGAGAAGCGTTCGTAAATTTCTACCAGACTACAAATCACATCCTTGGCGACAATAATCTTCGTCGCTTTTGCCGTAAGGTTCTCCAAAACCTCGCTATAAGAATAACAGCTATAGTAACAACATTCTTAATTTCAGCACTACCTTTCTTTTTGTGTTTTTTTTACGGCGCTGTCAGCAATTTTCACAGTTCATCGTAAAGTGGCTTCCATACAAGATGCTTGAAGGTGCTACACGTATCATCGATCATACACTTGTTTATGACAATAGTTTCTACCTACAGTGCCAGTCTTCAAAAGTTTCGAAAGAAACATATCTCTGGACATAACTACCACAGTATTAAAGACACTTTTGATTTTTCCGATATAACATGCAATTACTCTTACCTCAAATTTGATGAGATGACGCACGTATCTCGGCAATATTAAGACTAGCTGTTGTACATTAATGCTGAACGAGGCGTAATGTGAAGGTTAATCAATTAAACTTGAGGCTATGTGCCTTAAAAAAATTGCTTTATCTTAGCGACACTCCTAATATTACCCTATCAAACTGTATAACCTCGTCAGTAACACGTCCCAAGCAAGTGGAAACGTTTACCCATTCGATTACAATCCTCTATACAACCAAACACACCTCACATTCCCGGCCAACAGCAGCTGCAATGCTGGCAACTACTTAACCGGAGTTATACGTGTACCATGGGTTCAATTAGATTAGTGGTTCTCACGTGTGTATTTTTCACGTGCGAATGATTTAGGATAAATCAGTTACGTGTCTGCGACATTTTAGGTCCTCGCAAGGGTGCCGAATATCCAAATGAAGTGGGATATGATGGCGTCGCAATTGATACATGTACCAATCAACACGGCGTCATATCCCAAAAACTGCATCAACTTTTACTTTTTTACATTTAACGGAGCTATATAGCGTCGACAGTGAACGCGATATATGTCAGTTCATTCAGAAACATCTGACGAGGCAAGAATGTTAATATACAAAGTATGCCCTCTGTAGGGGATGGTTGGTAGGCCAATAATATTAAGTGCCATTACCAGACTGTGTTCTTAAAGTTTTGGACGCGTAACCATTGACTCGCAGACGAGTGTACACCATCGATTCACGACTAGTAAAGTACACTGCTGCTGTATGTGCCTGTTATTATACATTTCTGTAGCACAGTTTCGCAAACGTATCATCATCATCATACATGTCATGGAGTTGGGCCACTTGTTCACCCGTTCCGGTCCACAGATTATCTAGTAGATTCCGGTCTGCCGTATCCAGAAGTCTTTTCAAAGGTCTACCATGATGTAAGGTTGCACATACTGTATGAGCATCAAACTGCGAACATTGAAAATTGTTAATCAATGTGATGACAGTAATAATCTGTTATGCTTCGAAGATGCTGTTATTTTGGAACACGTATTTCCAAATCTTACAAAGTAGGCCAAATTCAAGCAACTACGAAACAAAAGATGTCTGAACAAAACGTCAGGCATTGTTTTGCTTCTGACAGCGCAATTTCCTGAATTTTTGTTTACATAAGTCACATTACACAAAATCAGCTTAACCTGAGGTGAATTAATTCCACATTTCATTTTTGTCTTCCAGTGGTCCTTTCTCATTAGTTGGAGTTTGTTCGCATTAAATTTTCGTGAGGCGTTTATGCAAATGTCCTACCATGTCCGGTACAATAGCTTACTCCATTGAGATATTACCAATTAGTGGTGCGTAACTGCCCTTTTGCCCAGAATTCTCCAAGTCCTTCTTGAGCTACCCTGGACATGTAGGTTCTCTACAACGTTAAATCGTACAAGTCTGCATAGCGCTACTACTCCAAGTGGCCGTACAAGTTGTATGGTATCCACAAGCCTCATCTTTGATTTCTATGCTCTTGAATGTTTATAACCTGTGCTTGTGATGGAGTGAAAAATATTGTGTTGGCTGCCATGAGTTTGAGTGCGTGTGTGTGTGTGTGTGTGTGTGTGTGTGCGTTCGTGCGAGAATTATTTGTTAGTGTTTGTATACGTAATTGTTGTATGTCCGTGCTGAGTCGTCATCACCATCAAAGATCATGGCAAGTTATCATAAACCTGAAGGACGTACGATTCAGGAACTGAAAGATATCGCAAACAAGTTACGAATACATTCAGTCACAGCAACCAGTGCTTCGAAATCGGGGTACGTAAAGTTTTTTTTGTAGCATCTCTTCGCATGTTGACAGCACCCATGTGATACGGCTAGGCCTGATCAGTGGATGAATCCAAGAAGCACCCGCTGGAATTTACACTGTGAGAATTGATGTTCACACGACGATAACTGGGTTGTGCCATGCCTCGGGGTGGTTAGTCGCCGGCCAAACCGCGGTGGACCAGGTGCGATTCCTTGCCAGCCCGTTTCGGGTTTAGTTTTGGTCGAAGTGGCACTGCGACAGGCTCTGCTCCGAGTACTTTTGTTTTCCCTTCTAGCGTCATTCCACCATTTCTTCATACTTATTTATGTCGACGACGCGTCTGTAAATAACAAATAAAACGACAGGGTTTAGGAAGATTGTGTGATTGTGGTGGGATGTGTAAGTGACCTGGTGTCACCGTCTCAAAGGAACGTGCTTCTTCCTTCTAAGTTTCATAGTGTATGGTGGGCGGTAAAAATTGCCGGTGAGGTTTAAATTTGTACAACTTTTTTCGAGGGCATTGCATACAAAGTTGACTTTAAAGTTACCGATTTCGGTGGTACCACCATTCTTTTCAGAAATTCTCGTTAATGAGACTTCTAACACTTTAGTTCCTTAGCATGTACATTGTTTTGAAACCTGCCGTACTCAGCACTGCATAACTTCCATCAGGTCACAGTTATCCACCTTCATGTTAGAGGAGGCAGCTCTTAAAATCACTTACTAGATGTTCTTTGCTAAACATGCTCCTCAGTTTCCATTATGAATGCTGTAGTTTTAAAACTTTAACTACTACAACACAGATTTTTCTTTTCTTCAAAATGTCAAGACCAGCTCTGGGGCCCTGCAGCTTGCTATTCAATGTATATCAGGATTCTTCCACATGGGTAAGGCGGCCAGGGCACGTTGTTGATCACACACTACAATCTGTCATTGAGGTTTAGAATAAGTGGAGCTATACCTGTACTACCCCTTTGTGTGCCTTCATGGTGTGGATGGGAATGACTTTACATTTTGTCCTACAAAAGAAAAGTGTAACACTTTCTGCTTTCCTGATGGTATGTTGAAGTGCATAAAAATCCTCAGCATATAGAGCAACAAAATTTTTAAAACTGTGTCCATTTAAAATTACAGCCATACAAATATTTATCTTCTAGACTGTGAAGCAAGAAGCCTTTGCAGGTGGTTTCAAGAGTCAGTAGCCATTAGACATCTTGACCCAGAACTCCTATTTTTCTCAGAAGAAGCATGATTTGCATTAACTGGGAATGCAAAACAGCCAGAATAACAGATATTGGTGTTCTGAAAGTCTGTATACAGTTGATCATTTTCTGTTGAACAATCTTAAAGCCATGGTCTGTTGTGCACTGAGTGCAGAATGCATTTTTTTTTGTAAGAAACGGTAAATAACTCCTGCATTGTGTTCACCTTGATTTCCATATTTGAATGCATGCACTTATTATTTGTGGGGAACACTGAAAGGTGGAGTTTATGCAAATAGTACATTCTTTGCAAGACTTGAGGGGTGATAGTCAAAGAGAAATGGCCAGTGTTTCAAGATGAGCTCTTGTCATATGTTGGGGAATATTTTCAGAAGGTGTGAGACTTGCTTAGGAGCTGGAAGTCAGCACTTCCAGGCTTAAATGAAGTACAGTAAATTCAGCTGAAGGGGAAAGTGGACTCTAAAATGTACATGAAATCTCCTAAATGTTTAAGTGATAAATCACCATCCTCCAAGAGACAGTAATACCAAGGAATATAAAGTCAATACAACCGATGTACATATGCAGTGTTAAAAATAAATAATGGTGGCTATACATATGAAAATTTAGGTACTGTATGTAATATCTATAGTACGTACTTTTTAAAAAATCCACATTTTTATATTTATAGCTGCCATTTTTAAGATTGTATGTATAAATTGGTTGTATTAATTTTATATTCCCATTTATTATTGTCTCCCTGAGGATGCTGATTTACTGCTGGAACGTGTAGGATAGTTCATGTGTATGAATGATTTATGATTTTATATAAATTGTGTGCATTTATTTGTATATGTGGATGATTTTAGTCACAATGCACTAACAAGTAATATAAAAAAAAAAGGTGGTCTACCTTTGTTTGATAGCTCCCATTCTCAGGGACATGATTAGAGGTATACTGTGAATAAAACTATATAAATTCTCAGTACCTCTCCATTCAGACATTTGTAGATGGATTTCTGTGGGATTGTTTTTGCCTGAAGAACATTCATCTCATTTAGCAGCACTGGCAGTCCTTGCTATGTTTCACTTAACAATTGCTGCTTAATGACCAACGGAGGCACAACATAAATTGTTTTATCAAAGTTTGTTGACATTGAAAAGAACTGTCATTGGATTTATGAGAATTCTGGTTATAGGTGCTTCAAGTAAAATAAAATACCCAATTCTGGCAGTCTTAGTATTATGAGGTGAGGTGTTTTTGGGGTGTTACCATTCGAAAGAATGTTTCATCTTTTGTAGCGCTCTCTAGGTTTGTTGTTTTGAGTCAAGTTACTGTGTACAGTGCATTGTAACTGTGCACTTTGATCGTGTGCCTACGACTTTCAATTTATGCGGTTTTTTTATTAAAAATGACTGTAAAACACTGAGGTGCTGAGCTGTGTTATAGTAGTTATTGACGGTGTGTCTTTTAAGTGAGATATATTACTTCCTGAATAAAATTCATGTCTGATAAAGGTAAAATGTAATGGAAGTTATGAGAAGATGAAGAGAGTAAAGGACTGGTGATGGTGGTGGTGGTTGTGTTTTTAGGATTTCTAGACTGGTGAAGATGAAGGAGTTGTTATCCTTTACTACATCGCAAGTCACCAAGTGACACAGCAGCAACAGATTCCTCAGACACACGGCTGTAATAATCTCAAAACTCACAAGATGCCATATGTTTTATGTGTTCACAAAGTATGAGAATACTGAAAGAATGCATCTGGAGATGATATTTTGAAACAAAATGTATTGGTCGTAACCACAAATGTTACAGAAAAGATTAGCCACTCTAGTTTTAGCATTTAGCCCTGGAAGTATTAAGAAAGCAACAGGAGGCTTTAAAAATTTACATTCTGAGAAGCTTCATGATTTGTGCTTGCCACCAAAGATTATTGGGGTCAAATCAAGGATGTGTGTACTTACAGTTTATAGACATCCTGATAAACAGAGGAAATTCTGCACCAATAAAACAGTGAAAACCAAAGTTCATCTGACCCACCACTGTTAACAGTGGTGCATGTAAATGTTAAGTTACCATATTTTATTACCACATATCATAGCATGCATTTCCTGAGGTTATCAATTTGAATTCATTATGCTTATAATTGTTGTCAGTGTTCCCAAGTTGTTGAAATTAAAGGTAAATTGTATGTGCTTTATTATAATTACAGCATTTGTCTTTGTGATCAAAGTATGTGACCTGTTATTTTTTTTTCATTTGTGTCTCCTGGCTCTCATGAAGATGTTCAGGCTCTTCTTTGTGCATGTATATTTTTATAATAAATGGAGTAACTGATTTATCTTTATATCTCAGCCCTGATTCTGTAGGAATTTCCCAATGACATACTCTAGAGCAGACCCACTCGTCACATAGCCTGTGGGGAACATGTAGACTGTAACACAGAGTTGGTTGCCCATCAAGACTTTTGAAATGCCAAAACATCTTTTAACCCTTTGCCTAGCAAAGGCAAGACAGAACACTGAAGTAATATCACCCATTGCCTAGAAAACTGTGAAAGGGAGGTAAAAATGTTTGTATAGGTATGTGTATATTTATTTATTCTTCATTGTTAGGCATGTTTGCAAAATTGCGAAAAGCAGCTATAGCTTCATCGTGTCTGTCCATTTATCTGTCTGCATGGAACAACTCAGCTCCCACTGGATGGATTTTGTGTGAAATTTTTTATATTTGAGTATTTTTTTTAAATCTATCAAGAAAATTCAAGTTTCATTAAAATATGACAAGGATAACAGATACTTCACAGGGCTGAATTATTGGACCGTTATTTGTTCTCTTGTATATTAATGGTTTTCCAAAAATTATATCTAATATGTCAGAACGAATTTTGCTGCCAGACAATACAAGCATAATTATTACAAATTCTGCTCATTCAGAGTTTAAAAAGAATATTAACAATGTTTTTATCAAAGTAAACAGTTGGTTGAAAAGAAATTTATTATCACTGAATTTTGATAAAACCCATTATCTACAGTTCATACCTAAAAATAGCCAGGAAATTGACATGCAAATACTTTATAAAAATAAACTTACTAATAATACTTATAATACTAAATTTCTCAGATTAATCATTGATAGTTCTATGTCTCGGCAAGTTCCTATTGATGAATTATCTTCTAAATTAAACAAAGCATGCTATGGGATTAGGTTGATTAAACTATTCGTGTCTTTAGAAGTATTAAGGTTGATCTATTTTCGTATGTTCACTGTATTATATCATATGGCATAATTTTGGGGGGGGGGAATTCTTCTCATAGTAAAATTATATTCAAAACTCAAAAAAGAATAATTAGATTTATTAGTAGTAGAGATTCCTGTCGTGAGTTGTTTCAAAGTTTGGAAGTCTTGCCTCTACAATCTCATTATATATTTTCTTTATTATTATTTGTTGTTAAGAGTAGAGAATTGTTTGGATCTAATTCTGATGCACATAACATTAATATGAGATATAATTCTGACTTAACATTTACCTGTAGCAAATTTAACAGTATTTCAAAAGAGAGTTTTTTATTTTGGAATTAGAGTTTTTAACAAATGTCTGTCAACTGTCAAAAATTTATCAAATGTTGTGAAACAGTTTAAAGTAGCCTTTACTAACTTGCTAACTCCTTTTATTGTTTGGAGGAATATTTTGATTGGAGATAAATTAAGGATCTTGGTTCTTTATTATTTCATACTTAATAGAACATTTAAATTCAGTATTTTCTTAATTATTACTATATTACAAATTCTTTTAATATCATTACACATATTATAATTTTAATTTCAGTTTGAATAATTGCAGGTCTAGTGTGTATGTGTGTATATATATATATATATTCTAATTTAGTTTTACATATCTTTTATTGTTATTGAAGCTATTAGCTATGACATGTGTTATGTATATTGATATATTATATGGCTATTTCTGTACCTAAGGATCTGTGGAATGTGAATAAATAAATAAACCGAATAAGACCTATATATTTTTATAATCATATCTTGCTGAGTTCTTCTCAGAATGAGATGTTTCAGACAAAAGTTGCAGAGAAAATTAAAACACACATGCCATTTGCAGTAACTGAATTTTGCTGAAGTTGCATGTACCACATTAGCAAGTTGAACAGCTCTGCTCTGTAGACTGGTCCCTAATGATCTTATCATTCTATGAACCCTTTCTTTGAAATACCAGAATGCAGGAACTTGAGATCTTTGCAGAGAATTTTCTGAGTGGTGTCTCCTCCACCTTGTTTATTGCAATGCAGGCAAACCTTCACATACTGTTTCATGAATTATTATCTTTATATAAAAAAAGGGAACAGTTGTAAGTGCATGAATACATAAAAAATTTGCTGTTCAAGCTTAGACTGGTGTATATGACTTTGTTATTTGTGAATTTTCCTTGCAATAAAATTGGTCCCAATAGGTACAGTATTAAATAATTTCTACTTCTGTTGCATTTGTTCCTTGTTGTGAATGAGGTACAGGATTTCAGAATATTATTTTTTTACTTATTTCAGAATCCAAAACAATGAACTTTGTTGTGTTACATCCGGTTGAGGTATCCTTCAAGTTTAGTGCTATTTCAGAGAGTGAATAGCTCTTTTATGACCAGTCAGTTTATCTGTTTACTTTAACATGACACTCCTTCTTGTTATCGCTGTTGTTGGTGTATGTAAATCTTAACCTTGATGTATACTTCACATCTTTGACAATGTGGAATTAAATGATTTGTGTGTGTTTGTGATAGTTTATTCTTATAAAAATGTGTCAGGGATTAATTACTTCAGGAACTTCCGTACAGTTTTTTGTACATGTGCATTCTGCCCATTCATTGTGCTATAAACTTACGAAATTGGCCAAAAAAATTAGTTTTGTTAAACTGCAACCATAGAAACCAGAGTACCAGTGGAGAAGCATTAATTAAAGTCAATGTGGATTTTAGTGTGGTGGATTTAAGGAGAGTGATTTTTGGACCCTGAAGATGGAGGCAGCAAGCTCCTATGAAGCATTGGTAATTATTTACCGTTTGACACAGCATCATGTCCCTGATGGCTTGAATCTTCACCAGCACTCTTGTGAGAACCTCATTACTCTACAGATGTGTTCTGTATTTGGGAAGCAGTGGAGGGTAGTGAAGTAAAATAACCCATGAAAAAAAAAAAGATACTTGGGAATTCACATTGTCACATCCCAGATGATAGTAATTTTCATTTGAAATGATTTAATGAAGAATTTAATATCAGACCAGATTTGAATAATGCTTGATGGAATAGCTAAAAATCTTCTAATCTTCTACATAAAACCTTAAACATTAAAATGTGTCTGTTGTGGATGGTTATCAAAAGTGATCTTTCGCCCTAAGGAGAGGTTGAAAATGTTGGAAGACAGAGTATGGGGCAAGTTTAAAATTAGTTGAGATTAAAATAATTTGATAATAAGTTGTGCTGCACAGGGGATGTCTGTCCACAAGTTGCGTTTTTATGGTATTTCCCATGTTTTTTAGTTAGAAGTCATATTCATTGGGTATCCTCTTTCAATCCTTTGTCACTTTGCTTAAGTTATGGACAGAATGGTACTTTGAAAAGAGTACTGATAGCACAATTTCTTTTGCCATCATAACGGTTCCAGTTTCTTATGACATTTGACCCAAGCATGTAATGCTGTATCTTAATCATGTCACCAGACATATGACTAAGACTTTCACTATTAGTTTATTAGGATCATGGCCTTGACACCATAGCACTTGATTGGTCAGAGCAGTAAGTTATTTAGTAGCGTAGTAACAGCATTGAGGGTTAGAATTGGAAGGACTGGTAAGAAGCAGTTTTGTTTTCATTTACAGCCTTAATTACTGTATTTTGTACACTGTGAGCTGGGGTAGCTCAGTATGTGACTAGTAATTGGCTGCATGACCAAGGTTTTAATTCCTGGCTTGGACAGACATTTCTTATCCCACCTCTTTGTCTGAACCGTGGGTACCACCCACCTCCTGTCCAGTGGGTACCATTTGGTCATTCCCCGTGAAGTGGATGGAGTGTTGGAAGGTGACCATTCATCTGTAGTGCCAAGACTAAGAGTGTGAAGATATACCTAGCTTTCCCATATGTATTTGTGATGGGATGCATAATTAGGAACAAGGATAATGCTACCTTTACTTACTTCAACACTGTGCTGTTACAAGTGCTCTCTGAAATTTTGTTTGGGCCAAGTCCCTCAGTTCACATTGTTAAAACATGATCTGGCTGTGGACATTGTCCTTGATGAGAGATGACAACATGCTTGAAATCATTTCATTTTGTACTGGACAACCATTCAGTGTAATTTTGAACTTAGCTGTTTTCCTTGTATTAAAGTATTGCATACTTTCTAAAACATGTGCCATTTCTTTTATTTTTCTTGATTGATTTGTGATCAAATAATTAAATGAGTGGATTGGCATGTAATTGAATTGCAGTTATAAGTAAGGTAGAAGGGGGTTGCTTTTGTCATCGTGAAGGAGGTGCAGTGACACACTTGCCACGACATTAAGTATTAAACAATAATGAATATGTCGGAATTTCTGTCGCCATTGAGTGTTTTGAAACAGTGGTAAAGTGTGTAGGGATTTAATTTCTTTAGTAAGTTTTTTGACTATCAGTCCCTTAAAGTTTTTATTCTTACATTTTTCATTTTAATCAAAGTCTGTTGAACTTTTTCTCTGATCTGTTTAGGGCACAATTTGACAGGTGTTATGATTTTTCGATCAGAGATTGATTAATTGTAAGTCCTGTACCTATGCTGATAATACGGAACAGTTCCTATAGTGAGATTAAAACTTACAATTCCATTGTTCGTTCGACCGAAAACTACGCAGGATCTAGTGCAATTGTAACAGGCTTATTTTCTGTGAAAGTGTTATAGACTGATCTCTAGCGTTCTTTCTGAAAATAATAATAATAATAATAATAATTATTATTATTATTATTATTAGTAGTAGTAGTAGTAGTAGTAGCAGTAATTAGTTGTCACCTTTATAAGGGCATTTGCATTTGTATAACTAACTTTGTGGAGCAGAGTCCTTCCTGAGAAGCTAACAGGTGCTCAGCTAGTCAGGAAGGTCCCAGCATTTTATGGACCATGTCCATTACTGTATTCACAAACACCTGCCACCTGTTCGTGTCCTGAGTCAGATCAATCCAGTCCATGCCGCTCCATCCCACTTCCTGAAGTTCCATTTTCTTATTATCCTCCCATCTACACCTAGGTCTTCCAAGTGTTCTTACATACCTGGAACAAACTATGTCCTCAGGGTACTACTATTACTACTACTACTACTACTACTACTACTACTACTACTACTACTACTACTGCTACCACTATTGTTTATGAATTTTGTACATTCAGTTTCATGAATGCAGGCAACTTTGTAACATCTAGGTGGCAGTCGTCTGGGTATTGTGACACCAGGCAGTGTTGTGGGATGGCTCCCAGGTTTCAGAGGAATTGAAGGCCCCCTCCCCCCGCCCCGAAAAGTTATTCTCAACGTAGATCAGTACATGGTGTCAAAACGTAGAAGACCACACTGGGACAACTACCGCCGTAAAACACGAATGATGCAAAACGGTTATACATTCGGAAAGTCCTGATAAGGCGCATGCGCAGACCTCTATGACCTGCATAAACGCAAGGAAATAATACGTTTGTGAAGTCGACGGTCGACTGATCAGTAGTTGGGAATCGTGCTTAAGCAGGATGAAGGAAGAATATACGGCTCCGAACGTACAGCTGTTGTATGATATTGCGAATAAATTACGCATTGATAGTGTGAAAGCTACAGATGCGAGCAAGTCTGGGTAAGTTTGAAATGTCGTTTCATATATATATATTTTTTTTTTGCGTAATGTTCGTGTACTTTGTGATTATTCACGATTACAATACATTACACACACACACACACACACACACACACACACACACACTGTGTGTATATATATATATATATATATATACAGTATATTACACGGTGCATAAGTAATGTTTTCAGAACATAGTTGTAACGTGTCCTTGGAGTAGGGGTTTGCAATACGTGTAAGACATATCTCCAGGGTTATGTGACCGAAGGAAGTCGGCATTAATTTTCCGCAAATCATTGCCCATTCGGTAACATACAAACTCATTGCATGGCATAGAAGAGTAGCTGTGCCTGTATTGTAAACTGCCTGATATAGTGTAGACCGGAAAAAGATACGTCAAACTCAAATATTGGAGCGTCGCTCGTATACGAACCACGGACCTCACGAATGCACGTATTACCGAATGAACTGCCGTAGATAGTACGGACGACACTGGCACAGTGCAGTTTGTGTTGACACTGCCATTGAGAGCTTCAGACGTGGGAAGTGAGCAGAAATGTGGATACGTTTTAAGCCGAACACATTACGGATACACAAGGACGCTAGGGTGACCTACTATTGACCGTGATCAATTTCACTACATGGGCCGGAGGTCATCGGTGATCCATGACAAATACCAGCAGGCTCGAACGACGTTTTGATTTGTTCAAGGACTTTGTTGCAATGGGGTTTGCAGCCCCGCAGCGGTTCATTTCCTTCGGCATGCACAACGAGCCAACTTACTTACTTACTCCATGGTGCAGAGTCCTTCTTGAGAAGCTAACAGGTCTGCAGCTAGTCAAGAAACTCCCCGCATTTCACGGAACCCGAAGGTTCATTACCGCACTCACAAGCGTCCGC
>Ga0123355_10009321_pt1 | contig 14913 bp, 16 predicted proteins | sample TergutEmb28metaG_3_FD_89872 | JGI IMG/M metagenome (GOLD analysis project Ga0123355, IMG submission 89872) | Embiratermes neotenicus P1 segment gut microbial communities from Petit-Saut dam, French Guiana - Emb289 P1 | ecosystem: Host-associated > Arthropoda: Insects > Digestive system > Gut ...
AATACGGTTTGTAATTCGTTTTTTGAATGCTAGGAATGTGCTACCAAGTGAGATTCATCACCAGATCTGTCAAGTGTATGGTGACAATGTGATGAGTGATGGCATGGTTAGGAAATGGGTTCAGATGTTCAATGATGGATGAGAGAATGTGCACAATGAGGCGCAAAGTGGGCGTCCATCTTTGGTGAATGATGATTTGGTGTGTAAGGTCAACAAAAGAGTGCGTAACAACAGACGTTTTACAATTTCTGATCTGTTATCGGAAAGTGTGTGCACAATGGGTGCCCAAGATGCTCACAGAGGAGCACAAAAAACAGCGTGTTGCATGTGCTTTGATATTTCTGATGGCCTATCACAAGGTAAGAGACGGCATGTTGAGCCATATTGTGACAGGAGACAAGACATGGGTGTCCCATATCACACCTGAATCAAAACAGCAGTCCTTGCACTGGAAGCATACAGGCTCGCTGAAAAGGAAAAAGTTCAAGCAGACGTTTTCAACAAGGAAGATCACGTGCACCGTATTCTGGGACAGACAAGGTGTTCTCTCGGTAGAATTTTTGCCCCAAGGCACAACAATAAACTCTGCTCTTTTTGTGAAACACTGAAGAAGCTGAGGTGTGCAATTCAAAACAAAAGGTGCAGAATGCTGAGCATCACCATTCTTTTGCTTCACGATAACGCTTGGCCGCACTCTGCTGTTCAGACTCAAGACCTCATCACCTCATTTAAGTGGGAACAAATGGACCACCCGCTGTACAGCCCTGATTTGGCGCCAAGTGATTATCACCTCTTCCCACACCTAAAGAAGTTCCTGGGCGGCAAGCAATTTGACGACGACGATGACCTGAAATACGCTGTGCAGAAGAGGCTAACATCGCAGGCGGACGCATTCTATGAGAAGGGTATACAAAAACTTGTGCCCTGCTATGATAAGTGCCTCAATAATGGCGGCAAATATGTGGAAAAATAGTGTTTGAAGAATGTAGAATCTGATAACAATAAAATTTTATATGAAACCTTATTCGATTTTTTTTACAGAGAAACGGTACTTACTTTCTGAGTAAGCCTTGTACTTCCTCACAGTGCCGACACCCTCAAGTGCTGATAAAAATCTTCCTTGAGGTTCAGTAAAATTAAGCTACCCAATGAGGAGACAACCTGGTCACAAACTTCACTTTTCTGGGACGTCATGCAGCATGCATTTCGGGATTATCTATCAGTCCCATCTTCAAGGGTCAAGCAGACCAGTCTTTTTGAAAGACTGGTCTGCTTGACCCTTGAAGACGAACCCCATCCCAAAATGCTGGAAACTAACTACCAGTCTACACTGTCAAACATCCCAGAAGAGCAAAGATCTCATTTCCACCAACGTAAAGGTAAAGCAATCCAATTACAGGCCAGGACAGGCCCTGAGGGTTCCAAGAGGTTAGTGCTCCCAGATTTCAAGACAATCGGCACATGAAAGTGGTAAGGTTGTCAGCCCTATGCACCAGCCACCTTTAACCCCCAGGAAATGTTCCTGCTACTCATTTTTGTTAGAGGCTGAATCAAGCCCAGGGCCATAGTGTGACTGGAAGGATTATGTCAATGAAAAATTCCATGACACCATTGGGAATCAAACCCGTGACCTTCCGGTTTGTAGCACAGTGCCTCAACCAACCGCGCCACCACATACCCCATTTCCACCATGGTGAAAGCCTGAAACCGGGTCCTCCAAACCTTACATTCACACCAATCCCTGCCAGCCTGGCACTGAGGCCGCATTTGTGACTTGGCACGTTTCTGTGCCTTATCTCTCAAAACTACTCAGCCCTGTCTTCCCTTTTAAGTAAACAAACCAAATTATTTCTGGTTCTGCTTCCTACAAATGACCATACTTGGGCCCAATAAAACATTTTTGGGTGTTTTTCACATTTTATCAACTTCTCCCATTGTTGCCTCCACTATTGGACAGAAGCTTCTGAAATTCTGCACCCAATGCTGCAATGTAATCCTTTCCTTTGCACAGCAAATCAGCAGTTACTCTAAAGTTTTTATCAAACTTGATCTGATCTCATTTGGAATTTTTTATTGACATAATGAACATAATATAATTGCTACAGATGCCCTGTTCTCTCTTTAGGCCACACCCATGACAATTCTGTAATGCACAACTTGGTTTGGATCAATAAGGTCCAACTCAGAGCTTTGTATGTGAATTCAAGAATTACTCCATGTATTTAAATGCTGCCATCTTGCATTCTGGTAAATATGGCACTTAAAATGACAGCCACAGGCAATTTCATGTTCAATTTCAGCGTATAATCGAGTAAATGGGTAGCAAGCACAAACATATATTTGAGAAAATGTAACATTCTTCTTATGTAAGTTTTGACAGGGCAAATAAAATGTGCAAATCAAGGGAAATGTAAAATCCAAGTTCCACTGTATATAAAAACATAACTGTTCCGTTTCCTACTGCACACCTAAGGAAGAACATCCAAACATATGAAATTTACTATTTACTTTTACCAATACATGTGACAGCCATGACTGTTAACATGATGTGCAAGTACTGCAGTTGAATTTCTGGATGCAATTTGAGTAATTTAATTACACAAGTGAAATTTACTTACGCTATATTGACATGGCTGTTTGCCCGAAAACATTTCATTGAATTCTGTTGCTGTGAAAGCTTCAAGATTTACGTTCATGTTCCATATAAGCAACAATGACAGTCTCAAATCAGTTTATTTACCCTACTTTCACTCTGTAATAAAGTATGAAAAATGTTTTCTGGTAATTCATTTAACACTGAAAGGCATTTACTTTACCAAAAAGTCTGGAATATGGTTGGTGAAAAACCTTGAAGTTCACACAGAAATCCTATTACAAAACAATAAATTTTACCTGTTCCATGCCAATATACATTTGCATTAATGAAATTAAATGTAAATGACCAAGAAAATTTTTGAACAAATTCAAACGCACACAGTATTATTGTAAGGAATAAGCATCATGTTCACAGATCAAATGCCAACCTTTCGTGTTTTCAAAAAAGTACATTTTTTGCTGTCATCAAAATTTTCAAGTTTACCACATAGTGTCACAAGTCTTAAGAATGAACTTTTGGTGTTTAAGCCTTTACAGCCAAATGACCCACATACGGGTCCCGCAGTGAGCTCTTCCAAACTGCTGAAAAACCCATAAAGGGGTCGCAAATGATGCGTCAACTTTGGAGGCACTTTTGTCAGGTCTTCTTTATGGAGTCAGAATGACCCCTCTCGAACCCCTGCCCACTCCAGCAACCCTGATATACATGTCAACATATTGCAACTGACCCATTATCTCAGCTGACTGACACAGTTCCACACACATAGCATGCTTCAAAATTTACAAACTGTATGATGAATCAAGGTATACTCGTACATATGACAAGACAGGGTACTTGGGTAAAGACTCATGCTCTGCCACTGATGACACGACTGCAACACACAACTGTTATACATGGGACTTGCAAAGTTGAAGGCTTAGGACATAAAATATATATGGACAACTTCATTTTCATCAGCAAGACTTTCTGATGACTTACAGAAACATTAAATAAATTCATGTGGGACAGTAGGGTCCAACAGCCAAGGTATGCCTCCTGAATTTGGACTAAAAAAACTGAATATGAAAAGGGAAGACATAAGGTTGAAGACTACTAGATGTTTGACTATATTAGTTTGGAACAAAAGACAATAAATTTACATGCTGGCTAATATGGAGCCAACATCAGCAGAAGGAAATTTTTGTGACAACAGTAATCACCACATGAAACCTCACATTGTGGAACAGTATAACTGGCAAATGAGTTATATCAACAATCCTGATCATATGGCCAACATGTATTTGATGTAATTACAAGTGGATAGGAATGTTTCTCCATCTTCTGGATCTAACAGTACTCAACTTTTGGATTCTGTTACCTTCATGTGGGCCTAAATACACCCAATGAGATTTCAGAATTTCCCTTGTGAGGAATTTGATCGAAGAAGCTGGAAGAAGCCAAGATCGACCCACTCCCATATTGGTTGGAAGGCCAAGTGAGACCACAACAAATGTTATGCTGCTCAACAGCTGCCATAACAAGCACTGACCAGCAAAATCCAGCAAACTCTGCTGCCATTTTTGTTCAGCTCACAGCCAGAGCAAGGGCATGGTTTATAACCATGCCAAATGTGACTTGTGCCTGTGAGTGGTGCCTTGTTTCATGGCATATCACACAATAGCAAACTGGTAAACCACCAGAACTGTAAATAGTCTGTGTAGTGATTAAATAGTGATCCAAGGACTCATGGATATTCTGCACCACCCAGAATTAAGTAAGTAATAAAATACACTATATTTTATATAATGCATGCAATTGACAAGCCTACATTTATTATAAAAATAGGTAAGCATTTTTTTCCAAATTAATCAATTCATAAACAGACTGCCAAACTTTATTTCCTTAAATGTGAAGGAAAGTTTATGAGATATGCTTTTTTCCTAAGAGTAAAAGTGATCCCATTACAAGCCCGTTGTGGCTTAGAGGGTGGGTAGAGGTATAGCTCTACTCTTCCATGACTGTGGAACTAGAAGGGGGTGAGTGGTCAGCAGCACGCCTCAGCTGCACTTCCACAGGAAGGACCCGGTACCCATTTTACAGGAGGCTGGGTGGGCCCTAGGGCCCATCTGGATGGGCAGAAAATCTTGTCCCCACTGGGATTCGATCCCGGACAATCCAGCCCGTAGTCAGTCGCTATACTGACTGAGCTACCCGGCCCACTTTTTCCTAAAAGTAGGCATTAAGAATTAAAATCCCCAGTTAAAAATCTTGACAGGTTGCCATTGCATGGAGGGACTTAATTTCAGCATTAAAGGGTTAAGAATGAGTCACAATGATGCATACAAATTGCCGGTATTATTTTGTACTGTACCAATTCTGAATATGTTGATATTTTGTATCTGAGACCTACTCCAAATCCTACTGTCACTTTGGCATGTGTGATGGATGGAGAGATATATATGCATGCACAAACATAGTACTCTTGCAACCTAATTACATTATTTATCTTTTCCTTCACCACTCACGTACCACCAGATGATGAACGCCCATCACTGTTGTGACTGTAACCCATCGTCACTCCTGACATGTGCTGCAAAGCTTATGCAGCACCTAGAAAAAGCACGTGGGCTGTCTTGTTAAGCTACCTTCACAACAAATGCCTGTGAGTGTGCCACGATCTGCAAACATGTTAGTACGAAGGCTGTCTGGAAACTTCCCGCACTTTTAAAATAGCGCACCAACACGACTGTGCAGCTATGTCTGGCAAGTGACACATCCTGGCAGTGCCCTTCCTGAGTCACCTGACACCAGTCACGTCACTCTGTCTTCTTTAGTTTACGTGATCTGCCTGCTAGCGTAAACAAGTGTTTGGTATGTTGGTAATTTTTCTGTTGTTAAAAAAAGTCTGATTTTCATGAGCAGCATGTGTGTGTGTGTGTGTGTGTGTGTGTGTGTCAAATTTTAATGTAGGGAAGACTTTTTCAGAGGCATCTGCAATGTTAACAAAAGCATTTGGTAATGAATCCATAAGCCAAACTCAAACTCATGATTGTACAAATGGCTTAAAGAGATGAAGATGACCCATGTTCTGGTCGACCTTCCATGTCAAAAGATTACCAACATGTGAAAAGAGTTCATGAAGTCATCCGTTCAAATTGGCGTTTTGACGGTGCAAGAAGTAGCCAATGAAGTTGGCATTTCAAAAATGTGTCACGAGATTTTGACTAAAAATTTGGGTACACAGCCTGTTGCAGCCAAATCTGCGCCACATCTGCTGACTGACGAGCAAACACAGAGGTGTCTCGAAGTCAGTCAAGGCATTTTTGACCATGCAAACAAAGACAAGAACTTTTTAAAAACATCACTGTGGGTGATGACACGTGGGTTTTCAGTTATGATGTCGAAACAAAAGCCCAGCCTCCACAGCGGGTCTCAAAAACGTCACCCAGACCCAAATAAGCATGGCAAGTTCAGTCAAATGTGAAAGTGATGTTGAGTGTTTCTTTGTTTTGAAGGTGCTGTTCCTCATAAATTTTTACCTCAAGGGCAGACTGTCGAAAGAGAGTACTATCTTGAAGTAATCAAATGTCTGTGAGAGGCAGGGAAGAAAAAGGCCTGTTTTTTTTAAGGGAGAAAAAATGGATGCTCCAACACAATGCTCCTGCACATTCCACACTGCTTATTCATGACTTTCTTGCAAAGCCTGAGACCATCATCATGCCACTACCACTGTAATCGTCAGATCTCATTCCAACAGACTTCTTTTTGTTCCTGAAGCTGAAATTCACATCAAAAGGTTGGCATTTTGAGCCTGTTGTGAACATCCAAGAAAATTCACTGGCAAAGCTGCGTGCTATTCCACAAAAAGCATTCCAGAAATGCTTCCAAAACTGGAAAAAGTGCTGGGAGCAGTGTATAGGAGTGGAGGAAACTACTTCGAAGGTGACAAGGCTGAATACCTCCTAGGTAAATGAAACAGTTTTACTGGAGAATTTAGGGAATTTTCCAGACAGCCCTCATGTCTTATTCATGCACTAGAGTGAGACAAACACCGTCACCAGCCCTGGATGAAGTATGACATGATGGAGCACTTGAAGAATGGCAAACAGCAGACAAAACCAGTGCTAGGAGAAAGGCTACACCAGCATCACTTAGTCCACCACAATTACACACAGACTACTGTGGGACTGAACCCAGGCTCTGCAGTGAGAAGCCAGTAATTAACTATCACCCCTGCCACAAACACATACAATGTGCACCACACAATGTGACAGAAATTCTTTTCTTAGATCCTCCAGACATAGTGCTGTGGGTTCCAACTGCCCTGGGTAAGCTAATTCACTTCATTTTGGCATAGTAAAGATAAAGATGACTGTGATAATATCTTCCCAGGCTACCACTAGTGTCCATTCAAACAGCAGCAGCTATTCATTACTGAAACAGCCGGTAGCCTCCGGGGATTTTATCACCTTTAACCACTGTGGAAGTCTCGAGGCATTTCTGAAGATACAATGGACCTGTAGTATTACATGAGCACCTGCTTTTCTCCATCTGTTTACACCTTTTTCCACCAGACTCCCCTGTCCAACTGTGTCCTACTTTACTCAACATAAACTCACCCTTATCGTTCAGCCAGCATGCCACTTTGTAGTAGGCTTCATCCAGCAATGTAATGACAACTGCTAGCAGGATCTTAGGCAAGTAACTGAGACAAAAGAGGTACCCCCGATCTGTAATTCGTTGGTCCCACCATTCCTGTCAAAAGAACATTTAAGGAAATATTCAAGCAACATAATTCTGAGCTTAACAAAACGGTCTTCCAGGATGTGATGCCATGTAATGTGGTATATTAAGAACCAATACTGTGGAACAGACCATATCATCATGGTAGAAGGTTCTTCTGAAATGGAATCTACCGAGGTACAGGGTACCACATCCCAGAAACCTCATTACTGTGAGAGCCCCAAATCTCACCACATACAGCAGCAACAAGCAACTGACACACAAACCTGTAACTGCAGTGTGAAGATCATGACAATGAACACCAGCAGGAGGCAGAGGATAATGATGGGGACACTAACCAAATAGCGAAACACAATCCTTTTCCAGGCAGGGTATGTCGGTTCCAGTCGGCCTGTCACTGGGCTTACCTCCAGCGTGCCCTGCAACCAGTAACGCATTGCAAGGTTTACTACTAGCAAGACCTACCACACAGACTAACTAGTTAATGCTGTTCATAAAATAATCAGTTTATTATGAGAATCATATGAAACATATAATCACACAGCACAGTACAATGCAGATGATCTAAATACTGAAGCGGGTGGAATACACAGTAACCAACATGGTTTAAATGCTCCATATCAATACACAATCTTATAGCTTAAAACAAATCTGTGTGAATTTAAAGCAAGGCAGCTCTTTCACATATAATATTAACACAAGTGACCGAAAGAGTGACCAAGTCACACCCAGGTATCATGGTTACAATAGAGCTCGTTCTGCACGTGACCACAACTGGGAGCTTCCACAGTTGTGGGGTTTGCCTGGTTAAGACAGACTTTGGTTTGTAGGTTATATCAAATGTGGATCTGTAGGGCAAAAGAATTTAATGGTTATGACAACACTTGATTTATTCAATTGGTGAGGGGGCTGGGGGGAGATAAAACAGACTTAAATGACCACCAGTTGGTGGCAGCCCAACAGGTGGAAATAACATCTGATTTTATCTCAATGTCTGACAAGTGGCACTAATCCTGGGTTTCTGATGTAATACCTTTGTTAAGGTCAGTGTGTGAAAATTACAGGCCCATTGCCAGTATTTAACTAACCCAATGGAGCAAAGTCATTCCTAAGAAGCCAGCAGTCACACAACTGGTCAAGAATTTCCCCCAGAAAATAAATAAAAGAAAAGAAAAAAAAAAAAAGGTTCATTACTGTCTTCACAACAGCATGCCACTGGACCCTATCTTCAATAAGCCCATATAGTCCTATTTCTTTAAGATATATTTTAATACTACACTCCAATCTACACACGAGTCTTCCAAAATGTTTCATGCCTTTAGATTTTCAACAGACACTTTTTATCCATTTCCCAACTCTGATGTGTGCTACATGCCCCACTCACATCATCCTCCATTATTTTATTATTCCAATAACAACAGACAAATAGTACAATCATAAAGCTCCTTATAATGAAGTTTCCTACAGCCTCCTCTTACTTCTCCCTCTTAGGTCCAAATATTCCTCTGACACCCTGTTCACAAACTCCATCAACTTATGTTCTTCTCTTAACGCAAGAAGCCAAGTTCTATGCCTACACAAAACAAGATGTAAAAACTATTAATTTGTGTTATCTGAATCATGTGTTAGAAAAGACAGAAAGACAAAAGCTTCTCAACTGAATAAAAGCAGTCATTTACTGCACTCAATCTGCCAGCAACGTGGAAAACTCACACATAATTAGTAACAGAATTCCTTGGAAAGTGCATAATGAGAAATGCACAGGTAGATTTATGGACAAACTATAACAGTGGATCATTTTCAGTAATGTAATCAGCGTGAACTGCCGCATAATCTACCCAGACTGATTTAATCAATGTGTTTACTAAAGGCATAGTAAGTACAATAGAGAGGGCACAACAGAGGCTCTTGCACCTCAACCATTTCTGATCTTTTCTGTAATCCTCTGCTTAAGCATTCAGCATCTCCATGCTTCAAATAAGGTGCAGTATCTTGTTGACGGAGATGTTGGCAAAGTCATCTGGTTTCAAGACATGATGGCCCAGATGCCTAAATCTCAGTCACCAAGGATATCTGTTTAAACTGGGGCTTCCAGTCACACCTGTGACTGGAAGCCCCAGTTTAAACAGATATCCTTTTCAAGAGTGTACTGTTTGCAACCCTGTCATTGTTCTCAGGTGGTTTCTGCTCAAGCTGAATAACTCCCCAGCCCTTTCAGCAGAGTGTCTTTGAAGTAAGCTCTTAGCCTGACTTTGTCTGTGAATGAACTGCCAATACTCATGTTTCCTGCTCATCTAGCCCCTGATCACTTCCCTAGCAACCTTTGCAGTTATGCCATGGGCAAGCTCAGGTCCTGTCAGTGGATGTGAGGGGCCTTGCCTTGACAACTTATCAGCTTCGCCACGGACTGATGGCAGTCCCAGAATAATTTAGACTATATTCTGGAAGCCATCAAGGGCCTTAATGGCTACCTGTGTAACTGTTTAAAGGTAAATCAAACGTGCTATTTTCATGAGCTACCAAACTTTAACACTTCAACAATACATGCTGAAGAAGCATGAAACTACTGCTAATTGTACTTACCGTGAATAGTGGACGAGGCTCCACCAGCAGTTCATCCCGCTGGTCTAGCGTTCCCCAGCGATATGCCAACTCTGCACTATATCTCTTCCAAGCCTCCACATATATACAGGCCCACAACACATTGAAAAATGAGAAGAGAACAAAACCAACATCTTCTATTGCTTGGTCTCTGCCACAGAACCCAACCTGTATAAACATAACACCAAGGTACACTACATAATGTGAACCTCTTAACACTTCTTACACTGTGAGGAGGATGTTCACAAAGAAAGTGCATGCATACAGATAACTGTGCCTGTCTTACATTGCTCCCATTAGACTATCCTGCAAAATGTTTAAACACCACTCTGAAGCACAAAAATCAATTTTAGTCACCAAGTACACTTGCATCTGATTCACAAACATATGCCAAATGAGGCTACAATCTCATTCCTTAACAAGCATAGTAGTAACACCGTGAAGCCCAAACAAGGAACCTTTTGAATCAAACTGTAGGGTATTAGATAAAATAAATTTGGGCAATATGTTGTCTGTCTCGCATCAGTCCTGACCATTCTGGTCTCTGTCCAACTAGCCAAGGATGCAGATGCCATTTCTCTTGTCAGTACATCCATGGAGTGCATTCTGTGATGATGTGATCACAAGTGATGGTTTGCAGAACACAGCTTCAGTTTAAGGTAGGCTCTGAACCATAGATGATGAAGGGGCTAATATTCTTCACCTGTCCCAAAGTACATAAATCTGCAAACAGATTTGACCAGGGACTAAAACCTGAAACTCCTGAGTTTACAGAGTTTCACCCCCAGTACCACCACAAATTTGGGTAACAATACATTTCATTCAAGATGTCGCTGTTCCTCAAACTGTTGTTTGTCCATATTTCATATGTTAGGACTCCATTCCCTTCACATGAAGTTCTTATCAGGCTGGTTCTGTCCTACACAGTGTCTTCAACTACCAACAGAGAGCATAGACCTTTTTGTGAAGCTGTCACTTCAGAAATTCATCTTTCATGGAATCCAAGAGTTCAATAAGGTATCCAAAAAGACTCACCTTACTTTATCCTTAAACACACAAATCCAATTCAGAAACTTAACACCTATTATTAAAAGTCCATTTCAATTGACATTCCTATCTACCCCAAGGTATCTCAAATGGGCATGCTTCAAGATTCCACACAAAAATAGAGTACACAATTTTAAGGTACCCCATGCACACTATATGTGCCACCCATCACTTTCCTTTGCTGTTATCATACTAATAAAACCCACACTCCATCTGTTTAAGTCTAACTATTCTCTTCAGTACCTCAATTTCAAACATCTTCCATCTATATAATAACATAAGAAACAAGGTATTTTCTTCATGATATGTTTATTTACAATCCCACATGTTTTGGTTTAACATCCATCTTCAGGGACAACAACATATCATAGGTAGTTTCTCAAGACCATTGCATATGAAGCCAAATATAGAAAGTAAAAGAAATAAAACACAATGCGCATCAATATGATTATGGACAAGAATGTAGTTGAAATATCTCTTTAAAAATAAAATATTAAATATAAAATACAATGAAATATTTGTTGTAAAGTCTATTATACTTCTATACTTCCATATTTTATTACACACAACTAATAAATAATGTGGAGTTTACATGGACCAATAGGTACGAGAGGGTGCTGGTAAGTCCTCAGCCCGACCAGGAAGGAAACAAGCTACAGCGATCAAACTCAGGATTTATTCAACACACTCCCCAAGAAGCTCAATACACTTTGTAGCCCATTGCTCTAACTTTTGTAAGCCACTCAAAAAAAAATTGAGAAGGTTGTCCATCCAACCAGGTCTCTGCGCGGCAATGACCTCCGCGTCGGACGAAAAATGGTGACCTTTCAATTGTTTTTTCAGTCCATGGAGCAGGTGGTAGTCCAACGGGGCCAGATCTGGAGAAAAGGGTGGGTGAGCAAGACACTGGAAGCCCGGGTAGGCCAGTTTCTTCTGGGTTGCAAGTGCCCGGTGAGCGGGGGCATTGTCATGCAAGAACAAGACCTCCTTGGTGACCTTCCCACGGCATTTTTCCTTCAAAATGTCCTTCACTTGCACCAGCAGAGATGAGTAATACTCCGTGTTGATAGTTTGGCCCTTTGGAACATAATCAATGAGGAGGATACCATCTTGATCCCAAAAAATCGAAGCAAAAACTTTTCCAGCGGATTTTTGCACTCGGAATTCTTTAGGGCAGGGTGAGCCGCTATGCTGCCACTCCATTGATTGTTGCTTTGTCTCGGGGTTACAGTGATATAACCAGGTTTCATCCATGGTCACCAATTGTGATGGGAAATCATTTGGATTGCACCGAAAAAATTCCAAAATTTGCTCAGTCGACTGGCACCATTGACGTTTTTGATCCGCGTTCAGGCATTTCAGAACCCACTTTGCAGAGAGCTTCCGCAAGTCCAAATCTTCATGAATGATGGACCCAACACACTCATGTGAGATGCCCTCCTCAGTATCTCACACTGCTGGTGCATTCATATTGAAAACTTAGAATAATACACCTACTGCAACATCTTTGCCATGTCTGCTTGTAATGTGTAATAACTTCATAACTGCCGTATCTTACATCAGTGATGCAATCACACCGACAACTTAGAAAAATGAACCTACAACCATAGAATTGCCGCGCTACAAGTTTGAAGGTCGCAGGTTCAATTCCCAATGGTATTACTAGGATTTTTTAACGACTTGATTCTTCCAGCCACACTATGGCCCTGGGGTCGAATTAGCCTCTAACAAAAATGAGCATCAGGGACATCTCCTAGGGTGTAAAGGTGGCTGAAGCACAGGGCTGACCTTACCACCAATCATATGCCGACGGTCTAAAAATTCTGGGAGCGTCAACGTCCCGGGTAGTAACGGCCTGTCCAGGCCTGTAATGAGATAGTTTTACCTTCGCCATAAGCAATGCCATATCAATCTGTATTTATGTACCCAGTTGACAACAGCAGTATATTACATCAGTGGTGCATCCATACCAAAACATAGCATAATTCACCTAATACCATACCTTTGCCATGTCTGTCTGTATTATGTAACAACCTGACAACTGCAGGATCTTACATCAGTGGTGCATTCACTGACAACTTATTACAATGCACCTACAGCGATAGCTCTGACATGTCCGTCTGTATTAACCTAATGTAACCACTTGCAAACTTCAGTGTCCTACACTGGTGGTCCATTCATACTGAAAATTTAGAATAATGCGCCTACTGCCATAGTTGGCCATGCCTGTTTGCACTGATGTAACAACCTGACAACTGCAGTATCTTAGAGCAGTGGTGCATTTACACTGACAATTTATAATAATGCACCTCCTGCCATAGCACTGCCATGTCCATCTCTATTTATGTAACAACTTGAAAGCTGCAGCATCTTACAGCAGTGGTGCATTCAGACTGACAGCTCATGATAATGCACCTACTGCCATATCTTTGTCATGTCCAACTGTATTTATGTAACAACCTGAGAACCATTACGTAGATTTCATGAAATCCTGTACTGGTGAGTTCTACTATAAAACTGTCAATACATTCCACTTTTGGGTAAAATCTGCCAAGAATAATGGAAACTTCTTCACACAAGAGCTGCAAATAATACCAAAACACACAACACATGCCCAATTCACTTTTCCCATGAATTCTGTTGTTGTTAGTGAAAATTAAACAAATGACTGAAAGAGAATGCGCTAGTAATGTTACACTTCATGTACAATTCCAAACTTCTTAACTATGAGGATTACAAATAACAATTAAAATTAAATATGTAGACTTTAAAAATATCCAATGTATTTCCACCCTTGTATTATTAGATAACTTTCAGTGATTGTATATGTAACATTCAACTCCATCCATTTTTAAGTATCTGTTATCATTTGGCTTTCGGCCAGTACACGATCCTGACTCTCAAGCAGGGAAGACTGTTCTAATCCAAACAGGTTTGGCTTTGTCCTAATCTATAACACTTAACTATCATTTTAACCCCAGACTTTACTCTACATAGATAAAACAACTACATAATGAAAGGCACTAGACAAGTTTTTCACACCAAGATCTGGTGTACTAGTTTCAAACTGCATAACAAGCCTCTTCCTGATGTCTCTTTCTATGCAGTTTCTGTCTACAAACACAAAGTCTGTAATGTCCTTTCTGCATGATCTGAGTTACAAATGTCATTACCAACTGCACAGGCTGATTACTGCATTAAACGTTATCGTCCATGCACCACACAACTGAGACAGCACATGTGCACTGGTAGAGAAATGCCCTGCACTACTGCATCTATGATCATGCAAGAAATTTGCTGTGCTATCACAAGCAGCACATTCTCATCTGAGCATAGTGTATTAATATACTATAATCAAAATAAAAATGACAAAACTGCAGTTCATAAGTAATATATGAAGAAATAAAATGGTCAACATACAGCATTAGAAACTTTCAATGCAGTTAAAATAAGTTCACTAAACATGCTTTGGCAACATACATTTGCCATCTTCAGGGTTGTCATTCATTAGCAAGGGAGCCACTGAAGTTCAACAAACACTTGGTGTGAGACTTTTAAAATATATGTAAGTGAACAAGTGAAGCTGTTTCATTTTTATTTACATGTACCACTTACATACTGTAATTAAATAAATCTATCTTGGATGTCCATGGTCTTGGAAATTACTCTTACCTAATGCTTGTACATGTAATGTAAAATGTAAGTAACATTACTTACTTACTTACTCACTCCATGGTGCAGAGTACTTCTTGAGAAGCTAACTGGTTTGCAGCTAATCAAGAAATTCCCCACATTTCACGAAACTAGAAGGTTCATTACCGCACTCACAAGCATCCACCACCTGTCTCTATCCTGAGCCAGCCCAATCCAGTCCATATACCCACATCCCACCTCCTGGAGATCCATCCTAATATTATCCACCCATCTATGCCTAGGTCTCCCCAGTG
>Ga0123355_10009322_pt1 | contig 14912 bp, 14 predicted proteins | sample TergutEmb28metaG_3_FD_89872 | JGI IMG/M metagenome (GOLD analysis project Ga0123355, IMG submission 89872) | Embiratermes neotenicus P1 segment gut microbial communities from Petit-Saut dam, French Guiana - Emb289 P1 | ecosystem: Host-associated > Arthropoda: Insects > Digestive system > Gut ...
CGAGTGGAGAGAGGGAAAAAGCCTGTTAAAAAAAAAAAAACTTGACCCCCCCCCTAAACTCTTAATTGGCCCCTTAAAGAAAATACAAAACAAAAAATTCTACTGAAAAGCAAAAAAAAAAAAAAAAAAAAAAAAAAACACCCCTCCACCGTGACAGAAATCAGAGTACGGCTTTGTGTTCTCTAACTCCACGCAATTGCCCTCCGCTGGACGAACTAATGTCTAATGCTCTAATCCTAGTCACATCACATCTATGTGCCCCAAGTGGCGACTCCTTGTCTAAAGGTTTCCCCATTGAATTTCCGTACGCATTCATCACAACACCCATCTTATACTCCTGTTGATCGTGCTAATAATATCACGCTAATAACATCACGCTAATAATATCATGCTAATAATATCACGCTAATATCATGCTAATAATATCACGCTAATAATATTATGCTAATAATATCACGCTAATATCATGCTAATAATATCACGCTAATAATATTATGCTAATAATATCACGCTAATATCACGCTAATAATACCATGCTAATAATAAAACGTTAATATCATGCTAATAATATCACGCTAATAATATCACGCAAGCTTCATTAGGTATTTTATTTTTTTCCGTTTTCCTACTAATGTTGTTTTAGGTAGCAAATAAAGATAAAGGTAAAGCAGTCCCATTACAGGCCTGGAGTGGCCCAGAGGGTTGCAGGAAGTTAAGGTTACCAGATTTCGTGACAACGGCACAGGATGGTAGTAAGGTTGTCAGCCTTACGCCTTACGTCTTTAGCCCCAGGAAATACTCCTGGTACTCATTTCTGTTAGGGGCTGAGTCGAAACCTAGGGCCATATTGCGATCGGAAGGATTTTATATCAATGAAAAATTCCAATGACACCAGCTGGGATCGAACCAGCGACCTTCCGCTTTGTAGCACAGCACCTTAACCACTGTACTACCGCGGTCCCCAGCAAATAAATGTATCCTGCCAAATCAGATACGAAAAAGGTAAAGCTAAAGGTAACATTCAGCCTATAACAGGCCACGAAGTCCCAGAGGTAGAGTAGAGGTATAGCTTTAGTCTTTCTTTAACCTCGGAACTATATGGAGGTGGGTGGTCAACACCACGCCCCGGCCGCTTTACCCCCGGGAAAGACCCAGTACCCCTTGCATAGGAGGGTAATCAGATACATATACAGGCACGAATACAACACACTCTGAAGCGGGTATTTGTTTTCGAATTATTACAGACGCGGAAGTTTTGGTGCTTGGCGAATTTCTATGGTGCCAGGGTTGTACTGGTGTTCGGTAGCAGCAGTCTAGCTCCCAGGCGTCTCATTGGGACACCCTGTATATTCTCTATGTTTGGAGCAGGACACTTGGTTAGGCTTTGTGTGTGCCAGCAGCCGCTCCACTTCCAACACCTGCTGCTTATCATCACGTTCCTTATCGCCAATCACCGTGCTGCCAGTCGCGATGATTTCAGGAATGCAAATAACGCGACACTCAATGAATTACTGCATAAAGCACGGCGTTCTTTACCAACATTCCGTTATATTGGTTGAGCAATGAAACTGAACCCATGTACCAACAGAAATGAACACTGCACGGAGGAACCAGCCTGATAAGCCAACTAGTTAGACCTTATGATTGATAGAGTGGTGTAATATAGTCTAACAAAACTTTATTACGTGAACATCTAAACAATTGCAGCCTTCTAGTTACATGGTCCGCCAGCAGTTTTAACATTCAACAAATGTACGCTCTGCCCACACTGTATTTATGTGTTTTGTACTTATCTGAGAACAAACAGCGACTTGTGCCACTTACAGCATAAACAAATTGGTTTTTATAACCGAGATGAAAAGTGTTTACTGCGAGGTACAAATTGATTCTTTAAATAAAGCAGTCTGCGCTTCGTCTTTAAAGGGTTAAAGAGAATATATCTACATGTTTCGGCTTCTAGAAGCCGTCTTCAGACATTAACTTTAAAGATTGAATATGTAATTGACAACGCCTTGAAATGACGAGATCTCAAAGCCTGAAGATGACTTCTAGAAGCCGAAACATGTAGCTATGTTCTCTTAAGTGTTCATGTAATAAAGCTGTATTCGGCTATATTATAACACTCAATTATTAGATCGATACACAACGGGGATATCTTGCATAAAAAATAGGCCTTCTTGAAAACTAATGTTAGGCATAAAACGGAAAACAGTTGGTCAGTAGGCTATTCAATTCTGATATAAGAAATGTAAATATATTACACCCCAGGCGATGTACAGAATCACCCGTGACTACAAAATGACATTGACGTCATGCCAGATGTTCCGAAACCACAAGAATTTCGTGGCCGCAGTATGAGATGCTTTCTGTCAGGCCTACTGAAAGAACGTCTCTGCATTTAGGAAACAGAAAGATTAAAGGCTGTGAAACACCACATATAACGGAACCGAACCGAATCGAAATTGAATTTTCCGGTTGGTGAAGTCTCGTAGTGGGAGCGCCCGAGAATGAAATCGAATAGAACGAGGTTTCAGTTGTTCGAGTGTCGCGTCGACTACGGGCGGTAGCGTCTGCGTCATGCGAAGAATCTGTGTGACTGAGGGATCATGAGCGGGAGTGCAGAAAACAGGGTGTTCCAGAGTACGAAACTGCTTGCGATCTTTCATTAATCAGTCAGATTGAAAGGAAATCAAAGAACACTAGAGAACATACGATCATTTCCTTCTATTGTTGGATACAAACACACCGGCTGCAGCAAAACAAATGATCTCATTCCAGGAAGACGCCAGCTGTCAACGGCCAGCCAAATGGATGTGTCTTAAACTTTAAAAGTTTTCCGCGTAATGGAAAATGGAAATTCTTATCTAACTGTCACTGTGAATGTGAAAAAAATAAAGCGTGTGAAGAAAATAGATGGACATTAGGCCTTCGCAATGAGTTCTGCTACATAGCTACTTACTTACTTACTTGCTTACGTACTTGCTTACTTACTTAATTACTCCATGGAGCAGAGTCCTTCGTGAGAAGCTGACCGTTTTTCAGCTAGTCAAAAAATTCCTCACATTTTATTTAACCCGAAGGTTCATTACCGCCTTCACAAGTGCCCGCCACCTGTCCTTATCCTGAGTCAGCTCGATCCAATCCACACCCCCTCATCCCACGTCCTGAAAATCCATCTTAATATTATCTTACCATCTACGTCTGCGTCTCCCAAGTGGTTTCTTTCCTTCAGGTTTCCCCACCAAAACCCTGTTTACACCTCTCCTCCCCCCCATACGCGCTACATGTCCTGCCCATCTCATACTTACGTAGCTACTTGCTATAGGGATTCAATAAGGGGCAAACACCAACAGCAACTAAGGAATTATGGGAAATTATAAAGCCTGTAAAGAATAGCTACAAGGGAATACGAAATTTTGGTTTCTCTGTCACACTGTAATGGCCAGTTTCTTATATTCATTTCATCACATTTCAGGAAATATCTTTTAAGACGTGGGTGGAAAAATAACAACATGCCTTAGCGTTGCCAACATATGGAAACTGGATAGAGACATACAGTCTCTTTTATAAGAGCACCACAAATCCATTATTTACAAACATTTCCTGTCCTCAGTGTCAAAAATTCTAAGTTACACAAATTAATAAAACCGAACAAGACCAAAATCCGAGGACTGTTTCAGGTAATTAAGATTGTAAAAATGTGTCGAAATGTTTGTTACTATCAACAATCCCAAACGCACTGTATCCACGTTAGAATTAAACTAAATGATATGTAAGGTGATTTTATGGACATGTAGAAGTTCATCGAGGTGAGTCGACTGTCGACATCAAACGACATGCCAAGCCGGGACTGCAAAGTACGGCGGTTGCAGCAGAAGTCGTGGGGCTGTAAAGGCGGTGAGGTTTAGCACTGCGTTCTTCAGGGGTGTGACTTCGCGTTACTGCCTAACCGATTCCGAACCTTCCAAAAACATTAGAAAGTCTTTCGAAACGTCCGAAACGAATTAGGTAATGAAGAGACGTTATGTTTCAGAAGAATGAAGTTCTCGAATGACACATTGTGAAGTGAAATTCATAGATTCAGAGCGCTAACACCATTTTTGTAAAAATGATCGTGACCACGTGTTTTTTTGCAAGAAGACGCTACCTGAGAGTGCGATAAAATGTTTCAAATGTAAATAACCGCGTATTTTGTTTTTCCTCTGCTGCTGTTTACGTTGTCCACCAAAATTAACAAAAACACATTACGTGAAAATTACGAATCCAGACCACTGCATTCAAAATGTCAAAAGTAAATAAATTGAATTGCATTTCGTTATTTTATCTCGGCATTATAAACTAGACGCATCCGAAATGTTCCCTGAACAATAATCCCTGCACTTCCGACAAGCTGATAAATCTGTGTGTTCATAAATCACTCAAAACAATCGGTTAACGGATTAACGGTCACATGATTGCCAAATAACCATGACGTGTTGTTACAGGTACTAGAACTGTTAAAGGCAAATTTATAATTCCGTTAATAACACAGCAGTTGGTTGAGGCACCGCGCTACAAGCCGGAAGGTCGCGGGTTCAATTCCCGATGAGGTTATTGGAATTTTTCATTAACATAATCCTTCCGGTCGCACTATAGCCCTGGCCTGGAGGGGGCGGTGCGTAGGGCTGACAGCCTCACCAACTTCACGTGCCGATTGCGATGAAATCTAGGAGCCCCAACCTACTGGAACCCTCAGGGCCTGTCCAGACCTGTATAGGGTTTTCTCTACGTTTTAAGAACAGGACCATTTCGATTCTCCGCTTTGGGCGGTTCTGGCGCTCCTGTGGTGGCAGATCCTTTAAAAACGAATCCCCTAAAGGGCCACATATGATTGAGACACTAAAACATAATACGGATTAAAGATTAATTATTCTCAATTTGACATACTTCAGACGAAATCGGATTTGGGACAGTTCCCTACACTCAGTTTATAACATACGGCGTGTAGAAATTGTATCCTGTTACATGGGTCGGCCCGAGTCAAAATGCTCAATAATCATTTGAACTGTCATCAACGGTATAACGAATGCAGGACCTATGTGTATTGCTCATTTCCTACATATTTGTGATGTTCAAATTAATGACTCTGTCACAGACAGCGTCACACGCACAGTCACGCACACAGAAAGCAACATCTTCTTGTTTTGTCACATATAATTTTTATCAACCAATTAACTGCCGTCATTACGGTGACGTAGCACATTAACCATTTAGAACCCAATGGTTACTGTGCGTACCGCAGGTTTTAATATTCAAAAGATCCACGTTCTGCCCACACAGAATATTTACTTGTTTTGTACGGATCTGAAAACAAACAGCGATTATTTCCTTATACAGCATTAACTGACTGGGATTTTTAAACGGAGATTTAACCCTTTGTAGTCCAGTGATTACTACATGTACCGCAAGTTTTAACATTCAAATGTTCCACGTTCTGCCCACACAGTGTTTTAACGTGGTTTGTGTGGATCTTAGGACAAACAGCTATTATTTTCCTATACAACATTAACTGACTGCTTTTTGTAACGGAAATTTAACCCTTTGTAGTCCAGAGGTTACTTTATGTACCACCAGTTTAACATTCAACAATTCTACTTTCTGCCCACACAGTGTATTTTTGTGTTTTGTTTGGATCTGAGGATACACAGCGATTATTTTCCTATACAGCACTGACTAACTGGTTTTTATAACCGAGATAGAGTGTGTTTACTGCGCCTTACGGACTGAATCTTAAATATGGGTCTAATTCAGGTTAGTTTTCGTGTTTAAATAGTTATTGGACCAGTAATGCTCGGAAGGTGCAAACAGTCTCGGTTGGGACGCCGGCTATATCGACTGAAATTTTTCGTGTGTTTCCTCAGCCCCGCCACATCACTGTACCAGTACTTCTATTACGCCACGGCCGTATTTTTTCACTTCGTTTCCTCTTCATTGTCTGCCGCTACTCATGAAATGTGGCCTGACATCTTCACAGCGCAATAACATAAACTACAGAAAAGTCAATGAATTGTGTCCCCTTGCTGGAACGTCTTTGTCCGTGGTAATATCGCTGACGTTAGAAAGTGCCTTCTGGTTCGTCCACCGACAGCCGAACGACCAGTTCCTCCCGACTTCATCTCTTTGTACATAAAAGTGTTGTTATTTCCGTTACGTAGGGCAAAATGTATTAAGCTGTACCGAAAAGTGTCCCTTGATAGAATTCCAGTCGGTTTGTGCCGCTGTGTGCTCGGTGTGCAGAAATTATCACAGGTCTTTAAATACCTAAATAATTTCATCTAGAATTTTAATTCTTCTCGAGACACTCCATACGCTAGAAAGGAAACCTCGTGGATCGCACTGAAGCTTTTCATAAAATAAATTCGGAATTCCTTATTGTCCCTTTGTGCGCCGACCCGTGTAACCGTTTAAATCCTACTGGTTACGTGATGCACCAACAGTTTAACATTCAACGACTGTACGCTCTGCCCACACTGTATTTATGTGTTTTGTATTCATCTCAAAACAAACAGCAACATCTCCCACACACAGCATAAACTGATTGGTTTTTATAACCGAGATGAAAAGTGTTTACTGTGCGGTACGAACTGGGTCTTTAAATAAAGCCGTCTGGGCCTCGTCTTCAAGGGTTAAAGATTACTTCCATCTGTGACATGTGACCTATGTTCACAGAAGTATCGGCGTTTTACAGGAATATACTGTCTTGAATTTCAGGGTAAAGAGAAATCTACCATGAAGATGGAGGCAAAACATGAGGTCGTAATGTTTATACTTTTCTGGCGAACAGCAAGTCTTCACATCGTAGATGGCAGTAATATTCACACTCGTAACAGTTACGTCACGTCTGACGCAGGACTGTGTGTGTACGCACAGTCATACTGCGTTCGTGTGAGTGCCAACAGTCAGGTACAGCTGCCATGTCGCTTCGCGCGCCACATTATTGTAACTTACCGCGGTAGCTGTTTCCCCCCTAGAGCACAACAATCAGCCAATTAAAAAATTCCCCGCCCCAAGCTCTACCTTTTCAGTTGTTTAAGCTCCATTTTAATATTATCTGCATGCGACTACAGTGGAAAAAGTCTCGTAAATTCAGCACAAACACGAAGTAAAATAAGTATTTATAACTGCGAGCGCCACAGCCGATTACTTTTTTGTCACTAGCGGAAGGAAGTTGGTTGGCCCGTGCACGCAGTCTGATCTGACGTCATGTTCTGCACTCAGCAACCTTCAAAGTCTGCAAACAGTCTCTGGAGTTGCGTCAATATAGTAAACAAATTAACATCCGTACATACGTACTCTGTTCTAAAGTCACTGTACAGCACAGCGGGCCGGTAGATCGTCACCAAACAGTTCCGGCAACACAACAAAACACACACACAACACATGCAAGTATATAAGACTATGAGTTTTGCAGCGCATACTGTCAGATGTTTCAGTTTTATGACGTCATGTAATCCCTACGTTGACTTCACATTATCCCTTTAAGGACGAGCCGTATGTGTGTTATACTGTTTAAGGATTCAGTCCGTATTGCGCTGTAAACACTCTCTCTCCACTTCTTTTATACAACCCAGTCTTTTAAAGATGAACAAGTAAAAGGTTGCTGTTTGTTCTGAGGGTCAAACAAAACACATAAATGCAATGTACTCTCCATGCAGACATTTTAAATTGAAAACCTGGTTGTACGTAAAACAACTGGCAGGTTTGTAAAGGTTAACATAGCGATATTACAAAACACAAAATTTTCCCGTTCCTTAAACCTTGACAGCATGATGTTTACGTATTCAAAATGTAGCTCATAACTCAGAGCAAGCGCACTGCGCTTGCATATTTTACAAACACCAAATGGCTAGTGCTCTTAAGGGTAAGAAATGTACGAAACGCATTTGCTGTGTAGACAAACCACAGAACGGAAGAGGGTGCCACTGTGCTTGACTGTCTACTACGCTTGTCCCTACACATTTGTAAATATTCTCCAAATTTAATATCTTCCCATTTTTAATGGCCGATCCCGGCGGCAGCGCAGTCTAAGGCCTGGGTCTGGGGCCGCTCGCCTTCTGGGATTGCGGGTTCGAATTGCGACGGGGGCATGCATGTCTGTTGTGAGTGGTGTGTTGTCGGGTAGAGGTCTCTGCAACGGGCTGATCATTCGTCCAGAGGAGTCCTACCGACTGTGGTGCGTCGTTGTGTGTGATATAGAAACCCCAAGAATAAGGAGGTCCTGGCCCATGTTGGGTCGCAGCGCTACAAGAAAAAAGAAAAATCTTTCTTCAGTCTGTAATGTTGATTTGTTACGCTCGCTCTCAGTTTTTTTTTTTTTCCGTACTTTCACAAGAAGAACAACAAACAACCTTACTACACGCAAACTGCCGTCCATTCCGCTACAGCTAACAACCTCAGGCCAGATAGAACTGTCAAAGGACTCCAAATTCCACTTTCACTGCGTTTCCAGAGGCTTCATCGTGTGCGTGCTTCCTGTTTAGCTTCTATTGCCTGTGTTCCGATCCGCTGACGTGACAGTTTGCGGTCTGCATTTGGTACTTCTCCTCGATTCCAGTCACTCTACTGATGCCTTTCATTCCTGCGGCACTCCTTTATCGTGATACGCTTAAATGTAGCTGCCTTGAATAACACAGCAAGTTAACCCTTTCTTGAACAGCCTATTGGAGAAAATTAAGGGGGTGGAACGACAAAATAAGGGCAAATAAATAAAACAAAATAAGTTAACAAGTTAGCTGAATAATACCTTTAAAATTAAAACCCAATTTTCTGATAATATCCACATGTTTATAAATCGCTTCAGCAGAACGAGTAGCAGGGGGACAGTTAGCATAGGGAACACTAACTTAACTAATTTTTACGTTTTGCTGACCGTGCATTTCTATATATTTATCTTAGTAATTAACCAACTTGATGCACAATTCTTTTTACAATAAGTTTATTTCATGTCTCTACATGTTTCGAGCATATGTGCTCATCATCAGGAGGTTAAAATTGTATTGTACAGCATCTAGTATCATCACACCTATAGGTGTGATGATACCAGATGCTGTATAATATAATTTTGACCTCCTGATGATGAGCATATGTGCTCGAAACATGTAGCGGCATGAAATAAACTTATTGTAAAAAAATTCTGTGCATCACTTTGGTTAATTACTAAGATAAATAACTAAACTAATAAACTAAGTAACTGACTAACACTACGGAGCAGTTTGAACGAAGTCAATAGTGAACGGGCTACAGAGGGCTACACAGGGACAGAACCCCGCCCACTGCTGCACGAAGAAACCGGCAAACGCCTCACAGAAAAAAATAACTGTAAGTAACACAACTCTATACGCCGCAGAACTCAAACTGTTACGACAGAACATAAATAATCCGATTCCATATTTGCAGAACTGGACAAGACGCAACCGATCCAAAACAGAGAGCAGTAACAGACTACAAAGAACAAGTGGACACAGCCTCCCCCACCCCCATCCACCAGAAAACTAAAAACAGGAGAACCAGTACAACCACAACGGACATAACAACCAGGAGCCAAATCAGTGAACAACGGTCCTAGGAAATAGCACGCTAACACAAGCTACATACTTGACCCCAATATAGGTACAATATAAGTCACGTTATATACATGGTACGAATCACAGCACACATTGTGAGCCATGTGGGATCCCAAATGCGCACATCCACATTGTAAAGAACTTCATGGTTCTTGGCTTAGCCTGACGATGACTTTTTAAGTCGAAACATGTCGCTTTATCCTATGCTTTTATTATATAGTTGTGTTGACTAAAGTATATATAATAAAGTAAATATATACTACGGAGCAGATTACTTCATCAGGAGACAGTAGTTCCCGTGGCAGTCAAAATATTTCCTGCATGTTCTGGCACACAAAAGTTCCTTATATTGTTAAAAAGAGCTTAACAAGAACTTGTCAATGTTCCTGAGCCAGATAAATCCAGCCAACACCCTCCCCAACTGTTACCTTAAAATTCACTTTAACTTTATCTTTCCGTCTAAGCCTATGTCTTCCAAATTGTCTCTTTCCCTCAGTTTTCCCCACCAAAACGCCGGATGTACCTCCTCCCCCCAACCAACGTGCCACATGAATCGCCCATCCAATTTTTCCTTATATGGTCATACCCAAAACTTTTCGTAATAACAATGTTCAATTTCCTCATGATGCATTTTCTTCCAGTTTCCTGTTATTTCCTCCCTCTGAGACCCAAATACGTTATCGAACAGCGTCTCCTCAGTGTGACAGACCGCGTTCCACACCCATACAAAGCAACAAGCAACGTCACATTCCGCGCATTTTAATGTGTACGTCAGTGGAGAGCAAACATGAAGACAAAAGATCTCTTCGGATTTCTTTTGACATCGTAATAGTATGTTCTAAAGCATGGAAGTCTTTCTTTGACAAAGGTCACAACTGCTATTGTGGGCAGCTCGTCTGTAAGTGTAATAACCGCTTAAATAAAATTGTACTCCGTTATTAGAGTATATATTGTATACAAACATGGCCGCGGGCCGCACGCAGCATTCAGGCAACGGGGTGGTTAACCACGTTCTAAAAAACATTTAAAAAGCAATGACTAAAAATCATGTCGTTTTTTCAGACCAGCCAGTATATATAACGTTATGACTGTCCGTACTTCGCTGCAGGTCTCATATAAACACATTTTTTTACCGTGACGCAGCAGCTCCCTGTGGGCCAAGCCCTCCTCAATGTCGAGGATTCACGATCAAACTCAGACACACCACAATCGGTAGGACTCCCTTGGACGAGTGATCATCTCGTCGCAGAGATCTCTACCTGACAACATACAGCACTCACAAGAAACAGACATTCACGCCCTCGGCGGGATTCGAACCAGCAATCCCAGCAAGCAAGTATCCGCAGACCCAAGCCTTAGACCGCGCGACCACCAGGATCGGCTAAACACGTTTTAATAAACCGGTTATTTTCATAGGTTTACCGAACTAAGTGACAGTATCATAAAATGAGTTTCTAAATAGCTGGTGTACCGCCCCACGAATGTATTCACAGTAGCAGATCTGATACGTTCAAACACTGATAGTCATCAACACCTTTGTCTAGACGTGGAATGTAACTTGACACCTGGATATCAGATAAAAATGTCTTGTAGCTGAAAACAGTGACATTCCGATATTCACTGAAGTTTTGTTTGTCAACGTTGCAACAAACAAGAACCTCTGCGAAGCGATCGTTGCGTATTGCAAATGAGGTCATAAGTACACGCAACATATTTCCGTTAAGGTACTGCCCTACTTGCTGCCTAATTCAGTTCTCATGGAACGTCAAAAGTGCTTGGTAATTTATATCTCTTCAGCTTTCCAACAGTCATCTCAGCTTCAGAGGCTCTGGGCTCAGACACTGCTGACACAGATGTGTGTGTTTCAGTCTGCCAATCACAATTAACCTGATGCACATTCCTTACCTGACAGAAACCATTTTTTCACACATTCAGCAAACTGTTGGAACCTGCATATCACCCTCCTCATCCCTTGGTAATTTCCAGGCTGGTAACCCTTCTTAAAGTCACTGATACCCCTATACACGTCTCTGATATACTTGTTCTGTTTCAAGCTCATTAACTGTACCTTCAAATTTTCCCTCTTCTCTTCCTCAAACGTCTAATAACTTAATGTGTTACATTGTTTAGATTGTCTGCATTAGCTTGGCTGGATCCTGCAAACACTGCAATTTATTCTGTTACTTTCGATCTACGCATTTTTCACCAAACGATGGTTTATGCTGCTACCGTCCATACTGACCTGGACTGTCTTAAGCTAAAATTTTAATATCCTTTCTAAGATTTTTCCGAGCCCTATTAATGCCCCAATATCACTTAAATTTTCCAAAGCTGCAACCTTCTTCACGACCTTAGGCTGATACTGTTTTCTAACTTTCACATTGTTTAGGTGTTTGAAATGGTATTTCTCCACATCAAAATTCTGTGCCGCTTGCTTACTCACTAACATTCTCTCCCTAACTTTCCCAACCCCCATATAGCGCTCAATATCACAGCCAGCTCCCCCCTCAAAGATGATATTTCTCCACATCAAAATTCTGTGCCACTTGTTTACTTATTAACAGTCTCTCCCTAACTTTCTCAACCCCCATATACCGCTCAATATCACAGTCAGCTCCCCCCTCACAGATGATGTTCCTCCACATCAAAATTCTGTGCCGTTTGTTTACTTACTAACATGCTCTCCCTAACTTTCCCAACCCCCATATAGCGCTCAATATCACAGTCAGCTCCACCCTCAAAAATGATATTTCTCCACATCAAAATTATGTGCCGCTTGTTTACTTATTAACAGTCTTTCCCTAACTTTCCCAACCCCCATATCGCGCTCAAGATCACAGTCAGCTCCACCCTCAAAGATGATATTTCTCCACATCAAAATTATGTGCCGCTTGTTTACTCACTGACAGTCTCTCCCTAACTTTCCCAACCCCCATATAGCGCTCAATATCACAGTCAGCTCCCCTGAAAGATCGTACATCCAGTACACTCAAATGCCATCTCCTATCTGTTACTACGTTATCAGTCTGGTCAAAGTCTTCCTATCAGGAGCGATCCGGCGTATTTTAGAGTGTTTTGGTGTGGGAACATCGTGCTGTTGTCTATCGCAGTATAAGGCAAGTGCGACATTTACTGCTTCAACAACACTGTCACTGCTATTTTAATGCAAATTCACATTATCAACCGTCAGTTTTAAAATAACTACTCTTGTTAATTTTTAAATTGAAAGCTCGTAACAAAACTTTCTTTTGGTGCTTAGGGAAATGGCCGAACACCTGTTCTAATTCTTCGTATACAATGTCCTTTGAGTCATCACTTGTATCCTCAATTTTTGCATGCGCATTCAGAATGATTACGTCATGGGAACCTGTTAACAAATCAAAATTTAAAAATTCCACCCTTTCCGCCTCGGGACAAAAATGTCGGCTGGCTCAAGAACTTGCAGCCACGTTGTGCAGACATTCAATTATTATTATTATTATTATTATTATTATTATTATATCGAAGGGCTAGAAATGTCGTCAAGAAAGAAGCCGAAAAGAGTTCAAAGTACGCAAACCTTACAACTGAAGTTCAGCACATGTCGAATATAAGAATAAAAGTGATACCAGAATTAACAGGGGCAAGTGGAACCGTCTCAGAATCACTCAGACAATACCTGAGAAATATACCGGGAAAGCACGAAATCAAGAAACTACAGAAAACAGTCATATTGGGTACTGCATACATACTGCGGGAAGTGCCCATGTAAAATGCAAAGCATATTTCACCGGCGAAATAACATTACATGTAATACAAACTGTGAATACAGAACTGCTGCAACAATATACACCCTAGAAACAAGATTCGTTTCAGGTATAAAATTGTAAATACCATGCATAAAAGTGACAACACGGATGATGATGATGATGATGATAATAATAATAATAATAATAATAATAATAATAATAATAATAAGCAACTACTGTAATAAAGCTAATTATGGAGATGTTAACAGCCGCTGAGCTGGCCAGCTAAGGTGCTGTCCGACACGTAATACCGAATACACAGCCCTGTTTCAAAAACTGCCGCCAAATTTCCTTATCCTGAATCGTATGCCAAAGCGCAACATATCCCTGACGCATCTCAGTAAATACAATGTATTTATTCAACACTGAATCGTATTGTTTCGTCCCCCCAACCATCTCCCCAATTTCCATTATTATATTGTTCTCTAATCCATGTAAAGATCTTTAAGCGTATCCAGACCAACATTTTTATGCACACGTTGCTACAAGCCCAGCCCAACTTACGCACCATAATCTTTAGCGAGCGTTAAAATCAAGAAGGTCATCGTTGGCGACTTTCTCCACCCTTCTGTCAATTGAACCCTTCCTTTCAGGCTCAAATGTACTGCCCAGTGTCGTTCTTTCCCACAAACCTGATCCCCTCTTCTTCTCTTAATATGGCAGACTTACTGACTGGCTGGCTGATTGACTGACTGGCTCACTGACTGGCTGACTAGCTGGCTGACTGGCTGCCTGGCCGGCTGGCTGGTTGGCCGACTGGCTGGCTGGCTGACTGACTGGCTGACTGGTTGACTGGCTGACTGGCTGGCTGACTGGCTGACTGGCTGGCTGGCTGGCTGACTGGCTGACTGGCTGGCTGACTGGCTGACTGGCAGGCTGGCTGACTGGCTGACTGACTGGCTGGCTGACTGACTGGCTGGCTGTCTGGCTGGCTGTCTGGCTGTCTGTCTGGCTGTCTGGCTGGCTGGCTGACTGGCTGGCTGACTGGCTGGCTGACTGGCTTGCACAGTCGCACAAGACGTCACATAGCTAATTCAAGCACATTCTGAAAAAAAATTTATTTGAAATCATATGTGGAAATTATTATTTTTTATTCTATTTTTGAAGCGACAGCCCGCAGTGGGACGGGGCCTCCTGATTCATGAGGCTTCTAGATCACACAACGACGCACCACATTCGGTAAGACTCCTCTAGATGAGTGATCAGTCCGTCTCGGAGACCTCTGCCTAACAACACACAATATTCACAACAAACAGACACCCATGCCCCGGCGGGATTCGAACGCACAATCTTAGCAGACGAGAGGCCGCAGACCCACACCTTAGGGCTCATTCACACTGCAGGCCGAGCCGAGCCGAGCCGAACCGAACCGAACCGGGCCGAGCGAGTGACTATTATTAGGGCTCATTCACACTGCAGGCCGAGCCGAGCCGAACCGAACCTGACCGGACCGAGCTGAACCGGGCCGAGCGAGTGACTATTCACATTGCAAGCCGAGCCGACCCGAACTGAAAGCAGTGTA